>Ga0315282_10005322_pt1 | contig 21991 bp, 27 predicted proteins | sample YL17G07_20_MG_FD_203693 | JGI IMG/M metagenome (GOLD analysis project Ga0315282, IMG submission 203693) | Sediment microbial communities from Yellowstone Lake, YNP, Wyoming, USA - YL17G07_20 | ecosystem: Environmental > Aquatic > Freshwater > Lake > Sediment | place: USA: Wyoming | collected... | reverse complement strand
ATCTGCGTTGTAGTTTTGTGAGAAACCAGATATCTTACAATTCGTAGCGCCTTTGTTGAGACAAGAGATACCCTGCTTGGCTTCGCAGGCGATATCGTTCCCTCTTCGACCGTTGATGTGAGCGAGGCTAGCTTTCGGTTCCCACGCTGTCTAACCACCCCAAACTGGATAGTGTTGTCTTGGAGCTCAAAGCTAACGATCCCTACGTTATCCGGAATCAGGTCCAGAGTGTCGTGTGATGGTAGAAGGTGATGGGGGACTACAAGATATGCTCCATTGTATCTTCTCGCCAAGAGAACGGCTCGTCCGAGACCATCATAGAAGTTGCTAGTTTTCACTTCAAACGCGACTGTTTCGTCAGGTAGATGTAGAACTACATCGACATTCTTGTTATGACCTTCTTTGTAAGACTCCTTCATGGTTGCATCTGGATACTTTTCTCTCAAAGCATTCCTGAGAGCCCGCTCGATTGCAGCTTGTGTCATGCCTGTGGTCTCGCGAATAATTTCACTGGATACCTTTAAAGCTTTCACTTATAAGTGAAAGTAGTGAAAAAAATCACTCATCTTTCAAAAACTTTTCACTTATAAGTGAAAACATGAGGCACCCAATTCTCGAAGCTCTTTCCAGAGATGGGGTAGGGCATTCTCACCCCAATTTATCCAATCTCATCTGGGGTGGAGTTCACCCTATTCTGGGTGGAATCCACATTAGGCCACCATTCAATTCGTTTCGTGTCTAGAGTAGGCACATGGCAAATCGTCTACGCGAACAGGCTTCCATTCTAGTCACAGGAGATTTCCTTACCTTCAGTGCCGATCTGTTCGTCACTACCTAGCATTTTGCACTGGAAACGGGGGCCTATTTCCAGGAATCGGGGGCCCGATTCAAATCCTTTCTTCTACCGTGAGGTTCTGACTATTGCCACTGCGCTTCAGCTTTCTCGTTGGCGGCTTAGCGAAAGGGCTCCACCGGTTCGGGCATCGTAATTTGAATCGTCGATCGCTCTATCCAATCTCATCTGGGGTGAAGTTCACTTTGTCAGGGTGGATTCTACACTAGGCCACCATCTGTTTCCTCGCAGTTCTATCTCCGAGGATTTCGGATGCTTCGAATCTCTAATGACGACTCGGCTGGATATTGTCCTTCAACCTGAAGCAGTTTTTCAGATTTTTGATTTCAGGCTACGTATGTCTATTCTACTATCGTGCATTGATCTTAGTGTCCTGCACTACCATAGAGAACCTGATACGGTCGGTCTCGTCCACATCACTCGGTTAATGGAGTTGCATTCTCTAGCAGCGTCGGTTTCTGATGCATTTGCCGTGTCATTATCTAGCCAATTCCAGTGTAAGCTTCTTGTATTCGATCACCTGCGAAATCTGAAACATCTGCAAGAACAGCTTCACCAGAGACTCTGCTAGCGAACTTAGATGCGTTGCGTCTCCTTGAATGCCTACTTGGCACTCTGTTCTCGTTGTCGCTGGTTGATATCACAAGATATCGAAAGCAGAGAATCCCTTGAACAGCGCCGTTTGAAGGACTGGGGTTCGTTTTCAACCGCTCTGCAAGTGTCAGGATCTTACGATAGGCCGTTCAGCATCACAGGCAGACTCGATAAGACCTGCAAACCTTTTTTTGCACAAGCTCCCTATGTACTCAGGAGTAGATTTTCGTGCTTCTGTCCGATCAGGGAATACTAGTTGCGATTAAGAAAGGGGACATTGTAGTCGAAAACTTCGACGAGAAATTCCTGCAGCCTGCTAGTTATGATATGAGGTTGGGAGAACAGACTGCTACTAAAGATGGCCCTCTCAACATACGGGAGAAGGGCGTGCTCCGGATTTCACCCGGTGAGTTCGTCGCCGTTACGACCCTAGAGTTCGTTAAAGTCTCGAATAAGAATGCGGGGACCATAGGTCTCAAGTCAAAATTCGCAAGGTTGGGAGTCATTCTGCTGGCCGGGCCCCAAATAGACCCAGGGTTTGAGGGCATACTTCAGATGGGTTTGGTAAACCTAGGTCCCAATCCCGTAGCCTTAGGATATGCGGAGAGCTTCTGCACTGTTCAATTCTTCGAATTAGAGACTGAGGTGTCTCATCCATATTCTGGACCCTTTCAGGGACTTCGTACAATTCACCCGGACGTAATCCGATCGATAACAACGGAGGCTGTAACTCTGGATCAGGTTCTAAAGGTTCTGACATCACTTAGTGAGAACGTATCGAAACTTAGTTCAGAAGTTTCAAAGGTGGTCAGTGCCATGAACACAATCAAGTGGGCTGTGGCTGTGTTCTTGCCCTTGATAGCTACCATAGCCGTTGCGGCGCTTCTTCGCCGATAGTGCCGTTTCGATTCAACCACTCTCGTGCAGTGGCACTGATTCGGCGTCAGTCACACATCAGGGAAAATCGGGCATGTCAGAGATGCGCCAAATATCGGAATGCCCCGTATTTCTTGCGCATGAGTTGAACAAGTTTTTCGCGAGAGGGCACTCCGCAAAACAGGTATTCGGGATACTTAAGGGAAACCAAGTATCCTGTCCCACTCGACCTTGACGTATCTTGCTTCGCCAACGTAGAATTGCAGAGACCGATCTAAGTCGCGAGTACGGATCGCAGTATATCTAAATGAAAACTCCAATCAATTATTCACCTTTGAAGATTGGTTTTCGTTTTTCAAAGAATGCTTTTACCGCCTCAACATGATCGGTTGTTGCTGCCGCTATATCTTGCAAGTAGCTCTCGTACTGCAAATCCTCATCAAGATCCACTGAGATCGACTTATTCAGAGCACGCTTTGTCAGAGCTAGGCCCCTAGTTGGGCCTGCGGCGAACTTCTTCGCCAGTCCCATAGCTTCTTGCATGAGTTGATTCGCGGGAACCACCTTCGACGCTAATCCTAAGCGTTCCGCGTGCTTGCTTGTCACATCGTCTCCGGTTAGGGCTAGTTCCATTGCTTTGGCGAATCCTACGAGTCTTGGTAGGAAGAAGCTTGTTCCGGAATCGGGGGCGAGGCCGATTTTGATGAAGGCTTGAAGGAATTTCGCTGTGTCTGAGGCTATGCGTATGTCGCAGGAGTATGCGATTCCGGCTCCTGCTCCTGCCGCGGCTCCGTTCACGGCGGCGATCAAGGGCTTCTCCATGTGGCGTATCTTCAGTATGATTGGGTTGTATTTGTAGAGGAGGCGTTGTCCAAGCTTCGGGTTCTCTCCTCGCTCGTACTGGGCTCGGAGCGCCTGAATGCCCTCACCCGCAAAGAACGCCGGCCCTTGCCAGTAATCACGAGGCAGCGAACCTCCTGATCTCGCTCAGCGGCGGCTAAGGCCTGCAGAAGCTCCCGGCTCATACGCTCGTTTACGGCGTTTAGAACGTCGGGGCGGTTTAGCGTTATGACCGCAACGCCATCTGACTTCTCGTAAATGATCGTCTCGTAAGTTGGAACGGACATGCTGGGCTTTCCTATTTTCCTTTGAAGTTGGGTTTGCGTTTTTCGAGGAAGGCCTTCATTCCTTCCTTGCCGTCTTCCGTGGCGAAGAGCATGTAGAACGATTTCCGCTCGAAATCCAATCCAACCTCAAGCGCCGTATCCTGAGCCTTTAGGATAGCTTCCTTGGCTGCGCGGATTGAGATGGGTGGTTTCGAGGCAATCTCGTTCGCAATCTTCTTCGCTTCATCCATTAGGCTTTCCGTGGGAACGACTCGGTTCACCAAGCCCACCCTGTAGGCTTCTTGGGCGGTGATCGGTTTTCCGGTTAGGATCATCTCCATCGCCTTATACTTCCCAACGGCTCGGATCAGTCGCTGAGTTCCACCAGCGCCAGGCATTATGCCAACGTTAACCTCAGGTTGACCGAAGGTGGCGTTCTCTGAAGCTATGATCAGATCACAGCTCATCGCAAGTTCGTTTCCTCCACCCAGACAATAACGGCTCACAGCTGCGATGATGGGCTTCGCAATCTTCCTAATCCTATCCCAGAGCTCGAAGCGTCTTCCAAGAATCAGATCAACCGGCCCCGCCTGCGACATCTCCTTCAGATCAGCGCCGGCAGCAAAGGCACGATCACTACCGGTCAGGATTATTACACGAACGGCTTGATCTCCGTCGAGTTCTTCAAGAGCCTTCACAAGTTCAGCCATTAATTCGAAATTAAGAGCGTTAAGGGCGGTTGGTCGGTTGAGTTGCACAATTCCAATTGAGCCTTCTTTGCTGACTATGATATTCTGGTAACCCAAAACCCATCCCAGACCATCACCTAACCATCACCGAACTTAAGCTTCACCGAAGAATCATCTCTACCTGATTGAAAAGGAGAAGATGGAACTGCCAAGTGGTGGGTCCCATAACCAGACAAGTGCACGGTATGGGTCAGGAAAAACGCCTCTTTCGCGATCTGTAAACAGTTTTGATCTGGCTGGTCGCGCCAGTTCTATCGCAGACACGAACTACAGGTCCACCGGCCGGCGAGAATATTGAGTGTATCCTTGTTAAGGGAAAGGTGCGGTCCATTACCATGGCCACCCTCCTGTTTGGGTCGTCCCCCGAGCTGGCTCATGAAACTAACACAGAGAATTGCTCACTTTTTTCATAAAAACCTGTTGCAAATTACTAGTAATGATGATTACTAGTAATGCCCAGGGGTTTCATGCGCGGGATTCCTTAACCTTCACGGTTGTGCTTCACTTCTGGAGGTGAGAGTGGAATATGGCGAAGAAAACCCGTAACACTACGCCGGGCGAAATGTCCTTTCTTTGGCTTAACGGAGTACGCGTGAAGGCATCTAACTTTGTTGTTGGAAGTGTCCGTCATCGAGCAAATTTCGAGTCTTGGTCAAACTACTTGCTAACTGGACTGAAGAACATGAAGTTTCTGCAACAACTCGAATCGCAAACCGACCCGTGGAACAAAGCAAGAACTGTAGGGCAAAAGATCAGCCAACTAGCAGCCAGCTATCGAGAGCTATCAGACGAGCAGAAGGAACAACTCGCGCATGAAACGGAAACCGAGCTAAAGGCAGGCGCAAAGATACTGAACGAGGACAAGAAACAGCTACTAGAACTCGTAACCACTGCAGCTGACCCATAGAACCCAGACTGCCCGCATTACCTCTCCTCTCTTTTGTGTGACCTCGAATGGCCTTGGAAATTCCTGATGCGCACTTTGTGACTCCTCCTGAAACACAAGAACCAACGGACGGTCCAAAATACTCGCAGAAGTTCTTCCTTCAGCGCCGCGACCAGAACGGATGTTTCAAGAAGATGGAAACCTTTGACAGAGAAATCAGCCCCGAGGAAGCCTTGGCTAAATTCGGTCCTGGATACTATGTTCTGAAGTCATGTCTGCCGCGCCTCAAGACTGTCTGGAAGCAGAAGCTCGGTGAGAACGAGCAAAGCAAAGAACTAGGAGACCTCAAGAAGAGGACGACACACCTCACCTGCGGCGTCGTTGGCCTAGGCCGGCCGGCCGTCCTTCAAGACGACAAGTTCTTGTGGGATCTGCGGGAAGCCTCTAGACTTCTACCTACAGAAATTCTGCAGTCAATGCGGTGCACCGACGGGTTGGCCCACGAAGTACGCTGCAATCCCCTCTGCTACTGGCGATTGTGTTCGCTGCGGTTTTCCTATGCTTGGGCGTCAGGTCTTCTGCCCGAATTGCGGTACACTGCGTCCCATTCAAACATCATTCACGTTGAAACCCGAAGCTAACTTTGGGTTCATGAGGGTAAATGGTTGACGTTAGAATGCGAGGGTCAACGAGAAAACATAGCGGGCGGATTTACACCACTGGCGAGTTGAATCTGATAATTGATGCTTTTTTTGCATCCGCTTACCGAGCAAAATCCATGCTTCACGATACTAGATGGACTGCTTCACGCCGTCATCGAACAGGACCCGTCCGAATCCGTACGGAAGTTTATCAAATATGATTCTCCCAAGCTCCTAGAGCAAATCATCCGTGAAGGGCAAACAAGGCGGCGTCTAGAAAACTCCAGTAAATAAGCGCCGTCAATCGACGAACTAGAGAAGTAAAGCGACACTCAACACTGGGGAAAACACGGGGGAAAATCAACACTCATCTGAAGGTGAACCAGTAAAGCGTCACATTCGCGACGTCGCTGAAGCCAATATGGTCTTGAAGTAATTGGAATCTTTGTGGCCCCCAGTATCGACCCTACTGCCGCTCATGAATTCTTTACCGGAGAAATATACAGCAAGCAACTTGGAAATGCCGTGCGTCTATCGATTGTTCCGCTGACCATGACGCAGCTCATAACGCTAATGCCTGAAGCGCACGGTTGCAAGAATCCTGACGAGCTTCGCAAAGTGCTGGAACAGCTGCTTACTCTTAGGAGTGGATGCTCCGTTGGAAGAGAATGGGTAGCAAACATCGGCGAATGGTTTGCTAGAGGCCATTCATAGTTCGGGCACGCCTCAAAATGACTTCGTTTGATACCTCGGTGAGTTTGGCAAGGTTCGTCGAGTGGCCACTCGTTCTAAACAAGACAGCAAGCACATGATTACGAATGCAAAATTAAGGAAACTAACGAAAACAGGACAAATGGGATGGAAAATGGCATTTTTAGATTAAATCAGGCAAATAAACGAGTTTCAGGCGTATTTTATCAATTACGCGGCTCTGTCTCTAAATTCTCTTTTGTCTGGTTTTGATTAAGACTGTGATGTTGTAGACGATTACTCTGGTCATCAGTTCGAGTTTCTGGTGGTCTCTTCTTGTTGAGGTTAGTTGGTGGCCGAGGGTTCGTTTGATTGCTGAGAAGGCGGTTTCGGCCATGGATCGTGTGTGGTAGTGTTTCATCCACCTGTGCTTATCTCGCCTGTAGGATTGGATCATGCGTTTCCATGCTGGTGGGCCTATGATCTTTGCTGGGCTGTGTCTTCTAGGTTTAAGGTAGGGTGTGGCTCCTTTCGCTTCGATGAGTTCGCAGTTTCTATGGGAGAGGTATCCGGAATCGCCTGAGACGGATTCTATGTTATCTAATCCTTCTAGGAGGTTGCTGAGTTGTGTGGGGTCGCCGACTGTGCCTGCAGTGACTTCCATGCTTGGAATAGCCTTGTAGTGTACGCCTACGGCTGCATGCAGCTTCAGGTACTCTCTTCTAGGTTCGTCTCTCCGCCATGAATAGTAGACTTTCGGGCTGAAGCCCGTGGCGTCTACGGCTATGCGTTCCTCAGTTTTTTTAAAAGCTGGTTAAGCTCATGATTCAACTGTTTCAGGTATGACTCATGAAGCTTAGTCATCGTCCGCCATATCGTGTTATGGTCCGGTATATCCTTCATGCCGTTCCCTAGACATGTTTGCTTGTTCTCGTTCAGGTAAATCTCCGTTTCACGATAGGTGAACCCATACTTTTCCTTGACCAGTAAAGCCATGACGCGGCTGACAGGATCGAATGGAGGCCTCCCCGTATGCTTCCTTCTCCATCTTGGAGGAGCCCTACGCAGAACATCTCCAACCGTTAAGAGGAACTCTCGAAGGGTAACACCTTCGAAGATAATCACCCCGACATCAAGGGTTGAACCAAGCATCAAATATGGCTTGGAGACAGACCAACCTCAATCATTCTCCCTCAACGAGAGTAAAATCAACACCTACATAGTTTAGAGACAGAGCCAATTACGCCCTTAAATCAACTCAACGCATTCCTAGGAGACATCGGTTCGAGAAGTGGAGCTCGAAATAAGTGGATAGCCAGTGGCCATAGTTCTTGCAGAAGTGGAGACATAGGTGTGTCCTTTTCGACGACTAGCAAGTAGTCTCTCGTCAGACTGGATTGAATCTGGAGTTGAAGAACCTCGACAACTCTAGAAACTCTTCTAACTCTTCCCTTGTGACAGTAGTCTTTCCCTTTAATAGTGCGAGAGAGTTCAGCAAGGTCTTAGCATTCAAGAAGAACCGGAATCCATAGATTTGCATGGACTCCCCAATCCTCGTACTAATTGGGATCAAGTCCTTCGCAATATCCTCCGGAAGAATCACGTCCACCGGCTCAGAAGGAAACTCCAGCTTTACTGGTTCTCCGACAGCGCTCTTGTCTTCCATCAGTGAACTGAAAATCCTTTGAACAACAGAGATTGGATAGCTGTAGCTGAATAGAAACATCCTGCTTAGGAAGCCCATCTTCGCCCAGTCATGACGACCATCTTTCAACGCATCTTCCGTGATTGCTGTAATCATTCCGCAGCTCACTTCTTTCTCCCAGACGGTCGCATACGTCGTCATCTTCGCAACTCCTTCCTCTGTCAAGTTGTTCAGAAACGCGATTAAGCCCTGTCTAGTTTTCGTACTCTTGCTGAGTGGAGTGATGAGGTCTGCTATCATGATGTGTTTGATTTCGCCTGTGACTATTTTTGGAAGTATGTCTCGTGTAAGACCATACGCGGTGCAATCGGTGAGGTATACGATACCTTAATTGTCTCTGTACTTCTTGAGAACCGCTGTCTTTGCGCTTTCAGGCTTAGCAACGATCAGCAACGAGAGAGGTTTTTCGTCTTTCACGTAGGCACTAAAGAGCACAGCTTTTACCGTTTTCTCAAGCGCATCTAACTCAACTATCTTTGGCATCTGGAGGACACCTGCGAGTGTTCATCTTTTTCTATTTGCCTGTTCAACCATGATTCAACCTCGGCCTCGCGATTCTCCTCAGCGTGCACGTTCCTTATGCTCAGGATGTGGCCCCTCTGCGGAACGGAGTTTCCGTTGTGGAGCTCGATAGATGGTCCGCATGCGTCTCTCTGCCACTTCGAACAGCTTGCTCCATTCGCTGTATCCTGCTTCGATCCGGGCGCGGTTATGGTCTACTCGTAGAGCATCGTCTCCCAAGAGAAAGTGGAGCAGATTCGCCTTGTTCGCCTCGACCTCTGGATGTATTGTGATGTAGAAGTAATGTCCTTTCTTTCTGCTTCTACAAGTTCCAATCTGTTGTATCTTGACACCGAAATTTTGCAGATTGCGATGGCTGTGCGTGTGTACGCTCTTATCCAGTCTGTGTCGATGACGAGATCCTTGTCAATCTTCAACGTGGAGATTTTAACGATGTTTGTGTTTCCTCTTCGCATACTGCATCACGAGCTTCTCAAGTCCAAATTCCGTGTAAGTACAAACCTTCTTGACCTTCTTGTACCCCTGCGCCCTCGCAATGTCCGGGCCTCCAACAATCAAGATGGGCTCTTGACCGACACGTTTGAAGAAAACCCCACCACGAACAACCGTCCCACCAACCACATACGTAAGACCAGGATTTCCCAACGTGCTATCCCCATAAACCACAACCACCTCCAGCCCCCGCTTCCTCATCTCGTCATCAATCTGCGCGAACAATTTCGAGTCAGCGAACCTAAGAGTCAGAAATTGTATTTCAGAGTTGTTGGAATCTATTCCCATCTCATTGGAAGCATTTATGATATGCCTTACACTTGCCCCTTTGGCCGGCAAAGCTAGGCAGTGTAGAAGAATGCGAACTAGCGAATCGAAAGGAAAACGCGACGACAGCTACTTTCACGCGGGCCCTCTCGCCACAGTACTCCAAAGCGAACCTAGAGCCCGGATCCTAGACCAAGCACTACTACTTGGAAACGCGGAGTTCACTGTATCCGGTTTGGCCGAAGGAACTGACTTGTCGTTCAAGACCGTGAAATCGTTTCTGGAACACCTGGTGGACTTGAAGTGGGTGATCGCGACTAGGAAGATGGGGAACGCGCAAGCCTACCGCTTCGACGTCGAGAACCACATGAACAACTTCATCGACTGGGCAACCAAGTTCCAGAAGAGCCGACTCACCAACGCGGATTAATTCCTCTATTAAGCCGCCCAATATCGGGTTAGTTGCGTTTCAGTCTCTCCCTCGGGCTAGTGTGGGCCGTCGTAAATTATCTGGTTGCACGATTTGTACTTAGATTTGAGGTTGATGGTTTTGGTGGTGCATCGTAATTTAACGCCAGCCGGCGAAAAGCTAGGGTGGGACAAAGAGCGGCAGGTTAACCAAGAATAAGAGGACGAGTAGAAGTACCCATACCTGTACTTGAATCAGTATCTGTAACGGTTACCTCAGATAGTTGTTTAATTAGATGCAGTGTAGTATGTATAAGATGGGTACAAAGGCCGTGGGTCCAGCGGGTTACGGGGTCTCTGTGAGACAACGTCCGCGAAAGTCACAAACCAACTAAGGCTCACGGCGCCCACTTTCTCTTTATGACTTGAAATAGTAAGCCTTCACCGACTTCAACCTTTGTGTCTTCATTTTCCGCATATCGAAGTATAAGAACGAGAACGGATTCGGAAGATTGCGGTTAGTAACCAACTCTCTTCCCAATGCGCCAGCCAATACGTCCGCAGTCTGAATTGAGTTAGACTCGTGCGATTCTAATTTCGCAAACAGCGGTGTTGCTTCTTTTCCCGCGGAAATGGCTCTCACAAATACGTTAGAAATCTGAAGGGGAGTAAGCGGGGAAAAATCTGAGTCGCAGTGCATTTCCACTAAATTGGAGCGCTGAAAAAACCACTCCCTGAGTTCATCTCTCTGCTTACCATACATCCTCTCATATCCTGAGAAGCATCCGTCCACGAGATTGCGGAAAATGTGCAATCTGTGACCTTTCGGGCGAATCAAAGCGTCGGTCTTGATCACAAGCACTCCGTCGCAGAGAAGACGCGTAAGATTCGGCAAGGATTTTGCTACTTGCTCCTTCTCGTGTGACCGAAGGTTGGCCCATTTGAACTCGTTACCTTTCTGCAACCTGAGATGCTTGTCGAAATATACCGGTCCAATGTCATAATCTGGTAGGAAAGCGAAGACAAGAACACTCATGGAATTTCCAATGGTACTAGAATCAATGCCGACAGTCCGTCTCGACCTTAGTACAGGCAAGATGTGCAAATGATTGTCAGATTTGACAACGCGAATCTTCCCTTGATCAACACCTCTCGCGAGCCAGCCAGTATTCTTCCTGTAAATCTCAGTCTTGGCAGCCGACTTGAATGCTGGTCCAAGACTAGACAGCAATTGCTCGTACTGATTCTGTGGGTATTCGATTTTCCTGAGAAAGTCATATGCTCGAGGAATCGTGGGTTCCAACTTGAGTTCGTTAGTCCCGTAGTGTATTTCTGCTCCCAAGAAGGCTTTAGTGACAACATCAAGGAAGATTTCGAACGGCTTGGGAGGCAAGCCCAGCTGACTCCTTCTTGGCGTCTATTGCAGGTAGTAATTGATCACAATCAAGGTAACAAACGATATGAAGACTGAAATTTTCTGCCAGTTAAGTTTCATGCATCATGCCTTCCTGATAGCTACTAAATCAGATCCTTCCATCGGCCAGTTCACGACCGCTCGTCCAATATCAAATCAATACTCTTGATCAAAGCTAATTCAGTTTCGTTTGTCTCTGCCCCGGCCGGGGCAGTTCGTCGCAAATTACCTGGTTGCATGATTTGTGCTCAGGTTTCAGATTGTGTGTGTTCAGTAGTGCGCGCACACAAATTGGGTTTGGTTCTGTTCCGCTCATTCCGTCCTCTTCAATGAGAGCTGCGCGTTAGAAACCTACCTAGGTTTGAGCTCAAACTTTGGGACAGATGTTGCGGATTCCAAGGAATGCAGCGTGCGGTATCGCAGGCAACTAGAATCGAAAGGCCGTTTCTAGGCATGATCGCGCATCATAACTCGAAGCCTTTTCCGACGACAGAGTTGCACTGCTATATGGAAAACGGGTTTTTCGTTCCGTTTGGAGTGGGCCCACACATGTGGTGTTGTACGCTCTGGAGCGGTCACTTTCCCCTGCATTCGACCCCCCTCTAGGGGGGTACCCCCGGAATTGTTCTAGTGGTCTTGAACCGTTAAGAATCGGCGAGTTGGAAACCGCGCAGAAAAGCTTGGATGGTCAATATAACGAACGTTAAATAGGCGCTGAAATTCATCGGCGCCCATCAAATTCCCCTTAATGCGTTCGGTGGTTGATTTTGACTCGGCCTCCATGGACCCTCAGAACCGATCTATCGGAGGCTCCTATCTTCGTTTGCTGGGAGACCACCAAATCCTGTCTCCTAGCCTGTAGGCACTGCAGAGCCAAAGCCATCCGGAAACCCCTACCTGGAGAGTTAAGCCATGAACAGGGGCTCCAGCTTATCGATCAGCTGGTCGAGTTCGGTGAACCATACCCCGCGCTTCTCCTGACCGGAGGTGATCCCCTCATGAGAACCGACTTCTACGATCTCATCCAATACGCGAAGAGCCGCGGCATCTACGTGGCAATCGCCGCCAGCGTCACTCCCAAGCTCAACCAAGATTCCATCAGCAAAATGAAAGGCTTGGATGTTGACATAATATCCGTAAGCCTCGACGGCGCAACACCCGCCACACACGACAAACTCCGTGGCGTCTCCGGAACTTGGAACGCAACTATGCAGGCTCTTGAAAGCGCCAGAGAACTGGGACTGAGAGCCCAGATAAATACAACCGTGATGAGGAGCAATCTGCATGAACTGGCCGACCTCTTCCAGATCGTCAAACGAACCCGAGCCGTAGCGTGGGAAGTCTTCTTCCTAATCCGAACGGGCCGTGGAGCTTCACTCGAAAGCCTCCAACCAGACGAAACCGAAGACGTAATGCACTTCCTCTACGACGCATCCCAATACGGAGTACCCGTAAGAACTGCAGAAGGCCCACAGTTCAGGCGCGTACGCGTCCAACGACAAAACGGCAAACCGACGCCGACCGGTCCCCTTTACGAGGAGCTCGCCGCTAGACTGCGTGAACTCGTAGGCGAACCGACGGCTTCCTCGCTCGTCAAGTACACTCCCACACGCGATGGAAAAGGGCTCATGTTCGTCGGCCATAACGGAGAGGTGCACCCGAGCGGATTCCTCCCAATCAAAACGGGCAAGTTACCCAGAGATCACTTGATCTCAATCTACCGAATGAACAGCCTGTTCAATTCGTTACGAGATCCTTCCATGCTCCGTGGGCGGTGCGGAAGATGCGAGTACCGCTCCGTATGTGGTGGCTCCAGATCCCGAGCGTTCGCGGAGTTCGGCGATCCTCTGCAAGAAGATCCCGCATGCTCATACATTCCCGGAACGCAATTCATCGAACCGCTCCCTGAACGACTCGGAATGAGTTGAGTCGATCCCATGTCAAGCCCAGGACAAGAGCAACGCATCCTCCAAGTAGCTAAAGAGCTCTTCACGAAGCGCGGGTTCGCGAACGTCGCGATGCGTGACATATGCCGAGCCGCAGACGTGGCGCCCCCAACCATCTACTACTACTTCAAGAACAAAGAAGCGCTTTTCGACGCGGTCGTCCGCGAGACCATAACCATGTCCGAATTCATAAATCGCCTCGAAGAGGAATCTGGGAAGGCGCAGGGATATGAGGGGAAGATTCGGGCATTCACGAATGTCTATCTGACCTACTTCCCCCAGAACATGCTAAACGTTGGCCTGTACGTCCGCAACTCAACACAACTGGACTCCGTAGGAAAGAATACCCTCTCAACTGAACTGGCGCGCATTCAGTCAGTCCTTCTAGGGATAATTCAGAAAGGTATCGATGCTGGCGAATTCCGAAACACGGACCCAAAGATGGCTGCGGAATGTCTTCTCGGTATGATGCATCGATTCATATTCCAACAGATCCACTTCCAGCGCAGCTACGACTCATCTGAAGCCACCTCCTACCTAGCCGATTTCTTCTTCAGAGCAATGAAACAGGAACACAAGCCATGAACCACTTGCTCGTAGGCACAAGAGGAAGCGCGCTCGCATTGGCGCAGACCAATGAGATAGTTGAGGCTTTGAAGCGAATCGCGCTCGGCATACACTGCGACATCGTGCAAATCCGCACTACGGGTGACAAGATGCATGAACAGGGAACCATGGCCCAAGAAGGGAAGAGCATGTACACCAAGGAAATCGAAGACGCTTTGACTGCAGAGAAGATCGACATCGCAGTCCACAGCATGAAGGACTTAACCACAGATCTTCCAAAGGGCCTGGTCATCGCGGCAGTGCCCGAGAGAACCAACCCCAGAGATGTCCTGATCTCGAAAAATAAAACGAAACTCGATCAGCTTCAAGGCGAAGCGCGCGTTGGCACGAGCAGTCCGAGGCGCAAGGCCCAGCTTTCAGCCCGTAGAGGCGACTTTGAGATTGTGGACATGCACGGAAACGTTGACACTCGGCTCAGGAAGCTCGAAAAGGGCGAGTGCGATGCGATTGTGTTGGCCGCCGCTGGGCTCATCCGCTTAAGATTGGAACGGCACGTAACGGAATACTTGTCCCCTGACGTCATGCTCCCCGCCGTGGGTCAAGGTGCTCTTGCAGTCGAAACCAGAGAGAGCGCAAGCGAGATCAGAGAGCTACTGTCGAAAATCAATCATGAACCCACTCGGATAGCTGTTGATGCGGAACGGGCATTTGCCAGAAGACTCGGAGCTGACTGCCGCACACCAATCGCCGCATACGCCAGAATCGAAGCAAGGAAACTGGTAATCAACGGCCTAGTTGCGACGCCAAGCGGCAGCATGCTCGTGCGCAGTCGAATCGCTTCGGAAAACATCGTTCCGGAAAAGGTGGGACAGGAGCTAGCCGATGTTCTGTTGAACAAAGGGGCTGCGGCCATATTGGAGGCAGCGTAATGGAGGCCACGACCGTCAAACCACTGTCAGGTCTAAGGATACTTGTAACCAGACCGAGAGACCAAGCTCACATATTATCCGACAAGCTTCGCGCCCTAGGCGCGCTTACCTTCGAATTACCCACGATTGAGATAGCACCACCTCAAAGCCACACTCAGCTCGACAACGCGATTCACGATCTCAAAGCCTATGATTGGATCATATTCACAAGCATTCACGGGGTTCAGTTCTTCATGGATCGACTGGCAAGCCTGAACGTAACGCTAGCAAAAGACGACCACGTTAAGATCGCGGCTGTTGGACCTGCGACTGCGGCCGCTTTGAAACATGCAGGCCGCGAACCAGACTATGTGCCCCAACAGTATCTCACCGAGAAAATCGCAACCGGACTGGGTGACCTTCAGGACAAACGAATCCTGCTCGCAAGAGCGGACATCGCGTCAAAGAGATTCCCCGAAATTCTCAGAGAGCGTGGGGCATTGGTAGACGAGTTTGTCGCGTACAGAACTGTGATGCCTGGCGATTTGAATCGTGAGGAGCTGGAATCCATTTTGATGAAAGGAATCGACGTGATCACATTCACAAGTCCATCAACTGTACGTAACCTAGCTTTGCTGCTGGGCTCGGGTGGGCTTGATGGGTGCTTGAAGGGCTGCAAGGTTGCTTGCATTGGACCCGTTACCCGTGATGCAACCCAGGAGTTCGGTATTCACGTGGACATTGTGGCGAAGAATCATACGATCGAATCATTGGTGGAAGCGATAGTAAATGAAGTCTGACCTGTTTGAAGTAGCGCAACGGTCGCCGCTTGCAGAGAGACCGCGCCGCCTTAGGCGCCTGCATTCGCTGCGCATGTTGCTCCGCGAGACTCGACTGTCCACTGCGGATCTAATGTATCCCATCTTCGTCGACCAGCGACTTACCGAGCGACAGGGGATAGAGGCGATGCCCGGGATCTCACGCCTCAGCCTATCCGATCTCAAGACCGAAATCAACGAGATAACCGCCCTAAACATCCCTGCGATACTTGTCTTTGGGCTCCCAAAACGTAAGGACGCCGTGGGTAGTGAAGCGTATGCAGATAATGGGATCGTGCAGCAGGCCGTTCGGGAAATAAAGAAGCAAGCGCCCGGTCTCGTAGTCACAACCGACGTATGCCTCTGCCAGTACACAGATCACGGCCACTGCGGACTAGTGCAGGGTGAGGAAATACTGAATGACGAATCCCTGAAGCTCTTGGCCCGAACAGCTGTCTCACATGCAAAGGCCGGCGCAGACATCGTCGGTCCAAGCGCTATGATGGACGGGCAGGTGAGAGCGATCCGCAACGCACTCGACGAACAGGGTTACAGTAACACGGCGATCATGGGTTACTCAGCAAAGTTCGCATCTTCGTTTTACGGACCCTTCCGCGAGGCCGCGGAATCGGCTCCAGCTTGGGGAGACCGGCGTACCTACCAGATGGATCCACCAAATCGCAGAGAGGCGATGCGGGAGATAGCCGCGGACATAAACGAGGGCGCCGACATCGTAATGGTCAAGCCAGCGCTAAGCTACCTTGATTTGATTCGGGAAGCGCGAAACCGATTCGACACATCTCTCGCCGCCTACAACGTAAGCGGAGAATACTCCATGATCAAAGCTGCTGGGCAAAAGGGGTGGCTGGATGAAGAGAGAGTTGCACGTGAAGTACTAACCGCCATAAAGAGAGCCGGCGCAGACATCATAATCACATATTTTGCGAAAGAAGCAAAGCGCTGGCTCGAGTAAGGAACTCGGTAGTGAACATCACTAGGTTCCTTCCACAGACTGCATGAAGTCACCAGAAAGCGACTAGGGTGATGCGGGAAATTGAATGACCGATTTCTCAGAGCCTGCCGGCGCCAACCCGTAGACGCAACCCCTGTATGGTTCATGCGTCAAGCCGGCAGATATCTTCCTGAATACAGGAAGATCAGAGAGAAACATGACATAATCTCCATCTGCAAGGATCCAGAACTCTGCGCGGCGGTCTCCTCTCTACCGGTCGAGGTCCTCGGAGTGGACGCCGCGATAATGTTCGCAGACATAATGCTCCCCTTGGAGGGAATGGGCGTCCAATTCGAAATCAAGGAGGGAATCGGTCCCGTAATCAAACACCCAGTACGCAACTCTCAGAGTGCCAGTACACTTCGCGATCTCGATCCGAAAGCAGATGTTGCCTTTGTACTATCGGCCATCGAGTCAACAAAGAAGCGGTTGGATGGCCGCGTGCCTCTGATAGGCTTCTGCGGTGCACCATTCACGCTAGCCAGTTACCTCATAGAGGGAAAGCCCAGCCGAGATTTCGCGAACACTAAGGCCTTGATGTACCGCGATCCTGAAACCTGGAACCTTCTGCTGGACAAGTTGGCTACGGCTATGATACGCTATCTCCGAGCACAAATCCAGGCAGGAGTTGATGCTGTTCAATTGTTCGATAGTTGGATCGGTTGCCTCAATTCACAGGACTACGAACAATACGTGCTTCCACACTCGCAACGAATCTTCAAAGAGCTAGAGAGCTCAGCGGTGCCGAAGATACACTTCGGGACAGGAACGTCCGATCTTCTTGAGAGTATGAAGCAGGCGGGCGGAGATGTTTTCGGGGTAGATTGGAGGATTCCGATCGATGTTGCGTGGCAACGTGTTGGGCATGATGTGGCAATTCAAGGAAACTTGGACCCGGCAGTTCTTCTGGCAGATTCGGATCTCATCAAGTCCCGAGCCGCGGATATCCTCAGAAGAGTAGGTTCGACTCCTGGGCACATCTTCAATCTGGGGCATGGAATGTTGCCCGATACTAACCCGCAGAGCGTGATTGACTTGGTGCAATACGTACACAGTGCCACCCAGAAACACTTGGAGGTTCAAGCCAAGTGAATGATCTCGCAGTACTCCTGATGGCCTACGGGGCCCCGAACTCCGAGGAGGAAATAGAACCCTACTTTACCGACATTATGCGAGGACGCAAACTTAGTCCCGAACTACTACAAGACCTGAAGGAACAGTATCGGAAGATCGGGGGGAGATCACCACTACTCGACACTACGATGGCCCAAGCCTCTGCGCTCGAGGAGCATCTCAGATCAAATGCCGTGAATGTTCGCGTCTATGTGGGGATGAAGCATTGGCATCCGTACATTGGGGAAGTCGTTCCAAGAATCATAGGCGACGGTTTTCACAGAATCGTAGCACTAGCACTGGCTCCACACTATTCAGGAATCAGCATAGGAGGATACAAGCAGGCGCTCGACAAATCACTCGAAGCAACCAGCCAAGTCAGAGTCGACTTCATCGATAGCTGGCACGATAACCCAACATTCCACCAAGCCGTAGCAGAAAAGATCACGAAGGCTCTGAAGCAATTTCAGAATCCAAGAACCGAGATCATCTTCACAGCGCACAGCCTACCCGAACGCATCCTACGAGACAATGATCCATATCCCAAACAGCTCGAAGCCTCCTGCCAATCCGTCGCAGGGCTCCTAAAGCTCGAGCACTGGTCGTTCGCATACCAAAGCGCAGGTCATAGTGGAGAGAAATGGTTGGGACCAGATATTCTAGAGGCTCTGCAGCAGCTTAGCGATCGTAAGGGGCATGCTGACAATGTGCTCGTTGTGCCTATCGGGTTTGTTGCAGACCATCTCGAGATACTGTTCGATCTCGATGTGGAGGCTCAAGACTTCGCCAAGAGCCATGACCTGAATTTCAGAAGAACCGAATCCCTGAACACGAGCCCCACATTCATCTCCGCATTAGCCGATGTAGTCAGGAAGAGAATTAGTTGATAGATCTCATGATGCGTTTGCGTTCGGTTTGACGACGTTGACCACGTACTTCCTCAGGCGGAGCATCTTCTTTGCTAATGGGGCATGTGTTGTGAGTCAGTATTCGGCGAATGTCTCCTCGGTCATGTTTTCTTTCTTGTTGAGGAGGATTATCAGCTTGAGCGTCTCAATCACCGAGTTGGCGTTGACGTATGGAATTCCAGAGTTAGCGGCTTTCATGGGGGTGGTTGGCGTTTCTAGGGTTGCTTGGTATGGAGGGGTTTTCTTGGCGTTGGTTTTGGATGGATCTCGCTATGAAACATTGATATACCAGAAATGGTACATTAGTATTTCAGGGAGCGAATTGAGGAAAATTCCAGCACTATTTACGGATATTCTGGTTCCGCTCATTATTCCTGCTTCGCCCATCTTCCTCACTTCAACCAACACCCACCCAACCATCCCACCACAAGTCCCAGTGAGCCCTGACACTTACCCAGCCAACACTCCACAACTCTGCCTCCAAAGCCACGGAATCATCGACTGCCATCCCACCAACCTTCAGCGCGCGACAGAGAACTCAGCCTCCAACCTCAACGCGGCAAACCAAGCAACGTTCACTGTGAATGCCTACGGCAGCCCCACAACCCAAACTCCACTCCCAGTCTTCGATAAGGCATTCAACGTATCCGCGCACGCACCTCCGTCATCTGAAATAGTCTGCTCCACAAGCTGTCCCACCATCAAACCCACCAATACATCACTTAACATCGCAGTCAACCCCACAACCAACCCCGGCGTACTCGTCTACTGCGCAGCACTAACCAATCCCACCTGCCACACTATCCCTGGAACAAGTGCATCTACCTCCAAGCGGACGGCGATTATCGCTCTCGCCAACCAACAATGCGTGAGTCAGGGCCACGACCCACAATGTTTCAAAAACGCAGCCTTCCAGAACCTAGCTGGTAACTCAGCGTGCAGCAAGAATCTCCACGACATAACACAAGAAAGATACAAGTCAGCGTCCACCACACCCAGCTTCAGCACTACATCAGGATACGACACTCCGTCAGGTTGGGGAACGCCCAACCCTTCAAACCCAATTCCAGATCTAGCTAACAGCATCTACTCATGACCTCTCAAAGCCGTTCCTTCCTCATCTCCCTCTCCTCTTCTGTTTCGGCTTCGCTCCCCACTCTTCTTCAGACCAACACTCTCTAAGAATGAACCATCACAGTAATGCAACGAGCGCGCTCTGAGAACGTGGATCGGTGAACCACCTATTTCCTGCCAGAGCTCTAAATACTGAACCAGCAGCTAAAGGACGCCTGTAATGTCCAAAGCCGCATAGATGGAGTACGCAAGAGGTCTTAGATTGACTTCGCCGCGGGGCATAGGCTCTCTCCTGATCGCCTCAGTATCGTTCGGCTCCAGTGCGATCTTGGTCAGGTTCGCGACGGAGGCGTCAGCAATTCCGCTCACGTTCTTTCGACTCTCCATCGCAGCCGTGGTCATGATATTGTTCGCTCTCTCAAGTCGGACCTTGAAGCTTCTCGGGAAGCGCGAGGCAATGCTAGCGGTTTTTTCTGGTGTTGTACTCAGTCTTCATTTCGCAACATTCATTCTAGCCGTTAAGGAAACGACCGTAGCCAACGCCACGTTCTTAGTAAACACAAGTCCAGTGATGCTTGCACTCCTCTCGCCTCTCGTCATCAGAGAACGAACCAGCTCACGAGAATTGACGGGTGTGATTGTCGCCACTCTAGGCGTGCTCTTGGTCGCACACGCCGGAAATGGTTTTCGAGCATTTGGGCTCGCTGATCTCTCCGCTCTGTCAGCTGCATTCTTGATCGCGGTATATTCCATCGTGGGACGCTATCTGAGAACGAGCGGCGTCACTACGGCATGCTACACCTCATATGTATACTCATTCGCCGCGCTGGTATCGATGCTCTTAGTCGGTGGCTTAGGCCTAGGATTGCAGACCTTCAGACCATATGATACACAGAATATTCTAGCGATTCTTGGCTTGGCTCTGGTGCCCACAGTGTTCGGGCACACTCTGTACAATTACGCTCTAGGTTCCGTGAAAACCGTGACCGCCAATCTGTTCCCTTTATTGGAACCGATAATCGCTTCCCTGTTCGCTGTGTCTCTCTTCAATGAAGTACCTACAGTTGTTCAGACCATTGGATACTCCTTAATCTTGGTTGCAGTCGCTGTCGTTGTGACTAGGTTCGAATGAGCCGAGGCATTGATAATTGCGGCCGCGGCGTTTAATTACGTGACTGCCACCAAGTAGCCTCAGCCGAGCGGATGTCGATGCCCTGCCAATCAGAATAGACCGTCTACTTCTCCTATTGATAGTTCAGCTAAACCGAAGGCAATCCTTCAAAAGGAACGTGGCAGGGGAATTATCCACACACGGCAGCAAGAAGCCAATTCGACGTGAATCTCATGCTTGACGTAAGATTCGTACGGGAAAATCCGGATCTTGTTAGAGAGAACCTGAAACGGAGAGGAGATCTCGACAAGATTCCGTGGGTAGACCAGGTGCTCGAGAGCGACAGAAGATGGCGAATCCTACAAACCGAAGCGAACAATCTCCGCAGTAAAAGAAACAAACTGACTGAAGAGATCGCCAAGCTACGTAGACAGGGAGCGAACGCTTCGGAACTAGTGAAGCAAGCTGAACAGGTGCCCGAGCAGATAAAGGATCTTGAGAACGAAACCCAAGAGCTGAATCGGAAGATCACAGAGGTTCTCATGCAACTTCCGAACATTATCCACGAGAGCGTACCCTTCGGAGAGGATGATAGCGGCAACGTCGAGGTGAGGAAGTGGGGCGAGCCACGCCAGTTCGATTTCGAGCCCAAAGACCACATTGACCTCGCCGTCCATCTTGGCCTCGTGGATTTGGAGAGCGCAGCGAAAGTAGCAGGAGCCAGATTCTACTACTTGAGAGGGGACTTGGTGAAGCTGAATTGTGCCTTGGCAAAGTTCGCACTGGATTTCATAGAGAAGAAGGGCTTCAAGCTAATCCAACCCCCATACTTCCTGAGGCGCGAGGCAATTGGCGGGGCTGTTGCACTATCGGACTTTGAGGATGTGATCTACAAAATCGAGGGAGAGGATCTTTACCTTCTCCCGACAGCGGAGCATGGGCTGCTCGCGCAGCACATGGACGAGATAATCGACGGCAAGTCGCTGCCTTTGAGATACGCAGGCATAAGCCCCTGCTTCAGAAAGGAAGCTGGCGCGCATGGACGGGACACTAAAGGCATATTCAGAATCCACCAATTCGAGAAAGTCGAACAGTTCGTTTTCTCGAAACCCGAGAACTCATGGGATGAACACGAGAAACTGATTGCAAATGCCGAAGGGCTCTTTCAGCTTCTAAAGCTCCCCTACCGGGTTGTGAACGTGTGTACTGGTGATTTGGGTACCGTGGCAGCAAAGAAGTACGATCTGGAAGCCTGGTTCCCGGGTCAGAAGAACTATCGGGAAGTGGTCTCGTGCAGCAACTGCACCGCCTATCAAGCCGCCCGCTCCAAG
>Ga0315282_10005321_pt1 | contig 21992 bp, 12 predicted proteins | sample YL17G07_20_MG_FD_203693 | JGI IMG/M metagenome (GOLD analysis project Ga0315282, IMG submission 203693) | Sediment microbial communities from Yellowstone Lake, YNP, Wyoming, USA - YL17G07_20 | ecosystem: Environmental > Aquatic > Freshwater > Lake > Sediment | place: USA: Wyoming | collected... | reverse complement strand
TCTTTGATTTTATCGCGTCTTTCATGGGACTGATTTTCCTTTCTCCTGTTTTTATCATTGTCGCTGTATTGGTTAAGCTTGATGGGGGGCCCGTTATCTTCAAGCAGGAAAGAGTCGGCCTCGGGGGAAAACGATTCCAGATATTCAAGTTCAGGAGCATGGTTGCTGACAATCATGAGCACATTGCTCAAGTTACGGCCGAAAATGATGCCCGGATCACGTCACTGGGGAGATTGCTGAGAAAGACAAAGCTTGATGAGTTGCCACAATTGCTTAATGTCCTTAAGGGAGATATGAGCTTTGTGGGGCCAAGGCCAGAAGTGCCTCGATACGTGGCAATATGGCCGGATGAATGCCGTAAACAAATTCTTTCTATCCGCCCCGGCATCACCGATTATGCCACGGTTTGTTATCATGATGAGCAGGCTGTCCTCGCACGGGCGGAAAACCCGGAAAAGGCATACGTCCAGGATATTCTTCCTAATAAGCTAAGGCTGTATGGCGATTACGTCAGAGACCAAAATATCGGATTAGATATTCGATTGATTCTCACGACACTTGTCAGAATGATTAATCCCAAAAGCCGGATCTGATACCGGAATCCTTACTGCTATTATAAAAATAGACATAAATTTATTATTCTCTCATGGGCTGGTGATTATGAACAGACAACCATCGAAGCTGGCGAAGAGTTTGCGAGCTATTACACCGCTCAAGAGGGGCGTATTTTTCGTTTTTGCCGATTCGCTCCTGATCGCGTTCTCGCTGTACGCGTCGTTCTGGTTGCGCTTCGATGGCGCCATCCCGCCCGAATTCGCTCGCAGATTCCCGGCCTATCTCGGATTGGCCTTGATCGTCAAGATATCTTTTTTGGCCGCCTTCGGCATGTACAAGATATCCTGGCGCTTTTTTGGGCTTGTCGATTTACAAAAACTCGTGGCAGCCATCTCTACGGCCACTTGTACGCTGGCAATACTCTTTCTGACATTTCGGACTCGTGGACCAATTGCCGGCTTCCCGCGAGCCGTGATGCTCGCCGATTTTATCAGCACGCTTGGCTTCCTCGCGGGCCTCCGCATCTCCAAACGGGCGGTTATCGAATACTTCAGTAAGTCCGGGAGAATGAGAAGAGGGAGGACCAGGATCCTCATCGTCGGCGCGGGCGAGGCCGGCAGCGCCATCGGGCGGGACATGTTGATCAACAAAAAGTCCAAGTACTTTCCCGTGGGGTATATCGACGACGATTTATCCAAGGTCGGGATGAGCATTCACGGCATCAAGGTGCTCGGCACGAGGCACGAAATCCCGGCATTATTAAAAGGCAATAGGATTGCAGAGGTTCTGATCGCCATCCCGTCCTTTCGTTCCAAGGATATCCGGGAGATGGTCGAGATCATCCGGAATTCCGGGGGGCCGGCGAAGATTAAGATCCTTCCCGGAATGCTGGACCTGGTGGACGGGAACGTCACTCTCTCCGACATCAAGGAAGTCCGGGTCGAAGACCTCTTGGGGAGGGCAAAAGTCGAAATCGATTTCGCCGCGATCAGCGCCTTTTTGAACCATAAGCGCGTCTTGATCACGGGAGCCGGGGGTTCCATCGGAAGGGAGCTCACCCGGACCGTGCTCCAGTTCGAGCCGCTCTCGACCGCCCTCGTCGATATTGATGAAACTGAGCTGTTCTATCTGACGAATCGTTTCCGCGAGGCCGCGACGGAAATCGTCCCGGTGATCGGGGATATCCGGGACAGAGTGAAGATGGAAAGCGTTTTCGCGAAATTCCGGCCGGAGATAATCCTCCACTCGGCTGCCTACAAGCATGTCCCCGTCCTGGAGGATTATCCGGAAGAGGCGGTCAAGACGAATGTCCTGGGGACGAAGATTCTGGGCGAGCTCGCTTTGAAATTCAAGGCGGAGAAATTTGTCTATATCTCCACGGACAAGGCGATCAATCCCACGAGCGTCATGGGATCGACCAAACGGGTGGGCGAGGAGATGCTCCGTCTTCTCAACGGGCGTAATGGGACGAAATATATTTCCGTGAGGTTCGGAAACGTCCTTGGCAGCCGGGGAAGCGTTATTCCGATCTTCGAGGAGCAGATCAAGCGGGGCGGACCGGTGACCGTGACCCATCCCGAGATGAAGAGATACTTCATGGCGACGTCGGAAGCCGTGCTCCTCGTCCTCGAGGCCGCGGCGATCGGAGAAGGGGGCGAGGCCTATATCCTCGATATGGGCGAGCCCATCAAGATCATCGACCTCGCGCGCGAAATGATCAGGCTCAGCGGCCATGAGCCGGACGTCGATATCCCGATCGTCTTCAGCGGCCTCAGGCCGGGGGAGAAGCTTTTCGAGGAGCTGCTGGGAGCGGAGGAGGGGTCGGAACCGACCGAACACGCCAGGATTTTCAAGGCGAGAAATCCGAAGGTTAAGACGGAAGACGAGGCGTTCCTCAGGGTCGAGAGGCTGATCAGCCTGTGCTATGATGGAGGCGATCGCGATAGCATCATCAGGGGCCTCGCGGATATCGTCCCCACTTATAAACCGCAGGGCCTTAAGCCGGGGCCCGATGGGGCCGCGGGAATCTCACGGAAATAGGACGGGCGGGATTCTTGTCCATAAAAGATAGGCGCTTCCGATTTGTCCCGATTATAGGGATAGCCCTGGTCTTTGCGTCATTAAGCGCCTATGCCGACACTTGGAAAGGCAGAGAGTTCGAGCGCCTCTGGCGCACGGCCGCCTGGCATTTCGGGCCGTTCCACATCCAGCCGGCGCTCGTCCTGTCGAACGCCGGCGTCGACAGCAACCTTTACTATTCGCCGTCGGAACCGGTCAAGGATTTCACGCTGACGGCCGGCCCGTCGGCCACGGTCTATCTGCCCATCCACCGGAGGTTCGTCCTTTCGGCCTCGGGCTCGCCGCAGTACGTCTGGTACTCCAAGACCGAGAGGGAGAGGACCTGGAACTACTATTTCACGGGAAGCGCCGCCCTCAACCTGAGGCGGATCTTCCTCCAGTTCGATTGGAACCATTCTGACGCCCGCGAGAGGTGGAACACGGAGATCGACATCCGGCCGCGGCGCAAGGAAGACGGCCTGGGAGGGTCGTTCCTCGTCCAGACCTCGTACCGGACGTCGCTCGCCCTGAGCTACCGGCAGGCCAGGTACGATTACGAGAACCTCGATTACGATACCTTCAACGTCCGTGAGCGGCTGAACCGCAAAGAGCGATACGTGGACCTTTCGGCCTATTACCAGGCCACGTCGCGGACGAAACTCTTCCTGGATTTCGAGTACGGCCTGTTCGATTTCGATTTCGCGGACACGGCGGCGCTGAAGGACTCCCGGAGCCGGGCGGCGTACGGGGGATTCGAGTTTTCGCCCACGGGGAAGATCCGCGGCAGGATCCGCCTCGGCTACAAGATCTTCGACATCAAGAACCCCCTGGGGCAGGATTACCGGGGCCTCGTCGGCGACTCGCAGGTATCCGTTCGCCTGGCCAAGCCGTTCGTCGTCAGGGCCTCTTACAAGCGGGACGTCAATTTCTCCCTCTGGTACGAAAACGCCTTTTACATCGGGAGCGCGCCCGGGGCCGGGGCGTCGGTTTACCTGCTGAAGTTCGTGCGGCTCGACTACGACTATTCGTTCGGGCGGAACAGGTACCCGGTGGCCCAGGACGTCGGCGGCACGGACGTGAAGCGGCTGGACGATTACAGGATTCACTCGGCCGGGCTGTATTTCAGGATCTGGAAGAAGGCGGCGCTCGGCGTCATCGCCAGCCGGTGGCAGCGGACGTCGAACCTCGACTACGAGAACGACCGGCGGTACTTTTACGGGCTGAATTTGACCTATGATTTTTAGGGGAAGGCTGAGATGAGAAAAGCGCTATTCATACTCTTATCATCGTTCACGTTATTATCGTTCGCGCCGGTTTTCGCCGGGGCGGCCCATGCACAGGCGACGCAGGCGGCCCGTGACCAGGAGGCCAAGGACGTTTTCGTCAAGGCCTACCGCATCGGGCCGGGGGACCTGCTCGAGGTCAAGGTCTTCGAGCTCGAGCAGCTCAACCAGGTCGTGCGCGTGTCCGAGGACGGTTCCCTGACGCTCCCGCTTCTCGGCCGGGTCGTGGTGGAGGGACTGACCCAGGACGGGCTCGTCAACAAGCTCTCGGGCCTGCTCCAGGCGAAATACGTCAAGAACCCCCAGCTGACCGTCTTCATCAAGGAATATAAGAGCAAGCAGGTCGCCATCATCGGCGCCGTCGAGAAACCGGGCAACTATGAGCTCGTCGGCCGGAAGAACCTCCTTCAGGTCGTCTCCATGGCCGGGGGCTTCACCGACCTGGCCGCCAACGAGATCTTCGTCCTCCGGGAAGGGCCGGCCGGCGGCTCCAACGCCATCGCCGTGGACCTCAAGGACCTGCTCGTCAACGGCAACCAGAAGCTGAACATCCCCATTGAGCCGAACGACGTCATCAACGTCCCCGTGGACAAGGAGATCCGGGTCTTCGTCTTCGGGCGGGTGACGCAGCCGGGCGGCCTGAAATTCAAGATCTCGGAGAAGGTCACCCTGCTCCAGGCCATCGCCCAGGCGGGCGGGCTGGCCGAGGGCGCCAAGCAGAGCGGCGTCGTGATCACGCGCAAGGACAAGGCGGGCCGGGAGCAGAAGATCAAGGTCAACCTGAAGGACGTCATCAGCGGCAGGGTGAAGGACGTCGTGCTCCAGGAGGGCGATGTAGTGTTCGTGCCGGAGTCGTTCTGGTAAAGAGAGGCGTATCATGGACAACCATAGGCTGAACAACAACAGGAACGAAATGCAGAAATACGAGAACCAGCGGTACGAGATTCCGGTCGCGGACTACGAGTTCGGGCCCCGGCAGGAGATCAACCTCAGGGACTATTGGGAGAAGATCCGCCGGCGGAAGGGCACGGTGCTGTCGTTCGCGGCGGCGGTCTTCGTGCTGACGGCCTTCTGGACGTTCATCCAGAGGCCCGTGTACACCGCCAAGGGGACGCTCCTCATCGAGAAGGAGCTGAACATCCTGAGCTTCGAGCAGGTCTTCCAGATCGAAACGATGAGGGACGATTTCTACCAGACGCAGTACCGGCTCCTGAGCGGCCGGACGCTGGCCGACGACGTCATCAACCGGCTCAACCTCTACGCCAACGAGGAGTTCGTCGGCAAGCCCGATAAGCGGAAAAAGCCCGCGGACCCGACCGACCACGTTTTCCGCGAGAACCTCATCGACGGCTTCCTGGGGAGACTCCAGGTCAAGCCGGTGAGGATGACTCGCCTGGTCGAGGTGAGCTTCGACGCGCGCGACCCCAAGCTCGCGGCCGACTGCGTCAACGAGCTGGCCGCGGCCTTCATCGACCTCAACATCAACATGAAATTCGCGGCCACGGAGCAGGCCACGGAGTTCTTGGGCGACCAGATCAAGGGGCTCCAGGCGGACATCGAGCGGAAGGCCGGGGAGCTCCAGGAGCTCGAGGCCAAGGCGAATATCGTGGCGTTGGGCGACAAGGAGACGACGATCATCGACCGGCTGGGCGAGCTCAACAAGGCCCTGACCGAGGCCCAGATCGACCGCTACAAGAAGGAAGCGACGTACGCCGAGCTCAAGAACGTGACGCCGGATTTCGTGCCGGAGGCCATCAACAATCCGCTTATTCAGCGGCTGAGGGAGGACTACGTCAAGCTCAAGAGGGAATACCAGAAGATGGAGGAGCGCTTCCAGCCGGATTACCCGGAGCTCCAGCGGACCAAGGTCGAGATGGAGTCTGCCCGCAGGTCGCTCGAGGACGAGACGCAGAACCTGGTCAAGGGCGCTTATTCGGACTTCCAGACCGCGCTGAAGCGGGAGAAGTCGCTCGAGGCCGCGTTCAACGGGCAGAAGGCCGAGGCCTTCAAGATGAACTCGAGCGCGGTGCTGTACAACGGGCTCAAGATCGAGGTCCAGAACAAGAAAAACCTGCTGGATTCGCTGCTGCGGCGACAGAGCGAGACGGGCGTCGAGGCCCGGCTGAAGGGGCTGAGGACGTCGAACGTCAGGGTCGTGGACCGGGCGCGGGTGCCGGTGCGGCCGTCGAGCCCGCGGAAGAAGCGGAACCTGGCGCTGGCGCTCGTCCTGGGTTTGATGGGCGGCGTGGGGCTGGCGTTCCTGTTCGACTTCCTGGACAACAGCGTCAAGACGAGCGAGGACGTCGAGCGATACGCCGGGCTGGCGACGCTGGGGGTCGTGCCGAAGTTCACCATGAACGGCACGGAGAAGGGATATCTTTATTACCGGCGGAAGAAGCAGCACCGAATCGAGGGGAAGAAGGAGGAGATCAGGCGGCTCGAGGCGGGGGCCGCGGAGGAGACGGCCGCGGGAACGGCCGCGGATATCGACGTCGAGGCCGTCGGTGTCGGCGCCGGGGCGGACGGAGCGGCTGGAGGACAGGAGGGGAGAGGCGCGGACGGAGCGGCGGATGCTAAAAAAGACAGAGAGCGCGGGGAAAGGCCGCCGGCCCGGGTGATCGAGCTCATCCCGCATTTTTTCCCGAACTCCCGCCTGGCCGAGAGCTACCGCTCGATCCGCACGGCACTGCTACTGTCGAGCGCCGACCAGCCGGTCAAGGCCGTCGCCGTGACGAGCGCCCTGCCGGGGGAGGGCAAGACGGTCTCGGCGGCCAACCTCGGCATCACGCTGGCCCAGTCGGGCAAGAGCGTCCTCATCGTGGACGCGGACCTGAGGCGGCCGAGGCAGCACCGGCTCTTCAAGATCAAGAACACCTTCGGGCTGACGAGCTACCTGACCGACTCGGTGGAGCTCCGGAATGTCATCAAGGCGACGGCCATCCCCAACCTGTGGCTCGTCAACTCGGGGCCGCTGCCGCCCAATCCCGCCGAACTGCTGGGGTCGGAGAAGATGGCCGCTTTCATCGAGCTGCTGCGGGACAAGTGCGACTTCATCCTCTTCGACATGCCGCCGATGCTCGAGATCTCGGACGCGCTGATCCTGGGGGCGAAGGTCGACGGCATGATCCTCATCGTCCACGGCGACAAGACGTCGCGGGAGGCGCTGAAGAAGGCGCGGGAAAAGCTGGACCTGCTCAAGGTGAAGACGCTCGGCGTCATCATCAACAACATCGACGTCGACCACCACGGCTACCATTACAAGGATTACTACTACGACTACGAGCGGCATTATTGAGATGATCGACCTGCATACGCATATGCTGTGGGACTGGGACGATGGGCCGGACGACCGCGCCCAGGCCCACGAAATGTGCCGCGTCGCCGAGAAGGACGGCATCCGCGAGATCGCCCTGACGCCGCATGTTTTCCGCATGAGCCGGCACGGCGATAACCTGGACGTCCTGCGGCAGAGGATGGTCGAATTCGCCGCGGAGATGGCCGGCGTGCCCATCGATTTCCACTGGGGCGCCGAGGTCTTCGTCCATGCCGAAGCGGTCTCGTCGATCGAGAAGTACGGCTTCACCATCGACGCCACCAACTACGTTTTTCTAGAGTTTCCGAGCGACGCCGTGCCGCCCGGGACCGACAAGCTCGTCTACGGCCTGATGGCCAAGGGCTTCGTGCCGATCATCAGCCACCCCGAGCGGAACAGGGGATTCGCCGCCCGGCCCGAACTGCTCTACGAGCTCGTTTCGATGGGCTGCGCGGCCCAGGTCACGGCCATGAGCCTCACGGGCGACTTCGGGCGCGAGACGCGGAGCGCCGCCGGCCTCTTCATGGCGCACAACCTCGTCCACATCATCGCCAGCGACGCCCATTCGTCGCAGGAGCGGCCGCCGATCCTGAGCCGGGCCGTGGAGGCGGCGCGGAAGATCGTCGGCGAGGCCAAGGCGCTGGCCATGGTCACCGAGATCCCGCGGGCGATCCTCGAAAACCGGGCCCTGCCCGACTGGGGCGAACCGGAGAACCCGCTGAGGCGAAAAACGTGGACCGAGCGCCTCCCAATGCCGAAAACAAAATATCTTGTAAAGATAAAATGATTTGCGCTAAAATTGCCACAGAGGAGTCCCGAACATGCTGAATATTGGCATTTTTCGGTCCAGGGGGTTGGTGGCCGGCTTACTGGCGGCTTTCGCGCTGATGATCATCCCCGTCGCGAGCTATTCCCAGGCCGTTGCGCCCAAGAACGGCAGCCTGACGGGTTTTGTCTACGGCGCCGATATGAAAACGCCCGTGGCCAACGCGACGGTCAGGGTCCGGAACCTCAACACGCAGAAGGAATACACGAGCCCGACGGACAAAGCCGGGATGTACAAGATCGCCGACATCGACGAGGGCTGGTACGCGCTGAGCGTCACCTCCATCCTCGGCGAGTACACCCTGAACTACGGCGTTTACATCAAGTCGGGAGAGAAGGCCAAGCTCAACCTTTCGATGAAGGGCGCAGGCGTCCTGGAAGGGAAGGGACTGGGCTCGAACGCGGGGAGAAGCTTCTTCTCGACGCCCGGCGGGGTCCTGGTCATCCTGGCCATCGCCGGCGGCGCCGGCTTCGGCGTCTACGAGCTGACGAAGAAGGGAAAAGAAGTTTCCCCCGTCCACTGATATCTTGTCAAGGCCGGGCCGCAACGGCTGCACGGAAGGGTGGGGGCGCGGCGCGAATTGACCAACAAACATTCCATATAAGGGGAGGTCAAGCATGATCGTCAACAACATCTTTCGGTCCCGGGTGATGGTGGGGGGCATCCTAGCCGCCTTTATCCTTCTCGTCTTTCCGGTCGCGGAGTTCGCGCAGGTCGGCGCGCCCGCGGCGGGCGGCTCCCTCGTGGGTTTCGTTTTCGACAAGGACATGAAAACGCCTGTCCCGAACGCCGTGGTCAAGATCCGGAGCGTCAGCAAGGCGAAATTGTACGAGAGCACGCCGAGTGATGCCAACGGTATGTACAAGATCACGGGCATCGAGGAGGGACGCTACGTCCTGGGCGTGACGGCGCTCGCCAAGGGCGATTTCAACTTCGACTACTGCCTGGCCCTGAAGGGCAACGAGATGGCCAAGCTGTCGGTCGCCCTGCTGGAAGGCGGCCAGACGTCGGGGGTCGACGCCAAGAAAAAAAGCTTTTTCACGTCTCCCATGGGCATCGTCACCATCGTGGTCGTCGCGGGCGCGGTCCTGTACAGCCTGCTGAAGAGCAACGAGGAAGCTTCGCCGGTCCTGAGATAAGCCCGGCCGGAAGGTCGAGGCGGGATTCCGCTTTTTAAGGCAGGAGGGATGGACGTTCCTCCTGCCTTTTTTTGAGATGACAAACCGTGCATAAAGCGATCGTTTTCTGGGGGCTGTGCGCGATCCTCGCCTTCGTCCCCCTGCCCTTCGGCTCCGTCGATCCGTGGGCGATCTTCGCCTTCGAGGCGGCGACGCTCGTCCTCTTCCTGGTTTTCCTGGGCGGCGAGTTCTTCGCCCGGCGCCGGGCGAGAGCCGAGGGAGACGAGGCCGACTTCGGCGCCGCCGGTGCCGCTCCCGTCGTGCCGCGCGCCGTGGGCATCCTGCTGGCCGTTTTCCTGGCCGTTTCCATCATCCAGATCGTGCCCCTGCCGTCCGCCGTCGTGAAGATTCTTTCGCCGCGCGCGGCCGCGATCTACCAGGGGATGGCCCGCGACGGCCTGGCCGGCTGGGACGCCCGGTCCTGGTGGACGCTGTCCCTGGCCCCGCGCGTTTCGGCCGCCGACCTCGCCCTCATGCTCTGCTACGGGCTCTTCGGCTTTCTCGTCCTGAAGTGCGCGCGCTCCCGCCGCCGGCTCGAGGTCCTCGTCCTGGTCATGGCCGGATCGGCCCTCTTCCAGGCCTTTTACGGCATGGCCGAAACCTTCAGCGGCTCGGAGCGCATCCTGGGCTACCAGAAGCGCTACAACATCGGCTCGGTGACGGGAACCTATATCAACCGCAATCATTTCGCCGGACTCATGGAGATGGCCTTCCCGCTGAGCTTGGGTTACCTGCTGGCCAAGGCCCGTTATTTTCAGATGGAGAAAGGGCTCGGCTGGCGTCGGAAGCTCCTCTGGTTCAGCCAGGAAAACCTGCAGTGGTCGCTCGTCTTCGGCCTCGGCAGCATGTTCATCGGGCTGGCGCTCGTCTTCTCGAAATCGCGCTCGGGCGTCATGATCTTCCTGCTGACGGCCGTCCTGGCCGCGGCCGGGTTCGCCGGCTGGCGCGAGCTCTCCGAGGGCGCGGAGGAGCGGACGCGCGTGCGCGGGCTGGCGCGCGTGGTCGTGGCGGCCGTCGTCGCGGCGGCCCTGTGGATCGGGATCGGGCCGGTCATCGAGCGCTTCGGCGAGATGGACGTGTCTCGCGAGGCGCGGCGGACGTTCGTCGCGAACACCCTCAGGATGAGCGGCGATTTCCTGTGGACGGGAGCGGGGAAGGGGACTTACGTCAACGTCTACCCCATGTACAAAAAGGTCGACGACGGCTTCACCCTGTCCTACGCCCACAACGATTACCTGGAATTCACGGCCGAGAACGGGCTCCCGGCGGGCGGCTGTCTCATCGCCGCGGGCCTCTGGCTGTTCGCCTGCCTCGTCGGGCATTGGCGGGAGCGGCGGAACAACTTCGCCAAGGGCGTCGGGCTGGGAGCCATCCTGGGGATCCTGGCCATCCTCATCCACGGCTTCACGGATTTCAACCTGCAGATCCCGGCCAACGCCGTCTATTTCACGGCGATGTGCGCCCTGGCCCTCAACGTCGTCAAGAAGAGGTCCGACGCCAACGCCGATTGCGGCGGCCGGGCGGGCCGTGGCTGGACGACGGGGGAGAAGCCCTGGAAGACGGTGGTCGCGGCGGCCGCGGCCGTCGCCCTTCTCGTTTTCGCCGCCAGAGATTTCCTCGGCTTCCGGTATCTCGGCCTCTACCAGGAAGCCCGCTCGGGCGCGCGGAGCGTCCAGAGCGCCTTCCCCGAGCTCGAGGGACTGTTGACGAAGGCGGCGCGGTTCGCGGCCCGTCCCGAAATCGTCCGCGAGCTCGGCCGGCTCGAAATCGAGATGGCCCGGGCGGAAAACGAGTCGGGGAACGGCGAGGCGCGCGACCGGCATTGCGACCGGGCCGTGGCGAGCTACGAAAGAACGCTCGCCGGCGATCCGATCGATTCCTTTGTCCAGTACGAGACGGGCATGACCTACCTCCTCTACAACTATCCGCTGATGACCTACGCCGACAAGGCCGGGCTCTATTTCCGGAAGGCGCTCGAGCTCAACCCGGCGGACGAGTTCCTCAATCTCAACATCCTCTACTATTATCTGACGGCGTGGGATGGGCTGGAGGCGGGCGATAAGGCGTACGCGGCGGGGCGCCTGCGGGCGATCCGCGCCGCCGACCCGGCCTTCATGCCCAAGCTCGCACAGCGCTGGACCCAGACCTTCGGCTCGACCGAGCGCTTGGATTATATTTTGGGGTCGGACCGGCAGTGAGCGGAGTCTTTGAAGCGAACCGCTTTATCTTGTCCTAAAGCGGAGTTTTGCAATATCCCCCGCGGCTTGCCGCTGGGATGGTTTACTCGGCGTTTCCGCCTCCTATTTCCACTTCTTCAAGAGGTCGCCCAGGCGCTTGTTGAGCGCGTCGAGCTCGAGGCCGGAGCCGTCGAGGCCCTTGACGCCCAGGTTGAGCTTGTCGAGCGGCCCCGAGACCCGGGCGGCGATCGCCTCCCGTAATTCCTTCTCCAATCCCGCCATCTGGTCCCGGACGACCGCGCCGACGGCGTTCTTGAGGACGTCGTCGATGTCCGACCGGATCTTGATGTCGAAATTGTCGGACGTGCCCGTGACCTCGGCCGACAGGCTGAGGCTCGTGATCCCGCGGAGGGCGCTGAGGATGGCCGCGTCCACGCGGCCCGCCAGGCCCGTCCGCTCCTGCTTCTTCTCGACCGCGAGACGCATGGCCCTGAACCCGGCGGAGATCTTGGCGGAGATCGTCCCTTTCTCCACGGTGGCGCCGACGTCGAGGTCGACCAGCCCCTGCTCCAGCGAGACGGGCAGGATCTCGCTCGTCGAGAGCTTCAAGCCGCGGGCCTCATAGCCCTTGACCCGCAGGTTCAGGACGTCCTTGCGCGCGGCGGGGTTGACCCGGTTGAACGTCCCCTCGACGACGGCCGACTTGAGGCCCTTGAGGTTCTCTCCCGAGAAGCGGAACTTCAGCGGCGCGCCGAGGACATCCTGGTCGGGCGTCAGGTTTTCGATCTTCCCCGCGAAAGCCCCGGCCGGCAGGCTGATCGAGACCTTGACCAGGCGGGCCAGGAAATCGGGCAGGGGATGGTCCTCGCGGAAGCGCACGTCCATGCCCTTGGCCCGGATCGGCTTGACGACCTCCTTGCCCTTGACCTTGGTCTTGACCCGGTCGATGAGGGGCGCGAGCCGCTCGTTCCACTGGAGCGCCGACGAGACCTGGCCGGCGATCTTGCCGCCGAACAGGAGCCGGCTGATGTTCGAGAGCCCCGCCTGGCTGAAGGAGTATTTATCGATGAGCTTCTGGGCGTCGCCGGCGACCATCGAGGGCGCTTCCGTGACGATCTTTTTCAGGGCGGCGGCGTCGGCGGCGAACTCGTTCTTGGCGGAGGCGACGGTCTTGATATCGTCCCGCACCTGCTTCTGGAGGGCGATGACGTCCTTGCTCCCGCCGAGGAGGTTGCCGAGGGAGGCCTTGCCGGTTTTCGCCTTGAGTTCCTCGAACCGCTTTTGGTACTTCTCCGGATCGACGGCCGCCTTGAGCTCCTTGACCTTGGCGTCCCACTTGGCGCGGGCCTTTTCGCCGTCGTCCGCGGCGCCGGTGATCAGCTTGAGCGAGGGCAGGTCGGCCTTCTCCTTCTCGAAGACCTCCTTGACGTTCGGGATGACGAACGAGGGTAGGTCGGCGATCTGCTGGATGATGGACTTGCCTTCGGTCTTGGCGAGGACGCGGCCCGGGCTTTTGCGCGGCGTGTTCAGCCGGACGTCCTCGACGCTCATCTCCTCGATGATGACCTTGTGCCGCAGGGCGTTCGGGGCGTCCATGTGGAAGGCGATGCGCCCGACGTCGACGGTGTTTGTCGCCGGCGCGCTCGGATTGGTGACCTGGAGGCCGGCGAGGGTGATGCCGAGCGGCGAGAGCGAGACGCGGGCCGAGGCCAGATCGACCTCGGCACCGACGATGGCCGTGCCGGTCTTCTCGATGGTCCGCCGAGTGAAGGGGTTGAGGAAGATCAGCCAGAGGGCCGCCAGGAAGGCGCAGACGGCGAAGAACAGAATGATGCCCTGCCAGCGGATGAATTTCGATTTTTTCTTGGCGGCGCGCGCCGGCTTGGCGGGCTTGGCCGGTTTGACCGGCTGGGCGGTCGCCGGATGGGCCGGCTGGGCGGCGGGCTGCTGGGGAGCCGGGGACTGCGACTGCGCGGCTAGCTCTTGAACCTTGGCGTTGTCCGGGGCCGTCATGACAGGCCTCCCCAGTCCTTCAGGCTCTGGTATCGTTGGTAAAGATCGTTGCCTTTGATGAATTTCATGATCTTCAGCTTCTGGACGTGGGCGTAGACGTGCTTGCGGTAATGGAGGACGCAGGCGTTGAAGAAAAAGTAGAGCGGCACGAACAGGACGAGCGAGGAGAAGAGGGCGCCCATGACGACGGTATTGTTGAATTGCTCGACCCGCCACATCGTGGCGTTGTAGAAGGCGGTCCAGAGCTTCTCCAGCCAGGGGAGGGTCAGGAGCGCCAAGCCGAGCTTGTGGAAGAGGGGATCGAGGATAAGGCCGATGCCCGAGAAGAGAAAGCCGCCGAGAAGGAACGCCGACATGTTGATGCGGAAGAAGAGGATGAGGAAGAGGATGACGACGTTGTGGACGCTGAATTTGGGCGTGAAGGCGACGATGACCGAGAAGCACAGGCCGAGCGAGATCTGCGCCGGGTGCGTCTCGGAATTGAGCACCTTCAGGATTTTTATGATGGACTGAATCATCCGGGTACCTCCCAGTGTTCCGAACCGTGAGTTGCCTTCAGATTAACGTGCCCTCCCCCTCCGAGTCAACTTATTTGGGGTAACTTATTTGGGGTCGGACCAAGATAAATATGGCACAATCTGCAAGATGGCGCTGAAAAAAGAGCCTTTTTAGGCCTTAAGTCCGTGTTTTGGTCCGCAAAAAGTCGGACTTAAGCCATATCGGCGCCGCGAAACCGACCCGGGATCGTTCTCCCCTCCGAGAGTGTTTAGTATTCGTTCCGTATATTCGCGGCTTCCGACAGCTATGCACTCTGTCCACCGCGGATCACGTTCGAGCTTTCCAGAGCGGCATTCTTTCGCGATCCACTCGCTACGTGCTTCCTTCAGTCTCTCCAGACTCGTGATTCCGAGAACGGGCAGGAGCACGCGCCAATCGACGAGTTGATCTCTCAGCCGCTCCTGGAACCGCATCAGCTCATAATATCCGCCGAACTCCCAATCGCTAGGGTGGGACACGACCTTCGCCCTGACCATATTCAAATCAATATAGGTGATGCAATTGACGAGATGTTCGCCCGTCTCTATCGCGGTGGCATGATAACGATCCTCCCAGAACGCTCCGTAGCGTCCCTTCCTTTTGTTGTATTCCTGTGCGACACGCCCGGCGGCCAGTTGGATCGATCTCGGGATCGTCTGATCCTCTTCGCGGCCGTTGTCCAAAACGAGCAGATGGATATGGTTTGATGTGATGGTGTAATTGAGAATGCGAAGGCCGAATTGCCTTTTTGATGCGCGCATCCAACTGATCCAGGCCTGCTTGTCTTTGATGAATTTCAGAAGGAACTCCTTCTTGTGGCATCGGTGCGTAATGTGCCAAATGAGTCCCGGTTGGTAACAGCGATTTGCCCTGGGCATTGTCGTGTCGGCCTTCGATTCGCTCCGTCGAGAATAGGGCTCTTTAACGGGCATAAACAACAGACGCTCAAGGCAGGCTTTCGGTATCAGGGGATCTGGCCTTAAGTCTGTGTTTTCAGGCCCAAAAACTCGGACTTAAGACAGAAAAAAGGCTAAAAGAGCGTGTTAACTATCACTAATATAATTATTTATCTTGGTCCGACCCCACCTTTATTACCGCGCCGGCGGAGTAGGCGGCGAACTCCGGCGCGTACATCGACTGCAGCGTCGCCGGCGCGGCCTTGAACGTCCCGGCCATCGAGCAGCGCAGCCGGTGCTTCAGCGTGTATTCGCCCTGCGGCAGGCGTTCCATGAAGAAGTTCGTGCCGCTGTCGCGGATCTCCTCGTAGCGCGCGAGCCCGAGGTCCCACTTGTACCCGGACGTGAGCGTCGCCGGCTCGCAACCCGCCGGCCGCGGGTCCCTCAAGTGCACGTACTCCGCCGGGTGGCGCGCCCGGATCGAAAGATGCACCTCGATCTCGTCGCCGACCGCGAGCGCCGCGCCCTCGGCCAGCGGTTTCAGCACGACCTCTTCGCCTCTCTTCTCGCGCTTGTAGTACGTTCTCTCGACGGCGAACAGGTCCCCCTCGCCCTTGTCCGGCATCCTCTCCGTGCTGAAGTGCCAGGTCGCGCTGGCGAAGGCCATCCCTTTTCCGGTCTTCGATACGCGGACGATCGCGCACGGCGTCGTTGACGACACCGTAGTCGTACGCGCGTCAATCCCCGAAGTCGCTCCTGATGCTCCCGCCGTTCCCGTGCCAGTTCCCATCCCCCCGATCTTCTCGCCGCTTATCACCACCTGGTTCTTCTTGCCCGTGTACCGGTCCGGCTCGAACGCGAATTCCGTCTTCGTCCCGCACGCCTCAACCGCGACCGCTTCTCTGCCGCCAAGCGCCCCCGTCTGCTTCAGGTATCGTGCCACCGCGTAGATGACCTCGGCCGTGGCCCGCGTCGACTTCCAGTGATTGAGCTTCTTGTTGAGGAAGAGCCACTGGACGAGGCCCTCGCTCCGAGCGTCCGCCGGCCTCAGCTCCATCAGCGTCCGCAGCGCGAAGGCGTGCGTCTCGATCGTGTCGTTGTACCACAGCCAGCCGCGGTCCTCCGGCGCCCACGACGTCCCCTCGTCCTCGGTCGTTTTCGCGCTGTCCATGACGCTGTCCCAGACGAGCGCCGCGTCCGCCGCCCGTCCCGCTCCCGCCCGCTTGAGCGCGAGCGCCAGGTATCCCTTGAGGTACGGCGCGTGTTCTTTCCAGTGCTTGAACGAGAAGTCGAGCATCGTCCGGCGCTCGGCGTCCGTGAAGACGCCGCCAGTCCACGTCGCGTCCGGGAAATTGCTTAGCACGTAATTGAGGAACGTGACGGACTCCCAACCGGTGTCGTGGGCCATCATATCGCGCACGATCTCGTCGAGGTAGTGCCGGTGCAAATACTTGAACGCCCGCGCCACCGGCTCCCTCGGCACGCTCACTCCGAATTCGAGCGCCTTGGAGAACCCGTGGACGATGTAGAGCGTCATGTACGGCGACGGCGGCCCGCCCGGCCACCAGGGGAACGCCCCGAGCGACGTCTGCGCCTTGAGGAGCTTCGCCAGCGACGTCTCCCGCTCGGCCGCCGCCACGCGCGGGTCGAGCACCTTTTCCATGCCGAATCCCGCGTCCTTGCCGCCCCGCGCCTCGACGAGCCACGGCGTCTCCTCGAGCCCCATCTTCCGGTTGGCGTCGGCGGCGTCGAACGTTTCATAGACCGTGTCGCGCCTGGCGGCGAGCGCCTGGGCCATCCGTGCCACCGCCGGATACTTGTCGTACAAACTCGTCAGGATGGACGTCGACAGGAAGCGGTTGAGCGTCTGCTCCGTGCACTCGTAGGGGTAATTGATGAGATAGGGGAGGGCCTCGAGGAGCCCATAGAAAAGTTGTCCGTCGACCGTGACGACGAGCTTGTCGTTGATGCGCGTCGGATCGTCGCTCTTCGCCAGGTCCGCGAACCGCAGCTCACGGGCCGCCCCGTCGCCCTTGAGCGTCACGAACCGGGACTGGACAAGGTGCATCCGCCCCGGCAGGACGGGGAGAGGCCTCAGCTCGCCGTCCGAGAACGCCCCCGCCCTGGCCGTGACCTTGAAGGCCACCGTGCCGACCCGCGCCGGCGCCGCCAGCGGGAACGTGACGGCCGAGCCGCCGCCCGCCTTGACGGCGAACGGCCGCGCCGGAACGCTCGCCGGCAAACCGAAGGCCGGGGCCAGGTTCTCGTTCGTTTCCGGATCGAAGATCTCGATCGCGACCTCGCCGGCGAGATCCGCCGCGCCCGCGTTGTTGACCATGACCCGCAGTTCGGCCTTGTCGCCCTCACGGAAGAAGCGCGGCAAATAGGGGCGGACCATCAGCTCCTTGACCGTCCGCGCCTCCTTCTCCAGCGTCCCGCCCGCGAGGTCCCGCGTCACGGCGTGGACGAAGACGCGCCAGCTCGTGACCGAATCGGGCACGGTGAACTCGATGGCCGCCGTCCCGTCCGTGCCCGTGAGGAGGTGCGGTTGCCAGAAGGCGGTCTCGGCGAAATTCGAGCGGAGTTGAGCCGCCGGCTCTGCCTGTGCCCCTGCTTCCTGGCCGGATTTGTCCTCTTTGCTTTTTTCCGGAGCCATACTCGCTTGGGCCAGGGCGCTGTCGCTGACGCTCTTGGTCATTCTTGTCCGGCTCGGCGCCTCGAACTCGCCGACGACTCCTCCGAGCACGCCTCCGACAACGCCGCCAAGGATGCGGCCTCCCGGTCCGCCGACGCCGTAGCCGTCGAGCTCGAGAAGGACGTCGGGCCTGAACGACGGAAATGACGGGACTCGCGACCAGCCGGAATCCTCGCCATAAGCTTGCCGGGCCCTTATGCGCATCCCGTCCCAGTCCGGCGTTGCCGTCCTGTCCGGATACAGGCCCATGACACTGGGCGGACGGTGGGGCGCAAAAAGATCGAGGCTCCGGTCGTACATGTAGGCCAGGAGTTCGGCCGCGCCCTGGACGGCGGGTTTGCCGTCGGGCGTCTTCACGATGATCCGCCACGTTTCGCGTCCGCCGGGCGCGAGCTTGTCGCGGAAGGTCGAAAAGAAGACTGCCAAGTCCTTGTTGTCCCAGGGAACGAAGATGTTCGCCTCGGCCGACATGAGCTGATGGTCCCTGACTGTGGTCAAGCGGACCCCGAAGCCGCCCCTCAGGTTCTCCGCGACCGGAATCTCCAGGATCCCGCCGTCCTTGCCGGACTCGACCCAGCGCCGCTGCCAAATGTCGCCCCCCTTGAATGTTTCGAGGAGGAGGGGCTGGTCCGCGAAGCCGCTGTGGATGAGAATCCTGGCGGTTTTTCCGACGGGGACATTCGACCGCTCGGCGAATATCACGAGGGGAAGATGAAGCGGCGTCTTGACCGGGGACGAGGATGCGGAGGAAGCGGGCGCCGCGGCCACCAGGAAATCCATGCTCTCCCGGCAGACGGCGCCAAAGTCGTCTTTCGTCTCGTAGAGAAGGCGGTAGGCGCCGGCCTCGAGAGCGGGGACAGCGACCCTTCCCGCGCCCTGGGCGTCGTGCTCGATTTTGCCGGAAGCCGCTTCAGCGCCCGCTTTCCAGAGCCGGAGGGTGGATTCCGCCGTGAGCAGGGTCTGCCATCTTGGGCGCATCCGGTCGCCGGGGGTCTCGAAATCCGCCGGAGTGTCCGCGTCTGGATTCTCCAGTATCGGCTGGTCGGCGGGGAGGAGAGTCGCGGGAGGTTGGATCAGCCGGGCAACCCTCCACGCGCCATTCCCCGGCTTCGGCGTTCCGTCGAGGTCGGAACGGACGATGGAAAAGACATTCGGTGCGCCCGCCGTCCCGAAGGCGGTCTCCGCCTCGATGCGCGCTTCGACATTGACAAAGCCCAGCTGGAACGAACGAGTGGCCGTGCGCGTTTCACCGCCCTCGTCTGTGATCTCGATCCACAGCATGTAGCAGAAGGAGACTCTCGTGTTCGCCTTCCGCTCGTCGGCGCGCGGCGTGAAGGCCATCTCGACGGTGCCGTCTTCCTTGACCCGGGCGCGGCCGCCGGTGACTATCTCGTGTCGGCTGTCTCCGCGTTCTCTCCACCAGCGGGGATAAACCGGCCAGCGGACGACATGCCAGATGACCGCGCCCGAGGCGACGGGCAGGCCGAAGTAATAACGAGCCTGGGCCGAGAGAACGGCCGGTCGGTTCAGGCGCAAGGGCTTGGCCGGGTCCTTGATCGTGACCTCGAAGGTCGGGCGCTTGTATTCCTCGACCTGCACCTGGGCCTGGCCGTCGGGCGAAACGCGGAGTCGCCAGGCGCCCAGAGGCCGGCCCGCGGCCGGGATGGCGAACTCACCGCTGGCCGTGCCGAACGCGTTGGTGACGACTTTCGCCTCGGCCGCGCGCTGGCCGTTTCCGTCCTCTATCCAGACCGAGGCCGGCGCGTTTGCGGCGGGACTGAGGCGCCCGAGGTCTTCGCGGCCGCGATAGGCGAGGATCTTCCAATAGAGCTTCTGGCCGGGACGGTAGACGCTCCGGTCGGTGTAGATGAGAGACTTGGTCACCTCTGCGGTGGCCGAGCGGCTGTAGAGATAGAGATAACGCGAATCGAATGCGAGATCGCGGCCTTTCCGCGCCAGCAGGAAACAGGGCCCGCTCCGCGCCCGGCTGGCGAAGACGGCGCGGCCCTGGGAGTCCGTGAGCTGTGAAGCGAGGAGGCGGTGGCCCGTTTTCCAATCGAAGGCGTAGAGTTCGACCGTGGCCGCGGCGACGGGGCGGCCCGTCCCGCCCGAAAGGACGAGAACTTGCAAGCCGTCTTCGTCGCCGGCGCTATCGAGCAGAATGAGATCGCCGACGACCGCGTTCATGGCCGTGATACGATTTTCAGAATGGGCGAAATCCCGGCGGGCGGACGCGGCCACCAGATAGAGTCCGGGAGCGAGATCGGCGGGGAGATCGGAGTAGGTCCAATGGTCCCTGTAATCGAACGTCGGGGGCAGAGCGGTTTCCCAGGCCGCGGCGGGCGTCCCTTTGTCCAGGAAGGCCTTGACCTCATCCCCCTGGGGGAATATGTTGCGGTCCTTCGAAGTGCGGATGCGGGCGTCGGGGTCGACACGGTACGCGCGTAGGAAAAGCCGGCCCAAATTGCTGTGGTTGAAAAGGATGGAGCGGCGTCCGGGCGTGTCGGCGGCCATCATGTCCATGGAATAATTCGGCGCGTCGATGCTCTTGACGATGGAGAGGCAGCGTCGGCCGCCGGGCGAGTCCGGATAGGCTTCGGCGCCGGCGAGGGCCAGCTTTCGGGCGCGGACACGGCTGTCGGGAGCATCCTCGTCCTTGGCGAATTCCGCGAGCATCGCCTGGCCGACCGCCCACCAGGAGAGACGGCGGTGCGCGTCGAGGTAATCGGTCAGAGTCGCCCGGATCGCGGCGCGATCGTCGTCCAGGCGGAAGGCTTCGTGCATGGCGGCGATGCGCTCGAAGCGGGCCTCCATCGCCCCCTCGGGGCGGGAGGCGCGGCGGCACCAGCTCTCGTGCTCGGCGAGCAGGGCGGCCGTTTTTTCGAGCGGATGGGCGGCAGAGGAGTCGAGGACGACGGCGGCTGAATCGGCGTCGAAAGGCGCGGTCAGGAGTTTGTTCAGGTCGAGGCGATAGGTCTCGTTGGATTCGCGCGGTATCCAGAAGGACGTGTCGGCGAGGAGACGCGCGATGACGTAGACGACCGCGTCGCGCAGACTATCGCGGATGCCGGGCGGGTAATCGCCGGCCTCCCAGAAATCTGGATAATCTTTGGCGTTGTGCGCCTCCAGGCGCTCGCGGTCCTTCCAGACGCGCATGAGGGCGGTCCAGGCCTCGGTGACGATCTGGTCGCGGGTCCAGGACTTGAGGTCGAGGGGGCCGGCCGATTCGACGCGCTCGCGGCGGTTGATCTCCCATGAATAGGAACGGTAGTAGGTCAGGAGCGAGTGGGCGTAGAAGAGATCGAGCATGTCGCGGTTGACGGGGGAGGCTGGCCAGGGCTCTTCCTTGAGGAAGCGGACGGCGGTTTCGTAGCCGTGAAGGGCGATGCGGAGCTGGACCTCCTTGACGAGGGTCCATGTCCAGAGCGGTTCGTCGCCGGAGCGGCGGGCGGAGTCGCGGAGACGGGCTGTTTCCTTCGCCGCCTCCTCGAACTTCTGCTCGGAGATGAGGCGCTCGATGAACTTGCGGCCGGATTCGGCGGAGGCTTGGGAGGCGGTGGATTGCGGCGATGCCGGCGCGGTTTGAGATGAACCGGAGGGGAGGGACGACGAGGAGGAAGACGGCGAAGAAGAAAGGGACAGGGAGGCGGCTTGCGCTTTCGTCGCGGCCTGGGTCGGCGGCAGGAGCGGGGCGGGAGAGAGCCAGCGCGGTTCGGTCGTCGTCGTCTGAGCCGCCGAGGCTTGGGGAACGACGAGATGCACGTTCTGGCGCGCGGCAAGAAGAATGGCCGCGCCCGCGATCAGGATGATGGCCGCAGCTATAAGCAGAGCGGACATCAGCGACGGCGGAAAGGCCAAGCGCGGTTTCGATTCGCGGGGCTTCAATATCGGGTTGGGGGAGTTTAAGTCAGGCGTGATTTGGCTCATTTCATCCTCCCGGCGGCGCTCGCCGTCGCTCTGAGTTTTGCCGTAATGAGTTTGGACTCGATATTTTCGCAAGCGATCGATGTCGATATCTTCACCGTGGATCGGCGTCCTCACCCTAAGTACAACCGGACAAAGGAAATAATCCCAGAAATAATCCCGTCGTGGAAATAATTCCGGAATTTTCTCGGATTATGCTGCCCGGCCATATCCTACCCCGAACGCCCGTCGTTCGTCCATATCCTTTGGGGTCATATCCTTTGGGGTCGGACCAAGATAACTGCTTAAGTTGTTTGTGGTTAACCCGATATCTTGTCATATCCTTTGGGGTCGGACCAAGATAACTGCTTAAGTTGTTTGTGGTTAACCCGATATCTTGCCCTCTTTTTGCCCTTAAGTCTCCGTTTTCGGGCCGCGAGTTCAATAGTGAAGTGCAACACTTGGGATAGTTTATTAAGGAGGTGCTATCCTAAGTGCCGATGGGAAAACACTATAGACATCTGACAGTGACCCAACGCGAACGGCTTGCCAAGATGT
>Ga0315282_10005320_pt1 | contig 21992 bp, 24 predicted proteins | sample YL17G07_20_MG_FD_203693 | JGI IMG/M metagenome (GOLD analysis project Ga0315282, IMG submission 203693) | Sediment microbial communities from Yellowstone Lake, YNP, Wyoming, USA - YL17G07_20 | ecosystem: Environmental > Aquatic > Freshwater > Lake > Sediment | place: USA: Wyoming | collected... | reverse complement strand
TTTCTCTAAAGTCCCTGAAAAGTGCTCGCAAGGGAAATCCTTACATTCATAGCAAATCTCTAATCCTCTTTCTCTAGCGCATGGCCGATTTTTGCATGGCACTCCCCCGTCTTGTTTACAAGGTTCTTGACAATAGGCTCCGCTATCTTCTTTGCTGAAGTATTCTACTCCTTTTAAGAATTCGTTGAAGTCAAAATCTGGTTTAACGAACTTCGGATTTATAGTCAGCTCATCCGGATAACCTGCAGCTTTTATAACTTCCAAGAATTCTTGAGCAATCTTTGCATAAATTCTTCCTCTGTACATTCCACATGCACCACAGTATGTACCGCAATACCCAATCAATTTCTTTGCTTCATTAATGTCGACCATTTTTTACCTCCTTGTTTTGCGAGCATTTCGCCTAACATGTTATATCCGAACTTAGTTCGCATATCATCCAAATTTTTCATTTGTTGTTTCGATGTCACCTTATTCATATTATATTAGAACCCCTTTTTAACGGGATTTGAACACCAATTTACCGGCATGACAACAGTTGACTGTCGATGATTGACAATTGATGATCGATAAACCACAGAACTTAATAATTAACTATTTTTTTCTTTTTATGAGCTTTTTTTCTTCTTGTTCTGTCTGAGTTCCTATTCTGTTGCAATAGTTTTCAACTGCTCTTTTATTGTCGAGCATATCTTTATGCAACCACCGAAAGTCTCTCTTTTTAGTCTTTTGTTTACTTTCAGTATCAATTCCATGTGTCATTATCTTTGACATAAGATATATCGATATATAACCATTTTTGTAGTTTAAAATAGTGTAGGAGAAGAGATTTGAACACCAAAATACCGGTAAAAGTTATGATGAAAAAATGAAATTAATTTATTTCGATTTTCTCCCTACATAGGTTAGATAAGGAATAGCAATTATGAAAACAATAATTGTTGATATTGGAAGCCAGATTAACGGATGGATGGTTTTATCCCAACCTAAGTACATAACCAGATAACCAGCTCCAAGGGATATTGGTACCCATAATAGGCTAGCTATTCCAAATCCTTTCCAAACCGATGTTTGACTCACGTGAATATGTTATCATCTTTAAATATTTGAATTTTATTCAATAAGAGGCACTAAATATGTCTACATTTATTGAAAAATGAAATCAATAGAAAAAATGCAGGGGGAAGGGATTTGAACCCCAGTTTACCGGCATGACAACAATTGACGGTGGACTGTTTCTCCTGTTGATTCAAAATTGTAAAAAGATTACTTTAGAGGTGGTGGAGGCACACCTTCAGGCAAAAGAGGTTGAATATCAGGTGTTCTCCATTGACGCAAATTATCAATGTTCACAAGGAGATACATAAAGAAAGGTAGTGTGGTTTGCATCCAATGGACAAGATGGTCGTGTTTACCCTCATCTAAATAACCCTTATCCCAAGGAATTCCACCCTTGGAAGGAAAATAATCAGGAGATAGAATTTCAAAATAAAAAAAAGGATGGCGAAATTCTTTGAAAAACCAACTTTCTAACTCACCACTCGTATAAGATCTCTTTCCGTTATGAACCTCGAAACCTGCTGATTCATATTCTGTGTTTTTTTCCACCCAGTTCAATACATAATTGAATAGATTTGTTTCTTGTTCTGTCATTTCAAATGGAGGTTTGAACGTTTCCCAAGGGATATAAATACAATGGTCGGCAGTATGACAAGCTAGATAAAAAGAAAGATCCTTATTTTCAATGTCTCTAATAAAATCCCTAAGTGCCTGAGTTTCAGGTTCTGAAAAAGGATGTCTTCCACAATTTTCAAATACATATTTACCTAAAATGATATATGGAATTGTAATAACACCAAACAGTTTTCCAATACGGAGCACCCCTCCACGTCTAGGTAATAATCTACCAAAATCAATATCAAAATTACGGTTAAGGTCTATACCATTCTCATTCCATCGTGTGTTTTCTTGTCTACCATCAGGATTTACTAAAGGAACGATGTACACTTCAGATGAATTGAGAATATGAGTAATTGTCTTATTGGCATCAAAGTTAATGAGAAGATACTCTGAAAGATACAAACAAGCCTCTCCTCCTTCCCATTCATTTCCGTGGAAACAACCATCTATAATACAAGATGATTTTTCCTCATTGCTCTTCTCATTGGTTAATCTAATACACCAAATATCCTTTCCAAGAACACTCTTACCAATTGAGAAAACATCTACTAAATCAGGGTATTTATCATTAAAACCATTCAGCATTTCCATGGTGCCAGAGTAATCATGATATTCTCCATCTCTCCAATCTGGAAGAACAGAAGGTTGGTCCAATGTAACTTCTGGTAATACTGTTTCTGTAGATACCCCTGATTTTTGTTCCTTATTAATACATCCAGTAAATAGTGCAGTGAGTAAAATACCACAGAAAAAAAATGCTATGAAATGAGATAATTTCTTATCCATTTTCCATTCCTTGCAATATTTTAATAAGTTCTATAGTATATAATTATACCTTATTATGTATTTTACCACAAATAAGGTGTAAATATTAATTTTATAACACGTATCATAATTATGCAGGGGAAGAGATACCAACTTCAAGTTTAAATCTCATAACTGCTAAAACGAGATTACAGGATTTTTTTAATTTCTTCTGATGTTTTGTTAGTACATTTGATTTGTTTGCGTTTAATTTCACATATCAAATAATGAAGCCACTCTGTTTTATTATCACCACTCATTTTCTCGAGGGCTTGTTGACAATGCATGAAAGATATGGACTTGTGATGAAAATAGTAATAATAAGATTTAATATAACATGGATAAAACTGTTTTTAAATCATTATTACATCATTTTTAAATCATTCTTTTATACCAATTTTACATTAAATCAAATCAATGAAATCCTCGGTTCAGATTGGGAAAATTATTGGTATACCTATCAGGATCCATTTTACGTTTCTTATTATTCTTGCGCTTTTTGCATGGTCATTCTCTACTGACAGTGTGGCTCTTTTCGGATTTATTATCGGGTATGGAGCCTTATCGCTTGATCTCACAGTAAAGATTATTTTAGGAATTTTTCTTGCGGTGTTTTTATTCGTATGTGTAATCCTTCATGAAATTGGTCATTCATATTTAACACAGAGATATGGATATAAAATCAGTGGGATCACGTTGTTTATTTTTGGTGGTGTTTCTCAGGCTGAGGAGATACCACGTAATCCAAAAATGGAACTAAAAATCGCTAGTATTGGACCAGGGATAAGTATTCTCTTAGGCATTTTGTTTTATGTTTTTTATCTCTTCATAAATGATCTCGGTACTTCGTTAGACCTCCAAATCATGTCAATTACTATAGGGACGCTTGCATTTTACAATGTGCTGTTAGGATTATTTAATCTGATTCCTGCGTTTCCTATCGATGGTGGAAGGATCCTGCGATCTGTTCTTGCTTCGCGAATAGAGTATGGAAGGGCAACAAAAATTGCATCGAATGTAGGAAAAGGGTTTGCTGTTGCAATGGCTGTTTTTGGAATTTTTTTCAACATCTGGTTGGTTTTGATTGCTGTCTTTGTCTATATTGGGGCTTCCGAGGAAGATAAATCTCTTCATATTTCGATTGCGCTTGAAAGTTTTAAAGTAAAGGATTTGATGACGTCTTCGGTTGATTCAGTCTCTCCGACTATAACTCTTCGGGAATTCTCTGAATATATGGTTACGCATAAGCATCTTGGTTATCCAGTAATGGAAAAGAACCATGTTCTGGGTATGATGACTATTACTGAACTTCATAAGGTGGAAAAAGAAAAACATGAAAGCACCCTTGTTAAGGATGTTATGCGGAAGGATGTTTTCTCGATTTCTTCAAATGAGCCAGCAATCTCAGCGTTTAAGATGATGATGAATAATAAACATGAACGTTTGCTCGTACAAAAAGACGGGGAATATCTTGGGATAATCTCTTGGTCAGATCTTTTACGAGCAATGAAAATGAAAGGAGTATAAGATATGGATTTAACAAAAAAGCATTGTGTTCCTTGCGAGGGTGGTACACCACCCTTTTCCAAAGAACAAGAAGATGCCTATAGCAAAGACACACCATCATGGTTCCTTGATCGCGAGCACATTCATAAGATACGGAAGCGGTTTTCATTTAAAAATTTCAAAGAATCCATGCTCTTCCTTAATAAAGTTGCAGATCTTGCGGAAGAACAAGGTCACCATCCTGATATTTGCATTTCGTATAATAAAGTGGATTTTACGTTGTTTACTCATGCGGTGGGCGGGCTCTCAGAAAATGATTTTATCATGGCAGCAAAAATTGATGAAGTACGGAAAGAACGAGACAAATATCAACAAACAATAATTAGGTAAAAAAGTGGAACTATGGAAGAGTATGATCTGATCGTTATTGGTGGCGGTTCTGGGATGAATGTTGCTGAATTTGCCTTAATGCACGGTTTGAAGGTTGCTGTTGTCCATAAACCACCGATTGGAGGTACCTGTCAGAATTTTGGTTGTGTTCCATCAAAAATGCTTATTTTTCCAGCGGATAGGATACTGGAAATACAAGAGGCGAGTAAACTAGGTGTGTATGCTGAGGTGCAGCGAGTTGATTTTCCTTCAATTATAGATCGAATGAGAAAGATTCGAAAAGAGGAACAAAATCACGAACAGAAAAGTGTTAAACAAGTGAAAAATTTTGATTACTACGACGGAGAAGGACATTTTATCGAAGATTACGTACTAGAAGTAAATGGTGAAAAGATACGAGGTAAAAAAATCGTTATCTGTACCGGTGCACGTCCATTGATCCCTCCGATTAAAGGTATTGATACTGTTGATTTTTTAACCAATGAATCGGTGTTAGATCTCGAAGAAAAACCAGAAAGCATGATCATTATTGGTGGTGGTTATATTGCTGCTGAATACGGTCATTTTTTTGCAGCGATAGGAACACAGGTAACGATATTACAAAAACAAAATCGATTAATTCCCCATGAAGAACCAGAAATCTCGGAGTTACTCAAGCAAGAGATGGGAAAACGGATGACGATTCAAACAAACATCGAAGTCTTAGAAGTGAAAAAACAAAATTCTGACTACCTTGTAAAAGGAAAGGATGTTCGAACAGGCGAGGAAAAGGTATTCACCGCTAAAACGATATTGATTGCTGCAGGAAGGAAATCCAATGCTGATCGATTGAAAGTTGAAAATACCGGTGTGAATCTTGATGAACGCGGATTTATCAAAGTAAATGATTACCTGGAGACCAGTAAAAAGAACATCTGGGCGTTTGGTGATGCCATCGGAAAATACATGTTTAAACATGTGGCAAATAAAGAAGCTGATCTTGTGGCACGCAACATCGTTCATGATCATAAAGCAAAAATGGAGTATCATGCAATCCCCTATGCTATTTTTTCTCATCCGCAAATTGCTTCTGTAGGAGTCACTGAGGAACAGGCAAAAAAGAATTATGATATTCTTGTGGGTAAAGCGTTTTATTCTGATACAGCAAAGGGTATCGCAATGATGGAGCAACAAGGGTTTGCGAAGGCGATTATCGAACGAAAAACCGGTAGGATTTTAGGGTTTCATATTATTGGGCCATATGCACCGATGCTCATTCAAGAAGTCATTAATGCGATGGCGTCGCCAGAAGGGACGCCAGCTTCTCTTTTCCAAGGTTTGCATATTCATCCTGCATTACCTGAGTTAGTTCTTGTTACTTTGCAGAATCTGAAAGAGGTATCGTAAAAAAAATATGTGGAGTTGGTATCAGATGGATGTGACACATGTAGAAGGACAAAATAAAGGTAAAATCTTGCTGTATGCCATTAGTACGTGTGGGTGGTGTAAGAAGACAAAGAAATTGTTAAGCAAATTAGGTGTGGAATATAGTTACATCAATGTTGATCTCTTGGAGAAGGATCAAAAAGATAAAGTTGAGGATGAAGTGAAGAAATGGAACCCGAAGTGTAACTATCCAACCATGGTCATAAATGATAAAAAATGCATTGTAGGGTACAACGAAGATGAGATCAAGGAGGCATTACACGTATGACCGCTGATATTACACAGAAGGAAATAGATCAATTGTATCAGCGTCTATATCGAGAAGCTGAAGATGGTGGATATCACCTGAACCCTGATGTAGAATTTACTAAAGATTTAGTGAAAGGTTTGCTGATTAATGAACGACGATATGAGTACTGGAATTGTCCGTGTCGTCTTGCCACAGGTGATAAATTTGAAGACTTGGATATTATCTGCCCGTGTGATTATCGCGATGCAGATGTGAATGAATTTGATGCGTGTTACTGCGCGTTATATGTGTCGACAGCGGCTTTGAAGGGTGAAAAGCTGATTCATACAATTCCAGAACGACGTCCGCTACGTAGGGAGGAGCGAGCACAAGTTGAAGAAAAACTTCAAAAGCAATCTGGTCGTCCTCCAAGTAATCTTTCGAAACCAGTGTGGCGGTGCAAGGTCTGCGGATATTTGTGTGCTCGAGATGACCCGCCGGAAGTATGTCCTGTGTGTAAAGCGAAAAAGGATCGATTTGAGCGATTTATGTAGGAGATGGAAACGTAAGAATTTACGTTATTCATAGGAAGTTAGTGGAGGGATATCATAAAATGGATGGTAAAATACAAGGTAGAAACATTTTTATAATTTTTTTTAATAAGTTCATGATAGAATTCCAATTTATAGGGGGAAGTTCATGAGTGAAAAGAAAAAACAACAATTAAAATTAGTTCATGAATCTTCATCGAAGAAGCAAGAGAACGTAAAAAATAGAGAAACTGGGATTGAAATTATTGGTGTCGTTCAGACAATACAAGATATCACCAAACGTAAAAAATCTGAACAGGAAAGAGACCATCAGGCACAAATGCTAAATCAGGTACAGGATGGTATAATCCGAACCGATCCCGATTTCCGGATAACCTACTGGAATAAGGGCGCTGAACAGATGTATGGGTACAGCGAAGCCGAAGCATTAGAGAAAACCACACGAGAACTTTTACGATCAATATATGCTCCAGGTGAACGTGAAAAAATAATTGATGAACTGAATCGACTCGGGACATCGAAAGCTAGAATCCGAACTAAACATCGTAACGGAACTGAAATTGTTGCTGAGGTGTATTCTACTCGTATCACTGGCGAGTCTGGCAATATTTCTGGGTATGTTGTTACGTACCGAGATATTACTGATCGCATGAAAGCAGAAGAACAGTTACATGAAACCCGTGATTATCTTGAAAATCTGTTAAATTACGCGAACGCACCGATAATTGTCTGGGATAAGGATTTCAAAATTATTCGATTCAATCATGCTTTCGAACATCTCACTGGTTACACATCCGAGATGATGATAGGTAAAAAACTTGACATCCTCTTCCCTAAAGAAAACAAAGGAGAATCATTGCAAAAGATACAAAGAACCCTAAGCGGAGAATATTGGGAATCCATGGAAATACTAATACTTCGAAAAGATGGAAACATTAGAATAGTTCTGTGGAATTCAGCAAACATCTACAACAAAGAAAAAAACCTGATCGCAACCATCGCCCAAGGAACAGACATCACCGAGCGAAAGAAATTCGAGGATGAACTTACAGAAACGCGTAATTATCTGGAAAATCTTTTTAATTATGCCAACGCACCCATTATTGTATGGACTCCAGATTTCAGGATTTCAAGATTTAATCATGCATTTGAAAAGATGACAGGTCACAATGCAGAGGAAGTTATTGGTAAAAATCTTGAAATTCTGTTCCCAAAAGAAAGCAAACAGGAATCGATTCGAAAAATTCAGCGCACTACAATAGGTGAGTATTGGGAAACCATTGAGATACCAATACTGCGAAAGGATGGAGATATAAAAATAGCATTATGGAACTCAGCAAATATATACGACAAGGACAGGAAGACTGTCATTTCAACTATCGCGCAAGGGCAAGACATCACCGAGCGTAAACAAGCGGAAGAATTACTAAAAGAAAGCGAGAGCAGATTAAACAGAGCACAGGAGATCGCCCATCTCGGTAGCTGGGAACTCGATCTTATAAACAACCATCTCACCTGGTCAGATGAAGTCTATCGAATTTTCGGTCTGCAACCACAAGAATTTGATGCTACGTATGAAGCATTCCTTCAATCTGTACACCCTGATGATCGTGCAGCTGTTGATGCCGCATATTCTGGATCACTGCGTGAAGGACGAGATACTTACGAGATTGAACATCGAGTTGCGAGAAAAAATGGCGAAGTTCGTTTCGTCTATGAAAAATGCGAACACATCCGAGATAAATCCGGCAAGATAATACGATCAATCGGAATGGTACACGATATCACCGAGCGTAAACGCATAGAAGCAGAACTTGTTAGACTTGCATCGTTTCCATTAAAAAACCCAAATCCAATTGTCGAAGTTGATTTATTTGGTAAGACCCAGTATCTCAATCCAACATCCCAGCAGTTGTTCCCAGATTTAGAGAAAAAAGGGTTTAATCATCAATTCCTAAAAGGAATAAAAAACCTGATGCCGGAAATCCAAAATAAAAATAAAACATCTGTTGCACGAGAAGTACATATTAATGATAAGTATTACTTACAGACCATAACGTATATCCCAGAAAACCAGCGTATTCGTATCTATTGCACAGATATCACCGAACAAAAAAAAGCAGAAGAAATCCTCCAGGAAAGCGAGGAAAAATATAGAAGAATCGTTGAAAATACAACGAATGTTATTATGGTCACACAACCAGATGGAATTATTTCTTATTTGAGTCCATCGTGTAAAGAAATATTGGGTTATCCTCCTGAAGAATTGGTCGGCACTAATCCAATGATTTTTCATCCAGATGATGTAAAAAAAGTACAACAGTCACTATCTCAAGCGCTGAATGGAGAAAAAGGTTCTGGTTTCGAATACCGTATTCTTACAAAACAAGGAGATATCAAATGGGTTTCCCATTCTTGGTCCCCCATTTTTATCGGTAAGAAACTTCAGTCAGTTGTCAGCGTCGTTGAAGATATCACCCATCGTAAAGAGATAGAAAACAATATCCAAGAATTAAATCAAAATCTGATGCATCAAGCCAATGAACTCGCTGCTTCTAATAAAGAACTAGAAACTTTTAGTTATTCGGTGTCTCATGATCTTCGTGCACCTCTTCGCAGTATCGATGGTTTTAGTCAAGCATTATTAGAAGATTATGCGGAACAATTAGACGAGCAAGGAAAAGAGTATATTCACCGTGTTCGGAATGCAACACAGCGGATGGGACAACTTATTGATGATATGCTCCGACTTTCTCGCTTAACCCGTGCTGAAATGACCTTCCAGAAAGTCGATTTAGGTCAAACAGCAGCGAGTGTTATCGAAGGATTGAAGAAAGCAGAACCAACTCGAAACATCAAATTTATCACACACAATAACCTCGTTGCAGAAGGAGATAGAAATCTTCTTCATATCCTCCTTGAAAATTTGCTTGGCAATGCATGGAAATTCACCAAGAAGCGTAAGCAAGCGGAAATTGAATTTGGAAAAACCAAACAAGGTCAAGAAACCGTGTTTTTTGTCCGTGACAATGGAGCTGGGTTCAATATGAAATATGCTGATAAGTTATTCATTCCGTTTCAACGTCTGCATGATGATGCTGACTATCCTGGGACCGGTATTGGACTAGGTATTGTCTCCCGGATTATCCATCGTCACGGAGGACGTATCTGGGCCGAAGCCGAAGAAGAAAAAGGGGCAATATTTTATTTTACCTTAGGAGGAAAAACCAATGAGTAAACAACTTAAAGTATTGTTAGTGGAAGATTCGGAAGATGATGCAACATTGCTCGCAAGAGCGTTGAAAAAAGGCGGGATTCAACCTGTTGTTGAACGGGTGGAAACTGCAGATGCTATGAAAAAAGCGTTACAGAAACAAGAGTGGGACGTTGTTATTGCTGACTATGTTCTGCCACGTTTTAGCGGATTGGACGCAGTGAGTGTGTTGAAAAAAACTGAGAAAGATGTACCATTTATCATTGTCTCAGGGAAAATCGGTGAGGATACTGCAGTAGAGGCAATGAGAGCTGGTGCTCATGATTATATCATGAAGGGAAATCTCGCTCGTCTTCTCCCCGCTATTGAACGTGAGATGGAGGAGGCAAATGTTCGGAAAAAACGTAGAGAAGCTGAGGAGGAATTACGTCGCTCCTATCATGAGTTAGCTGATACGACTGCTCAACTTGAAGTAACAAATAAACAATTACGAGGAGAAATTGAAGAGCGGCACAAAGCCGAGACACACGCACTGGAGATGAAGGAGCATTTACAGAATGTGATTGATAGTGCATCGGAAGTCATCATCTCAATCGATGCGAATAAGAGGATTACGACATGGAATAAAACAGCAGAGATGATTACTGGATATAAACAGAAAGACGTGTTGAACTGGAGTATCACGAAACTAGTACTGTTTGAGAATACGCAGAAACTTCTTGATCTTCTAAAAAACCTTTCTATGGAAACCCGACATAGCTATGAAGATCTGGTGATCATCACTAAAAATCAAGCAAAGAAAATACTTCGGGTTACTGGGTCACCTATAAAAGAAAAACAAGGCAGCGGGGTTCTTTTCATTGGAAGAGATATCACGCGAGAAATGGAGATACACGGGAAGCTGCTTGCCGGAAATAGTTATCTGATACCAGAGAAAAGCAATATGGTTGCGGTTGATTTGCTCGTAGATTTGGCGACATCTGGGTACTCTGGTTACTTGATCACCCGGATGGATCCTGATTCAATGAAGAGCGTTGTCTCATCAGCAAATATCCAAATGTATCTCTTAGGTCAAGACCGTGGTCAAGGGTATGATACGATTACTGATCTGCGAATGTTATTGCAGAAAATAAAAGACATGTGTAGAAAAAAGAAGGAGACGGTGATTTTATTAGAGAGGCTTGATTATCTCATCAATAAATTCTCTTTTGAAAAAGTGATGGATGTGCTCTATGAAATTAATGACCATATAGCAAAGAATAAGTGTCTCCTGTTACTCAGAATTGATCCAGCCACCATTGAGAAGACACAGATGGCATTAATTGAGAATGAATTGCAGTTATTACCCAGCCAAAAAATCGAGGGGTTGACTATTGAAGATGAGGTGTATGATATCCTCCGATTCATCTATGAACAGAATCAGAACAATGCAATCGTTCCCATTAAGAAGATTATGGGTCAATTCAAGCTCGCCTATTCAACAGTTGCAAAACGGCTCCAAGTGTTAGAAACGAAAGGACTTATCTTTACGAAGAAACAGGGGAAGTCGCGGACGGTGACTATTTCAGATAAAGGGAAGACATTTTTGCATAAACGACAGACAGCATAAATGGGTATTTCAATCGTATTACATTCATTTTTTATGCATTTCTTCATAATCTATTTAAGTCTTTATATCATAACTTAAATAAAAGAAATAGAGAAAAACACAAGTTGAAAGGACATTTTGTTATGGAGAAGAAAAAGATTTTACTAGTTGAAGATAATAAGGATGATATTCTCCTTATCCAACGTGCTTTTTATAAAACCAAACTTTCTGAGAAATTTGAATTAATCATCGCACAGGATGGAAACCAAGCACTTTCTTATCTCCATGACACAGATACTGATTCGGTTTCTCAACAAGGTAAGTTTCCAATGATTCTTCTTCTAGATTTGAATTTACCAAAAATAAATGGTTTTGAAATTCTTCAACGCATTCGAAGTAATGAAAAAACAAAATTGATACCTGTCATTGTTTTCACTTCCTCAAAAGAGGATCAAGATATCACAAAGTCATATATCTTAGGTGCAAACAGCTATGTTCGAAAACCAATTGACTCTGGAAAATTTACGTCTGTACTCCAGCAAATCGTAACATATTGGGGCGACGTAAACGAGATACCAGTGAAATAATAAAAAGGATTTTTACGTTTTCTTTGAGGTTCAAGTTTTCTTTCTGAAAATCGAATTCACTTATTCTCAAAGTGTTTTTCATATGTTTTTAAATAATTATTTTATAGAGCTGAAGGATTTCTTTCTATTGTTGGAACATTGTGGGGTTGTAGAGTTAGAAGAATAATTTTGCATCCCATCCTCGCCCTCCCCTCTTGATTTCTGGTAACTCTACAACATCCCCCATATTTATGAGATAACAGAAGCGGAATTGATGAACCATGGTCTATCTGAAGAAAATTGTCGTATTAAGGCGAGACTGCGTGGGAGCAAATGCAGTGATTCGTTCAGTTGTAAGAATCGCACCAAGAAATCATTGAAATTGTTTTAGAGAGATTCTTCATATGTTTTTGAGTCATGATTATTAAATAGATAAATATTGAATCGCATAACAAAGCAAGATATGCCTAGAAGTTATTAGAATCTGCTGGATATATTCCAAACATTTACAGAGGTGAAAATATGAATATGTATGAATGTGTAACCTGTAAGCGTACTGCAACTATTGAAGAGGCTAGTGGTCCACCTGAATGTTGTGGAAAACCAATGAAAAAGAAGATGCCTCGGGAAATTTGTCTTCAACCTGCTCATGCGGAACATGCTCGTCCTATGGAACGTGATGAACCATGCGATGAGTTTCGTGCTGGAATCTAAAAAGCAATCATTTTTTAATTATTTATTAATTGTTTTTAAGTCATCGTTTTATAAGGAAATTACATTGGTTCTTTGGAGGTAAAAACCTATGGCACTTAGAAAAGAAAAAAAAGAAAAGCTTGCAGTGATTCCAAAAGAAAAAAGAGGAACAATTGCTCGTAGACCATATGACGTCTGGATGGATATGGACAGACTCTTTGATCGTTTTCGATCGAATTTTGATGAACTCTTTTGGGGTCCAGAAACAAGTCCGATGATATCATCCGATTATCGGACGCCGGTAATGGATGTTGTTGATCTCGGTGATAAATACGAAATGCGCGTGGAAATGCCAGGAATCAAAAAAGAAGACGTGAACATCGAAGTGACCCCAACAATGGTCGAAATCTGTGCAGAACACGAAGAAACCAGTGAGGATAAAGGGAAAAACTGGTTGAGACAAGAACGCAGCAGTATAGGTTTTTCTCGCTGTCTCGAACTTCCTGAGGAATTAAAAACAGGGACCGTAGATGCAGAGTTGAAAGACGGTGTTCTCACGCTTTTGCTACCGAAAGCCGAGCCAAAGCCACAGTATGAAAAAACAAAAGTGAGGATCAAATAATCCTTTCTTTTCATATTTTTTATTCTGTGCTAACGAAGAGGAATCAAAACCAAGAATAAATAAAAATGAACAAAGAATGGAGGTAAAAACGTATGACGAAAGAAAAAATAATAGAATTGTTAAACCATGGATTGGAGTTGGAACATGCTGCCTATGTGCAATACCTGAGCCATGCAGAAATAGTTGATGGTATAACTGCAGAGCCAATTATTGCACGACTGAAAGAAATCGCGAATGATGAAAAGGGACATCAGGAGAAATTCCGTACCTTGATTGGGGATCTTGGTGGTATCCCTAGTACAGACTTCACCCCTCGGCATCCAGCGAAAACGATGAAACAGATACTTGAAGTCAATTTAAAGGACGAAAAAACTGCGGTGGATACCTATCGGAAAATCCTTGAGGAGCTGAAGAAAGAGAAAAGCAAAGGGTACTACGATCATCTCCTTGAACATGAGGTCAGGCACATCCTTATGGAAGAACAAGAGCATATCACTGAGTTGGAACTCCTCCTTGGAATTCAAGGAAAAAGTTATTAGGTTAAACGTGCGCAGGTGAACACTTTTGGGCGAAAAATATGATTCTGACTACATAAAAAAGATTGTTGAATTGCTAGAAGCACGTGAACAAAAAATGAAACAAGATCTTGCCGGGTGTGTAAAAAATCACAAGATAAAATGTAGGTGAATTTGTTGTTGTGACATAGGCATCCGATGATTGAATGAAAGGATAGAGCTGAAATGAAGGAAGACATTGAAATCGTAACGCATACAAAAACAGATCTTTCCAATTCGATGCTTATCGTAGCATTTCCAACGGTAGGCTTGGTGAGTTTGATCGCAGGACGTTTTGTGGTCGATGCATTAGATCTCGAAGAGATCGGATCTATCGAATCACCGTATAATACGCCTGCAACCGTCATCCATAAGGGGATACCACTGCCGCCGGTAAGGATATATGCAGGAAAGAAAACATGTGGGCCGAATGGAACGTGTAGTCAGCTTGTGGTTATTCTTTCAGAGTTTATGCCTGCCTGGGAGATGATGAATCCTATGGCTGAAGCTATTTTACTTTGGGCTCGACAAAATAGATGCAAGTATATTGTGACGTTGGAGGGAACGAATGCTGTTGGTGAGAAATCATCATCAAATCCGAAGGTGTTTGGCTTGGGGAGTACCTTGGCAATGAGAGAGTTGTTGAAGAAATATGAAATCGAAGAAAGTGAGGAAGGATTAATTACCGGTGTTACAGGGGTGCTTCTGTATAAAAGTGTGCAGTTGAAGCTTGATGTTTTAAGTCTTCTCTCCGAGGTGCATGTGTCGTATCCTGATTCTCGTGGAGCAGGGAGGTTGTTAGAGAAACTGAATCTATTGCTTCCTGAAATAAAGATTGATCCTGAACCTTTGTATAAAGAAGCAGAGACGATCGAACATATGATCCAAAAATTTATGCAGCATGCGAAGACAACATCGGAGCATATGCAACGGAAAGGTATGGATGCGATCCCTCGGATGTATGGTTAATAAAATTGTATGAATAGATAGTGGGGGAAATGACATGGATAAAAAGGAGACGTATTATTCTACCACCTATGGGGGCACATGGTTGTTTGTTCGCCTTTTAATTGTCGTGAGTGCTGCTACTCTTTTAATAAATTTTTTATATTAATGATACGTAATTCTATGAAGTATTCATGAATATCTTTTTTTCTTGTGTTTCAACGAGATGAGAATAGTGTTCATGAATCATGTTTTATCAAAGTCAGGATCATCTGAATGCCAGGGGGAGTTCTTCGAGGGAGTATTTTTGATAGACATCGTCCCATTCTTCATCTTCCTGAATCATATTTTTCACTTTGACTGTGCTTGTATATTTTTTCTGTTTAGATTCTTATACGTATGCTAAAAGTCCAAGGGTTCCATGGATGATTCCGATGATTAGTGAAAGGTATGCGAATCGGTAATGCCAGGGAAGAGAGGTTTTGATGATTCTTCTTCGTATCAGCAGAGCGAGTAGTGCTGTTATAATGAAGAGTGTGAGCGTTGTTATTCCTAGGTAAACAATCGTTGGTATGCCGAAAATAGGGTAGTATGATAGTTCTCGTAACATATTCAGCTTTCCTTTTTGTTCACTTTGTTGGGATTATTGAACCAGTATCGTTCCTTTCATGCTGGTATGGATGCTGCAGGAGTAGTTGTAGGTTCCTGGTACCGTGAACGTGTAGGTAAAGTTTTGTCCGTTACTTAAAGGTCCTGAGTTGAAGAGACCTCCTTCTGCGGTGACGGTATGGTCGACGTTATCGTTGTTAATCCAAGTAACGGTGGTTCCATTTGGTACCGTGAGCGTGTTCGGGTTGAACGAGAAATTTTCAATTGAGACTGTGTTGGTTCCTGGGTTGGTTTGTTGTTGTGTGCAGCCTGAAAGAAGAAGGATGGGCGCTACAGCACTAACAAGAATAAGAACATTGATTTTTGTTGTATTCAGTTTTTTTCTCATAGTGTTTATCTCCTTTACGTATGATTGAATATCTCTGATTATAAAACGATGATTAAAAAATCAATGAAAATCAATTAATAAATAATTTACTTTCATGAAAAGATCAAAAAAAGTCGATGGAGGGATTTGATTCTGTTCACTAGGAGACCCGTCAACTAACAACAAATTCATAGTTTGAATTGTTTTGAAATTGTTTTTTATGTATTTTTCAGTCACCCTTTTAATGTCTAAAGATTATTCTACCGAAGAAGGTCTAAAAATGGACAATAAATTTACTAAAATGTTAGAAGCCAATAATAGTGTATTACTTTTGGTAGATTACCAGGCGAGAATGTTTTGGGGTGCTACATCGCACGATCCCACGTATGTGAAAAACAACGTCATGGCTTTGGCAAAAGGGGCAGAAATACTGGGTATTCCTACCATTTTGACTACCATTGGTGCTAAAAACAACGGCCCGTTTTTACCCGAAATCGTAGCAATGTTCCCCGATTCCCCTATCATTGACCGCAAGGTGCCTTCTTTCGATGCGCTTGAGGACAAGGAAGTATTTAATGCCGTAAAGAAAACCGGAAGAAAACAGTTGGTGCTTACAGGCTTATGGACCAGTATGTGTATGGCTATAACCTCGCTGCACGGCTTACGTGAAGGCTATGGGGTATATGGTGTGATAGATGCCGCTGCTTCAGAGTCATTGGATGCTCACAACATGGCAGTACAACGCATGATACAAGCTGGCGTTGTCCCCTGCACTTGGATGCAAACGGTATCCGAATGGATGCACAGTTGGCAGAACCCCAAAGCAGGAGAAATGTATACAAAAGTATATATGGCTTATAACGGTTTCTTCGGGCAAAAACAGCCGTAGTAACATGGCTAGATAAAATTACTCTTCTTCGATTTTCTTCTTTGTCGGCTTCTTCATCAATTTTCCATATAATTTTATAATATTTATTTCTTTATTAATGCTAGTTTTTTTCTTCCGTCCAACAGGAATAATTTCACCTATCGCCATGAAAGGAAAAAATATCACAAAGTACCATGAGGAGGATCACCCTCAAGTATCTGATACGATGTTGAAATAGGAACCGATGACCGCAACATCGCAGAAACCGAACAATATTTCTGCTGCGAGAGATCTATTGCTCGTCTTACATGAACCACGTTTAACTCATGCCCGATGAACACATATTCGATATGAATTTTCGTAAAAACCTTCGGATGCGTATCAGACCGTTCTGCATCAATATGAATTTCAAATCCTTGCAAATGAACCTTTTTCTTTGTTAAAATCGATACCACATCACCCCCAGTACAACCCCCCAGCGCTAACAATACTAATTCCATCGGATGAACAGCTGCATCTCCTCCTGAAAACTCCTTCGGACCATCAATCGTCACCCAATGATTACTCTCAGATTTCCCCACAAAAGCAAGCCCTTCAATATATCGTAGAATCGCTTTCATACAACATCACACACGAAATAATCCTTAATACAACGTATATATAATACGATTCCTGCTTTATAAAAATACAGAACAAAAACCAAAAGAAAAAACAGTTAATATTAGAAACGCTTAAAAAGGAAAGTTAAGGTATCTTCACCCCATACATTGATTCACAGAAAAGGAGGTAGATTTTCACTATGGAACAGAAACAGACTGTGAGGATTGGAAGTAAAGCTCCTGACTTTATCTTAGATGATCACAACGAAAAACCGTTCAAACTCTCTGATTTCAAAGGAAAAAAAGTGCTTTTGTCATTTCATCCACTCGCATGGACATCGGTCTGTGCACAACAGATGCAAACACTAGAAGAGAACAAAAAAAATTTTGATAAAACCAACACGATAGCTGTCGGTATCAGCGTTGACCCTACGCCATCTAAAAAAGCATGGGCAAAACACCTCGGCATAAAAAACATACGGCTTCTCTCCGATTTCTGGCCACATGGAAATGTTGCACAACAGTATGGTATATTCAGAGTAGATGATGGAATATCAGAACGAGCAAATATCATTATTGATGAAGAACAAAAGATATCCTTCGTCAAAATATACCCAATTGCTCAACTGCCAGATGTAAAAGAAATAATCAACTTTTTAAAAACCAAAAATAATTATAGGAAAAATCTTTCGATCTACGCAATGAGGTGAAATAAATGGATGGAAAAAAAATGAAAAAAAGTGAGTATACAAAGACATGCCAAAAATGCGGTGAAAAAATAGGTGGGCAAGCGTATAATCTTATCAATGTGGAATGTATCTACGATGGAAAATCCTTATCAGCATGTGAAACGTTGGTATTATGATCAAATTGTTATAGCAGTCTGAAATCATGGCTGCATTTACCAATGTAACAAAAAAGTTTGGTGATAGAATATGAAAACAAAAACCCTTCATCAAACAATTTCTCTTAAAGCAACCCCGCACGATATCTATGAAGCGTTGATGGATTCGATAAAACATACCGATTTCTCAGAGGCAAAGGCAGTTATTAGTCGAGATATAGGTGGAAAATTTACCACATTCGATGGCTGGGCTTCTGGGAAAAATATTGAGTTAGTTCAAGATAAAAAAATCGTACAAACATGGCGCGGTGCAGACTGGCCAGAAGATCACTACTCAACGATAACGTTTGCCTTGAAACAAAAAGGGAAAGAAACGATACTAGATTTTACACAAACGGAAATACCTATGGAGCTCTATGACGATATTAAACAAGGATGGATCGATTGGTATTGGGATAAATTAAAAACCTATTTTCAATAAATCTGTGGTTTACCATTGGTAACAAAAGGTCATTATTTTATTAATGATTAGTATCTTTTATGTGAATTAATAATATTTTCAGTCATGCTCCTCTGGAACATATAAGGAGGAAAAACCTTATATTCTGTCATATAACATTTTTTGAATAAATTATCATATTAAAATTACATAAAGAAAATAACCAACGAGAATAATATAAAAGAAAAAGAACGACGCAGCAGAACGAAACACCAGAGGATTCACTCTTGTATTATCAGCATGATAATTCACCAAACTATGAACACAAAAGAATAACGGTATCAGAGAAAACAAAGCGACCAACCAATAATTAATATCACCTGAGGTAACATGGAAAAACCCATAGATGAAAAAACAAATGGTCGCACACAATGAGGAAGCGGCACCTACGACAAACCCAAACGATACTCCACGACGAACCACCAATGTATTCTTATGACCCTGACGATCCGCCTCTCTATCGGGTATCTCAAGATAAAAACTCAAACCAAATCCATGGAAGAGAAACGGTAGTAAAAGAGGAACATACGAGGCATCGATCTGACCAGCGAGTGCAAAATACCCAAGTCCAGGCACAATTACTCCTACGGCAAGCATCGTACAAATCTCCCCAAACCCACGATAGATAAGTTGAACGGGTGGTGCCGTATAATACCACCCCAGTACATTCCCAAACAGAATAAACACAAAAAATGTCACCGGATAGGAAAAAACAACCATCCCGAGAAAGCCTAACACGATTGAGACGCCAAGGAACAACAAAGACAGCTGTTTTGCCACGTTCATTAACTCAGAATGTTCAACAAGAATGTGACTTCCCCCAGAAAAAAACGTTTGCGTTGAATTTCTATCGATAGCAACATCATTATAATTGTTATTGTACATCGCGGAAAGAGTCCCGGTAAAAAGAATCACATAGACAAAGAGGAACTTAGCCACATCAAACGATGCACCAACAATAACAGCAAACAGCGCGCCTAACAGATACACTAAGAACACACTGTGTATGATCAAACGCCCAAGTTTAATAATATGAATAATTCTCTCTGAATCTATCTACATTCCCCCCGAGGGAAGAATCACATTCTTTACATTCAGTATAATCCTTAAAGACGAATCGATTGCGTGATCTGTGATATAGTCGTTGACCTGGTGTTGTACCCGAAAAGAATACAATACGCTGAAACCGTAATAACATCTCCAGGACCCGCAGACAGGTTATATTCATAAGTATTTAGGAAAAAACGAGGCTGTTTATTATAGAAATGCACCTGTTCGAGTACACCATCTTTTTCAACAACGATCCGATAAATATAATGGATTGAGCGAACCGGGGATATATGGGAAACTGTCACCTTTAAGGTATCGGTATTTACTTGATATTGAATCTTAATATACCGTGGTGGGGTAGCATCTACTCCCTGGTGTACTATAGATAAACTCATAAATATGACGATAATAAAAATCCCAACAATTTTCATATATCTCATCTAAACACCTCCTGATTCCACCGTGATATGCCAAATTTCACCAGTATGGAAGAGAGGACCTATGGTCCGCTGCGTAAGCACGTACAACTCTCCAGACTCATCTGCACCGATACCAAGAACACGAAGATTCAATGGTTTATCATCACTGAAACGAAACTCCATCTGTTTCCAAACATCAGATGCGACTTCATCAAGATAGTAGAGTTTCCCTCGTGGTTGGAAATACGTCGCACTCCAATCACCATACACGTATTTCCCTACAAGCGAAGAATATTGAGCACCTCGATAGACAACCCCACCGATAACAGTATGTCCAACGTAATGACTATAATCATAGATCGGAGGAGAAAGCGTGCTGATATTAATCCCTAAATATGTTGCTAACGCGGGATCGTAGAGATGATTTCCCTCCATAATCCTCCACCCATAATTTCCTCCTTTTTCAACGATATCGATTTCTTCCCAGAGGTCTTGACCAACATCACCGACAAATAACCGTCCGTTTGTCATGTCAAACGAAAATCGAAATGGATTACGGAACCCATACGCAAAGATTTCATCCTGACCATCCACACCGACAAAGGGATTGTCAGCTGGCACGCTATAGGGACTCCCTTGGTCAACGTCAATCCGTAATATTTTCCCAAGTGTCGTATTGATATTCTGCCCATTTCCAATGACACCAGAAGGATCTCCCTCACCACCTCCATCGCCAACCCCGATGTAGAGATAGCCATCCGGTCCGAACGCCAGTTGCCCGCCGCAATGATTGAACTCGGGTTGATTGATACTCATAATTATTCGTTCAGAATTAGGATCAGCGATGTTTGGATTCTCTCCAGAGATCTGATATTCGGCGATAATGTTTTGATGGTCGAATCCTGATACATTTGTTGGGGCAGTGTAATATACATAGAAACGACTGTTGTTCGTGAAATCAGGATGAAAAGCTAAACCTAACAGCCCGCGTTCATCATACACTGGTATGAGATTTACTATCTTACTTGACAAATCGAGAAATGGCGTAGATTGGAGAACCCCGTTGTCAATAACAAAGATTGTACCGGTTTGTTCAGCAACAAAAAGTCTACCTGAACCATCATCAGCATGGGTTAAAACGGTCGGGGCTTTCAAACCACGGGCGATACGATCAAGACGAATGACCAATGAATCCTCAGAGCCAGGTAAGAGGTTCACTCGAAGCCCGGTTATCTTCGCTCGTATATTTGCTGCTGTCGTGTTTGCATTTGAAGCATTTGCTGTGGCGGTTATCTGTGTTGTACCGAATCCGACAATGAAACGTATTTTAACAATGGAAACATCACCGGGAAAAATGACAGGGATCGTACCCGATGCTTTTTTACCGATAACGATAAATCCGCCTGTTGAAGAAATGCTCCAGTGAACATTTGTCGCATTTGCGCTACCTGTGTTTCTAATCACCGCACTTACGCCAAAAAGTTCAGAGAATTTGTAATCGACATTAAAACCGCTACTGACAAATTCAATACTCAGGGTGGTTTCATCAGTTGATACATTTCCTTTCGCCAGAACCGAGTGATCTATGGCTGTTACGACACTTGCAAAAAAAACCAGCATGATACCAAATATGGTTGTAATTTTATTCTTCATAGTATTTCTCCAAATTTTGTAAGATTGTTAAATCTTTTATTCCTTATAGAGATAACTTAAAATTGATTTAAAAACGTATAAAAAATATCTCCAATACAAAAACGTTCTACCTTAAAAGTAATTATTTTTTCTTTGTTTGTACCTTGCTTCTACTAAAGCTTTTTATGATATCATGAGAAGAAAGGGTACCTACTAGTATAATGACAATTTAATTTAGTTACATATTTAAACCTGAAAATAATATATTCCTTCATGATCAATATTTCACTCACCAAAGAAGATCGTGAATTTTTGGAGGAATTTGTGAAAAAAGGAAC
>Ga0315282_10005319_pt1 | contig 21997 bp, 21 predicted proteins | sample YL17G07_20_MG_FD_203693 | JGI IMG/M metagenome (GOLD analysis project Ga0315282, IMG submission 203693) | Sediment microbial communities from Yellowstone Lake, YNP, Wyoming, USA - YL17G07_20 | ecosystem: Environmental > Aquatic > Freshwater > Lake > Sediment | place: USA: Wyoming | collected... | reverse complement strand
GGCTACCGAGACAAGGAGTACATGAAGCTCAAGATCATCCAGGGGTGTTCCTCCTTGGGAGTCTTCAGGCCCTGGGTGTATGCTGACAACATTCCGTCATGAGCCCACATAGACTGCCGGCTTCCCCCGGAGGAATTCCTTCAGGAGGGCGGTCTTGCCGATCCGGCGCTTGCCGTAGACGATGAGGAGTTGCGCCGGCTTGGTGCACCAGCGCTCCTCCAGCCAGGCCAGCTCGGCATCCCGGTCAACGAACATGCGGTCCTCCGTTGGGCCAGGAGTCTACTTGCGAGTAGTATGCTCCAGAGTAGACTTGGCGCAATCCAAAAAAGGGGGGCGCCGCCTTGCTTGCCAAACCGCCTCCGGATCTCCGGCCCCCGCGGACCGGGGCTCACGGGACGCCGGTCGGCTTTGAGCCCACGCAAGGGCGGGGTTCGCCAGGGGTCACCCGAGAGGGTCCCACGGGTCCCCCTCGCAGCTGCGGGGGGAGCGGGGGGAAATGATCGAGTCATGTGCGGCGAATGCCACGGAGGGTGTCGCAGATCTCACCGATGGTTATGCCGAGGCTGATGCGATTCACGCGGGCGACGAGCCGTTCACTTCACGCTCAAGGGCAGCAGCCGTCGTCCCATCGCCCGTTCGCCGGAGCTGACCAGCATGGCCGGGGAGCTGGAAGATCGTCTGCGAACTGACCACGACCTCCATGACAACCTCCGTGCGTGGTCCGGAGTGGAACCGGGAACACCGGGCTGGAGGAGGGACCCGGTGTCCCCGGCGGCGGAAAGGGGGGAGGAACCCGGTGGGGGGGACGCACGGCGCCAGACTGGCTTCCGGCCTCCGGCCCGGGCGAGCCGGAGCGACGACCTAGGTCGCCCGCCGAGTGCGGAGGAGGGAAGAGGCGAATTCAATCCGAGGACTGCTCGAGATATCTGCCCAGCGCCTCAAGACACCACGGGATTGAGCGGATGCACGTGGCCTTCGGCTGGCTGGAGTTGAAGAACCGGAGGAAGACCCGTCCCTCTGCGCGGATGAGGAGATGGGGGCCGATGGGAGCCTTGGCCATCTCGACGATTTCGAGACCGATGGCCTGGTCCTTCACCTGGCAGTAGATGGTGGTCTGCTTCTTCTGGACGTACCTGGTGGCGTCGGGCATGCACGAGCTCCTGGGAAAGTGGCGTGGGAGCTATCAGTGGACGCGATAGCCGCGCTCCTCCAGACAGCGCCGGTAGGTGGCGATGTATCCGGGCATGTGGGTGACATCGGGGGAGCCTTCGGGGGACTCGGAGGGCAGGGCCTCCAGGATGGCGCGACCCCCGAGGGGGGCGGTGAGGTGCCCGAGGAGCCTGCCCAAGGGGCCGCCTGCGGCGACCGCGGCCCCCGCTCCGGCGGCGACCCCCCCGGCGATGGCGACGCCAGCAGTTGCCAGAGATCCGGCGGAAGAATGCGCCGGACGGATCGGCGTGGAGGCCACCGCGTTCCAGGCGGCATCACCGCACGCGGCAACGTCGCTCGCCTGCAGGGTGGGCGACTGGCCGGTCAACGGAATGATCTGCACCTCCCCCGTTGAGCGCATGGAGGCACAGGCAGTGGTGAGCAGAAGACTGAGAACGAGGACGATGGATCGCATGGCCATGAGCGAAGCCTCCGGAAGTTGATGATGGCAGAGTGTGGTGCGGGCAGTCTTGAGTCGATTCTGGGGCGTGCGGGTGTACGAACACGGAAGGGCGGAGAAGGTCGCCCGGTGAGAACAGGGGGTCGAGTGGGGCTAGGCGGCAGGCGCGTCACGGCGATCCGGGGCTCGCGGTGGATCCGCTTCGCCAGCCCGTGGGGCCTCCCCCTGCTTGCCGTTTGGGGAGCCGAGAAATTGCACACGCTCAGCCACGACCTCAACGGCGGACCGCTTCTGCCCGTCGGCGGTCTGCCAGCTCCGGGTCTGGAGGCGCCCCTCGACGAGCGCGGCGCGGCCTTGCTTGAGATATTGGGCACAGCTCTCCACCTGCCGCCCCCAGACGTTCACGGTCAGGAAGCAGGTTCCGTTCCGCCGGTCACCGCATTGGGTGGTATAGGACCGATTGATGGCGAGCGTAAACCTGCAGACGGACGCTCCGGATGGGATGCGGCGCAGCTCGGGATCTCGGGTGAGGGTGCCCATCAGGATGACCTTGTTGAAGCTTGGCATGCTGGTTCTCCTCCCGGTCGGTGTGCGTGCGTGGACGGCTGGGTGACCGGGTCACCTCACCGGTGGAGGAAAGGAGTCCGGGGCCAGCCTGCTCGGGGCTGATGACACCCAGATGAGGCTAGCATCGAGGTGGGACCGCCGATAGGGGAGGAACGTGTTCGGGGGAGCACGCCGACCGCACACGAAACGCCAGGGGACGCCCCTGGCGTTTCGTTGGACGCGGTCGTGGGTGGCTAGAAGGGCAGATCGTCCGCCTCGCCACCGCCCGCCGGCGCGCCGGCCTGCTCGGACGCGGGCCCGGCCCCGGCCTTCGCGCCGCTCCCGTTGCCGCCGAGGAATTGCACGCGCTCGGCCACAACCTCGATCTTCGTGCGCTTCTGGCCCTCGGGGGTCTCCCACGACCGCTGCTGCAGGTGGCCCTCGATCAGGGCCTGCCTGCCCTTGGCCAGGTACTGCCCGGAGCTCTCCGCCTGCTTGCCCCAGACGACGACGGTCATGAAGCAGACCTCGTCCTTCCGCTCGCCGGCCTGGGTGGTGTAGGACCGGTTCATGGCCAGGTCGAAGTTGCAGACCGGGGCACCGCTCGGGGTGTAGCGGAGATCCGGATCGCGGGTGAGGTTCCCCATCAGGATGACCTTGTTGAAGCTTCCCATGGTGTCTCTCCTTCGTCGGTGATGCCCCTGGGGGGGCGGGTTGGGGTGTCGACTCCACGCCGGAGTCGGTCCATCAGGGGCGAGGGCGATATGCCATCACCTGTGGTCTGACGACGCACGGGCGAACGGCTGGTGTGGCGGGGGCGAGCCCAGGCTGCCCGCAGGCAGTGGGCGGGCCGATCGCAGACGACGATGAGACGCCTGCGATAGTGGTCGGGAACGTTGAGGAGAGTCGGAGGGAACGCCGGAGACAGCCCTCGGGATCACAAGAGCGCCGCGTGGCGACTGGCTGAGGATGCGTGAGATCCAGGATGGAAGGGAGGGCGGAGGGGGCCGACTGGCGAGGGGGACCGGTCGGCCCGGCGGGGGATTAGTTCGTGGGGGGTGTGGATGCGGCGGCCGGTGGGAGGGAGGACGGATGGGGCGAGGGGGGGCAGGGCCGGCTGCGCACCCGGCGCTTCCGGGGAGCGGCGAAAGAGCCAGTGCCCAACGTGAAGCCATAGATCACGTAGCTCGGTTTCGGTGGGCACTCGATCTTCATGGACGGCCTCCTCCGGCTGATGGGGGTCGCAGCGCCACGTTCCAGGCACGAGGGGTCGGGGGAAAGCCAGCCGCGCGGAGCGCGGAAGAAGGTGGAGGAAGGCGAGGTGGGGTGAACGGCGAACGAGGAGGCGCCGATGTCCCGGGTTGCACGCGCCTGAGGCCAGGAGAAGGGGGGCGGGAGTGGTCGGCGAGCCGGGGGAGGGCAGTAGCTCGCCAGGGGGTTACTCCTCCCGCCAGGGAACCCACTCGAGGGTGTTGTGGCGTCGCTTCATGACCGCGACCGACTGGATAGCGGATGTGCGGGCAAAGGCGATGGCCGCTTCGAGGTCCGGAGACCGATGGAGTTCCTGCAAGAGGGCCGGGTCGCCGCCGCCGGTGGTGCTGAAGACGCCATACCAGTTGTGTGGCAGGGAGGCCATGCTGGTCGTGGCCATGGGGGTACCCTCCGTCGATCCGATGAAGTGAGGAACAGCGCGTGGCGGCGGGTGGAAGCTCGGACCGCCGGAGGCGGCAGGGGGCCGAGAAGCCGGCGGCGACGAGGTCCTGGCAGTAGTACGGCGAACGATCAGGTCACGCTGGTCTGGCTTGCACGCGTGGCCAGGGCGTCCGCCTGCTGGTTGGCCTGGACCAGGGGATCGAGACCCATCCGGTCGACCTGGTGGCCGCGCTGATGGCGGAAGGTCACCGTGAGGTTGGCCAGGGAGATCGCGCGGCGGAACGCGTTCATAAGGGCCTTCACGATGGGATCCTTGGCGCGCCATCGGCCGCACAGCCAGGCGCCGACGCCCTCGTAGTCGTGCACGAGGGTGACGGCCTGGCCGTAGGGAATGTGCCGGAGGGCGAAGGCGGCGGCACCGAGCTCGGCCGCCACGTTGCGGATGGAGGCGAGGGCCTCGGCAGCGGAGAACGTGGTCCCGTCCTCGGCCCGAATCCCGTCCGGGAAGACGGCCGCGAGGGTGGTGCAGAGCTCCTGCCGGGTCTGGACGGTGGCATCCACCTGGTTAACGAGGACGACGCCGATGCCGCCGAGGTGGTTACCATCGAGGACCGCATAGAGGCCCGGGGGAAGGGTCTGCTTCTCACCGGCCAGCATGGACGCGGCGTGATCGCGGGTGGCGACCTTCTGGAACTTGGCACCGGCGCAACCCTTGACCTGGGCCTCGCATTCCGGCCAGGTGTCATAGATCCCGCGAATCGAGGTGGGTTCGAAGACGACGTAGACGGCCATGGGGGACCTCCCTTGGTGACCCGGGCATCCGTCGTGGAGCCGGGTGCACCAGGAGGAAAAGAGGAGGGAAGCCGCCGGAGGCGGATCGAACGCGGACCGGCAGTGCGGTGCTGGGATTTGGTGGCTGGCTGGGGGCTAGTGGAGCTCGGGAGTGACACGCAGGCGGCAGAGAGCGGCCTCGGTGTAGGCGCAGGGAATACGGCGACCGGTATCCTCGACGAGGCCCGCAGCGATGAGGGCGGCCAGCATCCCCGTGTTTTCGCTCCAGTCCTTGATGGCCACACAGCCGTCAGGAACGGGCGTCTCGGGATTGATGGTGGCCATGGCGACGGGTTGACCATCGGTGGCATCGACAAGGTAAATGGCGACCCCGCCGCCATGGCGATACCGACGGAACTCGACGATGCAGGTCCACTCCTGGAATTGAACCCTGTACGTGTGCATGTGGAAGCCTCCCGCAGAAAGGGGAGAGGGGACTGCAATGACTTCACACCGGGCGGAACCCGGGCGCATTTCTGTGAGGGAACGGGGAATCCAGTGGGCGGAAGGGTTCCAGTGGAGCGTCGCCGATGATCGAACGGGGGTGGAAGAGGAGGGCTGGCACACGCGAAAGGCGCCAGGCCGACCTGGCGCCTTCGCGCGCGGAGGCAGGGGGGGCGTATTCAGTTGTCCCGACTGAGGACCATCAGTCGGCGGCCATAAGTACGTCATGGCTGAACTCCGTGGAGACGCACGAAGTGTTGCCGATGCCGGCGCTGGAGCCGTGCGCTGGGACCCCGACATGGAGGGACGAGTCCGAGCGTAGGTGTGGTCGTCTCTCGTCTAGGCACCTCCTGGTGAGGGTTCACGCTGCGAAGAGGAGGATTCTATTCCGAATTGATCCCAGGGATCGACGACGGAGGGGGACGTGGCAGGGAAGAGGGTGGCAGATCGGGAGAGAGGCGCTGGGTGGTGGTCGATAAGGCGATGACAGGCGGGCATTTCGAGCGATGTCCGCGTGCCGGTGGGCGGCAGACCTCGCGCTGGGGAATGGGGAGGACTGGATCCACGAGAGCCGGGAAACCTCGACACTAGACCGGGCGCATGGAGAGCGAAGATCGGGCGGGCCCGGGGGCGAGCCCCTGCCGCTGGACGGCCTCAAGCTCCAACTCGGCGATGGCCCGGGCCATCTCGGGGGCAGAGACGCGGAGGCGATCCCAGCGGTGGGGAGTTCCCGCGCACGCACACCAGCCCACGCGCTTCATGTGGGTAAGAGCGGTGTCCTTGCCCAGGGTGAAGGCCTCGTGACCGGTGGGACCCCCAACGAGTTGCACGTATGGACCGGAGACGGGGCTATGGCCGAGGGAAAGTTCGACCGTGACGGTCCGGGTCTGTCCGGTGACGCAGTGAGTCCGTTCCGCGGTGAGGTGAACACGCTTCGCCATGGGATCCTCCCGGGGGTACGGGCTGCCTGGCTCGTGGGCAAGGGCGCAACCGAGAGAAAGGGGCATGAGGGAAGTCGTGCAAGGGCAGTCCGGGGCGATCATCGAAGCGGGTGGTGGGAAACCAAGCGGTAGATGGGAAACCCATCAGAACTGGGCGGGTGTCCTGAGGATGTGCGAGGTCGTGTCGTGGACAAGCGGGCGGTGCGAAGGCATATGTCGGCCGGGTGCACCTCGTGGAGCGTGAGGAGTCCGTGGAAAGCTCGGGGGGAAGAGTCGCTGCAGGGAGGAGGCCGGTGAGAAAGGGGAAGGCGCGCAGAGAAGTGCTCTCCCGGAGCGTCCCGCGGCGTGCGAGGCTACGGTCGGTCGGATCGGAAAAGGCTTCTCCGCAGCGTATGCGATGCGAAAGAGGAGACCCCGATGGACGCGACGAAGCCCGCTCCGCGAACCTACCCCGTGGGGGGCGACCGGGATGTCCGGGTCCGGGCCGTGCTGGGGACCCACCGGCTGGAGATGGGTGTCGAGTTGCTCGAGAAGGGGTTGCGGGCGATCACCTCCGTCGGGCGCGTCCTGCGGCTGCGCTTTCACCCGCGCGACCAGCGGTTCGAGTGGCGCCAGCGGATCCGCGACAGCCGGGGGCGAACGGTGGCCTGGCGGGTGGTGGGGGCGCGCGTGCCGGAGGAGATCCGGCGGACTCTCTGGGCGGAGACCCGCAGTCGTGTGGACGGGGTGGAGCAGTGGATCGCCATGCGCCAGGACGCCAGGTCCGTCCTGAACCTCGTGGACTGGCTGGTGGCGCACGGCCGTGAGTGGCGGGCGGCGCTCCTGCAAGTGACCTGGGAGGGCGAGGGGAAAATCGGTCGGGTCCACTGGACGTTCCGGGCGGATGGGGCAGTCCAGCAAACGCGAAACTGGCAGACACCGGCGCGGCCGCTCACGGCGTATGGCCAGGCGAGTGCCGCAGTGCTGTCGGGTATCGATGTCGTACGGCCGCGGGGGGCGCACGCGGAGAGCGTCTCCCGCGACCTGGTCGAGCGACATGCGGCGATCGATGGACGGCTGCGGCGACTGGCGGACCTCTTGCGGGAGCAGCATGCGGGAATTCGATTGTATCGGGTCGAGCGAAAGGACACGTGGTGCTTCCGGGAGATCGTCTACGCGGGGGGGACGCGGCATCTCCGGGCCGCGGTCGTGGGGCAGCGGGCAGCGACGCTGACGCCGCAGGCACAGGGGACTGTGGTGGAAGCGATGCAACTCCTTGGCGAGCGAATGGAGCTTCGTCGGCTGCTGCGGGTCATCGCGGAGCTGACCGAGGTGGCGGGACGCTGGCCGGGGGGACGCTGGAAACTTGCCGCGCAGGATGCGGCTGGCAAGACGCTCTGGCAGAAGATGGCCAGCAGAGAAGGGCTGCTTGGAAGGGCGTACACCAAGGGCCGAAATGGCGCATCGAGCATTTCAGCGGAAGGTGACGTAGGTGAAGGCGCCGGAGGGGAAGAGGCGTGATCGGGCGCAAGTGATTACGAGTGTGGGAATAGACCTGGAAGGCGACCCAACAGCATTAGCGAGTTACGCGGTGAAACCACAGAGTCGCACCCCGCCGGTCGGACCCCGGAAGCATACCGAGGACTGCAAAATCCATCGGATAGTTCCCCCGAATGCGACTAGTGTGGGAATAGTCCGCTCCTGCGGATCCGGTCCACCGGGAGCGCCGTCGAACCCCGGACAGGGTGCGACCTGCGGATCGGCGGGGGATTGCATCGGGAAGATGCGACTAGTGTGGGAATAGTCCACAACAAGACTCAGGACCTCCCGATCTGGGGGGACTCGATGGCTATCGGCCTCCGGGATGCTTGGCGCAAAGAAACAATGAGACGGTGGACAGTCCGAATACCGTCGGCTCCGAGAGAAGGGAAGAGGAGTGGCGCAGTCTGGGAGGTGCCTGGGCCAAGGAAGAGAGACAGATCACACGCTCCGCACTCTCTTCGGCTTCGAAAAATCATCGAGGAGCGGTTCGCTCGTGAAAATTCCCGTCCGAGAAAAGGGATGGGGAGTGACAGGATCCCACATCGCGTAACCCGCGATGAAACCAAAGAGGAGGCATAGGCTCCCGGATGTATTCGTCGAGCCAGACGACAGGGGAGTAACGAAGACATTATTAAGGATGCGGGCGACAACAACTGAGGACACCCGAAGGAAATCCCCCGGAGTTTCCGCTGATGTTTTCTCAACTCCTGCCGATACCGTGTAGCGATGGAACGTGTCGTGAGGGGTCTCACGGTAATGGCAGAACCGCGGGAGATGATGCTCCGACCGCCGTACCGGCGGGGATTGCGCCTCCGACGGTGCACGGTCTACTTGCCGCCGGAGCTGGTCGAGACGCTCCGAGTCGAAGCGCAGGAGCGGGGGCAATGGGTCAGTGGCACCGTGCAGCAGCTCCTGAGCGAGGCCCTGGCGCTCCGACACCGGCCCCGTGCGACGGACACTATCCGGGGCGCCCGGGTGGGATCCGAGGGGGGCTCCATCCGGACCCCACGGCACCTCCCATGGCGATCGCTCGATCCGGATCCTGCTGCGCCGGCCGCCGACGACGAGGAACCAGGACGACGGAACGGGGGGCGGCATGACTGCCGGCTCGTCCTCAATACGCCCGTCTGGCGGGAGCTCCGGCGGGAGGCGGGGCGGCGCGGGGGGCTCTCCGTAGCGCAGCTCGTCCGGCAACTCGTGGGAGAAGTCGTCTCGTCCTGGGGGACCGGTTCGGTTCGGGAGGAGCGTCCAGCTCCCCGCCCGAAGGACTCCACAGCTCTCGTGGACGGGAGCGGTCAGGGGGTGGCGGGTGCGGCCCACGTACCCGGGAGCGAGGACCGCCTGGCAGTACGAGGGCGGGCCGACGGCTTGGGGGCCGGACAGGAGTGTGGGAATGTCACACCGTGAGCCACTGGGGAATGCGCCGGCGGAACAGGTTGTGGACGACCGGCCGCGGGTCTTCCTCGTGGGCAGCAAGGACGCGCAAGAGGTGCTGGAGGGGGCGGGCTTCGACGTGGTGCACGTCACCTCGTGTGAAACCGGACTGGATCTGTTGATGGCCGACATCCCGGCGGACGCGGTGGTCCTCGACGTGCCGCCGGGCGGGAGTCGGGAGCTCGAAGTCTGCCAGCGGTTCCGGCTCTGGAACCTCTTCCCGCGCCTGGCCATGGTCGTGCTGATCGATCCCGTGGTGGCGCTGGAGGGGGCAGTGGAGGAATGGGCGACAGCGGTCCTGCCCAAGCCGATCGTTCCGGGGGTGCTCGTCGACCGGGTGCGGGAGGCGATGGCGAAGACGGGGACGCGGGAGCGCCTGACCCTGCGGCAGCATCGCGCACCCGAGGTCCTGATCCGCCGGACGCGCGAACTGGAGGCGGTGCGGCTGCTCACAGGGGAGATCGTCCGGGTGCTCGACTTCGGCCAGCTCCTGACGCTGATCGTGAAGCGGGCAGTGGAGTTCATGGAGGCGACGGACGGCGTGCTGTGGGTCCTGGACAGCCGGATCAACCGCCTCTGTCCCGTGGAGTGGAGCGGCCGCGAGCCGAGCGAGGCGGAGCGCCGCGGCATCCGGATCGTGGCCGGGAAGGGGGACGTGCAGAGTGGAGCTGTCGAGGAGATCGTGGGGGCCCTCGAACGGGACGGGGACCTGGTGGTCCCGCTCGTCTGCCGGGGAGAGGTCGTGGGTGCCCTGGTGCTCCGGGGCGTGGCCCGGGGGGAGGACGGCGAGACGCTCGGGGATCGAGACAGCCTGGCGTGGTTCGCGGCAAGCGTGGCGATCGCGCTGACGAACGCGAGGCTCCATGCGCGGGCAGTCCGGCGGAGCGAGGAGCGCGAGGCCATCCTCTCGGCCCTGAAGGTCGTGCTGTCGGGGGAGCGGCTGCAGGACGTCCTGGACCGCCTGGTAGGGGTGACGGCGGGCATTGCCGGATCGGAGCACGTGCATGTGCTCCTGCTGGAGGAGGGCGGGGACCGGCTCCGGGTGATGGCCCGGCAGGGGCTGGCGTCGGTCGAGGTGGGGGAGACGGTGCCGGTCGCGGGCACGTTGCCGGGGTTGGCCGTGAGCACGGGGACGGCGGTCTTCTCGGGAGACTGCCAGCAGGATCCTCGGAACGGCGCTCGAGCGCAGGATCGGGCCGTCGGCATCCGGAGCCTCCTGTGTCTCCCGATCCGGAGCCCGAAGCGGATGCTCGGGGTGCTAAGCGTCGGCAGCACGAAACGGGTGGAGGAGGATGCCTGGGACGTGGGGTACCTCGCTAGCCTGGCGGACCACGTGGCCCTGGCGGTGGAGCAGAGCCGCCTCGTCGAGGAGCTCCGGCGCTCCTACGACACCGTCCTCCTGGTGCAGCGGGAACTGGTCCGGACGGAGAAGCTCCGCAGCCTGGGCGAGCTGTCGGCGGGGATCGCCCATGACCTGAACAACCTCCTCTCCATCATCGTGGGGCAGACCGAGGTGATCCTGCGGCGGGCCGGGGACGAGCGGACGAAGGAGGCGGGCCGGACGGTGTATCAGGCCGCCACGGGGGCGCAGGACGTCGTCCGGCGGGTGCAGACCTTTGCCCGGCGAGATGGTGGCGAGACGCTCACGCGATGTGTCCTGCGCGACCTGGTGGCGGAGACCTTGGACCTGACCCGGACGCGCTGGCGGGACCAACCGGAGAAGGAAGGGCGGCCGATCACGGCGGTCCGAAAGCTCAGTGGGCTCCCGGCGGTCCTGGGGACGGGCGCCGAGATTCGCGAGGTGCTGACGAACCTGATCCTGAATGCCGTGGATGCCATGCCGCAGGGCGGGACTCTCCTGTTCACGGGAACCGAGGTGCGGGACGAAGCCGGACGGGACTGGGTGGAGTTGAGGGTGAGCGATACGGGCGTGGGGATCCCTGAGAGCGTGCGGGAGAAGATCTTCGATCCGTTCTTCACGACGAAGGGGCTGAACGGGAGCGGCCTGGGTCTCTCGGTGGCGTACGGGATCATGCAGCGGCTGGGCGGGACGATTCGCGTGGAGCGGACGGGCAAGGGGGAGGGCACCACCTTCGTGCTGCGGTTCGCGGTGGACAAGCGGGGACCCGAGAATTCGCCGCTCCTGGACTCCCGCCCCCTGCGGACGTATCGCATTCTGATCGTGGATGACAACGGCCGGGACCGCCGGCTGCTGCGGACCCTGCTCCAGTCGGTGGGGCATCGGGTGGCGGAAGCCGATACCGTGGATGCCGCGATCGCACGCGTCCAGGAGGGCGCGGTGGACTTGGTGTGCGCGGACATCCGGATGCCGGGCAAGGATGGATTCGCCCTGGTGAGGGCCCTGGAACCCTCGAAGGTCCCGGTCATCGTCGTGACGGGTTTCGACCTCGAGGCGGAGAGCGCGCGCCGGGAGCCTGGCATCGCCGCCGTGGTGCAGAAGCCCGTGGACGTGCCGACCCTGGTGCAGACGGTGGCGACGGTGATGAGTGCAGTGGGCCAGCAGGTCGGGGACGGCAAGCAGGGTCAATAAAGGGGGGGTCAGGGTGAGGATGACGGAAATGGTCGGATCCACCGCCCGAGGCGCTGCCCTCCAGGGGGTCGTGCGGGCGGCCGAGGCAGTATTGCAGGGTGAGGGGGGACTGGCAGAGACCTTAGCCCGCGTGGCGACGGAGGCTGGTCGGCTCTCGGGGGGCGACTACATTCGTGTCCTCTTGGTAGATCGGCCGTCCGGGACGCTGCGGTTGGCAGCGCAGTGGGGATTCAGCGCGGAGGATGAGGGCCATCTGGCCGAGGCGTCCATGGAATCCTTGGCGGGCTTCACGGTGCGGAGCGGGGAGGTGGTGTTCAGCGGAACGGCGCAGGAGGATGCCGGGGAGGCGTGGCGTGCGGTGGCCCTCCGGCGGGGAATTCAGACCCATCTCGGCCTCCCCATCCGCGACCAGCACGAGGTGATCGGGGCTCTGGTGATCAACACGGAGACGTCTACGGAGTACGGACCCGAGGCGCAGGAGTGCCTGGGCACCTTCGCCGACTTTTCCGGAATCGCCATCCGGTACGCCCGGCAGATCGAGCAGGAGCGGGCCCGGCGGGCGCACCTGGAAGCCCTGCAGGCGGTCATTGAGGAGTTGCGGCGGCAGCCGGACCTGCAGCGGATGCTGGAGAGTGTCCTCGACCGGGTGATGCAGGTCGTCCGGGCCGAGGCGGGGGTCGTGTACCTCTGGGATCCAGACGCCGGGGCGCTGGCGGCCCGGGCATGGCGAGGGACCGGCGGGTGGCTCGCGCGCCTGCACGTGCACGGAGGGGAGGGCATCGCCGGGACGATTGGCCGGACGGGACAGCCGCTCATCGAGAACGACCTCGGGCATTCGGCCGTGGCCATGGCTCAGGGGCTTGCGGAGACCCAGCTCGCAGCCGTGCTGGGGGTGCCCCTGACGCACCGGGAGCGGCTCCTGGGCGTCCTGATGGTTGGTCGGGAGCGGCCCCGGGACCGGTTCCAGGAAGCGGAGGAAGAAGCCCTTCGGCTGTTCGGGGCCCAGGTGGCGCCCGCTCTGGAGAGCGCGCGTCTGGTCTCGGAGCTGGAGGCGGAGATGCAGGGCCGGGAGGCGGCCGAAGCGGTGCTCCGGCGACGGACGCGGCAGGTGGAGGCCGTCAGCGAGATCGGGGATGAGGTAGCTCGTGAGGTGAACACGAAGACCCTCCTGGACCTCATGGCGACGCGCTTGATGGCGCTGCTCGATGCGGTGGGGAGTGCCGTCTACCTCTGCGAGGAGGGGGAGCAGGGGCTCCTCGCCCAGTCGGCCAAGGGGGTGCTCTCGCACAGCCTGCTGTCCCGGAGACGTCTGGGCGAGGGACTTGTGGGGGCGACGGCGGAAGCTCGGCAGGGGATCCTGGCGAATGAGTACCCGCGGTCTCGCTACGTGCTGCCCTCGGTGCTCGAGGCGGCCAGCGTGGAGGCGGCGATGGTAGAGCCCCTCGTGCTCCGAGACCGGCTGCTGGGCGTGCTGCAGGTGGTGCGGGATGCGGCGGGTGGGGCGTTTACTGATGAGGACCAGTTCACGATCCGCCTCTTCGCCAAAACGGCGGCGCTCGCCCTGGAGCATGCCCGGCTGTTCACGGAACTGTCCGAGGCCTTCGGCAGGCTTCAGGTCCTGCAGGAAGAGGCGCTTCGGGTGGAGAAGCTCCAGACGCTGGGCGAGCTGACGAGCGGCATGGTGTTCGGGCTCAACCAGGTGCTAGCGCAGGTGCTCGGCCAGGTCGAGCACCTGGGGTTGAAGGCGACCGATCCGCAGTTACGGGAGTCCCTGGGCATTCTGGCGGAGGCGGCAAGCAACGGGGCCTCCATCGTCCGGCGGTTGGGGTTGTTCGTGGCAGAACAGCCCGGGGGCGCCCCGGAGCCCTGCGACCTGGCGGAAATCGTGATGGAGGCCGCCAGCCTCACGCAGCCCCGGTGGAAAGACGAGGCCGAGCTGGAGGGGCGGGCGATTCGGGTGGAGGTCCAGATCCCGGAGATGCCAGCGGTCATGGGCCGCAGGAGCGACCTCCGCGAGGTCTTCAGCAAGCTCATCCTCCACGCCGTGGGCAGCATGCCGTATGGCGGGCAGATCACGATCTCCGCCCAGCACGAAGCCGGTCTCCGGGAGGAGGAAGACGCGGGCTCGATCCTGGTCACGGTGCAGGATACCGGCCTGGGGATGTCCGAGTACGTCCGGGAGCATATCTTTGACCCAGTGTTGACGGCCGCGAGCCTCCGACGCCAGCCGGTGAACCTCGCAATCGTGCGCGATGTGATCGAGGAGGGGCTCGGCGGACGAGTCGGCGTGAGTTCCGTGCTGGGGGAAGGGACCACGTTCACCCTGCGCTTGAAAGCGACGAGGACCCGGGTAGAACCCAAAGCGAGCCAATCACCGGTGACCCCGGTGAAGGGTCGGCGCATCCTGGTGGTGGACGACAACGTGGGGGTGCTGCGGACGCACCAGGCCCAACTCGAGGAGGCGGGACAGCTGGTGTGGTGTGCCGAGAGCGGGGCGGCAGCCCTGAAGGCGCTCGAGGAAGATGGGCCCTTCGACGTGGTGTTCACCGATCTGGGAATGCCGGGGATCAACGGCTGGGAGCTGGCAGAGGCCATCAAGGCCCGGGCACCCTATACCCCGGTAGTGCTCGTGACTGGCTGGGGGGAACAGGCCCTGCAGGCGGAGACTCGACGCCGCGCATTCGTGGAACGGGTCTTGTTCAAACCGGTGCGCCAGCAGGTGTTCATCGAGACCATCGCTGCCCTGACGACGGGAGGCTAGGAGTGATTGCTGGGCTAGGGGCGGAACCTATCAACCTTGTGCGGCGGGGGAACTTGCGGTCTTCTCTCCTATCTATATATTAACGTTGCTGCTTGATGGAGGGTGGTGTCTGCGCGGGTGCCAGAGCCGTTCGAGCTGCGAGTGTCAGATCGGGCGTTTGGGCAGGCACACTGCATCCTAGCGCGACAGGGTGTTCCGAACCGCGCGAAGCCACTCGCCCCATCGTGGGATGTAGGTTTTTCGTCGAACCGGGTCGCCCATCGCCGCCGTCTTCACCAAACGGATGATTTCCGCTGCGGGCACACGCCTGACGACAGTATCCACGGCCCCGAAGCGTAGCGTGCGGTCGCCGTCGATGAGGAACACGGCGGGTTTCGCGATGCCGCCCCTCTCCCGGGGATTGTAGATGTCCCATTGCCGGACAACGCGCCGCTCGGTGTCGCACAAGATGGGGAACGGCAAGCGCAGCGAGCGCCGCAACGCCTCCGAGTGCTCCGGTGCATCCACCGAGACCGCCACCACGCGTCCCCCGGCGGCGAGGAGTGCCTCGTAATGCTCGCGGTAGTCCGCCAACTGGCGGAGGCAGAAGGGTCACCAATGGCCGCGATAGAAGAGGAGCACCACCGGGCCTTGCGACAAGAGCTCTGAGAGCCGCCGCGGGGCCTCGGTCGAGTCGGGCAATTCAAAGTCCCGCGTCACCTCTCCCACCGTGGGTACTTTCCCCATCCCCTGCCCTCCAGTCCGTCGTTGACCAGTTGCTCCCATGGCACTACGAACCCGCCCTTCCGAAAGTGTATCGTATCATCCGAGGAGTCGCTCGGCTCCATTGAACGCGATACAGTGTATCGCATTTCCGGGCTGCTCCGGCGCGCCTTGGGACTCCTGTACTGAATTCGTGAGGTGCCTCCACCCCTCCGCGCTGTTCGGCCGGGCACTGTCCCAATACAGGCGCTCCAAGTCGTGAGTCTCGCCCCCCGGTCAAGCGATGACTGACGGCAATTAGGGCCAGGGCAGATGCAGCGGCAAGCGGCATCTTCGAGGACGGTCAAGATGGAGACGAGCTGTCCGTCACGCTCGGCGGGGGAAGGGTAAGCGTACCTACCTCAGGCTCCGTGCTGGGGGCGAGTGGCTAGGTTGGTGTGGTAGGGAAGGGCAGGCGGATCGGAATCCCTCCGGGCATTGTTCGCCCATCAGGAGGTGAGATCTATCGGGACGGGCGTCAGGAATCCGCCTTGGGGCCCTCCAGGGGGTGTGGTGGTCTGGAAGAACCGGAAGGCGTCTGGGAGGTCTCGACGTACTTAAGGACCGTCTGCACCAAGTCCAGGAGTCTCTCCGGCGAGGCGGTTTTCTGGAGGGCAAACAAGGCGCCAGCGTCGAAGGCTAACGGATTCAGTTCGGCGTTGTTGACTTGGGTCAAAATCAGAATGGGAATGTGGGCGAGACTCGGATCGCTCTTGAACTGGGTGCAGGTGTCGAAGCCGTTTGATCCTGGCAGGACGAGATCCAGAAGGACGAGGTCGGGCTGTTCCTGCTTGGCGAGGTTGAGCCCCGTCTCTCCGTCACTCGCCAGGAGGACGGTATACCCAGCCCCCTCGAGGATGTCTTTGATCAGGGTGCGGAAGAGGGAGTCGTCGTCAATACAGAGAACGCGAATGTCGCGGCTGGGGTGGCGTGGAGACTGTTGAGGGGCCTGGGAGGGACGATCAGGATCCGGCTGACGAGCGATTGTCATGTTGGCTCCATTGTTCTGATCTCGGGAAAACATTGCGCGGGGTTGTTCCCCAGCAGCCGCAGCAGGACGTGCCCCGAGCGACGGCCCGCCATCGAGGGCTGGTGCCGCCGACGAGCGGGGTTGCCCCGGGCCTCCTCATGCGCTCCCGCGATAGGGACAATGGCTAAACGCGTCCGTTGAACACAGCGGCTTGTGTCCCCGAGCGGGAGGGCTCAGGAGTAGGCCGCTCGCAACAGCCGGAGGGCGTGGCGGAGGGTCTCAGGATCCAACCGCTTCAACAGCTCGGTTGCCGCCTTCTTCATGCCGGCGGCCGTCATCCCCTCCAGATCAAAATCAAAAAGCTCAACCGGTTGTACGCGCAGTTCCCTGGCCAGCCGAAGCAGGGTATCGAGGGTGGGATTCTCCCGTCCCCGCTCAATCCCGCTGATGTACTTGGGGTTGATCCCGGCTCGCTCCGCCAAGTCCTCCTGCGTCAAGGCCGCCCGTTTCCGGAGCGTCTTGAGTCGCCGCCCCAGTACCCGCTTCGCATCCATGGCCACCTCCCGGCTTTGGGCGGGATGATGGCCCACACGAGCGGCGGTTTACACTATCCGTTACACTGAATGATATTTATAAATTCAGTCCTGTGGACTACATCACGGTCTGGACGGGCGTCTTCACTCGAAGGGATTAACGCAGCCTGGCAATTGTCGCTGCCGGGAGGCTCCTGTAGGACGTCTGGGTCGGAACGTCCGATACATCAGCCGAATGGGTCGGAGGACCTGTGCGAGGAAAAGAATGGCGGTCCCCGCCGCTTCAGGGCCTCCGCGTCGTGGTCACAGCAGATCGATGCCGGCCAGGGTATCCAGATCCCGAAGGCTGACCGTATCGGCAGCAAGGTAGGCATCAGCCGGGCGGGCCACGATCACGATCTTGCTGCTCAGGTAGTGCGTCACCTCAGCCGAAAGGCAGCGGTTCGCTTCCCGCCGGACCCTGGCCCTCTTCCGGGCCTCGCCGAGAGTTACCCGACATCGTTGGCCCGGAGCTCGGAGCGGAGTGCCCGTCCGGCTGCATTTTCGCGCCGTTGACAAATCGATTGTGCCGCCTATGATGCCCCTGAATGATCGCAGCCACTGCGTTCTAGCTCGCCTCTGTGGCGCCCCCTGTATTTCCGCCGACGATGGTTCCCACCGATCTTGCGGCAGAAGGGCAAGGACAGAATACACGCTCACGAATACCGCATACACTCAGATCGACATCTAAGCAAAGGATGATGGGAACTGAGTGACATCCTTTTGCATCGCGCTCGGCGAATCGAAGTTCATGCCCTTACGTGCTCATCGTGGCGCGAGGATCAGAGGATGAACCAGAAAGGTGAAGCGGGGACAGGAAGGCACGCGGATCATGTCACCGCGCTGGAAGCGGAGATGCTTCAGGCAGGGGTGGAGTCGCCCGACCGTTTGCTCTTGAAGCTCTACACCGCCCAGGAGGCTGCGGAGCTCCTTGGGTTGGATCTAGGGACCGTCAGGAACCTGACCTACCGGAGAGAACTCCCCTGCGTAAAGATCGGCCGCCGATGTGTCCGTTACCGCCTCCTGCATCTCCTGGATTGGATCAAAGCTCGGAGCCAGCCCGTTCTCCGATGATCCTCAGTTCATGACTCCAGATATCCTGACATAGCCTCCCTCTGAAATGTCCGGTTTCAGGTAGGAAGGGAAGGCGCTGCTATGGGTACGGGCTTGTGTCGGGCCCCGGGGAACGCGAGACCTATCTGCGGCCGGGGGCAGATGGCGAACCGCATCGTCAGTCGGGATCCGGGAAAAGTCGTCGCGGTCTCGGTGAGCGCGGCACACAACGCCTGTACGGCGAGTGTGCGGTGGGGCGAGCTGAGCGGACAGATGATGACACGCAGCTCGGTCTCCGTGACCTCAAGGTCCGCGGCGGCATGAAAGAGCTCGTGCAGGAGCGTGCGCCCCTCGTCGTCGCGGCGGGCGTAGTGCGAGCCGAGAAACGCCAAGAGGTCGCTCTCCGCCTGATAGGCGAGCATCTTGAGGATGTTGGTCAGATGCTTGCGCTCGGTGGCGAGCTTGACCACGGCACCGGGGCTGGTGTCACGGACCTCCACCCGGTGTGGGAGCGTCCGGCGGCGCGTCAGGAGCTCGGCGAGGCGGTCCCGCGCGGCGCGGAGTTGCCGGCCGAGCTTGCCGTGGGCGATCTTGAACCCGCGCATGGTGGGGCGGCGCCCCTCCGGGTTGTCCACGGCCGCCGCGCCGTAGGCTTGCTCCAGCGTGGCGACCGCGGCCCGGGCGCTGCGGATCTCGCCGTCCAAGGCGCGGTGCGCGGGGTTGGGCACGGTCCGGGTGGGATCGTCGGGCTCCACTTGGTAGTCGACGAGCGCGTCGAGCAGGAACTCCTCGCGCAGGTACTTGAAGAAGTTCCCTTGCCGCCAGCGCTCGAACATGCGGTAGGCGACTTCGATGTCCGCGAGGTCCCATCGGCTGGTGAGCACCTGGGTCTGGTGTCCGGTGTCGGTCAGGCGCGTGACCTGCCGCAGCCGGAGCTTGCCCTTGAGCAAACGGACCGCCTGGTCGTGCAGCCGGTACTGGACGGTGCGGCTGTCGATCTGGGCGCTGCGCACGACAAACCGCTGGGCGCTGATGCCGCGGGCCTTCACCTTGCGGTAGGTCAAGAGGTCGAAGTTGGCGTCGAGCAGCCTCTGGAAGAGCGTGGGGCTCCACCCGCCGCGGTCAAACACGATGGTCACCCGGCGGTCCCCGACGAGCTGGCGCACCTCGCCCAGGACCTCGGGCAGCATCTTGACCAGGCCGGCGTTGGCGGAGGCGGTCATCACGAAGAGCGGGTCGCCGGCTCGGTCGTTGATCCAGTAGTCCGTGGTGGCCGGCATCGACAGGCGCAGGCGGGCGACGTGGGCTTTGGGGATGGTGCGCTTGCCGTGGTAGACCCGCACGTGGCCGTCGACGTAGAGGAAGCCCATCACTTGCCCGCGCGCCTCGACGCGCAGGCGTGCGAGCTCGGCGCCGAGCTGCTCGGCCCGCTGGGCCTGAGCCAGGCGGGTGAGCTTGCGACGGAGGGTCTTGACCTCGGGGGCGCGGTCGAGCCCCAGCGCGCGCCCCAGGGTCTGCGGGTCATGCTCCTTGAGGGCCTCGGGGCGCCGGATGCGCCAGAGCGCCATCAGCAGCAGGGCCAGCAGCGTCGTCCGCAGCCCGTAGAAGGCCGGGCCGATCTCGCCGTAGACCTGGTGGGCGACGCGGAAGATGCCGCTGGCGACCAGCACCGGCACGGCGCAGAGCACCGCCGCGCCGGGCACGGCCTGGGCGTTCGCGAAGACCGGCGCGGCGTCGTCGAGCAACCCGTAACAGGCCAGCAGGCGATCCCAGGTGCGATTGGTCGGGTCGACATCGAGGCTCAGGCCCCCGGCCCCGGGCTCGGCGCGCTCCGCCTCCGCGAGCGCCGCGGCCGGCGGCGGCGCGCCGGGACTCGGCGGCGTCGCTGCCGTGGGCTCAGCCGGCTCCGCCACGCCCGGCGCGGATGGAGCGAGAGGCGGGCGCTCCGCGGTGGCGACCACTGGAAGACACGGTGGCGGCGGCCGTCGCTCCGACGGCCCGACCAGCTGCCGGATCGCGTTTTCGGTGACGCCGAGTCGCCGGGCGACCTCCCGGTTGCTCACCCCGGCGGCTTTGAGCCCCGCGATGAGGCGCACGCGGGTGGTCGGCACGCGCCGACGCCCGGGGCGCCACCCCGAGCGGGCGGCGAGGGCGGCCATCCCGCCCTCGTGGTAGCGCGCCTGGTGCCGTCGCACGGTGCGTTCGCAGCACCCGAAAGCGCTGGCCACTTCACTCTGTGTGGCGTAGCCAGCGTCGACCAAGAAGACCATCGCGTAGGCCTCGGCTACGGCGTCCTTGACGTTGTAGTGGTGGACGGGAAGTCCAGCGACAACGACGACGCGATGCTCGCCTTCCGCGCGCAAGATGCAATGCGCATTGATGATGATGGACCCGGACGGTCCGGGCGACAGGGGCAGCTCCTGCTGGGCGGCCATGCCCCTACTAAACCTCGACGCCGCCCAGAAGGCTAGGAGCGGACAGGATTACATGCGCACCTTGTCCGCCTAACCACCTGACATCCCATGGATGCGTGGCCGCCGTGTCAGAAATAGCGGACCGGTATTCATGCGCACCCCCAGCAGCCGCACCCCAGCCTTTTTGCGGGGTTCACCCTCCTATGTCAGGAGGTCTGGACTCACAACCAATCGCCGCGCAAGAAATAATCTTGCGGAGGTATGCGCCTGCGAGGCAATATATCGAGGCCGCTGGCCGCCTATAGCCAGTGCCGAAATCAGCGGATGGTGCGCATTAAGGCTTGACCAGTGCATCAGGCGGGATTAGCTTTCGAGTGGCAAGCGGCCACCTCGTAGCGAGCACGCCACCCATGAGGTGAGACCCTGGCACGACCGCTTACAGCAGAGGGAACGCGCTCACGGAGGTCCGTGAGTGCATCCGGAACTTGTTGCCCTCGGTTCCTGCTCTGGAAACACAGATCGCCGACCGTGGCGCTCACTCAACGGAGGTCCGCGGGGTATCACGACGCAGCCTCACGGGCTGAGGAGGGAAGGGGCATGGCACGACTTGGAGCAAAAGATCGAGGACTCTTCGAACGGCCTCAGGGCTCTGGCGTTTGGTGGATTCGTTACATCGATGGGGAAGGGCGGGAGCATCGCGAGAAGGTTGGACCCAAGGGCCTGGCCCGTCAGGTGTATGAAAAGCGAAAGACAGAGATCCGGGAGGGGCGGTTCTTTCCTCGGGAGCGGGAGCGGCGGGTCAACTTCTCGGAGGTGCTGGAGGATTACACCGCCTACTGCGATCGGCGGAAGAAGTGGGTGATGAGTGCGGGTGCCCGCGGCATCGCTGAGCAGCGCATGAAGGACGCCTTTGGAAAGGTCCTCGTGAAACAGCTCAAACAGACGGCGGTCGAAGGATTCATCTTGGGCCTCACAGAGCTTGAGGAGCCACTGAAGCCTTCAACGGCGAACCGGTACTTAACTGTCATCCGTGCGGCCTTCAATTACGCCATCAAACAAGGCAAGGCCAAGATGAATCCCACGGCCGGGATCAAGAAATTTAAGGAGAACAACGAGCGCGTGCGGTACCTGACTGACGACGAAGAAGCGCGCCTGTTCAAGGCGCTCCCCGTGGAGCATCACGCCCTCGTGTTAACCGATCTGCACACCGGTTTGCGCCAGGGAGAGCTGTTCAATCTCAGATGGACGGATGTCGACTTCTTCACCGACACGATAAACGTACGACAGTCGAAATCTGGGGAAGGGCGACGGATTCCCATGAACAAGATGCTCCGGGACAAGCTGCTCGTGTTACGCCAAAGGCGCCACCGCCAGGCACGAAAGGCCAAGAACGGCCAGGAACTGTACAGCCTGTTTGTCTTTTGCTCACCGACCGGGGCGTACCTAAAGAACTTTGCTCGCATTTGGTACCCCACCCTGGAGGCGGCAAAGATCGAGGATTTCCACTTCCACGACCTCCGCCATACTTTCGCGTCACGGTTGGTGATGGCGGGAGTGGACTTGTACACCGTGAAGACGCTGCTCGGCCACAAGACTATTCAGATGACGATGCGCTACGCCCACCTGGCCCCGGGTCATCTGAAGCAGGCTGTGGATGTCCTGGCTCGGAGAACATCAATCACGACGCCAGGCGAGCCGGCAGCGGCGGTCAGACAATAGGTGCCGATTTTGGTGCCGGTTGCTTGATGAAATTAAGTGATGCATGGCGTACAACAATGACGTATTTACGCAAGGTTATTAACGTAAGTACCCGTCAGATAAGAGGTAGTTGTCTGACTCATAAGCCCTATGTCGGTGGTTCGAGTCCACCCGCCGCCACCAACCTGTCTCTCGCTCTCACTCGCCCTGGCACGTGCTATCCATAGGTTGTATTACTTTCAGTGTAAAACACAACCT
>Ga0315282_10005318_pt1 | contig 21997 bp, 18 predicted proteins | sample YL17G07_20_MG_FD_203693 | JGI IMG/M metagenome (GOLD analysis project Ga0315282, IMG submission 203693) | Sediment microbial communities from Yellowstone Lake, YNP, Wyoming, USA - YL17G07_20 | ecosystem: Environmental > Aquatic > Freshwater > Lake > Sediment | place: USA: Wyoming | collected... | reverse complement strand
CTTTCTTATATATTGTTGATATTATTTACTTAGAAAGGATAGCATCTCCTTTGTTAAAAATCAAATGTCAAAAACTAAAAAGAATTAGCACAAGTCGTTAACTTACCTAATAGGAAACACCCCCCGGACCCCTCTCAAGAGGGGAGTTTAGACCAATTCCCCCTTTAGCTAAAGAGAACGATTACAATACATAATCAATGTGACAGTCTAAGTTTCTGAAAACCAGATGTCTTTTGCCCAATCTCGATTATCCACATACCATTTCACGGAATTACTGATCCCTTCTTCAATCGTAGTTTTGGGTTGCCAGTCGAATAGCCTTTTGGCTTTAGAAATATCAGCCCATGTTATAGACATATCTGCTGAGTGCTGTGGTTGATAAATGATCTTGGCTTTCTTTCCCAGACATTCTTCTATAAGCTTTATGACATAATTAAGTTTCACAGGACGATCAGAACCGAGATTAACGATCTCAAAACCGAGTGATTTAAGACCAGCGATAGACCCCAGAGCAGTGTCGTCTATATAAGTGAAATCACGCTCCTGTGTTCCATCGCCATATACGGGGATCGGGATCCCCTCAGCAATATACTGAATAAATTTGAAGGTGGGCATGTCAGGACGTCCAGCAGGTCCATAAACAGTGAAGTAACGTGGGATTGTTATGTCAATGCCATAGAGATGATGATATGAATAAGCAAGGGATTCCGCACCTTTTTTGGATGCGGCGTAAGGCGATAGCTGAAAATCTGCCTGATCATTTTCAGAAAAAGGCGGGCTATTCTTTCCATAGATGGTAGAAGTTGAGGCAATGACGAACTTCTGAACCTCAAATCGTCTGCACAACTCCAGAAGGTTAAGCGTTCCTGTCATGTTTGTTTCGACATAAATCCAGGGATTTTCGACGCTTGCACGAACCCCTGCTCTAGCGGCAAGGTTCATAACAGCATCAATTTTGAACTGTTGAAATATCTCCTTTAGTGAATCAAAGTGCGTCACATCAAGCTTGTAAAACTCAAAATCCGGAATACGCTGAAGTTCTGCAAGCCTATATTCCTTCAATTGCGGGGAATAATAATTGTTCAGATTATCAACGCCAATGACTTTAACCCCTTGCTCTAGTAGCATTTCGCTGATTTTTGAGCCAATAAAACCAGCGCATCCGGTAACGAGAATATTTTTGTACTCGATATTCAATTTATGTTCCATTTCTTGTATTTGATACGAGTTTTTCAGTCGTAGGACATGCTTTAGCTTGTTAAATTGTCAATTAAATTCACAAAACAAGCTGAAGCATGTTCTACTTCTGCCACTTCTGCCCATAACTGAAAAAGCCGTATAATTGATGTTTTAAATTTATGTAATCAGATTGTAATAACCAATAGTATAACGAAACTATAACTATAAGGTCAATAAGTTTTTAAAACATAATTCCTAAAACTGTCAGAAAGTGATTACGACAAGAGAAAATGCTTGCCGTTTTTGCATATTTTGATTATAATTACCAATTAACTCATTGATAAGCTTGATTCTTCAGACTTGAGTATGGAAAAAGAAAATTTTAATCACGAATAGAAACGAATTTCACGAAATGAATCCTTGAAAAATTTGTGATTTTTCTGATTTAACGGTTACGAAAATATAAAAGGCGGTAGTTATGGACTTGAAAGATATAGAAAATCGTTGGTTCCCACCATCTCCCCACAAAGAAGCGGTTATGGATTTTCTCAACAGGGGAAGGGCGCATCTTGAAGAAAGGGGACATAATATCCCTCCGCTTCTCGTATTTGAGGACGGCGGAGTGATGGAACTTCCAAAGGCACACTTTAAGGACGGAAATTTTTCTCCTGATGAATCTTCACAGGCTTCAAGACAGACCAATTACAGTGACGTTTGCGGAACTATTGACGAGTTTAAGAATCTGCTACAAACTCAACCGGAACTTGCCGAAAACAATCCATCTAGGCTTTTTGAATTGCTTGATGATGTGTGTTACTTACTGTCACGTATGCAGAGACGGAGAGAGGCATACAGGTCCTCAGCCGAAGCGATAGAGAAAGTTATTGAACGACTGAAACAGGTCGCTGGTCCCAATGTAGATGACGCTTATCAAAGGGCAGATATACTAAAAAAATTTTTCAAAGAAAGCCCTGATAATGTTTCAGGTGAATTAGACAAGCTTTTTAATACTGCGGAAGAAATGCGTGACGTGGCAAATCGTATGGAGCAAGAGGTCCTTTATACTTTTAGAGACCTTTTTATCGAGATTGGCGAAATATATGCTCAGATCAAGGGAAGCAGAGCGTGGGAGAAAAAAAAGTAATGATCTCATTCTCTTTTTCAATTGCAATATTTGGAAAAAACTTACTGTTGATACAATTATGAATAATTGTACTTTTGATTTATAATACATTTTCAACAGGAGAAATATAAAAATGAATATTGTTCAACTTAACCCCGGTTCTGGCAACGCATTTTATTGTGAAAACTGTATAAGGGACACTAGCATTGTTTTGGCACTTCAGAAACAGGGACATAAAACCATTGTGGTGCCTTTATATTTGCCTGTTGTAGCAGATGATATTCACATCAAGCCGGATGCGCCGATATTTTTTGGCGGGATCAATGTTTACTTACAGCAGAAATCTTCTTTATTTCGTAAAACTCCAAGATGGATAGATCGTATCTTTGATTCACCGTTTCTATTGAAATTAGCGGCAAAAAGAGCAGGGATAACGAGGGCAGAAGACCTTGGCGACATGACGCTTTCAATGTTGCTTGGAGAAGAAGGAAATCAGGCAAAGGAAGTGGAACGACTCACTGAATGGATGAGATCTATAGGAAAACCTGATCTAGTTCAATTCTCCAATGCCCTATTATTGGGCATGGCACATCAGATTAAAGAAAAGATAAAAGTACCTTTACTTTGCATACTTCAGGACGAGGATATATGGCTGGATGCAGTACCAGAACCCCAGCGCAGTATTCTATGGGCTACGCTCACCAAAAAGGCATCGGAAATTGACGCTTTCGTGGCAGTAAGCAATTATTATAAAGATGTAATGTGCAATCGGGTAAATATACCATGTGATCGGATTCATGTAGTATATAATGGCATACAGATCGAGAAATATAAACAGTCTAATATGTTATTCGATCCGCCTGTGATCGGGTTTATTGAAAGACCATGTAAGGATAAGGGATTTGATATACTTGCTAAAGCCTTTATGATCTTGAAGAAGGATGATCGCTTCAAGAATGTGAAGCTAAAAGTAGCGGGAGGAATGACTCCTGATGATGAACCGCTTGTAAATGATATACGCAAAAAATTCACAAAAGCAGGCATCATCAATGACTTTGAGTTACTTCCGCACATTAGCCTTAAAGAAAGGTATGAATTTTATAGTTCGCTGTCAATTCTGTCTGTGCCAGCAGAACATAAAGAGGCATTTGGGATATACATCATTGAGGCATCGGCTTGTAGAGTTCCAGTAGTTCAGCCGAATCACGGGTCATTTCCTGAATTGCTTAATATCACCAACGGTGGTATAATATATGAACCGAATGAACCTCAAGCTCTAGCAAATGCGATAGAGTCTTTATTGCTTGATCCTGCCCGTGCAAGAGAGTTAGGAAGTCAGGGGAGAAAAGCTGTAATTGAAAGGTTTAATATAGAACGAACATCACAAGAATTCATCGAAGTAATAAATAAAGTTGTAGCTAAATCTTAGATAATTAAAAGACGGAGTTTAACAATGGATAATATAAAACTTGTATTGTTAAGACATGGCGAGAGTAAATGGAATAAAGAAAATAGATTTACAGGCTGGACTGACGTTGATCTTACCCGAAAAGGCACGCAGGAGGCGAAATTAGCTGGCGATACTCTGAAGCAGGAAGGCTACGTTTTCGATGTCGCCTTTACGTCAGTGCTGAAAAGGGCGATAAGAACCCTCTGGATAACTCTCGATAGAATGGACTTAATGTGGATCCCTATCTATAATTCGTGGAGACTAAACGAAAGACACTATGGGGCATTGCAGGGACTTAACAAGGCACAAACGGCTAAAAAGTTCGGTGAAGAGCAAGTGCTTATATGGCGAAGAAGCTACGACATTCCACCGCCAGAATTGAAAAAGACTGATAAACGTTACCCCGGCAACGAATCAAGATATAAAGATATGGATGAGAAAGACCTTCCTCTCACCGAAAGCCTCAAAGAAACGGTCGCAAGATTCCTGCCTTATTGGCACGAAACGATAGCGCCAACAGTGAAATCGGGTGAACGAGTGCTGATCGCCGCTCATGGTAATAGCCTTAGAGCATTGGTAAAGTATCTTGACAATGTATCAGACAAAGAGATAGTTTCATTGAATATTCCCACAGGTGTACCGCTTGTTTATGAGCTTGATAAGAATCTGAAACCAATAAAACACTATTATCTCGGAGATCAAGAAGCTATCCAGAAGGCAATGCAAAACGTCGCCAATCAGGGGAAAGCCAAGTAGGGACGAAATATTTTCAGCTTTATTTTTATGAGTAAGATTTTAAATCCCCCCTTCCCCCCTTTTTCAAAGGGGGAATTATTCTCCCCTTTAGCTAAAGGGGAGTCAGAGGGGATTTGATTCTTTTCATTTAAGCTAAAAAGTTAATTTGGTTGACCAATAGAATGAAGGAAACAGAAAATCTTTGGGTCCTTTGTGGGGAAAAAATTAACAGCATCTGAAATCAATCAGGAGGAAAAAAAATGGCTTTAGAACAATTATCAAATCTTACCGAGGTTGCACCGGGCGTATATTTCCGCTTTGGTGATATTGGGCATGGCCAGTCTAACGGCGGATACGTTATTTGCAATGACTACGTTGTTGCCATCGAGGCGCCAAACCTTGAAGCAACTAACGAGATGTTTGACGAGGTTAGGAAACTTACTGATAAACCGATAAAATTTCTAGTCATTACTCACGCTCATTGGGATCACGATCTTGGGGTTGATGGTTTCGCAGAAAAGGGTGTGACAGTGCTTTGCCACGAGAATGCCCGAAAGCGATACGCTGAAGCAGGAAAAAAGGGAACATATATCGGTGTTCCTGATCGTATGATCCTGAGTAACGGCAGAACCATCGAGCTTTTCACGTCTGGCGTTGCGCATTCTGTTACAGATATTTTCACCTATCTTCCGGGTGAAGGGGTAGTATACACAGGTGATTCGGTGGTCAGTATGCCCGCCACGCTCTGGATGGGTGAGTGTGACATCTGGAACTGGATTGATACTTTGAAGAAACTAAAAAGTCTTGGATTGAAGTTTGTATGTCCCGGACACGGTCCTGTTGTCGGACCTGATAACCTTGATAAACTGGCTTTACATCTAACCAGTATCAGAGATGAAGTTGGATACCAGATATCTCAGGGGCGTTCATTCGAAAAAACGCTGGAAACTGTCAAAATCGCAACGCAAAAAGAATGGACTCCCGACGATAACGCATTCAAAGATCACGTAAAAGCTGTCTATGATCAGCTTATCGCTGACCCGCCTGCAATAAAGGACAGTCTGACGCCTCATGCACTCGTTTTGATCGGGGATCATTATCATCCGCCATTTTATATCCCGCCGTCGCTTGAGCCGGTGTTTAAGGAGATCGGAATGCCGTTTCGATTCATTTATGACGTAACGAAGCTAAACGCTGATAATCTTAAAGGTGTTCGTCTGCTAGTTATACTTAGGGATGGCATGACATGGCCAGAGAATGATAAAGACATGGTTTTCTGGATGACTGAAGCTCAAGAAAAAGCAGTTGATGACTTTGTAAAAAACGGGGGAGGATTCCTTGCACTGCACAACGCAACAGCCCTTAAGCGCCTTGATGAAAAGCAGTCCATTTATCGTGACGTTCTCGGCAGTAGTTACAATGGTCATGGACCCGGCGACGAGAAATTCGATGTTAAAGTCATTAATAAGAATCATCCTATAACTGCGGGTGTCAAAGACTACGTTGCAGTTGATGAGCGCCATACGCCCATAATTCACGCCAATGACATAACCATGCTTACAGAAGCTGTCAACGGTGATCAGAAGTCGGTTAATGGATACATCAGATTTTTCGGCAAGGGACGTATCTGTCATCTTGCAAATGGTCATAATCTTGAGGTGCTGACGAATCCTGAAATGCAAAAACTTATGGTCAATGGCGCATTGTGGTGCATTGGACTCGAATGAAAAAATAATAAACCGCAGATTAAACACAGATATACATGACGGTTTCTCGCTAAGGATCCGTGATTAAATAACTTCCCTATTTTAGATACTTAGATATATAACTCATTTAATCAAATCCCCCCTGATCTTAAAGGATGAAGACGGAAGGATGAAGGAAACCACTTCATCCCTCATCCTTCATACTTTCAGAAAGGGGGAATTGACCTAAACTCCTCTCTTGAGAGGGGCCCGGGGGTGTGTTTCCTATTGGGTAAGTTATTTAATTACAAATCCTAGATTAACTGTTCTTTGTCATTCCTGCGCAGAGCCTTTCCTCGTAAAAACGGGGACAGGAATCCAGAAAAAACTCTATTGATTCTATTATCCGATTATTTGGTCAACATTCATTAACTCTTACAGGAGGGATTCAAGTATGAGAAAAGTTAGAGTAGGTTTGGTTGGTTCTCAGTTTGTCAGCACTATACACGCAGAATCGCTGAAGCGTGTTGCTGGTGCAGAGATAATCGCAGTTGCATCAAAAACAGAAGAACACGTTAAAACATTTGCGAAACATCACGATATACCGCACTATTTTACTGATTATAAAAAGATGCTGGAGATGGACGAGATTGATATGATAGTGCTTGGCGTTCCTAACTACCTCCATGCACAGGTTACGGTTGATGCCGCAAAAGCTGGCAAACACATAGTTTGCGAAAAGCCGCTCTGTATGAACCTCAAAGAAGCAGACCTAATGATTGATACGTGCAAAAAAGCGAAAGTTAAGCTAATGTATGCCGAAGAACTATGCTTTACACCCAAATACGTCAGATTGAAACAACTGGTTGATGAAGGCGCACTCGGTAAGGTATATATGGTAAAGCAAAGCGAGAAACATGATGGACCTCATGCTCCATGGTTCTGGGACGTTGAGTTATCTGGTGGAGGAGTCGTGTTTGATATGGGATGCCACGCTTTTGAGTTCTTTAGATGGATGGTTGGTAAGCCCGAAGTCGAAAGTGTCTATGCCGATATGGGAACTTACGTTCACAATGATAAGACGAAGGGTGATGATAACAGTATACTCATCGTGAAATTCAAAAACGGTGTCACCGGTCTTGCTGAGGAAAGTTGGGCGAAAAAGGGCGGTATGGACGACAGGTCGGAAGTATATGGCTCAGAGGGTGTTGCCTATGCCAACCTGCTGATGGGCAACTCTATTTTAACTTACAGCGATACGGGATATGGCTACGCAGTCGAAAAGGCAGGATCAACAAAAGGCTGGTCGTTCACCATCTATGAAGAGGCATGGAACTACGGTTTCCCGCAAGAGATGGAGCATTTCGTTGATTGCGTAAAGAACGACAAAGAACCCATAGAGACTGGTGAAGATGGCAGGATTGTTCTTGAGATGATCTTCGCCGCTTACGAGTCTGCAAAGATGGGCAAAAAGGTCAATCTGCCATTCAAGACTGACGCCGTTAAACCTTTTGATCTTTATCGTAAGCTATAAGAAATGCCAATTTGGGTATTGCTTTTGGCATAACTCTATGGTATATTCTTCTTATATATTTCCAAATAAATATTTGTCTGAGATTAATAAAAGGTGAATTGTAATGATAAATGGGCTTGAAATCTACACTATTGGTCATAGTAATGTTGAAGCAAGTAAAATAATACAATTATTGCAAGAATATCAGGTAGATGTCTTAGTTGATGTCCGTAGTTCTCCATATAGTCAATATGCTACTCAGTTTAATCGTGATACATTCGCTCAATTACTGGAAGAATCTGGGATTGAATATGTGTTTGCTGGATCATATTTAGGTGGTCGTCCGAAGGATCCGACCTGTTACAAGGATGACAAAATAGATTATAGAGAGGTTACTAAACGCCAATGGTATAAGAAAGGAATTGAGCGACTTATAGAGATAGCTGATGAACGTCGAACAGCCATTATGTGCAGTGAGGAAAATCCTGAACAATGCCATAGACATCATCTTATCACTCAAACTTTGCTTGAAATGGAAGTAATTGTCCTGCATATTCGTGGAAATGGTGTTTTGGAATCTGCCAAATTAGAAGAAAAGCAAGCAGAACAATTGGTCTTGTTTTAGGGGAATGAGTCAAAATGAAGCTTTACACAATAGGATTTACGAAAAAGTCAGCGGAAAATTTTTTTACATTGCTTCAAAAAAACAATATTAAACGACTGATAGATATACGACTGAATCCTGACGGACAACTTGCAGGTTTTGCTAAACGAAATGACCTAGCATATTTTCTATCTCATTTGGTTGATTGTGAATATCAACATATTAAGGTTCTGGCACCAACAGATGATATTCTATCAGACTATCGAAAAGATCACGATTGGGATAGGTACGTTAAACGTTTCGAGGCGTTGATGGATGAGAGGAAAAATGGTTAAAAGTTGCGGGAAAGGTAGCTATTCGTCCATTTGCTATCGTTGAGTTTGATCTACAAGAAAATAACTCCAAGCCTCCACATACCGAAGATTGGCTCATAGATCCCATCCATCGTATGAATCGAGGGATGCTCACTACAAATGAACAGCAAACTCTGTTGGTTAAAACAGAATATCCAAGTGTGGAAAGCATATTCGAAACTACGGTACATCGAGAACCGGGCTGGTACGTTAAATCTGGTGAAGGCAAGAGATCTCTAGGTACAATTAAAGCAAGACGAATAGAAGTTTCTTATACTTCTAAAGAAACAGGTATATGGGATTATCGCATTGCTTTTATAGATCAAGTTGAGGAGCGATACAGATTAGCCGTAACAGACCTTGCTTTTCGATACCTTCTTGATGCCTTACGAGATCAGAAGAAAATCATCCCTAAAGAAGCAGAGCAACGACTAAACCACGTTTTGCAAAAGACACAAGTATTCCTTCGAATAGGTTTAGCTCGTGGATGGGAAAAATATCCAGATCGGTGTTATTTACAGATCACAGGGGTTTATTCTTTTCCAGATTATCTGCGTGGTCACTGCTTTGCAGATATTTCCTCTTCAATTGATGAGCTTATTGAACTCTCGTGGACAGAAGAAGATATACCTTTTTGATCAAGTATAAACCCCGTCTAATAAAATCTTTCCTGAAATTCAACCAAGCATTTGTTTTTTGGTAATTTAGCATTGTAAAATATTTAGATCAATTAGTAGAGATATATATGTATCCTGCAAAATAATATTGAAAGGAATACTTATGGAAAAACGGATTCTGGGTCGTACAGGACTTCAGGTTAGTGCTTTGGGAATGGGCGGACTGTTCGTATCAACCGTAGGTGGAAAAGGACGTGACGAAGCATGTCGTGCTGTCAGGCGTGCTTTGGAACTCGGAGTCAATTACGTTGATTCTGCACCGACTTACGCAGACAGCGAAGAAGTGCTTGGAATGGCACTTGAAGGCGTACCAAGAGGGTCATACTACCTGTCAACAAAAATCGGTGGTAGACCACAGCCATTTAACCCTAAAGATAAAAACGCATTGCGCCGATCTGTCGAGGAAAGTCTCCGACTGCTTAAAACTGACTATGTTGACATACTCATGATTCACGAACCAGATCGCCCCGGACAATACGATTGGTGGGATGATTATGACAACTTCCACGGTCCGGCACTTGAATTATTAGAGGAGTTAAAAACAGAGAAGATCATTAGATTCACAGGACTTGGAGGCACAACTGCCTATCAATTACCACATATAATGGCTACTGGAAAATATGACGTAGTGTTGACTGCCTTCAATTATAGCTTGCTATGGAGAGAGGCAACAATTGCCGTATTTCCGGAAGCAAAAAAGCAGAACATGGGACTTATAATAGGCTCACCACTTCAACAAGGCGCGCTTTCCAGACGATACGCTGAAATAGAAACAGGCGCATGGTGGTTGAGTCCTCCCCGTCAAAAGCAGTATAAACAGCTTTATGAATATCTCGATAAAATCAATCTATCACTGCCAGAAGCCGGTATAAGAATGGTTTTGTCAAATCCTGATGTTTCAATACTGCTTATGGGCGCAAGGTCTGTTGAGGAAGTTGAGCAGAATGTAAAGTCCATTGAAACGGGACCGCTTTCGTCTGAGATATTATCCGAACTTCAAAAGATCGCTGACATGGTGCCTTTCCGACCCTATGAGGAGCCTTTCGGATTACCTTTTGGACGGAAATTCTTCGGAATAGGGACTGCCCGATAGACACTTATGGTTGACAATATCCACAGTTTTTGGTACTATTGTTGCCAGACGGTATATACTTGACGAAAGAAATCAGTTACTACTGGAGGTTTTAAGATGGGTATTAAAGAGAAACTAAGTGGCATTTTTCATACAAAAGATGGCGAAATCCAGAGGGCGTATAATGCTTATGATAAGATAACGGAACTTCTGGATGCTCGTGATAGAGATCAAGACCAATTTGATAGAAAACAGGAACTCGAAGATCAAATGAAAGAAACAGAACAACTTATCCTCGAACTTTTGAAAAATTACGAGGGCGTTAAAAGCTGGCAGGGAATTTTCAGGGAAATGCACATGAACCTCGCTCGCATATTTATGAGAACAGGCAGGTATGATGAAGCCGCTAAGGAATGTGATAAAGTAGATGGATATGACCCGATAGATGCTGAGGAGTTAAGGAACGCACTCCAAGAGATTATAAATGGAAAGAAACTCGAGTCCGCTCAACTCGATGAAGTTGGTATTGGATAGCTCAGATGGGCTTTTTGAACCAGAATATGCTATATTTGCTATTTCTGATCCCGCTTTTGCTTATGCTCTACATACTCAAGCTTAGACGCAAGGTTCAGGTTGTATCAAGCAATCTTCTCTGGGAACAGGATATAGAGGATATCAAAGCTAATACGCTGTTTCAGAAATTACGCAGGAATCTGCTTTTACCTTTGCAGATATTAATACTAATACTGATCATACTTGCGCTTGCAAGACCGTTTGTAATGGGAACAGTAAACACAGATAAGGATGTAATTCTGATCATAGACACATCTGCTAGTATGAAAGCAACTGACGTAAAGGAGAGCAGATTTGAATCTGCGAAATCATCTGCAATAAAAATTGTTGATGGGCTTGGCAGAGGCGCAAGGATGATCATAATACGTGCTGGCTTTTCTCCCGCAATTATTTCAGGTCCTACCACAGATAAGTCGGTATTGAAAGAAACTCTCTACAGACTGAATCCATCAGATACATCAACCAACCTTACTGACGCTTTACAGATGGCTTCATCTCTTGCAAAAGATATGAGACGAAGCGAGATAATCGTTTTAAGTGATGGTGCCGGGAATCAGCAAAAAAATTCAGTCAACGTAGGCACGCCTGTACGATTTATTAAATTTGGCAAAGATGAAGCTAATAATGTAGGGATCATAGATTTTGAAGTTAGCAATGGAGTTTCAGGACAGCAGGTTTTTCTATCTGTATGCAACTTCAGTTTAAAGAAACAGTCTTTTGTAGTGGAACTTTATCACGACAAAGACCTAATTGACGTCCAAAAGCTGAACCTATCGCCACAGGAACGCCGTTCTGTCATATTCAGCGATATTAACTATACTGAAGGTAACCTGATAGCTTCGATTGATGTTAAAGATGACCTTTTGATTGATAACAAGGCTTACTATGTATTACACAAATTTAATGAGCCTAAGATATTGATAGTTGGTGAAGGTAATATATTTCTTGAGAAAGCCATTGAAATTGCATTCGGTAAAAAAAGTCTTTTCAAAGAGAAGTTTTATTCTGGCAATAACGATTATGACGTGATTATATTCGATGGATTTGTACCAAAGGAACTTCCAGATTCAAATGTTATGTTTGTAAATCCAGATGCTGATCTGCCATTTGCAAAACTATTGTCTCGAAAGGATAAGCCCAATATAATTGGTTGGGACAAGTCACATCAATTGATGAGGTTTGTTGATCTTTCTGAACTAAGATTAGGATTTGTAAATGATTACGAAATGCTATCATGGATGAAGCCTTTGGTTGAATCAGATGTGGCTCCAATTGTATGGTACGGTGAGAATAATGGACGAAGGATCATCGTTATACCCTTTGCGATACGACTGGAAACGTGCAACTTTCCTCTTATCCCTGCTTTTCCTATCTTTACATCAAATGCTCTTGAATGGCTTTCAGGGAGAGATTTCTATAACATAAATAATAAAACAGGCGAACCTATACAGTTATACGTTTCTGGAACGATAAGAGATCAAATAGTAACTATAAAGAAGCCTGATGGTAATGAAGCCAAAACTCGACTTGATAAAGGCAGGCTTATTTTTAGCGATACGGATGAGGTTGGAATATATCAAATCATTGGAAAGGGTGTATCCGATGAGTTTGCCGTGAATTTGCTAGATGAGTCCGAATCAAACGTAAAACCATCTGATAGAATAATGGTCTCCGAACAGGAGATCCGCAGTTCAGGGCTGTCCTTTATCAGCAATAGAGAATTATGGACAGCCCTAGCCTTTTCAGCACTTATGCTTATCGCCCTTGAATGGTGGGTTTATCACCGGCGAGTATTGGTATGAAATGAAGCGAGTACAAATGAATATTAACAATTGGTAAGGTAAGACAATAAAACTGGATTCCAGCCTTCGCTGGAATGACATTTTGCGTGTGTTTGTCATTCCAGCGAAGGCTGGAATCCAGAAAAACTCTATTAATTCTATTACCCAATTATTTGGTTAAACTTTATAATAACCTTACTACAAACACCTACTAAAAAATTTATTTATTAAAGTATAAGCTTTTCTCATGATTTCTCGTTGTCAGAATCATGTTGATCCTCGTCTTCAATATCATCTAAGCCAGGTTGCTCATCTTCGGCGATTTCACGTTTATCATAGCTTCTTTCCTCATATTCTTCCTCATACTCAACATTTGTTGTAAACAATTCATCCAGCGGGAGCCAGAATATGGCAAAAGCTACGATGATCGGTATCCAGTCTATCAGTGAAAGTGGCTTTGTGCCGAATATAGCGCTGACGTATGGTACGTATATAATCGCAAGGTGCATAAGTATAACTAAAATTACTAAGCTCAACAAAAGCTTATTGCTGAAAAACTTGCGGAAAAATCCTTCTTCAGATGAGCGACAGCACTGGAAGGCAAAGGCAAGCTGAGACATAACAAGTATAGTCATTGCGGCTGTTTTAGCTCGATCTTGATTGGCACCCAACGAATCCGTCGGACCCAAGGAAAAGACATAAACAATGATGGCAAATATAGCTGTTAATATACCTCTTATAAGGATATTAATCTTCAACTCACTATTGAAAACCCTACCATGAGCATACGTTCCATCTCCCAGGGGATTTGTCATAAAGGGATTGAATATTATGGCAATAGCGGGGATACTACTAGCGACAAGGTTGATCCATAAAACTTGTAAGAGTGATAATGGTGGAAAAGCAAAGTCCTTCCAGAAAATGTTGACTATAAACGAAAACAAAACAATACAGGTCGTTGCCAGACTTATAGATAGAAAATAGCGGATAACTTTTTTGACGTTTTGAAGCGTGCTTCGTGTACCTTCAATGGCTTTTACAGCAGTATTAAAGCTATTATCCATGATCAACACGTCAGATGCGTTGATACTGACTGATGACCCCGTCTGTCCTGCTGCAATTCCGATATGTGCTTCTTGAATTGCATCGGCATCATTTGCAGATTCGCCTATCATTGCAGTAATGCGTCCACTTTCCTTCAATGTGCGAATAATTCGTGCTTTTTGTTCAGGAGAGACGTCTGCATATATTGAAAATCGTTCTTGTATATCGTAAAATTCTTTTTCATCCAGAGTATCAAGCTCTTCACCAGTCAGCACGTCAGATTCACCACGAGCTATACCTAGTTCTCTTGCAAAACTGATGGCTGTATCTTTAGCATCATCAGTAAGCATTATTGGTTTTATACCACCCATAAGGCATTTTTTAACTGCTTGTTTTACATCTGTCCGTGGCGGGTCTACAAGCCCTATCATTCCAATGAAGATCATATCTCGCTCTATTGATCTGACTGTATAGTTACTCAGATCTCCCTCTAGTGGAGAATAGGCTAATGCGATACATTCAGCATGATCTTTAGCAAAATTTCGGCTTACGGATCTGACTGCACGGATTCTATTCGTATTTAACCTCTCTATGTAACCATATAATTGCATATCACAGCATACGTCAACTACATTTTCAACAGAACCTCTCGTGAATACGAAAATTTCATCATTACTATCTTTATATATGATGGACATTCTTTTTCTTACAGGATCATAAGGGATTTCACCTACCCTTGTTAGTGAAAGTGCAAGTTCATCTTTGTTGACTCCGCCATTCATAGCGGCTATTATCAGGGCACCTTCCGTGGAATCACCTTCAATGCTCCAACCTTCAGATGTCTTCTTTACCTCAGTGTTATTACTCATGCAAGCGGCTGTAAGTAATAATGAAAGGTCTACGTTTTTATTATTTGCTAGTATCTTCGAGTCTATATCATCTTCACTATCTTCAACGTCTATTATCTCACCGTCAACGAATATCTTTTTAGCGACCATCTGATTTTCAGTTAATATACCTTTTTTGCTACAGCATATTAATGCAACATCAGCTAGTTTTTCAGCTTCTGGTAGATTTCTGATAACGATCTGAAGGTAACTAAGCTTTCTCATACCAACGGCGAAAGCCATTGTCACAGCTTCGATTAATCCAGCAGGCCATGCCGCCATTAGCAGAATCAAACCTGCTGTGACACCGTCAAGTATCGGTTTCTTATATAAAAATATCTCTACTGCTCCCAGAGCAACAGAAAAAATAATACATCCAAATGCAAACCAGGATCCATTTCTTGAAAGCACTGATTCAAACTCAGAATGTTGAGCTATCGTTTCGTCCTCTATACCTTCCTGAAATGCTTGAGTTTGCTTGCCTGTTGCTGTTACAATCGCTTTCCCTCTTCCGGCTACGACTGACGACTTTGCGAAAACCATGTTTTTTCGCTGATGAATCTGTTCGTTTTTTTCAAGTATAGATGGTTCCTTTTCTACATCTACTTTTGTTTGAGTGATAACAAATTCATCCACAGATAACTGGTTAGCTTCTATTAAGCGACCATCGGCAGGTATCTGATCTCCAGCCTCAAAATAGATAATGTCTCCCGGAACCAATTCTGTGACTCTTACATGCAATATATGTCCATTGCGTAAAACTCTTGTGTATACCGCATCTCGTGCAATTTTTCGCAAAGAGTATAGAAATTTATCGGCTTTTAGCTCATAAAAACTACCCAGTATTATGTTGACAACAAGTATCCCCAGAATAACGATACCAGTAGTTAGAAATTTTTCATCTTCGTTTTCAGACCATAAATAGAACAGGTATCCTGCGAATATCAGCAAGATCGGCAACATACTGCTGACAATTTGTCGCAGAAACATATATGCAACAGGAATGCTGTGATGATCAGGCAACTCATTTCTTCCATAGACCGCAAGGCGAGAGGATGCTTCTTTGTTGCTTAATCCCTGTTCTACGTCGGTCTTGAGTTCATGAGCTACGGAATCAGTTTCCAATGCGTGCCAGAGAAAATGAGATTCCATTTTTTAGACCCTCTATATATAAATAAACAGCCAATTTCCATAAAAAATGGCTAGTAGTTTGCTTAATTCCCCCCTTTAAAACCTTATAGCTATATTATCACATAATCAATGATCAGGTCAACAAAAAAAATCAGCACCATTATTCACACTCCCCTGGTGTCTGGATGCCATATATACTTGTGCATTTGCAGTTGAAACCTTACTTTAAGCCGATCTTCCAGTATCCATTTTACTACCTCTGACGGTTTCAGTAAATCGAAAGCAGTGGAAAAAAGTATCTCTAATTTTTTTAGGATAGAATTTTTTGTTATATCCTTAGCCCATTCGTAATCTTTTCGACTGCTTAGAACAAATTTTACCTGATCATGAGCATTTAAATATCCAAGATTTTTCCAATATATATTTTCAGACATACCACTATCCGGGCATTTCAGATCCATTATCTTTATAACACGCTTGTCAATATTTGCAACACTAAGACTACCATTTGTCTCAAGCAACACTTCATATTCATTATCCAGCAGCATCTTGATCAAGCTATTCACTTCATCATTTTGTAGAAGTGGCTCTCCGCCTGTTATCTCGACAAGTTGACATCCGTATGATCTTACTTGAGCCACTATTGTGCCAACAGATACATCGGCGCCATTTTCGTAAGCGTACTTTGTGTCACAATATTTGCATCTAAGGTTACATCCTGACGTTCTTACAAAAATGCAGGGAAGACCGGCATAAGTGGTTTCGCCCTGAATACTATAAAATATCTCGTTTATGTTCATAGTATTGATTTTTCGACTTCTTTTGTTAAATCAAATCCATGAATGAGTTTTTTATCCTTAGACATGACTTCGCCATCCATAATATTGAACTCACCCAATGAAGCGGATTTGAGAGTTGCCACGATGAGCGGAAACTCACGTTTAAGCCCCCGTCTGCGTATTTCACTAAACAGGGGTTCGTTTTCGCCATCACTTTTCTGGATTTCTTGCAATGATCTGATTTTATGCTTGATTTCCCATTGATCCCACAATGGTTTTATCTGATCGTCGTAAATACCATACTCACAGTAAGTTATAGCGGGACCTGCGTCAAGTTCAGGGGTTATAAGGTGCATCATCACACCCGTTTTCTTTGCTTTTTGCTCTATCAGTTGCCAGATCACCTCTTGCCACATTCCTTTTGGTCCACCGGGAAGGGCTGGATGCAGATTTATCATCTTATATTTCCTGCACATATTTGCACTTACGATGAGCATGTAACCAGCAAGGACTATCATATCGGGATTGTAATTTGAAAGTTTCATCATCGCCATGTCATCATAGCGTTTTCGCCAGTTTTCTAGGATAGGCGAATCGCTTCCCATTTTTACAGATTCCTCAAGACCTTTTTTCCGCAGTTGCGGTTCAAAATTCCTGTGGGAAAAAGCTATAACTTCCAGACCTGACTCCTCTGCGAAATCAATGAACCTATCGCTTTCAGGTTTTTCACCTTTTTCTCTAGTGACAAAAACAAAAGAGATTTTTCCCTCAATAGACCCGCTTTTGATTGCATCACAGACGGCTTTTAACAGGTCAATAGCGGCTTGATCTCTTCCGCTCGAAAACCAACCAATATCAAGCATCTCATTAGTTTCCTTATATTTATGATACGATTTTTTCATAATGACAAAGATAACACAAAGAATAACTCGTATCAATAGTTAATAAATCCAGATTTTTGAAAATGAATGAGAGATGGTTCATTATAACGTTTATAAACTCAAAAAACATTTGAGAAATTTTTTATCTGGATATTTCTCTCTGCCATAAGCAGTGATGCTAAGTGCGGAAGTGTTGCTCGCAAGTTTGCCACAAGATTCAAGCGATAATCCAGACAACACACCTGCAATAAATCCCGCCGCATATACATCACCAGCGCCAGTCTTGTCAACGACTTTCTCCACAGGAGTTATTGGAATCGTTACATTGATTTCATTAGTAATAATCATTGATCCAAACTCAGACATTTTGCAGACAACGATCTCTGTTCCACAATTTATTATCTCTTTTACTGCTTCGAGTGGTTCTCTGCCGGTTAGCAATTTCAGTTCTTCTGTTGTTGCGAATAATATTTTTGTATGTTTCAGAATTCCATAAAGATTTTTAATACCATACCTGCTGTATATTTCACCGGGGTCGAACGTGATTTTCGTCTCACTTAGATCGTATTCAAAAAGTTGTTCCTGTAATCTAAGCATATTCTCACTACAAAATGATGTTAGATGAAGGAATTTACCACTTTTCACATAATCAATATCTGATTCATTGATGGAAATTTCATCATTACACCCGGGGAATACTACATTAGCTCTTTCGCCATTCTGATCCAGAATACACAGACATACACCGCTATCGTCATCCTTCTGGACATGGCTTTTATCAACATTTTCAAGGCTTTCCAGAAGAATCTCTCCTAAACTATCGCTCCCAACTTTACCTATGAATCCACATCTAAATCCCATTCGAGATAGTGCAACAGCAGTATTTGCCGCCTGCCCACCGCCACTTCTTCCTATGATTTCAGCGTATTTTTCAACATTCTCAAGCACGAGATTTCTTACTTGCTCAATTCCTACTAACTCTCCACCAGGGTAAAGGTCTGGCATTATATCTACTGATTTTCTGTCCAGTAAAAGAGAATAAAAAATATCTACGTTCAGCGCGCCAAAACCAATGAAATCAAATTTATGTTCGTACATAATCGCAGTATCCTCCTATGTTTTGAAATTTTAGCAACAGACTGTTAGTTTGTCAATAACCATTAATCATGTCTATTAGCTTATTTTGTGTTGACTTTTTTTCACTATATTTGATATATTTAACGATAGGATAGCTCATAAAGGATATATAAAGCGATTGGCAGTAATTCCAGAGTTCAGGGGTTTTGGATATGGTAATTTGTTGATGGATTACACCGAAATGAGACTTGAAGAGCAAGGTGTAAAATTAATTGAATTATCTATAGTAGCTAAGTTTGAAAAACTACAAAGATTTTACGAAAGACTGGGATATATACCTAAAGATAAAAAGTCGTTTCCAAGTCTTCCGTTTGAGGTTCTTTTTAAAACAATTATGTTGATTAGGATTTGGGGGTTATTTAGCGCCATGCCGACGCAGTAGTTCTGCTGTCTCTTTATATCCTCTTTGTTCCGCAAATTGAAGCGGCGTTCCAGCATTATTCCTGTTAGCATTAATATCTGCGCCATTTGCCAGTAGAAATTCAGCCATTTCATTCTGTGCATTCCAAGCCGCTTCATGCAAAGGAGTTGTATTAATGCCGCTCCAATCATTTATATCTGCGCCTCTTGAGAGCAATAACTTGGCAATCTCTATGCGTCCATGACTTGCGGCGTAATGTAGAGGAGTGTTATTTACGTTATCTCTTACATCCAAAGATGCTCCCCTATCCAGAAGAAACTTTGCTAGTTCAGGATGATTATTTTTAGATGCTTGATGGAGTATAGTAGTCTCTGAATGTCCTTTGATATTTATATCCACTCCCTGATTAAGAAAGAATTCAACTACAGGTATATGGTTCCTGATTGCGGCGAAATATATTGGTGTGCCATTGCGGGTATCTCTGGCGTTTATGTCTGCCCCCTTTGATACCAGAAGCTTTACAATTTCAAGATACCCACTGAAAGCAGACCAATGAAGAGGCGTTCGATTTGCTAATCCTTTTTCATTTACGTCAACACCGGACTTCAAGAGAAGCTCCACACAATCTATATGCCCAAATTTTGCAGCGATATGTATAGGTAAATCACTCCATCGCTCACCTCTGGCTTTTATTGATGCGCCATGTTTAATCAAGTATTCTGCTATCTCTGTATAGCCATTTCCAACAGCTTCGTAAATAGGAGTTGCACCATCTAACCATTTTCTATTAACTTGAGTCGGATCGTCATTAATCAACTTAGCTACCTGATCTAGTTTTCCCAACAATGTAGCTATATGTATGTTTAATTCCGCACCTTTACTTAATAAAAGCTCGATTGCAGGAAGCTCTCTCTTTGGTTTTCCATTTGATTCTGATGCTTCTATAAAACGTCTATAACCCAAAGCGGCTATTTCCAATAACGTTAGACCATCAAAGGTTTTTGTATTAATTGATGATGGGTCCTCTCGTAATAGATCATTAAGTTTATCTACCATACCGAACCATGTTGCTGTTAATACGTCAATTTTTGCACCATGATTGAGCAAATATTCTTCAATCTCTTTATTCTTATTGAAAAGGCTAATTTTGATTGGTGTTGCATCATTATTACCTATAGCATTGACATTCGCCCCATTCTCTACCAATAGTTCGACCATCTCTTTTTGGTTGTTTAAGACAGCCCAATGCAAAGGTGTGCTTCCAGAATTATCTTTGGCATTGACCAATTCAGGATTTTCCGAGAGCAATTGCCTTACATAGTTAATTTGCCCAAGCGATGCGCCGGAGAATATATCCAGCTTTGCGCCGTGAGATAATAAAAGTTCAGTCATCTCTGGACGAGTTCCACGCCATATAGGTCCATAAGAATGGTAGATAATATGCAGTGGTGTATGACCTTCATCATCTGTCACATTAATATCTGCGCCGTATTCTAACAGTAGCTTCACCATTGCTACATTCAACATGGAAACTGCAACATGCAATGGCGTTGAGAAGTAACTCCCGCCTTTTATTCTAGCATTGATCTGTGATGGGTCGTCTTTCAGAATAGATTTCAAATGATCAACCAATACCAAAAATACTGCGGAATGAATATCCACCTCTGCACCCTTACTTATAAGGTATCTTGCCAATATTTCATCGTATGACTCCATTGCCAAGATCAACGGTGTCAAACCGAGGCTATCTGTTGCGTTGATATTTGCTCCCTTTTCAATTAGTATTTCTGCAACATCTGGAGTATTGTCCCGTTCTACCAAGAGATGCAAAGACGTTCTGCCGTCCTTATCTTTTACATCAACATCCGCACTGTTAGTAAGGAGGTACTGCATAACATCCTTATAACCATAGTAAGATGCTATATGCAAAGGAGTCTGTCCCTTATCATTCTTGGCATTTATAAGAGAATGATCTTTGGAAATCAATTCCTTAACCTTCTCAATCTCGCATAACTCAACAGTGTTAAACAATTGGACTTTATCAGAAAACTGATCGTCTTTTGATGGGCGATTTTCATAAAGTGTATCTTTAACCATTCTTATCATCCTTTCTTTTAATCGCTTCCTTGAATACTGGAGGCGCTTTTTAACTGTTGTCACAGGTATTTCAAGGAAGTTGGAAATTTCATCTTGTGTGTACCCGTTTATATAGAACAGCGTTGTCACTACTCGCTGATCTTCCGTCAATGATTGTATTGCTGAAAGCACGTTGTCTTTTTGCTCTTGTGCTGAAATTTCATCAGTCGGATCATTTTCACCTGATGAGATCTTGTATGCTTTTTCTAATGGGACAGTCTCAACATGGTTACTTCGGATGACCCGAGTGCATTGCCTGAATACGATCTTGCGAAACCAGCTAGAGAAAGCATCAGGATTGTTTAGTTTCGGCAAACATTGATATGCCTCAATAAATGCCTCCTGAGCAACATCCTCTGCGAGATGGAAATCCCCAAGTATCGAATAGGCATAACCCACCGCCATATCCTGAAACCTTTTGACAATTCTGCCAAAGGCATCAAGGTCTTTGTCTTGTGCCTTTTCGATTAGTGATCTTAATGCTTCCATGTTGTAATTTAATAATCAATGACACTGATTATGTCCCGTTTCAGTTTAAGTCAACGGTGCTTTCATCAATATAGTGCCAAATTCTTTTAAAAAGGTGATAAGAATTTTTAGATTGTAACCATTAAAAAATACAAAAATTGCAATAAAAACAACCCACTAACTCCCTTTGATAAGGGAGAATAAGTCAAGTCGTCATCGAATTCCCCTTAAAAAAGGGGGATACAGGGGGCTGTAAAAAGCATCGAATTACTATGTCAAAATGGCATTTTTTAACGATTACATATAACTATACTTTCGCAGAAATGATTAGTGAATATATGGATTGTCAAAATCATCATTCCGCAATCATGCTGCGATCCTGAATACTGGTTCATATTCCTGTTCCATTTTCTCTAACTCCGCACTAT
>Ga0315282_10005317_pt1 | contig 21998 bp, 15 predicted proteins | sample YL17G07_20_MG_FD_203693 | JGI IMG/M metagenome (GOLD analysis project Ga0315282, IMG submission 203693) | Sediment microbial communities from Yellowstone Lake, YNP, Wyoming, USA - YL17G07_20 | ecosystem: Environmental > Aquatic > Freshwater > Lake > Sediment | place: USA: Wyoming | collected... | reverse complement strand
AGCGCTACATCTCCGGGCAGAGGTTCCGGCACACTTCGCACCGCTTTATCGAACCCATCAATCGCGGATACGAGGCAGCCGTTCGCTGGGCGCTCCGTCGCCGGTGGGTGGTGGTAGGAGGCACGGCATTCTCCGTGGCGCTCAGCGTCTTCCTCTACTCTCGGGTGGAGACAGGCTTCCTGCCGGAGATGGATGAAGGCGGCTACGTGCTCGATTACCTGACGCCGCCGGGAACGTCGCTCGCGGAAACCGACCGCTTGGTGCGCTTGATCGAAGAGCGCATCAAGCGCATGCCTGAGACCGCGACCTTCTCCCGCCGCACCGGCGCAGAAATGGGATTCTTTGCCACCGTACAAAACGAGGGTGACATCCTGGTAAAGCTCAAGTCGCGGTCACCGCGGCGCCGAGACGTTTATGAGATCATGAGTGACCTCCGCGGGCAGATCAATAAGAACATCCCGGGCATCCAGATCGAGTTCGTGCAACTTCTCCAGGACATGATCGGGGACTTGGAAGGCGAGCCGCAGCCCGTGGAGGTAAAGCTGTTCGGCAGCGACATGAAGGTGCTGGAGAATCTGGCCGGAGAACTCGGGCCGAAGATCCAGAAGATTCCCGGCATCGTGGACTACAAGGCCATCCAGAAAGGCAACCCGGAGATTGTCATTCACGTGGACCCGGTGCAGGCCGGCCGGTTGGGCCTTACCGTCGAGCAGGTTTCGCAACAGGCGAGCGCCGGCCTACTGGGCCTGACCGAGACGGAGCTGCGCCAGGTGGATCGCACCATCGGCATCCGCGTGCGTTATCCCGACGGCTTTCGCTTTGACTACGCGAACGTCCGCCAGTTTCCCATCGTGACGCCGCTGAAACAGATCGTGCCGTTGTCGGCCCTCGCCGAGGTCGAGCAAGTGCGGGGTGAGAACCAGTTGATGCGCGAGAATCAACGCCTGATGGTGCTCCTGACCGCGCGCCTGGAGAACCGGGACCTGGGGAGTGTCATTCGCGATGTCAAGCAAGTCCTGGGCACCGCCCCGTTCCCCGTGGGAACAACCTACGAAATCGGCGGGCAATACGAAGCCCAGCAGAGCTCGTTCCGCGATCTGCTCTACGTGCTGGGCCTGGCTTTGGCGGCAGTCTTCATCGTGCTGGTGATCCAGTTCCGCGCCTTCCGGCCGTCGCTGATCATCATGTCGGCAGCGCCGCTCTCCCTGCTCGGGGTTTTCGGAATCCTCATGCTCACCGGCACGGCGCTGAACGTCTCGTCCTTCATGGGAATCATCCTGCTGGTGGGCCTGGTGGTGAAGAATGGCATCATCCTGTTTGAGTACGTCCACAAGCTGCGGGACGAGAAAGGACTGCCGCTCAGCGAAGCCCTGGTGGCTGCGGGCAAGATCCGCGTGCGCCCCATCCTCATGACGACCCTCTGCACGCTGTTTGGACTATTGCCGCTCGCCCTGGGTCTCGGCTCGGGCGCCGAACTGCAAAAGCCCTTGGCCCTGGCGGTGATTGGCGGGCTTTCCGTTTCGATGTTCATCACCCTGCTGGTGATGCCCGTCCTCTACTCGCTGCTGGAAACTCCTCGAGCTTAGAGCACCTGCTTACCCGCGGTTCGCCTGGACCATTGAGGGTCGGCAGCCCGACGGTTGGTGTGACTTGGGGGAATTTGCCATGGAGTAGTCGCGTCGCCCGTCCGGAGAGCGCACTATTTCGCGCATGCGGTGCCGACTCGCTCTGCTACGGCGCGGCGCGTTGAGCCCATCGTCATTTGCAGAGACTCCTTGGGAATGTCAGTGACGAAGGGTTTCACAATCGGGGTCGCAATCCATGGGATGTCACGTGTGAGAGAGATAGACTCGCACTCCACGTACACGCCGCCGTCCCGCTCCACAAACCTCCAATAGGAATCAATCCGCCAGAGGAAGCCGCTGTCGCGCCCGACAGGCTTCTGATATTCGTCCGGCTTATCGGCGTTGGCAACCTGCTGCACGCGTGTCGCGTAAGAACGGCTGGAGCAGCGGGTGGCGTCAACCGGGTTATAGTGCACGTCGTGGTCGCTGTTTAGGGTTACGGTGATCACTTTCTTTTTCCGGAGCCGGTAGTAGATCTTGAAGTCGTTTCCGTTGCGCTCGACCAGCTTGGAGCGGACAACCTCCGGCTGGTAGATATCTTGGTGGCGGTCATAGTCTTGCGCGACTTCCAGCGTTTGCCGGAGCGTGGCGCAGGGAATGAACACAGCCCCCATCCAGTGGTGGATGAGCGCGTCGGGTGCTTTCATTTCCCGGCCCGAGGCATCTTGCGTCTTCAGCCGTTCCATGAAGACTTCCCCGCGCCGGAGCATTGCCAGCACTTGTGCCCGCCGCGGCTCGGGAAGGCCATCCAGGTAAAGAAACGTTTCCGGGCGAGTCAGTTCTTTAGCGATGCGCGCTTGCGTGGCCTTGACGTAGCGTTCGAAGGCCTCAACCGTGGGCGGTTTCAAGTCGACGCTCAGGACTTCGGGCGTCTGGGGAATCAGCAACCCCACCGTCAGGAGAAGCCCGAATGTCTGGAAGGAAACCATGTGTTGAAGCATGTCCAACTCCAGCCGTTCGACGCAATGATAACCTCGCCGCTGGGCGAAAGCGAGTCCACGGCTGACTATTCCCCTCAGGCCGCATCGGCGCCTCAGGGTCCGGTTGGCGGGCAGGAAGCTCTGCTATAATCGGCCCATTCGTAGTCACAGGAGGATGTGCCCATGGCGCGAATCTATCGGATGGTGTTCGAGGTTTGCTGGGGCTTGGGAGTGCTCAGCCTGCTGGCGGCGATCGTGTTGAAGCTGGCGCCCACTTTGGCCCTGCGATTGGCGACCTCGCCGAGGGGTGGCTTGTTGCTGGCTGGTGTGCTCTTTTTGTGCGCGTTGACCACGCGGGAAATGAGCAAGGCAAGTTCATCTACCAGCTAGCCACTCCCTGGGCCGAGTCACGGCCGACTAGTACGCTTCTGTCCCAGCTTGCCCCCCTGTGCTCCGAGAGGTGGCGGGGGACTGATGGACCCCGGGTGAGACGACGGCCAACCCCTGCTAAACTCTGGAGGCAGGAGAGCGAGGAGGCGGAAATGACGACGAACAAGCAAATCACACTGGCAGTGCGACCGGTGGGCTTTCCCAAGGAGTCCGACTTTAGGCTGGTCGAGGCTCCTGTGCCGACGCCCGGGCCCGGGCAGTTCCTGGTGCAGTCTCTCTATCTTTCCGTTGACCCCTACATGCGAGGCCGGATGAACGCGGCGAAATCCTATGCGCCGCCAGTCGAGCTGGGCGGGGTCATGGTGGGAGGAGTTGTCGGCCAGGTGGTCGAATCCCGTCATTCTCGATTCGCCGCCGGCGAGATCGTCGAGGGCTACTTCGGCTGGCAACAATACGCGCTGTCGGACGGCGCGGGTGTGAGGAAAGTTGATCCGAGCCTTGCCCCGATTTCAACCGCGCTGGGAGTTCTGGGCATGCCCGGCCTGACAGCCTATTTCGGGCTGTTGGAAATCGGCAAACCGCAACCTGGAGAAACCGTAGTGGTCTCCGGGGCAGCGGGCGCTGTGGGTTCGCTGGTCGGACAGATCGCTAAAATCCAAGGCTGCCATGTGGTCGGCATCGCTGGCACGGATGAAAAGGCGCGGTATGTGGTCGAAGAGCTGGGGTTCGACAGCGCGTTCAATTACAAGTCAGCAAGAAACTATCGGGCGAAGCTGAAAACGCTTTGCCCGCAGGGGATCGACGTCTACTTCGACAATGTGGGCGGCGCCATCACGGACGCCGTTATCCCCCTCCTCAACGTGCGCGCGCGGCTGGTCATCTGCGGCCAGATTTCCCAGTACAACCTGGAGCGCCCGGAAATGGGCCCGCGCTGGCTGTGGGCCCTTATCGTAAAGCAGGCCAGAGCGGAGGGCTTCCTGGTGTTTCAGTTCGCCGACCGGTTCGAGGAGGGCATCCGGCAGATGGCGCAATGGCTTAAGGAAGGCAAGCTCAAATATCGCGAGAGCATCATCGAAGGCCTTGAGAACGCGCCGCGCGCCTTTATTGGCATGCTCAAGGGCGAGAACATCGGCAAGCAGTTGGTGAAGGTAGCCACCGCCTGAGGGCGCGCGATCCGAGCGGCCTCCTAGCTCGAAGAATCTGGCGAAATCTTCGCTATCCTCAAGGAAACCCACTTTTCGCTCCACTCGGCGCTTGCGCGTTTGCGCGAAATCTGCGAACATTTGCGCTTCGGCACTCGTTGAAGCCGGTATCTTCTGCCGACATCTGGAGGTTTTCATGCCACTCGACCCTAAACATCTCAGTCGCATCATCACCGACGGCCGCGACCGCGCCGGCGCGCGCTCGATGCTCAAGGCTATCGGATTCACCGACGCGGACCTGGCCCGGCCCATCGTGGGCATCGCCAACACCTGGATTGAGACCATGCCCTGCAATTTCCACCTGCGGCGCTTGGCCGCGAAGGTAAAGGAAGGCGTGCGCGCCGCCGGCGGCACTCCCATGGAGTTCAACACCATCGCCATCTCCGACGGCGTGACGATGGGGACAGAAGGCATGAAAGCTTCGCTCGTCAGTCGTGAGGTCATCGCCGACTCGATCGAGCTGGTCGGCCGCGGCCACATGTTCGACGCCATCGTGGCACTGGTGGGCTGCGATAAGACCATCCCGGGAGCAGCCATGGCGCTGATCCGGCTGAACGTCCCGGGCATTGTGCTTTACGGGGGATCCATTGCCGCAGGGCGTTTCCAGGGCCGCGACGTCACCATCGGGGACGTTTATGAAGCCATAGGCGCAAACGCTGTCGGCCTCATGCCCGACACAGAATTGAAACAACTCGAAAATGCCGCCTGCCCGGGAGCGGGCGCCTGTGGAGGCCAGTTCACTGCCAACACCATGTCCACAGTGATGGAATTCATCGGGCTTTCTCCCATGGGCTTCAACAGTGTCCCGGCCATGGACCCGCAGAAGGACGACGTCTCCTATCGCACGGGCGAGATGGTGATGGCCCTTCTCCGGCGCGGCGTGCGGCCGAAAGACATCCTCACCCGCAAGGCTTTTGAGAACGCCATCGCCAGCGTTGCGGCCACGGGCGGTTCCACGAACTCCGTCCTGCACCTGCTCGCCCTGGCGCGCGAGGCCGAGGTGCCCCTGGCGATCGATGATTTCGACCCCATCAGCGCGCGCACCCCGCTCATCGCAGACCTGAAACCCGGCGGGCGCTACGTGGCCGTGGACGTCCATCGCGCCGGAGGCATCCCCCTGATCGCGAAGAATCTCCTGGCAGGCGGGTACTTGGATGGCAGCCAGGTAACGGTCAGCGGTCTAACGGTCGGCGAAGAGGCTCGCAAGGCCCAGGAAACTCCTGCCCAGGAAGTTGTCCGGCCAATCTCCAACCCGCTCAAGAAATCCGGGGGACTGGTGATCCTGAAAGGAAACCTGGCGCCGGAAGGTTCCGTGGTGAAGGTTGCCGGGCACGAGCGTCTCCACCACCGCGGCCCCGCGCGCGTTTTCGACCGCGAAGAGGACGCCATGCAGGCCATTCAGGGTAAGAGCATCCGGGCGGGGGATGTGGTCGTGATCCGCTACGAAGGCCCGCGCGGCGGGCCCGGCATGCGCGAGATGCTCGGTGTCACGGCGGCACTGGTGGGCCAGGGGCTGGGCGAGTCCGTGGCGCTGCTTACCGACGGCCGGTTCAGCGGCGCGACGCGGGGACTGATGGTGGGCCACGTGGCCCCCGAGGCTGCGCGCGGTGGGCCCATCGCCGCCCTCAAAGACGGCGACATCGTGGTCTTCAATATCAACGCTCGTCGCCTGGACGTCGAACTCCCCGAGGCGGAGCTTAAGAAACGCCTGGCCAACTGGAAGGAGCCCGAGCGGCGTTACAAGACCGGCGTCTTCGCCAAGTACGCCGCGCTGGTGTCGTCGGCCTCCGAGGGGGCCGTCATGACCGTCCACTCCTGAGCTTCACCTGTTCTGCCACGTCGCAGAGGCTCCAGCCAGACGTTTGCCTTTCCTTGCCGCCTCTGCGTGTTTGTGTCAGAATGCAGAAACGATGAGGGCAGAGGCCGGGCGCGTTTACAGGAAGCGCGCGTTGCGTTCGCTGGGTATGCGTATGGTGGAAGTGAAGCGAAGGCAGGAGATTGAGTGCATTCCGACCTCAAGACGGTGATCGAGCTCCATCAGTTGGACCTGAGAATTGCGGAGTTGACCGCGCAGATTGACGCCTTGCCTGCCGAGATTCAAACGCTCGAATCCCAGCTCCACGAATTCATCCACGCCCACGAGGAGCGCAAGACGCGCCTCAGCGTAAACCTCAAAGAGCGGAAAGACATCGAGATGGACATCAAGGTCATCCAGGAAAAAATCGCCAAGCATAAGGACCAGCTCTACCAGGTGAAGACCAACGAGCAGTACCGGGCGATGCTGAAGGAGATCGAGGGCGAAGAGGCGAATATCCGCAAGATCGAAGACCGGCTCCTGGAAAAGATGCTGGAGGCGGAGGAACTGGAGAAGCTCATCAAGGAGGCAGTTTCCCGGCTGGATAGCGAGAAGGCGCGCGTAGCGGCGGAGGTGGCGCGGCTCCAGTCCCTCCGCCAGACTGACGTGGAGGAACGCGAACGCTTGCTGGCGCAGCGCCAGCAGAACGAAGGCGCCTTAAGTGCGGAGGTCCTGGACCTTTACGAACGCGTGCGCAAGGCGCGGCGCGGGGTGGCGCTGGCCGAGGTGCGCGACGGCTGCTGCACGGCCTGCAATGTCCGCCTGCGGCCCCAGGCCTATAACGAGGTGCTGACCAGCCAGGCGTTGGTCACCTGCGAGAGCTGCAACCGAATTCTTTACTACGTGGAGCCCCCGCCCACGGAAGGCGAGGAGGCCGGGGGGCCTCCTAAGCCCACGGATCGCGCGGTCGTCTAAGCTTGAAGATCCTCGCCAGCCTCCCGCCGGAGTAAGCGGCCAGGCATGGCCGGCGCGGATTTTTCCCGTCACGAGGCCATCTCCACATGTCGGCGCAAAACCGTTTCACGGGCGTCGTGATGCACGTCGACGGCGCCTCGCGCGGCAATCCGGGCCCGGCCGCCTGCGCCGTGGTGGCCAAAGCCGCTGATGGCGCGCCTCTGGCCGCCCTCTCCAAGTTCCTGGGAGAAACCACCAACAATGTCGCCGAATACGAAGGCTTACTCGCTGCCCTCGACTACGCTCTCCGCCATCACCATCTGCGCCTGAAAGTGCTCTCGGATTCAGAACTGCTGGTGCGGCAGATCCAGGGAAGCTACAAGGTCAAGAGCGTGGACCTGAAACCCCTGCACGCGCGGGCGCGCCAGATGATCGGGCGGCTGGAGACGTTCTTGATTGAGCACGTCCGCCGCGAGGAGAACCGGGAAGCCGACCGCTTGGTCAACCAGGCTCTCGACGCCACGGAAGCTGGGAAGTCCACCGGCAAGGCGCGACCCGCCCCCTACATAACTTTTCGCGCCAGCGCCACACACCATCGCGGCGTGCTCAAGCTTCAGCATCCGCTGCCCCTCGCCGAAGGGGAAGAAGTGGACCTGGAAATCCACCGGAAGAACTGATCCCGCCCGCGGGCGCGTTGAAAAGCCGCGGCTGCCGCTGTAGGATTCGTCGGTCCCGAATTATCCCAGAATGGGAGAGCAACCATGGCCGAAGATTCTGCCGGCCGTTTGAGTTCGCATCCGCCCCTCACGCTGCTCACGGAAGAAGAGAGCATGTTCCAGGCCGCGGCGCGCGAGTTCGCCGAGAAAGAAATCCGTCCGCACGTCGAGGAGATGGACCGCGAAGGCGCCTTCAGGCGCGAGCTGATGGAGGAGTTTTTTGCGCAAGGCTTCATGGCCATCGGGACTCCCGAGGTGTACGGGGGCAGCGGCGGCAGCTTCTTCATGTCGATCCTGGCGATTGAGGAATTCGCACGCGTGGACGCCTCAGCGGCCACGGTCATGGACGTCCAAAACACCCTGGTGAACAACACGCTCCTGCGTTGGGGCAACGAGCAGCAGCGGCAAGCGTTCCTGCCTTGCCTGGCGCGGGATACGGTGGGGGCGTTCGCCCTCTCCGAGCCGAACGCGGGCAGCGACGCGTTTGCCCTGGAAACCCGGGCCGAAGAGAACGGCAACGATTACCTTCTCAGCGGCCGCAAGCTCTGGATCACGAACGCCCAGGAAGCCGGCCTCTTCATCGTTTTTGCCACCATCAATCGAGAGCTTGGCTATAAAGGGATTACGGCGTTCGTTGTCGAGCGCGCGACGCCGGGCTTCGCCGTAGGCAGAAAGGAAGACAAGCTGGGCATTCGCGCCTCGTCCACCTGCGAGTTGATTCTGGAAGATTGCCGGGTGCCCAAGGCCAACGTGCTGGGGGAAGCCGGGAAGGGCTACAGAGTGGCGATGGAGACACTCAACGAGGGCCGCGTCGGCATCGCGGCGCAAATGGTGGGACTTTCCCGGGGCGCGCTCGAACACGCCTTGCGTTACGCCCAGGAACGCCGCCAGTTCGGCAAGCCCATTGCGGATTTCCAGGCTATCCAATTTCAGCTAGCCCGCTTGGCCACCGAGACCGAGGCAGCGCGCCTGATGACGTACAACGCGGCGCGCTTGAAGGATGCCGGCAAGCCGTTTGTCAAAGAAGCCGCCATGGCCAAGTACTTCTGCTCGCAGGTGGCGGAGCGCGTGGCCTCGGAGGCTGTGGACATCTATGGTGGCTACGGATTCACCAAAGACTACCCCGTCGAGAAGTATCTGCGCGACGCGAAGATTGGAGCAATTTACGAAGGCACGTCCTTCATGCAACTGCAAACCATCGCCAAGGTGATCCTGGGTCGCTAACCGCTCTCTTGCGCCTTGGCGGCGCGCCGCCTGCCGCGCTCGGGCGAATCCGGGGATGAAGAACTCCGCAAGAGGGACGACCCCTTACGCCCAAACGGAAATCAGGAGGGACTCATATGACGAGCAAGGTTTCACGAAGGAGTTTCATGGCGGGAGCAGTGACGGCCGCCGCGGCCCTGCGCGTAGCGGGGGCGAATGACCGTATTCGTCTGGGGATTGTGGGTTCAGGACAGCGAGGTCAGTACTTGATGAAGAGCGCCAACGAGGTTGGGAACATAGAGTGGGTAGCCGCCGCCGACATATGGGATTTGCGCCGCGACCAGGCCGAGCAGGTGGCGGGCACGAAGATCGCCAAGCACGGCGATTATCGTCGCTTGCTGGAGCGAAAGGACATTGACGGCGTGATTGTCGGCACCTTCGATCACATGCACGCCCAGGTGACTGTGGACGCCTGCCGCGCGGGCAAAGATGTTTTCGTGGAGAAGCCCATGACTTCTCTGCCCCTGCAAGGGCAGGAGGTGGTGCGGGCGGTGCGAGAGACGAAGCGGATTGTGCAGGTCGGCGTGCAGCAGCGCAGCACTCCGCACTTCATCGAGGCGAAGAAACGCTTTTTCGATAGCGGGCTCATGGGGCGCGTGAACATGGTCCGCACCATCTGGAATGCGAACGGCGGCTACCTGACGCCGGTCCCGGCCGGAATCGAGCGCAAGCCCGAGGGCCTGGATTGGGAAGCCTGCCTGGGCTGGCTGCCCAAGATCCCCTGGGATGCGAAACGGTACTTCAATCGTTTTGCCTACTGGGATTTTTCCACGGGAGGGCAAACCGGCGGCCTCTTCGTGCATATGGTGGATGTGGTGTACTGGTTCTTGGGCATCAACCGGCCAGGGGCGGCGGTGGCCACGGGCGGCATCTATCGCTACGACGACGGCCGCGACACGCCAGACAACATTAACCTTGCCCTCGAGTACCCGGAAAAGCTCAATGTGACCTTCGAAGCGACCCTCACCGACATGATTCCGGCAGGAGCGGCGGACATCGTCTTCATGGGCTCGGGCGGCAGACTCTCGATTTTCCGCTACGGATACAAGTTCCTGCCCTCTCAGGAGAACGCCCAGGTCGGTGAGATCAGCTCCGGGAGCACGGAGGATTTTCACATGGCCAACTGGCTGGAGTGCATGCGCAGCCGCAAAGAACCGAACGCCAACGTGGTGGATGGCCACTACGGAGCCATGGCTTGCCACATCGGCAATATTGCGTATAAGGAAAAACGCCGGGTGACCTGGCAAAAGGAGTGGGATGCATGAGCATCGAGATCGGCGTCAATATGGAGTTTATCCGGTGCGAAGACAAACCCTTTGCCGTAGGAGTGGAGCGCGCCGCGCAGATGGGCTTTCGCTACGTCGAGCCCATGGTGCATAACGGCCGCGAACTGCTTAGCGAAGCCGGCTACTTCCACTCCTTTTCCCTGGACGACGATCCCTTCGAAATGAAGGACGTGCTTGACCGGCATGGAGTCAAACCATCGGGCCTCAGCTCTCACTGCCCTCTGATGCGGCCGGAAATCAGCGTCCCCTACCTGCAAAAGGCCATCCGCTTTGCGGCTGCCATTGGCGCGCCGGTGGTGAATACCGACGAAGGAATTCGGCCGCCCTGGGTGAGCCTGGAAGATGCGTTCCACGTGATGAAGTACACGCTCACCACCGTCCTGCAAACAGCGGAGCGTTACGGAGTGTACGTCGGCATCGAACCCCACCAAAGCATTTCCCGTACCACGGAAGGCTTGCTGCGCATCGCCACGCTGGTGAAGTCGCCGCGGCTGCGGGTGAACTACGACACGGGCAACGCCTATCTGGCCGGAGAGGATCCGTATGCGGGGCTCAAGGCTGTTCAGCATTTGCTGGTGCACGTGCACGCGAAAGACATCGCCATCAAGCAGGCGGAGGCCGAGAAGGGAAAGGTAACCGGCACGGCGGTGGGCTGCGCCTGCGGCGACGGCGTTATCGATTGGGCCAAGGTGATCGCGATTCTGCGCCAGAGCGGATACGACGGTGTGCTGTCGGTGGAGTGCGGCACACCGGCCCAAGCGGCCCGCAGCCTGGCCCATCTGAACGCGCTCTTGGCCTCGTGAGGAGAAAAAAGCAATGGTCAAACATCAGCGAATTCCCTGCCGGGTTGTTGGTCTCCTGGCCGTCGCGCTTGTTGCCGGGCTGCTTGCTCGCGCGCAGGAGATGACCCCTTTTTTTCAGCCCGGGAAGATTCGCGTGCTGATTTTTTCCGGCCGCAACAATCATGACTGGCGCTCGACCACGCCATTTCTCAAGCAGCTTCTCCTGCGCAGTGGCCGATTCGACGTGCGTGTCGAGGAAGAGCCTGCGGGTACGACAGCCAGAACGCTGGCTGCTTACGACGTGCTGGTGCTCGACTACACCGGGCCGCGCTGGGGCGAAGCGACGGAGAAAGCCGTCGAGGATTTCGTACGCTCCGGCAAGGGGCTCGTGGCCGTCCATGGAGCCAGCTACGCCTTTACCGGGCTGGAAGTGTTAGGCGATGGCCACAAGGGAACCGGAATCAAGCAGCCCCCTTGGCCTGAGTATTTGAAGATGCTTGGGGGTTATTGGACCGAGGGGCCGCCGAAGACCGGGCATGCGCCGTACCACTCGTTCCAGGTCAAGATCATCGATCCTCAACATCCGATCGCTCAGGGAATGAAAGAAAACTTCCTGGCCACCGACGAACTCTACCACAGTCACCGGATCCAGCCGGAGGCGCACGTCTTGGCCACCGGCTTTGACGATCCGAAGCTCGGAGGAACAGGAAAGGATGAGCCCATCCTCTGGACCGTTAGCTGCGGGAACGGACGCGTGTTCTACACGGCCCTGGGGCATGATCTCGCCGCCATGCAGGAAAGTGGGTTCAAGAATACTTTCGTGCGCGGCGTGGAGTGGGCCGCAACCGGTAAGGTCACGCTGCCGCCCGACGTCGCGTCCCGGCCCGCTGCGGAGGCGCCTTTACGCCTGCTGGTTGTGACGGGCGGGCATGACTACTCCACGTCTTTTTACACGCTCTTCCAAGGCACGGAGGATTTCCAGTGGCAGCATGCGGCAACCAACCACGAGGCCTTTCGCGCAGATATCCGAAAGGATTACGACGTGTTGGTCCTTTATGACATGTCGCGGGAAATCAGCGAACCCGAAAGAAAGAACCTGGTGGATTTCCTGGAGAGCGGCAAAGGCGTGGTCGTGTTGCATCATGCCATCGCCGACTATCCCTCCTGGGATTGGTGGTCGCGAGAAGTGCTGGGAGGCAAATACCTTGAGAAGCCCGAAGGCGACAAGCCGGCGTCAACCTATCTCCACGACCAGGAGCTGTTCGTCGAACCCGCAGCGAACCACCCCATGCTCTCCGGCGTGGGGCGGATGCACCTCTGGGACGAAACCTACAAGGGCATGTGGATCTCGCCCCGCGTGACCGTGCTCTTGAAGACCGACAACCCCACGAGCGACGGCCCGGTGGCCTGGATCAGCCCTTATGCGAAATCGCGGGTCGTCTACGTTCAGCTTGGCCACGACCAGATGGCCCATTTGCACCCGGCCTATCAAGCCCTCGTGCGAAACGCCATCCGCTGGACCGGGGGAAGGCTTGGCGAAACCTCCAGATAGCGACGGCTTCTCTGAGGTGATCGCTGGCCGCGATTTCATTGACTGGACCCGCCGATTTCTTTCAGGTGTTTCCGCACCTCGGCGGCATCAGGGGCGTCGGGCGAGAGCTGAAGGTAGGTCTGATACTCCTGGCGCGCCCGCTGGGCCTGTCCTGCCTCTTCCAGCGTGACCGCCAGATTGTAGTGCGCGCTCGCCAAGTTGGGGCGCAGGCGAATCGCTTCTTCGTATTCCCGAATGGCAGCCTGCAAATCATTCTTGCCTTTGAGCGCATTCCCCAGGCTGAGGTGTACGCTCGCCTCCTGCGGCCGCAGCCGCAGGTACTCCCGGTAGTTGACAATGGCTTCGTCGAGTTCCCCTTTTTGCCGCAGCGCGTTGGCCAGGCTCAGGCGCGCTTCGACGAAGTCGGTCTTGGCGCGCAACGCTTCGCGTAACTCGTTCACGGCCTCATCCGCCTTGCCCTGCCGCAGCCGCGCCACCCCCAGATGGAAATGCGCCTCGGCCAGGTTGGGAGCCAGACGCAGGGCGGCTTGCGCCTCCGCCGCCGCGCCCTCGAAATCGCCCAGTTGGTTCAACGCGTTAGCCAAATTGGTGTGGGCTTCGGGCAAGTCCGGTCGTCTCTGCAGGACCCCCCGATACGCCGCGACCGCGCCCTGCCAGTCGCCGGCCTGCATCAAGGTGAGCCCCAGGTTGGCTTGCGTCTGCCAATCGTCGGTGCCGCGCGCCAGGCTGGCCTGGTAGGCTTCCGCCGCCCCCTTCAAATCCCCGCGCCGATGCAGCGTGTTTCCGAGCTCGCGTTGGTATTCAGGGTTATCCGGGGCCAGCCGCACCGCCTCGCGGCATTCTGCCAGAGCACCATCCAAGTCACCGTTTTCGCGCAAGGCCGCTGCCAGACGAATGTGCAGCGCAGCGTCATCGGGCCGCAAGCGCAGCGCGTCACGGTACGTGGGTACGGCCAGCGCGTAATTCTTCCGTTCAGCCAAGACTTCTCCGAGCGCTACGAGTGCCTCCGGGTAGTCGGGCCGCAACTCGACCGCGCGCTCCAATTCGGCTTGGGCCTCGCGAACCTCGCCCGAAGCCTTCAACGCTCGCGCCAGGTGATAATGCAGTTCGGGACTCCGGGGCCTCAGGCGCACCGCCACGCGATACTCCCCCACGGCTTTTTCCAGATCTCCGCTGGCCTGGTAGGCGTTGGCCAGATGCAGGTGCGCGTCGGCGTCGTCCGGACGCAGCCGCACTTCCTCCCGATACTCCTGAACAAAGCCCGCCACGTCACCCGCCGCCTGATACGCCTCCGCCAGGTTGCGGTGGTAGTCCGCGTTGTTGGGGGAGAGCTCGGCCGCCTTTCTCAGCTCCGGCAGCGCTCCCAGCAGGTCTCCGGTTTTCCTCAGCACCAGCCCCAGAGCCTCGTGGAGCGCGGGATCTTCGGGCTTCAACCGCAGGGCCTCGCGGTACGCGGCGCTCGCCGCAGGATGGTTGCCCGTAGAAAGGTAAGCTGCGGCCAACTCCGCCTGCGCCCCGGCATAGTCCGGGCGCTGACGGATCACGCGCCGCAACTCCTGGATGGCCCCGCCATAATCCCCTGCCTGCCGCAGCACCAGGGCCAACTGGAATCGGTAGTCGATCTGGTCGGGTCGCAGCTCCACGGCGCGGCGGTATTCCTGGATGGCATGAATCAGATCTTCCGTGGCCCGCAAAGTGTTGCCCAAGTTGAAGTGGAGTTCGGGATCGTTGGGACGCAGACGCACTGCCGCGCGAAACTCCTCGACGCCCTCGCCGGCCTTGCCCGCCTGCGTCAGAGCCGTGGCCAGACCTGCATAAGCATATGGATTTTCGGGCCCGATTGACACGGCTTTGCTGTACTCCACAATAGCCTCAGATACGTTCCCCGCCTGCAACAGCGAAGCGGCAAGCTCCACCTGGATTTCCACGTCGCGCGGTCTGAGCGCGAGCGCCTGGCGGTACTCCCCGGCCGCGGCGGCAAATTCGCGTAGGGCGGTCAACGCATTGCCCAGGTCGGCGTGTGCATCGACGCTCGCGGGATGGAGGCGAAGCTCGGCGCGATACTCCTCTATGGCCTGGTCCAGCTTGCCCTGTGACTCATAGATGGCGCCGATATTCAGATGCACACCGGGGAAATCCGCCTTCTGACGCAAGACTTCTCGATATTCTCGAATGGCCTCGTCCCGCCTCTCGAGCGCCGCGCAAGCATTGGCGAGGTTGTAATGGGCCTCGGGAAAGACGGGCCGGAGCTCCAGGGCTTTGCGGTAGGCAGCAACGGCTTCCTGCCACAGAGCGCGGCGCGAAAATTCATTGCCCTGCTGGAAAGAATCATCGGCGCTCTGCGGTTCGTTCTGCGCCCAGAGAAGTGAACCTGCCAGCAGAAAAACAATCAAAGCCAGGAAACATGGCCGCACGCGTTTCATACGTCTTATCCAATCTGCTGCCGCACTTATTAGGATACACCCGACGGTTAAATGGTGTCCCCCGAACGTTTGACATTCTCGGGAGCCTTCCGCTATTCTCGGCGCGAAAAAGCGGCACGGCTCTTTTCGCCGTGAAGGCTCGCGTGCCGCATCTCGCACGGGACCAAGCACCTGGATGGAGCAAGTCCTTCACTTCTTCCGTCATCGGCCGAGGCTGCGCACCGCATCGCTCCTGGCCGGCAGCTTGGTCTGGCTGGTCGGATTCTTCCTGGTCCCCATCTTTTACCTGCTGGCCGTCAGCTTTGCCGCGCGGTCGCCTTACGGCACGATCGCGTGGATCCCGGGGCTGCGCAACTATGCGCGAGCCTTCCAGCCCCTCTACCTCGAGATCTACTGGCGCTCCGTGTGGATGGCGCTGCTCAGTACGCTCCTCTGCGCCGGGCTCGGGTACCCGGTGGCTTACACGATTGCGCTGCGGGTCTCGGCGCGCTGGAAGTCCGCACTCTTGTTGCTGGTGGTGATTCCCTTCTGGACGAGTTTCCTGATCCGCACCTATGCGTGGATGGTGATTCTCCGCACCGAGGGCGTCATCAACAACGCGCTTCTGGGTCTTCACCTGACTCACGAGCCGCTGCGCCTTCTCTACACGCCCCTGGCCGTATTCATCGGGCTGATTTACGGTGAACTGCCCTTCATGATCCTGCCGCTTTACGCGGTGCTGCAAAAAATCGACCCGGCGCTGCTCGAAGCCGCTCAGGACCTGGGCGCGAGCCGGCTGGCCACTTTTCTTAAGGTGACCTTGCCGCTTTCAACGCCGGGATTGGTGGCGGGAGCCGTTCTGGTCTTTATCCCTTCCATCGGCGCGTTCGTGACGCCTGACCTGCTGGGAGGAGCGCGCACGATGATGGTAGGCAACCTCATCCAGAATCAGTTCGCTCTGGTGCGCGATCAGCCCTTCGGCTCGGCGGTGGCCTTCCTGCTTACTTTTGCGGTTCTGGCGCTGCTGGTTGGGACTCTGCGCAGCGCCCAGCGCGTCACGCGGGAGATACTCTGATGAGGAGAGCGCAGCGGCGCGGTTCGGGCCTTGGGGTAGCAACCTCGCTCGTTTATCTGTTTCTCTACGCCCCCATCGTCGTCCTGGTGGCCTTTTCCTTCAACCGTTCTCGCCTCTCCGCTCGCTGGCTGGGTTTTACGGTCGAGTGGTACGCAGCCCTGTGGCGCAACGACCTGATCTTCGGGAGCCTGCTTAACAGCCTCGCCGTCGCGGTGGCAGTCACCCTCGTCTGCGTGGGCGTGGGGACGATGGCCGCGCTGGTCTCGGCCCGTGCCCCTGGGCGCGGCCGCGCCTGGCTCGATGGGCTGGTTTACTTGCCCCTGGTGATCCCGGAGATCGTGATTGCGGTGGCCATGGTGGTCTTCTTCAGCATGCTTCACCTGGAATTGAGTCTCACCACCATCATCATGGCGCACATCACCTTCTGTATTTCCTACGTGATCATCGTGGTCGGAGTGCGCCTGGCCGGCATGGACCGCTCGCTGGAAGAGGCCGCCCTGGACCTGGGGGCAAACGAGTGGACCACGTTCCGGCGGGTCACGCTGCCCCTCGCCGCCCCGGGCATCCTTTCCGCCGCCCTGCTGGTCTTCACCACCTCGTTCGACGATTACCTCATTACATCGTTCGTGTCGGGCGTGGGCTCCACGACCCTGCCGCTGCAGATCTACTCCATGCTCAAGCGCGGCATCACGCCGGAGATCAACGCCGTCTCCACCGCGATCTTGTTGGCCACCGTGCCTCTGGTCTACATCGCCCAGCGTCTGGAACGCGGCGCCCTGAAGGTGCGGACGGCGTTGGCGGGCGTAGTCGGGGTGTTCCTCCTCATGGCGGTGCCGCTGGTGGCGCGGACCTGGCCAACGGAACGAAACGTCCCACAATTGAACATCTATACCTGGACCACCTACATCTCTCCGCGCGTTGTGCGCGGCTTCGAACGCGAGTTCCATTGCCGGGTCAATTATGACCTCTACGATTCAAACGAAGCCTTGCTGGCCAAGCTTCAGGGCGGGAACGTGGATTACGACCTGGTCATGCCCACCGATTATATGGTGGAAATCCTCATCCAGCAGGGGCTGCTCGCCAAACTCGACAAGTCGCGTCTGCCCGCGGCCTGGGCCAATGTGGACCCCCGTTTCCTGGGGCTTTCCTGCGACCCGCACAATGAATACTCCGTGCCCTACGCCTGGGGTACAACGGGGCTGGCCTACCGGAGCGACCTCGTGAAAGGGAACGTCGACAGTTGGGCCGTGATGTTCGACCCGCGCTTTGCCGGACACATCCTGTTGCTTGATGATATGCGCGAGGTTTTTGGCATGGCGTTGAAGAAGCTGGGCTATTCGTTGAATTCGACCAACCCGGAAGAAATCCGCCAGGCGCGCGACCTGCTGCTGGCTCAGAAGCCGCTGGTGAAGGGTTACAACAGCTCGAACTTCGAGCAGGATCTGGTGGCAGCCGACGCCTGGATCGCCCAGGCCTACAACGGCAACCTGACCTTCGCTATGCGCGACGAGCCCCGCATCCGCTACGTCATCCCCAAGGAGGGCTGCACGATTTCCGTGGATTCGGCCTGCCTCCCGCGCCACGCGCCGCACAAGGCTCTGGCCCACGAATTCATCAACTATGCGCAGCGGCCGGAAGTGGCGGGCGCCTTCATCAACGACTCCGGCTTCAATTCTCCGAACCGCTACGCTGCGGCGCACGTGGAGCCCTGGATTCTTGCCGAGCCGGCAATCTTCCCGCCTCCGGCTTCCCTCACCCGTTGCGAGTTCATGCGCGACATCGGGCCCATCGTCGCGCTCTACGACCGGTACTGGACTGAAATCAAGGCGCGCTAACCGCGCCCACATCTTTGCAGGGAGGTTCTACAGTCATGGACACTGACGAATCCGGGAAAGACCTCTCACGAAGAACATTCTTGCAGACGGTCGGCGCAGGCGTCCCCACGCTGACGCTGGTGATGAAGGGAGCCGCTGCCGGGAGTGGTGGCGTGCCCCAGGCGCGCACCGCCGGTACGCCGAAGTCCACGCCGATTGATTTGACCCGGTTTTTCAACTGTTCGGCCACCGACTTCGGCCCGCGCGAGCGCGCCAGGGGACTGAGCGGCGACGCCGCACGCGATGGCCTGATCCGCACTCGGGCCGGCAAACAGAGCTTCCACGGAATGCCTTTCCTGCTGGGACCGGCAGGAGTTGAGAAGAAATCCTGGGTGGCGCTCAGTAGCCGCCCGAGTGCGTGGGCGACGCCGACCTTGACCATTCCCCTCTCCGAACGCGCGCGCTTCGTGTGCCTGGTGGCCTTCTGCGACTGGGATGCTAACGAGACTCCGTCGCCCGCCGAGGATGTCATCGAGAGAGTCGGCCAGCTTCTCGGGAACGTTGTGCTGCTGTACGAGGACGGCGGGGAGCAGAAATTGCCCGTGCGGCGAAGATTCGAGGTCAACTCGCCGGCGATCTTCTGGGGTCATTCCTGTTACGCCGCTGAACCCCACCTCAAGGACGCCCCGCGAAAGCTCACCGATCCGTTGCGCGACGGCACGCAGTGGGGGGATCTGCAAACGACGGCCGTCGACAACGCGGAGCCGACCGAACCCGACGGCCGGCCACCCGCCCTGCTTTGGGTTTCGGCGCTTCGCAACCCTGAGCCCGCGCGCGCGCTCAAAGCATTGCGCCTGGAAGCCGCGAGTGACGACCCGCTGATAGTCTGCGGCCTGACGCTCTTCCACGGCCAGGAGAATCCTCTGCGCTACGAACGCCTGGGCCTCTACCGCTTCACCTTGCCGGAGGCCACGGCCGAGGAAAGCAACCGGTGGAAAGTAGAATTGGACTTGGGGGTGGTGGCGCGGACCTACGTGCTCAGCCCGTTTCAAGCGGACGCCTGGCTCTCGGCACCCGGTAAAGGTTTAGGCGAACGCAGCGAGCCGCCGCGGGGCGCACAGCACCTGTATGCGGAGATCACGGCAAGCCCGGACGCCACGCTTACAATCCATGATGCCAAGACGGGAAAACGATACGAATTCGAGTTGGGCCAAGTTGTGCCGGGCAAGGAGTTGGGGGCGCGGCCCAGGGGCGCACGCGTCGCCATCCTGGAGCGCGAGAAGGTCTGGCTGCACGGCGAGGTTGTGGACGCCGCCACTGGTCGCCCCACACCCGTGCGCCTGGCATTCCGCTCGAAAGAAGGCCGCTACATACCTCCTTACGGTCACCGCACGGAGATCAACGACGCCTGGTTCCAGGACTACGGCGCCGACGTCAAGCTAATGGACACTTCCTTCGCCTACGTCGATGGCACCTTTCAGGTGGAGCTTCCTGTGGGCGAGGTGTTCGTGGAAATCACCAAGGGCTTCGAATACGAGGCTGTTCGCCAGCGGCTTAAAATCGAGCCCAGCCAGCGCGCACTGAAACTGGAAATCCACCGCCACGCCGATCTCCGTTCCAAGGGCTGGATCACCGCCGACACTCACGTGCACTTCATCTCGCCTTCCACGGCGATCCTCGAAGGTCAGGCGGAAGGCTTGAACCTGGTGAATCTGTTGGCGGCGCAGTGGGCCGACCTCTTTACCAACGTGGGGGACCTGGCCCACGGCCCGCTCACCTCGCGTGACGGCGAAACCCTCGTGTGGGTAAGCACGGAAAACCGCCAGCACATTCTCGGGCACCTGGGGTTGTTGGGAGTTCAGGGCCCACCGGTCTATCCGATGTCCGCGAGCGGACCCAGCGAGAGTTACCTGGGCGATCCGGTCTGGACTAGTCTCGCCGATTGGGCCGACACCTGCCGCGAGCGCCAGGGCCTGGTCGTGGCCGTGCATTTTCCCTATCCCACAGCGGAACTGGCCGCGGACATCGTGCGGGGCAAGATCGATGCCGTTGAGCTCCACCCTCGCCACGAAGGCTTCAACACGCTGCGCTTCTACGATTGGTACCGCTACTTGAACTGCGGCTATCGGGTTCCCGCCGTGGGTGGCACCGACAAGATGGGAGCCTATATGCCGGTGGGTGCCAACCGCACCTACGCCTACCTGGGACAACAGGAATTCAACTTCGCCAACTGGGCCCAGGCCGTGCGGCAGGGCAATACTTTCATCTCCTCCGGCCCCTTGTTGCTCTTCCAGGTCGACGGTCACGCGCCGGGCGGCGAAATCACCTTGGGCGCAGGTGGCGGGACGGTGGAGGTCCAGGCGGAAGCCACGAGCTTCGTTCCTTTCCACCGCCTGGAGGTTGTGCTCAATGGTCGCATCGTCGCTCGGAGAGAAGAGCCCGCCGGAACACGCCAATTGGTTTTGAAGGAGAGCATTCGAGTTGCCGGGCCGGGATGGCTCGCTGCGCGCTGCGCGTCGCAGTTGGGACCTACCACGTCGTGGGAGCTCGGAATCCAGGCGCACACCTCGCCGGTTTACGTGCGTGTTCCGGGACAGGAACTGTTCTCGGCACCAGGCGTGGCCTACATGCTCACCCTCATCGAAGGCGCTGAAACCTGGGTCGAGAACCTTGCTACGCCGCCCGATGCGGAACGGCTGGCGCGCGTGCGCAAGGTCCTCACGGAGGCGCGCGAGCATCTGCACCGCCGCCTGCACGAGCACGGCGCACAACATTGAGTTCTGTCATGACCTGATCGCCAGAGTGGTGGACAATGCCGGCAGGCTACCAGGCCGGGGGAATCCGTGTGTATCTGGTGGGGCCACGGACCGCTGATTGTCCAAAAGAGAGGGTAACGTGCTGGACGCATTCAAACTGGACGGTTGCGCGGCGCTGGTCACGGGAGGCGCCACGGGAATCGGGCGGGCCGCAGCGCTGGCGCTCGCGGAGGCGGGCGCCGACGTCGCGGTGACCGGACATGCGCACGACCCGGCGGAGACCCGCCAAGCCATCGCAGCGCTGGGACGGCGAGCCCTGAGCTTCCAAGGGGATCTAAGCAAGGCGGAATTCCGCCAGCACGTGGTGGATGAAGTCCTGCGGCAGTGGGGGCACATCGACATCTTGGTGAACAACGCCGGCAATATCGCACGTGCGCCCGCGGTGGATTTCTCCGAGGCGGATTGGGACCGGGTGATCGAATTGAACCTGACAACGCTGTTTCGCCTATGCCAACAGGTGGGCCGATTGATGATTCAGCAGAAACGCGGCAAGATCATCAACCTGGCGTCGCTCCTGTGCTTCTCGGGCGGGATCACGGTGCCGGCTTACGCGGCCAGCAAGGGCGGCGTGGCGCAAGTCACCAAAGCGCTCGCCAACGAGTGGGCGCGGTTCAACGTCAACGTTAACGCCATTGCGCCCGGCTACATCTTGACGGACCTGACCCGGGCGCTGTACGAGGACCCCGTCCGGTCGCGGCAAATCAGTGACCGGATTCCCGCCGGGCGCTGGGGCAGCCCGGACGACTTGAAGGGGGCGTTCATTTTTCTGGCCTCGCGCGCCTCGGACTATGTGCACGGGCACGTGCTCGTGGTAGACGGCGGTTGGATGGCCAGATAGATTGCCGATAGGCGATTGATGATTGCCGATTGAACAATGAAAGAACCCGCCGCCTGGGGGCCGGGCGGAAAGGTTGTGCAGCATGCAGGCTGGGGTCTACTTGGCGAAGCCCCGACCGCCGGCCGAAGAGAACGTGGGTGCGCGGGCGCAGGCCGTCGGCCCCGGGGCAGGCACCGATCCGTCTCTCCGCGACTCTGTTTCTACTCGGCCAATTTGGCAGTCGGCATGTTGCCAGCGTTGAAATTGCCGCGCGCTTGGCATATATTGAGCGCCGCAACGCAGGCTGGCTCCGCTGCTCTTGCCTGACCCGTCCCCAATCCGGGAAGGGGCGGGCCAATCACGCCGCGGCGAGCGCGAGCAAGCCTGGCTGCCCGGCGGAGGAAGGTAGTCAGTCCATTCGCCGCGACGAAACCCCGCGGGAGGAATTATGATGACCTTTACTTCTTACTCATCGCTTCGACGCTGCCGCGCACTCTTTCCTGTACTCCTCGGGCTGGTGCTGGCGCTCGCCTGTTCCGCTCCCGTCCCCCGGCCCACGGGTGTGGCTTACGAATACGACAGCGCCAAG
>Ga0315282_10005316_pt1 | contig 22000 bp, 19 predicted proteins | sample YL17G07_20_MG_FD_203693 | JGI IMG/M metagenome (GOLD analysis project Ga0315282, IMG submission 203693) | Sediment microbial communities from Yellowstone Lake, YNP, Wyoming, USA - YL17G07_20 | ecosystem: Environmental > Aquatic > Freshwater > Lake > Sediment | place: USA: Wyoming | collected... | reverse complement strand
ATTTATCATATAGACGACAGGCAAAAACTGGTTGACATTGTGGCAATACGCCATAGACGGGAAGTCTATCGTTAAACAATAGTCGGAACACAAGACTAATCGGGAGATCAAGCCATGCGCACGATTGACATTCCTGAGATTTCCCATCTCAGCACTCCGGAGAAAATTCTTCTTCTGGAAGATTTATGGGAAAGCATAGCATCCCATGAGTCTGAGGTTCCCGTGCCTGAAAGTCATAAAGAGGAACTGGACAAAAGACTGGAGCGGCACGTTCATTCTCCGGGTAAACTCTTGTCGTTGAAACAACTACAGGCGCGGATTGAGAGAAGAATATGAGATATTCCCTCTCATTTCGACCAGAAGTCGAAGATGAGGCGGTAAGCGGTTACCCCTGGTATGAGAAAAAAGCCACTGGTTTGGGAGAAGAGTTCCTTCGTGTGTTTTACGCCGGTGCAAGTGAAATATCACGAAATCCGCTTCTATACCGAAAAGTGCACAAGGACTTCAGGCGCCGACTGCTCAAAAGATTCCCTTATGCAATCTACTTCAGCACAGAGGAACAACAAGTTGTGGTATTTGGACTGTTCCATTGCGCGCGAAATCCGGCGGTTCTGAAAAGGGAGCTTCAGGATCGTGAGCGGCAACGAAGCTCGAAACAAGACGAAGCGGATATTGCGAGGCTGGAAAATGAAGAGTCCTGATGTGGTTTTCAGAGAACTGGCCCATCTCTACGACCTTCTCACACCGCGCGGGCCGGATGCCTCTCCCGAAAACCGGGTTCCATCGAAAACCGAAAGGAGAAACGCAATGAGATCCATTCTACTGACCATCTGTATGACGGTTCTTATGGCGCAAAGCTACGCGCAGGAGACACCGGTGTCGGTTGTCGAGCGTCCCGCGACCGGCAAGACCAACGACCACTACATCAGCAACCGGAAACCGCTGGAGCCGAGTCCGTTCATCAAGCTGCCCATCGGCAGCATCACGCCGAATGGGTGGCTTCGACACCAGCTTGAGTTGGAGAAGGACGGCATGACGGGCCGGCTGAAGGAAGTTTCGCCCTGGCTCGATTTCAGCAAGAGCGCGTGGGCCAACAAGGAAGGCAAAGGCGGGTCCGGCTGGGAGGAGATGCCGTATTGGCTCAAGGGCTACGGCGATCTCGGCTACGTGCTGCGCGACGCCGCGATCATCGCCGAGGCGAAGAAGTGGATCGAGCCGGCGATGGGATCGCAGCGCGAGGACGGCTGGTTCGGCCCGCGCGAGCTGCTCACGTCGCTCGAGGGCAAGCCCGACCTCTGGCCCCACATGGTCATGTTGAACGTTCTCCAGAGCTACTACGAGTTCACCGGCGAGGCGCGCGTGATTGACGTGATGACGCGCTACATGAAGTGGGAGAACACGCTGCCGGCGAGCGCGTTTGGCGAGGGCTACTGGCCGAAGCTTCGCGCCGGCGACAACATTGAAAGCGCCCTCTGGCTTTACAACCGCACCGGCGAACCGTGGCTCCTGGACCTCGCGAAGAAAATCCACGAAGGCATGGCCCGCTGGGACACCGACGTAATCAACTGGCACAACGTGAACATCGCCCAGGGCTTCCGCGCCGGAACCGTGTTCTGGATGGAGTCGAAGGACCCCTCACATCTCGAATCGGCGGAGCGGAATTACCGAAAGGTGATGGACCTCTACGGGCAGTTCCCCGGCGGCGGTTTCGTGGGCGACGAGAATTGCCGGCGCGGCTTCATTGATCCGCGCGGCGGCATTGAGACCTGCGGCATCGTGGAGTTCATGCACAGCTTCGAGATGCTGATGAAAATCACCGGCAACCCGCTGTGGGCCGACCGGTGCGAGGACATCGCCTTCAACTCCTTCCCGGCCAGCATGAAGCCGGACCTGAAGGGTCTGCATTACATCACGAGCGCAAACCAGGCCCAACTCGACCGTGAAAACAAGTCGCCCGGCACGCAGAACGGCGGCACGTTGTTCTCCTACAGTCCGTTTGAGGTTTATCGCTGCTGCCAGCACAACGTCTCCCACGGCTGGCCCTACTACGCCGAGGAACTCTGGCTGGCTACGCCCGACAACGGCCTCTGCGCCTCGCTCTACGCCGCCTGCGAGGTCAGCGCCAAGGTGGGAAACGGCGCGGTGGTGAAGATCACCGAGGAAACGGATTATCCCTTCAGCGAAACGATCCAGTTCAAGCTCGCGGTGTCCAAGCCGGTGAAGTTTCCGCTCCACTTTCGCATCCCGCGCTGGTGCGCCGAAGCGAGCTTCAGGATCAACGGCCAACCCGCCGGCGCAAAAGGCAAGCCGCTCGCCTTCCTGCGCGTGGACCGCGAGTGGAAAGACGGCGACACGGTCCTCCTGCAATTGCCCATGCGGATCGCCGTCCGCACTTGGGAGAAGAATATGAACGCTGTCTCCGTCAATCGCGGCCCGCTCAGCTTCTCGCTGGCGATCAAGGAGCGCTGGGAGAAATTCGGCGCCCGCAATCCCGACTGGCCGGAGTGGGAGGTCTTCCCTGCGTCGGCGTGGAACTACGGGCTGGTGCTCGACAGCGGCGCGCCGGAGAAGTCCTTCACCATGGCGCGCAAGCCAGGCCCGCTCCCCGCCCAGCCCTTTAGGCCGGACACCGCGCCGATTTCGCTCAAGGCCAAGGCGCGCAAGATTCCGAACTGGCAGATGGACCGCCGGAATCTGGTCGAAAAGCTTCAGCCCAGCCCGGTGAAGTCCGATGAGCCGGTCGGGGAGGTCACGCTCATCCCGATGGGCGCGGCGCGATTGCGCATCACGATGTTCCCGGTCATCGGCACCGGTCCCGACGCGAAGGTCTGGCAGGCGCCGGAAGCGCCGAAATAGCCGTGCGAGGCCCGCGAATCGCACATCTTCCGCGGCGATTCCGCGGAGGCGGTCGCCCACACCAATGAAAAAGGGGTTCCAGCTTGCGCTGGAACCCCACGGTTTTGAGCATACGCTGTTTGCTATATCAGCAGGGGCGCACGTTCGCTGCCTTCGGGCCCTTCGGGCCGCGCCCGGACTCGAATTCGACTTTCTGACCTTCCTGGAGGGTCCGAAAACCGTCCGTCTGAATGTCAGCGTGATGAACGAAGAGATCTTCGCTGCCATCGTCGGGCTGGATGAATCCAAAGCCCTTTTTCTCGTTGAACCACTTCACGGTACCATTTACCACTTGTACAACCTCCTATAACGGCTTCTCTAAGCCGATCCACGAATCCTCCCCCGTCGGAACCAGAAGCGCATCTTCGGGGGACAAGCATGTGCCTCTTATCGTGGACACTGTAACAAGTCCAAAAGGAGTTGTCAAGCAAATTCGCCCAGCTATTTTGCGATCCCGCGTTTTCGCGGGTTTCCCGGCCCCGCCAAGTCTCCGTCTTTCCCCTCTTTTCCGTGGAGAGCGATGGAGATGACGGGGGAGTGGCCGGCAATGAAAAAAGGGGTTCGAGCTTGCGCTGGAACCCCATGGTTTTGAGCATACGCGGTTTGCTATATCAGCAAGGGCGCACGTTCGCAGCCTTCGGGCCTTTCGGGCCGCGCCCAGGTTCGAATTCCACTTTCTGACCTTCCTGGAGGGTCCGAAAACCATCCGTCTGAATGTCAGCGTGATGCACGAAGAGATCTTCGCTGCCATCGTCGGGCTGGATGAATCCAAAGCCCTTTTTCTCGTTAAACCACTTCACGGTGCCCTTTGCCACTTGTACAACCTCCTTGCGGCTTCTCTAAGCCGATCCACGAATCCTCCCCCGCCGGAACCAGAGGCACATCTTCGGGGGACAAGCATGTACCTCTTATCCCCGCGAGTAAATCAAATCCAAAAGGGGTTGTCAAGCGAATTCTCTCAACTATTTTTCGGCCCCGTCCTTCCCTGGACTCCCCCGCCCTCTTGTCCGTGGATGACGCGGTTTGGCGCGGATCGGCTGGGGTTGCATGTGTTCGATTCTCTATAGAACGAGCAGTTCCTTCGGCGTGGTGGTCAGGACCTCGCACCCGTTGGGGCGGACGATGATCATGTCCTCGATCCGCACGCCGCCGACCCCGGGAATGTAGATCCCCGGTTCCACCGTCAGGACCATGCCGGGCTTGAGAACGGTGGTGTTCTTGGCGGCCAGGCGCGGCTGCTCGTGGATCTCGATGCCGACTCCGTGGCCCAGGCCGTGGCCGAAGTGCCTGGCGTGGCCGGATTTCTGGATGATCTTGCGGGCGACGGCATCAATCTCCCCGCAGGTCTTTCCGGCCCGGATGGCGCGGATCGCCTTGCGGTTGGCTTCGAGCACGGTTTTGTAGATGCCCGCGAGTTTCCTCGAGGGCTTGCCGTAGAAGACGGTGCGGGTCATATCGGAAAGATAGCCTTCCACCCGCACGCCCATGTCCACGAGGAGTTCCTGGCCCGGCTTGAGGGGGCGCAGGGAAGGATGGTGGTGGCATTTGGAGGCGTTGGATCCGACGGCGATGATGCAGTCGAAGGCCTCGCCCTGGGAAAAGGCGTCCGTCAGCTCGCGCAGCAGGCCGCGGATTTCCCACTCGGTCATGCCCGGCTCGATCTCCTCCAGGAGGTTCTCGAAAACGATGTCTCCGGTGTGGACGGCGCAGCGGAGCGCGGCCTGTTCGCGGGGGCTCTTGACCGCGCGGAGGTCCATGATGTGTTTTTCCGCGTCCACCCACTCCTCAACCGTGGGCATTGCCTCTTTCAAGCCAGTCACGCGAGCGCAGGCCAACGATCCTTCGTATCCCACCTTGCGCCATTTGCGCCGCTTCGCCAGGGGGCCGAATGTTTTTTTCAGGTCGGTGAGCTTTGCGATCCTGGCGAAGCCGATCTGGGTCCGCGCCATTTCCAGATAGCGGAAGTCGGTGTAGAAAACGGGTTCCTCCCCCGGTTCCAGAAGCAGGATTCCGTTCGATGCGGCGAACCCCGTGAGATAGAGCCGGTTCAGGTCGGTCAGGACGAAGAGCGCGTCGAGCTTGTTCCTGACGACGGTCTTGCTGAGACGTTCGATCCGTTTGGCGTATTCCTCCGAGGGGAATGGCGTTGTGGGCTTGGAGAACAGGATTTCGGGGGACATGATCAGAATTCCTTGTGTTCGTTGCGGTGGATGATTTCGTCCTGGAGCTCGCGGCCGAGATTCACAAAGTAGTCGCTGTATCCGGCCACGCGGACGATGAGGTCGCGGTGCTTTTCGGGATGCAGCTGCGCATCCCGGAGAGTGTCCGCGCTGACCACGTTGAACTGGATGTGGTGGCCGTCCATGCGGAAATAGCTGCGCACGAGCTGTACCATCTTCGTGATACCCGTATCGTCGGCCAGGATCTGCGGGGTGAATTTCTGGTTGAGGAGGGTCCCGCCCGTTCTAAGGTGGTCCATCTTGGCGGCGGACTTGAGAACGGCGGTTGGCCCGAGTCGGTCCGCGCCCTGAACGGGCGAAATGCCTTCCGAGAGCGTTTCATGAGCGAGCCGGCCGTCCGGCAAGGCCCCGGTGACGCTTCCGAAGTAGATGTGGACGGTGGTCGGGAGCATGTTGACGCGATGGGCGCCGCCGCGGGCGTTGGGCCGTCCGTCCACCGCGCGGTAGTAGGCGTCGAAGATCCGGCGCATGATATCGTCGGCCCGGTCATCGTCGTTGCCGTACTTGGGCGTTTCCTCCTGAAAGCGCAGCCGGAGATCCTCGTGGCCCTTGAAATCCGCCTCAAGGGCTTTGAGCAGCTCGTCCATCGAAACGTCCTTCTGGTCATAGACGTGGTAATGGACCGAGGCCATTGCGTCGGTGATGCTGCCCAGTCCCACGCCCTGGATGTAGCTGGTGTTGTAGCGCGCGCCGCCGGCGTGGTAGTCCGTGCCCTTCGCGATGCAGTCCTCGATGAGGAGCGACAGGAAGGGCGCGGGGATATACTTGGCGAAGAGGCGGTCTATGATGTTGTTGCCTCTTACCTTGATGTCCACGAAATGGTTGACCTGTTTCTCGAACGCGGCGAAGAACTCGTCGAAGGTCTTGAACCGGCGCGGATCGCCGGTCTTGAGCCCGATCTGCTTTCCCGTGCGCGGGTCGAAGCCGTTGTGGAGCGTGACGTCCAGAACCTTGGGCAGGTTGAAGTATCCCGTGAGGATATAGGCTTCTTTCCCGAAGGCCCCGCTCTCGACGCAGCCGCTGGCCCCTCCGCAGCGCGCGTCCTCGAGGGACTTGCCCTGCCGGACCAGCTCCTGAACGATCGCGTCGGTGTTGAAGACGGAGGGTTGGCCGAAACCGGTCTTGATGATGTGCATCGCGCGCTTGATGAAGCGGTCAGGGTTCTTTTTGCTGAGCTGGACCATCGAGCTGGGCTGGACGAGCCGCATCTCCTCCACCACGTCCAGGATCAGATAGCTCAGATCGTTCACGGCGTCCGCCCCGTCCGGCTTCACGCCGCCGACGTTGATCAGGGCGAAATCGGTGTAGGTGCCGCTTTCCTTGGCCGTGATGCCCACCTTGGGCGGGGCGGGATGGTTGTGGAACTTGACCCAGAAGGTCTGGAGGAGTTCCCGCGCGTCTTCCTGAGTCAGGGTTCCCGCGTCGAGTTCCTTCTTGTAGAAAGGATAGAGATGCTGGTCGAGGCGTCCCGGGTTGAAGGAATCCCAGGGGTTGAGCTCCGTGACGACGCCCACGTGCACAAACCAGTAGTGCTGCAAGGCTTCCCAGAAGGTCTCCGGGGCGTGCGCGGGGACCTTGCGGCAGATCGCGGCCATCTTCTCGAGTTCCCGTTTGCGTTCCGGGGCGCTCTCTCCGGCCGCGAGTTCGTCCAGTTTCGCCGCGTGACGCGCCGCAAAGGCTATCAGGGCGTCCGCCGCGATCTCCATCGCCTGCAGTTCTTCCCGCTTGTCCTGGGCTTGGGGATCCTTGTAGAAATCGAGTTGCTCGAGGGCGCGGCGGATTTCCTCCTTGAGGTCCAGGAAACCCACGTGGAATATCTTGCTTCCGATGACCGTATGGCCCGGGGCGCGCTGCTCCTGGAACTCCGTGAAAATCCCCGCCTCATAAGCGGCGATCCATTCCGGGGACATCTCGCGGAACAGCCGGTCCCGCTGCGACCGGCCCTGCCAGAAGGGGAGGATCGTATCGCGGTAGGCGGCGCGGGTTTCTTCGTCCACCGCGTAGGGGATCTTCTCGCGGCTGTCCAGAATCTCCAGGTCTTCGAGCGAGTGGATGCAGACCTCCGGATAGGTGGGAGTGGCCGCGGGTTCGGGGCCGCGCTCCCCCACGATGAGCTCCCCCTCGCCGATGTAGAGTTTCTTGTTCTCCAGGATATACTTGAAAGCGAGGGCGCGCCGGACCGGGGTGGATGCCTGCCGCGCCGCTTCGGTTTTCTCAAACTCCGTGAGGAGCAAGGCGCGTTCCGCCGATACCCGCGGTTTCGCCAGAAGGGTTCTCTCCCGCAATTCCCTGATTCTCTCGCGCATCTTCATCCTCCAATCTGCGTACGGAAGCCTCGTCCGGCAAACTTCGACCGAAGGGCCTCCATCTGTTCAGGCGGGGGGGGCCGCACCTCCGCCATTTTGTTTTCGAGCCGCAGCCGGTCATATTTCGCCGTGGCCGCATGGTGATAGGGAAGCAAGTGGACCTCCATCAGACTCCCTGTCTGCTCCAGAAACGAAACCATTGCCTCCACATTTCCCGGAGTGTCGGTGATGCCCGGCACCACGGGCACGCGCACCACGACCTCGCGCGCCCTTTCCGCGAGCATCCGAAGGTTCTCGAGCACCAGATCGTTTGGGACGCCGGTGTACTTCAGGTGCTGCGCGGGGTCCATCAACTTCAAATCATACAGGAAAAGGGATACGTTTTCGAGGATAGATTCGAGCGTGGCGGGAGGAGCGTAGCCGGAGGTGTCCACGGCGGTGTGAAGGTCGCGCTCCCGGCAAGCCTTCAAAGCCGCCGCTAGAAACTCCGGCTGCATCAGGGGCTCGCCGCCGGAGAAGGTGGCCCCGCCTCCCGATTCGTCGAAGAAAAGGTGATCCCGCTCGATCTCGGCGATGAGTTGCTGAACGGTCAGCACTCCTGGCGTACGCACGCGCGGCGGGGTGGGGGAGGCGGACGGGAGCGTGGCCGGGATTCCGGCCGCGGAGGAAGAGGCGGTGGAAGAGTCGGAGGAAGAGGCGGAGGAAGAGTCGGCGGAAGAGTCGGCGGTTGCCGCCTGGGCAGGGGATTCGTTTGGGAGGGATCGGAGCCCCTCGGGATTGTGGCACCACCAGCATCGCAGGGGACAGCCTTGGAGGAAGACGGTTGTGCGGATGCCGGGTCCATCGTGGATCGCGAAACGCCTGATATCGAAAACGGCTCCAGTCTGCTCGGGATTCACGCTTCAGACCTCTTCCTCGCGCCGTTCATCCTGGCGGCGGTCTTCGCGCCTGCGGTCCGGCCCGTCCCAGTTGGTGGGCTGTCCCGTGCGCCGGTCCTGGTGACGGCGGTCCTTGCCGTTACGCGACTCGCTCACTTGGATGGACCGCTCGTGAAGATCCCAGGCACTGAGCTTATGGACAGCCCTCTCGCCCTGTTTGGAGTTTGCCATGTCCACAAAAGCGAAGCCTTTGGGAGTGCCATCCTGGCGGTCCTTGATGATTCTAACGGAAACCACTTTGCCCACGGTCTCGAAAAGACGCTGGAGTTCCTTCTCTGTTGTCTCTGGCGCAAGGTTACCGACGTGGAGCCGCATAACAGTTTCCCCCTTGATAGTTGGAGAGCGCGCCTCCGCCCGTATTCGACCCAAGCCGGGCGCGAACCGTCTCTATCCTCCAGCATACCGGGAGAATAGCGGTAATTCAAGGATGGAAAAGCGAGAAACTCCGGTGCTCTGGTGCGGGCGCATCTTGGTGAGGCTACGCAGGCAAAGCAAAGCGGGGCGGTAAAGTAGGGCGGGCGTCTCGCCTGCCGCTCTCAGACGCCGTAGCTACGGGATCACGCCACGCCCTCTCCGATTCATGGCCAGTGATTCGATGGCAGGCGGGACGCCCGCCCTACGTTGTCCGTCCCGCCGGTCTGGCAGCGGAATCATGATACGCGCCGGGCATTTTCCTGGGGCGTTTTCCTGGGGCGTTTTTCCCTTGACAACCATCCGGCGTGGGAGCAACCATCGGGGGAGTGGAGGCGCAACGGACTCCGTAAGTCGAAAAGGGGCCGAGGCCAAGCCACCCTCAAGAACCAGGAACGGCGCAAGGACTGGGAATACCGCGTCATCGCCGGCAACAAAGCCGGTGAAGGCGCGCCGAGAAACTCGGCGGCGTCCCTCGTGTAGGCGAGGCCTTCCTCTTCCGGAAGAGGAAGGAAGCGAAGAAAAGCGATTGGCCCTTCTGGCTTTTGTTTGGAAGGGTTTCGGGGTCAGGTTGAGGAATAGAAGTCAAAGTCATTTTCAACGGTTTCAACCAAGGAGGAATGGACATGGGCGACACGGGAAAGAAAGATAAAGGCAAGAGAGAACAGCAGAAAAAGGCCGTGCTTTCTCCAAAGGAAAAACGCAGATTGAAAAATCAGAAAAAGGGAAACCAATCGCCCATTGGTGTCCGGTGACCTAGACGCAACACCGTGGCGGCGGTGGTGTAGGCGGCTGAACAGACAGAATGCACCTGAACGAAAAGGGATCAACCCGCCTTTGGCCAGGAATCCGATGGCGGGTTGTATCCAAGGAAACCAGAACTCCGCATCTTAGGCGGACCAGACCGGTGATTATTAGGCGATGCAGCATACATCCAAAGGAGGCTACACATGGCTACGAAGAAGAGGGTGTTCATCAGTTTCGACATTGACCATGACGAAGGTACAAAGATCATGCTCGCCGGACAGGCAAAAAAGGATGACAGTCCATTCGACTTCAAAGATGCTTCGGTGAAAGAGCATCTACCTGGCGACTGGAAGGAAAAGGTCCGGCGCCGAATGGACAACATCGACGTGGTGATTGTCCTTTGTGGCGAGCACACACATACAGCAAGCGGCGTGGCCGCGGAACTGACGATTGCTCAGGAGGAAGAAAAGGAGTATTTCCTCTTGAAAGCTTACTCAGACAAGGCTTGCACAAAGCCCACATCAGCAAAGTCATCCGACAAGGTCTACGATTGGACATGGCCCAATCTGAAGACGCTGATCGGCGGAGGGAGGTAGTGAACTATGCGAAAGGCCCTTGTAGTCGGAATCGATTATTACAAGTATGTCACCCTGCTATTGGGCTGCGTCAATGACGCGCACGCTGTGAAGAGCGTTTTGGAGAGAAACAGCGATAACACCTTAAACTTCAGTGTCAAGCATCTGATGGGTACTGGAACCACTCCGGTCTTGCGGTCGGTGCTGAGAGAGCATATTCGCGATCTATTCTCTGGTGACTGCGAGGCTGCGCTTTTCTATTTTGCCGGGCATGGACATATCGAGGCGACGGGAGGCTATCTCTTAGCTAGCGATACCAAGACGGGTGATGATGGCATCCCGCTGGGAGATGTCCTTACGTATGCAAATCAGTCCACTGCGAGAAACAGAATCATTGTGCTCGATAGCTGCCATTCTGGTGTTGCAGGTGAGTGCCCGTTTGCTCCGACAATAGCCGAGCTTAAAGAAGGCACCACGATTCTTACCGCATCTACAGCAGACCAATACGCCAATGAGGAGAACGGCGCAGGCGTATTCACAACGCTTTTTGTTGATGCTCTGGAGGGAGCGGCCGCGAATTTGGTGGGAGACGTGACTCCGGGCAGCGTTTACGCGCACATTGACCAGTCACTCGGCCCATGGGAACAACGGCCCGTGTTCAAGACGCATGTGAAGGAGTTCGTATCCCTGCGGAAAGTCCAGCCACCGATCAGCCTGCAGGAACTCCAGCGAATCACGGAGTTCTTCCCGTCTCCTGGGTTCGAGTTTCAGCTCAACCCGACATTCGAACCAGAACGCAAGGGGCGTGACCCGGGCATGCCGAGTCCGGTCCCCGAGAACACAGCGAAGTTTGCAATCTTGCAGAAATACAACCGCGTGAACCTCGTTATTCCAGTGGATGCACCACACATGTGGCATGCTGCGATGGGGCGCAAGGCATGCAAACTGACAGTGCTTGGCAAGCATTATCGCAGGCTTGTGGAACAAGGACGGATATAGGGATCACCCCAGTGCCCGATATTCCGAATCCCGCGCCGCCGAAAAAGGGAAAGTAGAGGGAGGAAATGAGTAACCTGTCTCAATGCGCCCTCACTAAGCTTGAACGCGGCAAAGATTGGGAATACGGCGTCATCGCTGGCAACAAAGCGGGCCAAGGCGCCCCCACCAACTTCACGACGAGGAGGACGGTGTAGGAGGGGGGTATTGGGTGAAGTGGAATCCGAGCGATGTCTATCGTGATGGGAATATCGTTCTGGCGATCACCCGTCAGATTTCCCTCAAGTAGCGAAACAAACCGAGGAGGAGTGTTGCCATGGTCGGTCGAACGCCTAGAGTATTCATCAGCTACAGACACGATTCCCCCGAGCATAGCGAACGAGTGCTCAATTTCGCCCAGGCCTTGCGAGGCAATGGCATCGAGATTGAACTCGACCAGTTCCACACCGATGAGATTATCGATTGGCCTCGGTGGTGCAACGAGCACACCAGCCATGAACATTCGGATTTTGTTCTTTGCGTCTGCAACACAGAATATAGGAAATGCATAGAAGGCAAAGTCCCTCCGGAAACAGGGAAGGGCGCCTATTGGGAAGGCAGCCTTCTTGACGACGATCTGTACGACGCCAACGGCAACAGTCGGCTGATTCCCATCCTGTTTGGCAAAGAAGCGAAGTCTTCAATACCCCGATTCCTGGGTGGTTGGACGCATTGTCGAGTCAGTGACTTCAGCTTGGATGACTCAGGCTATGAACACTTGATTCGGATTCTAACGGGACAAGCGAGCGTGGCGAAGAAACCACTCGGGCTGATTCCCGTGTTGCCGCCCAAGCCGGAGAAGAGGAAGCATGTGGCGTCCGCTCGGCCGCCGCAGAAAGTGTCGCCACCTCTGCCACAGCTGAAGGGAAGTCTTTCATGCCTTCTCGGACACAGCAAGGAGATATATCCCATCAATGGGAACCTTTGGGGCTGTCCAGGGCAGAATCGCCGATACTCCTGCCTTGCTGTCCGGTATCCGTATGATGCCGTGAAGAAATTCCCGCAGGACGCGGGTCGTGAGCTAGAAAGGTTTCTGCCTCTACTTCCCCTGGCTAGTGTCGAGCACACTTTGATAGAGGGCCATACGCCGCTCATCCGCCATAAGCGTCTGAATATCCACCTCAATATCACCGAACTGTACCTTAAAGACGAAGGCCGTAACCCAACAGGTAGCTTTAAGGACCGCAAAGCCGTGATTAACGCGAATGTTGCTGCGGCCTGCGGAACGAAGTGCCTGCATTGTGTGACCTCCGGGAACGCTGGCGTTGCCACCGCAACCTATGCTGGTGCCCTCGGCATCGAGAGCAAGCACTACCTTGTGAACAGCCGCAGGGGCCTCAAGTTGGAACGCCGAAGAATCGAACGCCTTGGCGGAGAGGTATTCCGAGACGACGCTGCGTCGGAACCTGTTTTCAAGCTCCCCCCAGGCTTCAGCGAGTACAACTGCACTCCTGGGTATGACCCAATCGGGATGGAAGGTTACAAAGTCATCGCGTGGGAGATATGGGAACAACTCGACGGGCACATTCCGGACGCGGTCGTGGTGCCGGTCGGGAGCGGAGAAGGTTTGGTTGGGATCTTCAAAGGCTTTCTAGAGCTAAAGAAGGTGGGGCGGGTCACTAACCTTCCCAAGATGATCGCGGTGGAGCCGACCGAATGCGGGATACTGGCAGCTACAAAAGACATACTTGCTGATCCGCACGAAATCGGTGATCCCAGCGTCATATGGCGCAGTCACGCAGACCAACTTGTTCTCCAGTTCATGCCGTGTGTCCGCATGGTTCTCTGGGCGATTCAGGAATCCCATGGCGAACACTGTGACGTGAGAAATGAAGAGATTGAGAAAGCCCTCGATCTCTTCATCAACGAGACCGGGCTACTCATTGAGCCCAGCTCCGCAGTTGTGCTTGCTGCTTTGCAGCGGGGGCTGGACAAGCTCAATTTGGAGGCTGATGATACGGTCGTTGCGATTCTCACCGGACGGGGATCAGAATATGCTAACGAGACACTCCAATTCGCGCGGGGTGGGAAGACGCGCCTTGTCACAACGGTCCCAGTCGGCGATTCGGTTTACAACATCGAAGGGGCGGATCTAACTGACTACAAAGACATCCTCCCTCTGTACAATGACCTCATTAAGGAAGGAGAGACCACGCTCTCAACGCGTCCGATCTACGTCGATGATGAAGCAGGCTTTTTCTCCGGACTTGGGGAGAGAGAGTGTGTCTTCGTTGTCCGCAATGCGGGGAGTGGGCAACTCCATGGCTACGGACTTCTCCTCGAATGCCGCCGGGACCTCGGGTGTAGTCCACACATTGCCGAAGTCGACACGTACTTCCGGCTTGGGGTCAAACTCCCCGGTGTGGAAGTGAAGCTCTTGGAAGAGATGCTTCAGCACGCGCTAAGCAAGGGTTATGGGATGGCTGTGCATGAGTGTCGGCCTAAGGACGATGTGACGTGCTATATGAACTTGGGCTTCGTGGAGAAGACAAGGTTCGACGGGTTCTACCAGCACGGCACCACCCGTGACGCTATTCTCGTTCTGGAGCTGGCCAGTCTCAGGCCGTCGGCGAGGAAGTATGGAAAACGGGGTAGGTAAATCTTTGAGTTCGAGTTCGGGGGACAGGAGACCGGCGGTGATTATTCTCCCCGCAAGCATCGAACAATCGGGTCCGGGCGGAAACAATTAAGAATAGCGAATTACGAATTACGAATGAGGAGCAACCCATGGTTATTATTCCCGCAGACATCGAGCAATCCGGCCCCGGCGTTGATCTATCGAATCTGCCGGGGGGTTGTCGGTGCGAATGTCGAACCCGGTGCGGGATTTGGGGCATGCGCGGAATACCGGGAGGGATGAAGGACGGGGGACGAAGGATGAAGGATGAAGGGCGAACACGGCATGGCTCTCACAAGGAAAAGAGTCCGGCGCTTTCGCGGAGGAGGGCGAGGATTCTTTTGTGCGGCGCGCCGAGGGGGTAGATGAAGGATGAAGGATGAAGGATGAAAAGAGAAGAATGGAGGGCGAAGAGAGCGTCCTATCACAGGGAAAAGAGCCCGGCGCTTTCCCGAAGCGGCGCGGCGATTTCAAAGTCCGGTTCGTAGCTCCGCCTTCAGGCGGTTGGGGCCAATGGCCCTCCTGAAGGAGGAGCTACGAACGGGATTTCAGGCCCTTCGGTTGACTTCGACATTCTCCCGCTCCGGCGGGGCTAGCGCTCCGCCGGGGCTAGTACTTCGGATCGCCCCCCACGTGGAACAGCACGCGCTTGCGGTCGAGGTAGTATTTGTAGAGATCCAGCGAGGCGTCGCTCTGGACTCGGTGGTCCACCGTCGGGATGAAACCGCCTTCCTCGACGTGTGGCCGCAGACGCTCGAGCTCCGCGTCCACCGCGGTCTTGTCCTTGAGGAAGATCATCTTGTCCACCCCGCCCCAGAACAAGAGGTCCTTGCCGTATTTCCGGCGCAGCCCCACGGGGTCGGTGCCGCCATGCACCTCGACGGGAAACATGGTGTTGATTCCGCCTTCCAGGAAGCAGGGAACGATATGCGAGAGATTGCCGTCGCAGTCGGTGAAAATGACGTCAATCCCGTGCCTGCGCAAGAGGTGGGTGATTCTCTTGTAGCGCGGGGTAACCACGCTTTGGAAGAAGGGGACGCCGACGATGGGCCCGGAGTTGAAGCAGATGTCCTCCCAGCCCGCGCCGAAATCGAACTGCACGTCCCCAAGTCCGCGTTCCATCGCGTTGAGCGAGCACTGGCAGAAAGTCTCGACGATCTCCTCCATCAGTTCCGGATCTTCGCACACCATGAGGGCGATGTTCTCAAAACCGATCAGGTTTCGGGCGGTGCCGATCATGCTGCCGAACCAGATGCCCAGGGGGTAGTCGCGCTGGCGGTACTTCTCCGCGAGTTCGCTCCAGTTCTCCGGATAGCGGTTCCGCTGGTCCAGCAGGGCTTCTTTATAGGGTTCCCAGGTCTTGCGGTCCTTGATCGGAAACTCGAGGAAATGCGGGATGGACTGGTCTCCGCCGATGTTGATCTCCGCGGTGATGCCAAACTCGTCGCGGTAAACGCGCTTGCCATCTTTCTCGGAGAGGGTAACCGGTTTCAGAAAGGGCCGAAGCCCCGTGTCAATCGGGGCAATATGGGATGATTCGATCCCGAAGTATTCATAAGCCGTTTTCTCATCCACAACGGTCCCGGGCAGTCCCTGTTTGTGCCATTTGGTCAGGGTTTTGTCCCAATAGCCGAACTCGAAATTCGGCAGGGGATCCACGTGCTGATAGTGCATGGCGCGCTGGAACCGCTCGCGCAGGGTCATTTCGCCGCCCGAGCGGCCGCGCGATTTCCCCGCGGCTTCCAAGCCCTGTTTTCTTTGTCCTTCGAGTTCCTCGAATTCCATGATCCGCCTCTCTATCTCTTGTTATCGGTCAGCACTCCTATCTCGGCGACGGCCGCGAAGCGCTGTCCCTCCGCGCCCGACAGCGCGACGAGGCGAATATAGCCTGCTTGCACGGGTTGCTCAAACGGAATCGTCTTCTCCTCGGCGCTTCTCCCGAACCTGCCTTTCCCAACGGGCTCTCCCCAGTCTTGCCCGTTGAGGCTGACGTAGAGGGCATAGTCCGCGATGCCGCCGTTCCGAACGTCCTGCCGCGGCAGATACGTGATGCCTCTGACCGTGGCTGCCTTCGGGAGGGCGATCCGGATCTCGTGCGGGAAGGCGGGAGCATCCCCTTCCCAGGGGGTGTGCCAGCAGGTCTGGGGATCGCCGTCCAGCACATTTGCGCCTTCATAACCCTCCGCCTCGCTGTCCACGAAGACAACGCGGCCGGCGCTGGCGAGTGAGGGCGACCGGAAGAGGGAACGCACTTGGTCCGCTTCGAGTTGGGTCCGGGGGCGGAAACGGGGACCGGCCATGTAGCTCAGGAGGCTATGGCGCAGTTGCCGCCTCACGGGGTCCTTGTCCAGGCCGTTCTCCAGGTCCACGCTGCAAACCAGGAGGCTGCCACGGGACACCCGCGCCTCGAAGACCAGGCCGAGCCGCCGATTGGTGAACCAGTCGTCCACCACCTGCACGATGGGACGGAAATCGGGCGGCAGGTCATTCAGGATCATGGCTTGGCCCTTCACGATGGGATACCACCACTGCCAGTTGCTGTGGTATTCGGTGGGGAAGAGCGCGAGGGCGGGGTGCTTGGGATCGCACAGGATACCGAGCGTGTGCGGCGCCTGGCCGCGCGTCCAGGCTGTGTTCCAGAAGATGCTGGAGAAGCCCAGGGCGACTTTGCCGCGCGCGTCGCCTTTCACCATGCCGGCGGCGGGCATCAGCATCACTTTCCCGCCCGCGTTGAGGGTCGCAAGGGCTTGGTCATCCAAACGCTGCGTCAGCAGAATGTCCTTGGGGACCTCGGTGTCCGCTCGCTCGGGATAGACCCAGATGTCCCAGTCGTTGGAGTACTTCGTGCCTTCCAGCGAAACCGCGAGGACCAGCTTGCATGCGTCCTTGATATCCGAAAGAGGGCACGTGACTTCGCCGAGATCGGTGCCGTTGCCCAGGGGAACGTCCCGCCGGGGCAGTTTGCCCGAGGCGATGGTCTTGCCCGCCGTGTCGCGGATTGTCCAGACGGGTTGGGCGTTCGGGATGGGGTCCGCGCCGAAATGGGATATCTCGATCCTGGCGCGGAAGGTCTCGTTAGACGTCCAGGCCCGCTTCTCCAGCCGGGCGAGGGGCACCGTTTCGCAGGCGAAGCGGTGGTATTCCTCGGCGGTGACGTAGCCCTTGGGCCCCCAGAAAGCGTTGAGCACGCCGACGAGGGCCGTTCCCTGGCCGGGAAAATCATGCAGGTCGAGCAGTTGGAATCCGCCGAATCCGGGCGTGCGGAGGGCCGATTCGATATCTTCCTTGTAACAGAGCGTCTGGAGTTTGCCGGAGGCCAGCAGGAATTGCTCGGCTTGATCGCCCATGTGGTTATCCCTCAGGGAGTCGCGGAAGATTTCGAAATTGCGGGCGCGGGTCACGCCGGTGTACTGCGCGATCTCCTTGAAATCGGGATACACGCACCATTGGCCGATCTCGTGGCTTATGACCGGGATTTTGTACCGGGACACGAAGTCGCGGTAATCGGTGGCGGTTTCAGGCGGCCGGGCGTTGATGCGGCTGTGCAGCGCGCCTCCCCAAGCCTGGATGCGGGGGTCCGGGCTGCTGAAGTACTGGTTCTGGGGAAGGAAGGGCCACCCCGCGGCGCTGGTGTAAAGCCGGCGCGGGTCTTTCTTCTTCCAGTACTCCACCAAGTCGCCCAGAAAGCGCCCCTGATTGTTCCCACCGGGCTCGTTGCCATAGGCCAGGAAACAGAAGGAGGGATGGTTGCCGTAAGCCTTCAGAATCCGGTCGCCTTCCTCGTACACAAACTTGTCGAACGCCCCGCCGTCGCCGACGGTGGTCCAGCCGGCGCACTCAACGTGGAGGGTGAAGCCCATGCGGTCGGCGGCAATGAAGGCGGCCTCGGGCGGGCACCAGGAGTGGAAGCGCAGGTGGTTCAGGCCGTGGGCTTTGGCGATTCCGATGACCCGTTCCCAACTCTTGACATCCGTGGGCGGATATCCCGTGAGCGGGAAGATGCAGCATTCCAGGGTTCCGCGCACGAAACGCTTCTTGCCGTTGATGGTGAACTGCGTACCATCGGCTGCAATCTGGCGCATGCCGAACAGGACGTCGCGCATGTCGTTGGATTTGTCTGTGGAAACGTAAGCATGCATTTCATAGAGATTGAGCGGCGTAAATTCATCCCAAAGGAGAACATCTTCTCCCATGGGATAGAGGATTTCGACGGCGCCGTTTTCTCCGGCGATTTCAAAAGATTGCGTTTTTTCGGGGACAGCGTAGAGTTTGTGGGGATTCTCGCATTTCGCCTGTAATGTGATTTCGCCCGAGATCGGTTTTCCTGTGGTGTTGCACAAAGTCACTTTCACCAGGGCGGACTTGGCGGCCACGTCGGGATAAACCTGCATATCCTCTATTCGCACCGGCGCGGAGTCTCCCCGCAATTCGATACTGCCGGTAATGCCGTTCCAGTTGGTTTGGGTGTGGTCGCTGACGCTGTGGGCGTTTTCGCCCACGTCTATTTTGACGGTGTTGTCCACACGGATGGTCAGGCGGTGCTTGCCCCGCGTGAGGAAGGAAGTGAGGTCGTATTCATGCGGTGTGCAAAGACTGTTGCGCATCCCCGCCTCTTTGCCGTCCACCCAGACGCGGGTTTCCCAGTGGCATCGCTCCAGAAAAAGCACGGTATGAGAGCTGTCCCAGAATCTGCCGATCTCCACCTCGCGCTGGTACCAAGCCGGGCCGACGTAGTGCTTGACCGGCTGGAGCCAGAAGGGAATCTTCACGTTGCCGGGTTGGCGGTACTTCACGTACTTCGGATCGGTGAACCAGGAGCGGTCCACGATGCTGCCCGTCCATTTCGTTTCCACGGTGATGTCATCGCCGAATCCGTTCTGGGCGGTGGAACCGGGCAGGCGGATTCTGTCCGGCAAGGCAGAGTCGAACCAGCGTTCCGATTCCCCTTTGCCTTCGGGGTCCAAGCGGAATTGCCAGGTCCCGGACAGATCCATGTCACAGTGACCTCCCGCTGCCTCCTTGCCTGAGACAGGAAATGGCGCCGCGGGGAGCGCTGTCAGGAGCGCCATGAACAAGCCCCAAAGAAAATGCACCCGCCGTGGTGTTGGAATCCGCATGAGTCTGGTTCCCTTCATTATGGAGTTTCAATCCGCGCGCAACAGGTCCGGAAACGTCGTTTTTCATGTCGCATCGTGTTTAGGGAAGCCGGAGGGCTGGATGCTCCCCAACTTTCCGGAGATCGCTTGCCCGAGCAAGCATCGGGATCATCTGTTGTGGATACCCCAGTTGGAGACCATGAGATCGCCCGACGACTTGGTGCCGTTTGTGGGATCGTACAAGCCGTTGACGTACCTCGGCGTGTTGTTCCTAATGTCAATAGGCATGTTGCTGAATTCGCCGCTGTAGTAGTACTGGATGTAGTCATCGTCACCGTCGGGTCCGACGGAAGTCATCCGGTATAGAATGCCGGTCTCTTCGCCGCCGGGATCGAGGATGTACTGTCCGGTGCTCTGATTTATGCCACCCAGCCAGTACTCGAAATACTTCTTGCCCGCCTCCACGTTGACTTCGTTGAAGGCGCTGATCGGGACCGAGGTGATGTAGGCCACGGGGGTGGTAAGACGGTTGTAGCTCTCGACGTCGGTGCGCTGGCCCGGGAAGTTGTCCGGCACGTACCTGTTGTAATCCACGCGGTAGGCTTCCATGGCGGTTTCCATGGAACGCATGTCGGCCTTGACGCGTGAGACCTTGGAGCGCGTTTGGGCTTCGAGAAAATTGGGAACAGCGATAGCCGCCAGGATGGCGATGATTGCGACGACGATCAGCAGTTCGATCAGAGTGAAAGATCTTCTTGTGTTCTTCATGGGGATGTACCCTCTCCCTAAACGCACAGCCCGATTTTGCGTCTGGCTGGCGGTCTCTACTTGTAATCCACCAGCACACCCTTGTTGGTCCGCACAATCCGGCCCCGCGACTTGGTGCCGTTGGTCGTGTCGTAAATCCAGGCATACCGATCCTGATCGGGAACAGTGCCGCCCAGGCAATCCGGCATCCAGGGAACATCGTCCGTGCGCCAAGGCCCCACGGAGTAAAGGGACCACTTGTACCCATTGTCCGAAGCGGGTTTGAACCAGACGTCCTTGTTCCAGGCATATTGCTCGTAATGAAAGTACATCATCTCTTGAAAGGAGCGCCCACCGACATTAGGTCGCTGGAAAAAAGGATCTATCGGAAAGGAACTGTAATAGGCCACCGGGGTGGTTAGCTGCCGATAGCAGCCAAAACGCCATTCGAGGGGGCAGCCCGTGGCAGCCGACCAGTCTGTGAAGTCCAAAGGCGCGCGATTGTAATCCACGATATAGGATTCCAGGGCAGTGGCGATGCTTCGTTGATCCGATTTCACACGGGCAACTTTGGAGCGAACCTGGGCTTCAAGGAAGTTGGGGACGGCGATAGCCGCCAGAATGGCGATGATTGCGACGACGATCAGCAGCTCGATCAGAGTGAAAGCTCTTCCTGTGTTCTTCATGAGGATGTATCCTTCCCCCAAATAAGATGTACAACGACCCGCGAAACCTGATCCTACCTTCTTGCAGGGGCCAACGCAATAAGGAAGGCGGACGGACTCATACACTTTTCGGCAGCATCGTTCACTGGGGATAACACTTCCTGTTGCTGCGGCCAATGTCCCCCGCCGAGCGCGTGCCGTTCGTAGGGTCGTAAGTCCTGTTTGCCTCGTCCACCGGATCCGTTGGGACCACTGCCCACAGCAGCTGATCGAGCTGGTCCGGCCCCATCGTCGTCATGAGCCAGAACGTTCCCGACTCGCGCCATCCCGTCGGGGTCCAGCTCGGGAAAAGGTTCCAGTTCGGGGCGTGGTACTGGTAGTAGGCGACCCTCTTGTTGATACTCGACTGGGACTTCCTGTCCAGGAACAGGTCCAAAGGAATCGTGGTGAGATACGCCACCGGCGTCGTCATGGCTGCGTAGGTCATCCACTCACAGTCCCAGTTGCCTCCTCCCGGAGGAGGACCATACATGCCCGAATCAAAATCCGGGGGATACATGTTGTGGTCCATGCGGTAAGCCTCCATGCCAAGAGCCAGCGTGCGGAGATCGCTCTTGGTTCGCGAGACCTTCGAGCGCACCTGGGCCTCGAGGAAGTTGGGGACGGCGATGGCCGCCAGGATGGCGATGATCGCCACAACGATGAGCAGTTCGATCAAAGTGAATCCGGTTCTCTTTCTCATTGGGATGCATCCTTTCGTTGACGATAGTGCCAAAGAGGCAATGGTGTAATCATACTCCTCCATGCTGCCCCGTCGCAAGGGCCAAAACGATGCATAAGACGCCGAGGGTGTAACCCGCCGATCTGCAGAATGGTGTGGAGAAGTGTATTCATGCCGTGCCACACGTCACTGAGCGGATGAAGGCTCAGCGATCCAAGGGCGCGCTTTCCCCACAGGAAGAGCCAGACCGCATAGTCCCGGAGGGACGGTTGACAATAGCCCATCGTTTCAACGGTGGGATAAGAGGCGGTCCATTACTCTCCCAAGTCCCGGAGGGACGGCTGATACCAATGTGCATTCAAAGAGATACATACTATCGACTTGCGAGACGGGATGAACGGGAAAGAAAAGGCGCAAGCATGGCTTGCGCACTCCAAAATGGAGACAGCATGAAAGAAAAGACGCAAGCGCGGCGTTTTTGGAGTGCGGGAGCCATGCTCCCGCCTTGTTTCTGAAGACAGGCAGACAAGGGTTTGTATAGTGTCTCTTTGATTGCTTTTCAGTATGATACTGAGTAGCGATCAAAGAGATACAATTCAAACCCTTGTTGAATGCATGAACATTGCGGGAAGCAATCTATGAAGGGCACGAAGAAACCCCCAGAAAAACGCACCACAGAGACACAGAGGCACAGAGGAAAGCATCGAATGGAAAGGTGGAAAGAAACCCTCTTGTTCCCCGGATCTTTGTGTCTTCGTGGTTCTTGTGGTTGTTTCTCTGCGCCTCTGTGTCTCTGTGCCTCTGTGGTGAGTTCTTCATTGTGTCACTTTGAATGCATATTGGTATGAGACCCTATCCGAAAAGGCGTTTCAGCCGACCCTCCGGGACTAGCCCATCTTCGCCAGTAACGACCGCCGATTCCACCTTTCTTTGGATTTTCCCCGCTGGGGATCGCTGATTGTTTTGGCGGGGCGTTTGGGAATGGCCGTGTAGTGGCGACTACCCTC
>Ga0315282_10005315_pt1 | contig 22003 bp, 21 predicted proteins | sample YL17G07_20_MG_FD_203693 | JGI IMG/M metagenome (GOLD analysis project Ga0315282, IMG submission 203693) | Sediment microbial communities from Yellowstone Lake, YNP, Wyoming, USA - YL17G07_20 | ecosystem: Environmental > Aquatic > Freshwater > Lake > Sediment | place: USA: Wyoming | collected... | reverse complement strand
TGGCAATTATCGAAAGAATTTGCTTATGGAAAGATTTTCAGAAAGCTCTCGCAAACATCAAGAGTTGTTGCCGAAAATCTTTCCATAACAATCGCGAGATTTAGTGGCAAAGGTCCTGCAACCATTGAAGTATATCAGTATTCTTCTCCCACGCGGGAGCGTCCCGGTTCATTACCTGAGGATAAGCAGCCTCCAAGGCTTTTCTTTTTAGTTCCGAATCAAATTTCAAGTATCTCTCTGTTGTAGTAACGCTGACATGTCCCAACAAATCGCGGATATATATCAGGTTTACGCCAGATTCCAAAAGATGGAGTGCCTTTGAGTGCCTTAGCATATGCGGATGCAGCTTATCCGGAAAAACTTCGTCAACGCGGCTGAGTTTTGCCCTTTTGAGATATTTGTCGAGGATGTATGTAATGCCGGGCCTTGTAAACGCCTGGTATCTGCTGTTGTGAAAGAGAGGGCTTTGCTGCCGCCCGTTTTCAAGCAGGTGGTTTTCGGCCATGTAGCCTTCAAGAAGACTGCGGGTTTTAGCCATGATCGGGACATTCCTTTTCTTATTGCCTTTGCCAGTCAGGGTAATTGTCGCCGGTTGGACCAGTCTCACTTCACAGACCTTTAGATCAATCAATTCCTGTATCCTCGCACCCGTATCATATAGGGTAGCCATTAAGGCCAAATCCCGGCGTCCTCTTTTCGTGGACGTATCAGGCTGTTCAAGCAAATAAGCCAGCTGGTTCATAGAGAGATGTAGTATCATTTGCTGCTGCTTCCTCTTAAACGGGATGCCAAGAATCTTTTGGCTTTCAAACAGAATTTCTGGGTTCTCAGTCTGAGCATACCTGAAGAAGCTATGAATGGCAGCCAACCGCTGATTCCGAGTAGTGATACTCACATTTTTGGAGGTTTCGAGCCAATGTAAAAAGTCCTTAATGCTAAGCACGGTCAAAGAAGCAAACGAAATCCTTTCCGGCCTGATCCGCTGTTCCTCCTGCATAAATATTAGATACTGCATTAGGGTATCGCGATAGGATTTAATCGTATTTGGGCTGAAGTTTCTCTGCCCAGGCAGAAAATCTGTCAAATACCGCGTGAGCGTCTTCGCAAAATCAGTTTGTTTCATATGGTTTCACCTCCGGAATGATGTATGAACAATGCTTTTCGGTCTTGCTTGTTATGTCGGGGTACAAATCGGCAGTCAGCCGCAGGTACCTTTGGCTTCCACGCATATCTTCATGGCCGAGATAGGCCGAAAGATATGGAAGGCAGTTGTTGAGATCTCTTCCGTCTAGAACCCACTTTTTCAGGCAGTTTACGGCGAAGACATGGCGAAAATCGTGGATTCGGGGGCCTTTCCCTCTCCCAAGGTGGGAAATCTGCGCTTGCCGGAGCACCCCTCTAAAGAGGCTATATATAGTTGCCTCGGAATAATGCCCGCCAAATGGAGACGGAAAGAAAAAGGGGTTCCCCGCCTTTCCAACTTCTACAGTTTTACAGTATTCCCGGCATCGTTCCGTGAGGCTGTCCGCCATAGGTATTATTCGCTCTTTATTGAACTTCGTATTATGAATGTACAAGGTGCCTTTGCTGAGGTCGACATCGTGTCGAGTCAGATTGATTGCCTCGGAAATCCGGAGGCCACATCCATAGAGCATACGTATTAAAAGTGGCAAGACCAGATGCCTGTGGGGTGTACAATCCTGCGGCGGGTAATGGTCGCATACCTCAAATATCCTCTTTATCTCATCGCTTGAAAATATATAGGGTATATAAGCATACCTGTCTACGGTGACCATCGACCTGGGATAAACATAGGCAGAGCATCCAATGCGGTTCATATATTCTGCCAATCCCCGCAACAAGGAAATCCTTCCGCATTGTGTTGAGACGGTCTCATTTGGCTTGCGCACCGTCCACTCTATGACCAATTGCTTGGTTAGAACTGCCTCCGTCAGACCGCGACTATGTACGAAGGAGTCAAACCTCTTCAGCATGTCGGCTCCCCTTTCGAACTTATAGCCCACAGCTCGCTTTTCTGCGATGTAAGCCTCAATTGAAACGGCAAGAGCACTCCGAAATAGATGTTTTTCAGGCATTTTGTAGCACCTCCTCCGGGTCGAGTGCACAGGCCTTCAGCCCATTCAGATCTGTGTGCAAATACACCGAAGTCGATTTTGAGTCCACATGCCCCAGGATTTCGGAGATAACTGCAAGCGATGCTCCCTGCTCCAGAAGGGTGCTCGCCAAGGAATGTCTTAGCGAATGAAGCCCGTGCCGCTTCCCGTGGGGAACGGTGATTCCGGCCAGGCGAGTGTATTTGGTGATAATGTTATGAAGATTGGCGTTTTCGCCAAAAGCTTCGAAGGGGGCATGCAGACGCACAAACAAATACGGCGACGCGCATACTGGCCGGGCATTTTGAAGATAATCGATTAGAGCCCAGCCGACGTCGTGCAGAATCGGATAGGTTACTTCAATGTTGGTTTTTTCCTGCGTAATGGTAATTATTTTGGTAGCCCAGTTCAAATCCGAGAGTTTCAATGCCTTTATGTCACCGGCCCGTATTCCGAGCTTGGCAACCAGAAGAAGGATGGCGTAGTCTCTCTTTCCCAGAGGGCTTCCTCGATCAATGGCATCAAGCATACGTTTTACCTCGGCCGGGTCCCACGTTGAGGGAACAGCGGGGTAATAATATCTTTTCTGCTTCGGCACGCTAAGGGATAAGTCCTTTTCGGTGTATCCGTTTAGATAGAGAAACCTCAAGAAGACTCTCAGGGTGGTCAATATTGCTGAGATGCTCTTTTCATGGTGAGGACAGATGCTTATAACGTAATTCGAAATGATCTCCGGTGTGATTTCGCTTACATCCATCACTTTGCGCAGTGAGAGATAATCCACAAAAAAGAATAGGCGCTGTAATCTGGTGCGCATCCCGCGCCGGGAGTATTCATTGTTTTCGCATTCCTTCTCGTATGCTGTCAGAACTTCCTCAAACTGTGGTGGCTTGATATATCCCTTCCGCTTTACGATTCTACGGAGGATAACGCCATGCAGTTGATAATCGCCTAGCAGCCGGATTGACCTGATGGCTGGTTTTGCTTTTTGAGGAAATGCTTCCAGATAGTAGTCCACTGTACAGCTATATTTTTGCCTTAGGTACTCCTTCCCGAATTCCTCGGAAAAATATAGCTCGTCTTTGTCCCGCGCAAATGCACAGATCCTGTTGAATGAAGCCCGGTATCCGCATATGGTGTGGTACGCGTAATTCAGCTGTTTGAGTTTTTCAATGACTTCTGCCGCAAGTGCCTCGATTGGTTTTCTTCTTTCCACAGTTTACCTCCAATAGACAAAATTTCATTGCCTATTGTGAGATATTATGGAAAGAAATTAAAGCACATCTGATTGAAACACGAGGATGTACGCTAATTTCTTTCCATAAGCAAATTCTTTCGATAATTGCCGGTGCCGATGGGACCGGCCAGGATGACGTCTTCCGCCCGATTTAGATAAGCGCAGCTGGCCAGCTCCAGCAGCTTGGGGCGGGATATCCCCTTGAGCGCGTCCCAGTCCAGTTGGTCCATGGTCTTGATATCGGGGAAGTGGGCTTCCTGCAGCCGGCGGGCGGCGGTCCGCTCCTGCCGGGACCGCACCTCGGCTTCCAGCACCTGGCGGAGGAATTCCTCGTAGGCCCAGCCGCCGTCACGCGCCTGGCGGGCCAGTGCCTGGTACTCTCTGGCCGCCCCCGGCATCTTTAAGCCATGCAGGTGCTCGCTGATGACAGCTTCACGGATGGCGGTCTCGCTCATCGCACACCTCCCTGGAGGAGGACGTCGTAATCCGCCGGCGAGCCCGCCTCGATCTCATAGCTCTGCAATACAGCCGGCACCTCGACGACGGGACTATCCTGCCGGATTCTCCCTGCCAGGGCCAGGAGATCACACCGTCCGGCCTTCAGAGCCGCCTCAAGGGCTTCAGCGACCGTTTCAGAGCCGTAGTCTACCACCGCTCCCATTACCCGTGACAGCACCCGTGCGGCTTCCCTGGCCCCGTAACGTCCTACCAGCAGTGACCAGAGCTGGCCGTAAGGCTCACCGAGTTCCGCCACTAATTCCGGCGCCACCTGGCGCACCGCCTGTGGCTTCTTAGCCAGTTCCGGGAGATAGTGCCGGTAACGGATCTGCCTGCCGCCCCGTCTTTGCCGCGGTACCACTTCCGTTTCGCCGCGGCAGACCAGCTTGATATCTTCGACGCCCACATATGCCGTGGCTTCCAGTCGTGCCCATCCGGAGGGCACCGAGTAGGTAGCCACCCCTATTTGCACTGTTGCTTTGCTGGATACCGCCGCCAGCACGGTCTTCCTGGCTTCAAATGGCCTCTCCGGCAAAGCTAAGAATTTCTCTTGTTCTTCCCGCCACAGGTCACGGCACCGGCGTCCGTCTCGCCGGACCCGCCCCCACCAGGCCGTCTCGACTTCGTGAATCAGCGACGAGGATATCTCCGCCAGGCTGTGACCACGGGGTACGGGGGTCAGATGCTGAAGCCGCAGTCCTTTTCCCCGGGATTCCACGCTCCCCTTGTCATGCCCCTCGCCGGGTCTGGCAAAACACGGCTCGAACAGATAGTGGCTGACGAGAGCCTGAAAACGCTCGGTCAGCTCCGGGGCGATTCCTACCCGGCGTTTCACCGCCGCCGTCAGGTTATCATACACCAGCCGCTGCGGGAGACCGCCAAAATGCGCCGCCGCCCGGACATGGCCGTCCAGAAAGGATAACTGGTCGCAGGACTCGTAAAGCCAGGTGAAATCACGTCCCGAATAGGGCAGATGCAGTAACAGCTTCCAGGCACGGCGGAGGTCGCTGTCTATTTCTACGGTTACCTCGAAGAAATCGACCTGTCCCTCCTCTCCCGGGCGGTGGACCAGCGGGATAAACACTTCCGCCGTCCGGCGGCGTTTTTCACGGAGATAGTCTCGGACGACGGTAACACCGGTCTGATAGCCTTCCTCGACCAGCTGGCGATGGATACGGGTGCCGGTAAGGCGCTGCTTCGGCGTGAGACGCCCCGCCCACCGGCTCAATATTTCGTCGATGCGTGGCCCAATTTTGTCCGTCACCGGTCTGTTTCGGGGAGCGGTTTCCTTTCGGACGGGAGCAGATATCTCGAGGTATTTGGCTACCGTGTTGCGGCTTACGCCCATTTCACGGGCAACGGAGCGGATACTGCGGTGCTCCACGAGCACCTTATGGCGGATAACGAAGACTTTGTCCATTCGAAGCATTCCTTTCCTCCGGCATCTACTGGATCTCCATGTAGATTACCGGACTTCAAGGAGTGGCTCAATTTCTGAGCGGCGAATGGCTCAATTTCTCGGCGTTGCGTCCACAAAGAAAGGTGGTAGGATTGAGCCATATCTGGTCAAGGCAGAGATGAGCGACCACACCAAATGAAATGCACAGCACCCCGCTCTTTCCGCGCCGAAGCCAAAGGTATGCCCCAACAGCAGCCAAGAGCAGGGTGAATAACAAGGTGTGAGTGAGGATTCTACCGTTATTGAAGGTGTCAGGAAAAAGCCACAATCCCAATGGTTTGTCAATAATGTCCGGCAGCATGGAGCCAAGCATAACCAGCCGGTAATCCAACTGGAAGGAGGAGCGTTCAGCATTTGGAGAATCCAGATATGCCGCCTCGGGAGTGACTTCAGCCGTTGAAACTGGCTTATGCTTGGCCAGGTTCAGTTTCGCCCTCGTAACGGTTTTTTGTACGAGCCAAGTAATACCAACGGGTATACCGACGTGAGCAAGTAGTAGCATGTTACTTTATATTACCAAGTGCAGTGAGCTTATGTAAAAGGTCACCAAGGAAATAATTGAGGATTTTATTAAGCGAAGGGTAACAGGCGAGTTGACATCTTGCAGCAGGTCTTAACTGTAGAGGCAGATTCACACTTCTTTTGTTGATTGAGCTACCAGTCCCTTGTAATCTGAGACTGGTAGCTCACGAATCCGCATGAACAAACCCCGGCAAGCAGTTCTTGTCAGTCTTTAGCAGAACACGCTCTTACTCGTATGTGATTATGTCTCACGTCTCCGCCACCATAAGAAGTAGGTCAGCAATGCAGCCACTATCACTACGGCAGCAATGATACCTCCGTAGAGCCACCAGTTAACCGGTGTCGGAGTGGGTGTCGGTATCGGCGTTGGCGTCGGCGTCGGTACCGGTGTCGGAGTGGGTGTCGGCGTTGGCGTTGGCGTCGGTACCGGTGTCGGAGTGGGTGTCGGCGTTGGCGTTGGCGTTGGTACCGGTGTCGGAGGTGCCTTCACCGTGAAGGTACCAGCCGCACCATCAATCGTGACTCTATAGGTTCCCGGCTCTTTCTGAGTGGTGGTAAAGGTCACTACCTGGCTCTTGTGACCGGCCAGGGTCACTGACTGGGTAGCCACTTTTGCCCCATTGATGGTAAGGGTAACCTCGTACTTACCAGACAGGTCTCCTGTATTGCCAATAGTAGCCTTTATGGTGACCGTGTCACCGGGATTGACCTCAGTGGGTGATATGGAAAGAGCGCTAGCTGTGAAGGCAGCTGGCCGAGTGTAAGCAACCACGGCGAAGGCCGTGAAATGGCTTACCTTACCGCTTATAGTATGAGTGACCGGGTCAACAGTGATGTTTTCAAGTACAACCCACTGTCCGGTAGCTTTGTCATAGAAAGCAATGGCCAGGTTTTCCTCAGATACGCCGGCTGGAATAGCTGCCGGGTCATAGGTGAAGGTAACAGTTACCGGCGGATCAAAGGTAGCTCCCTCGGGCCCGAAATCGTAGGTAAGGCCGATGACGTTAGCCTGGGCCGGAGGTGCCGGTGGTGACGCCATCTTCTTTATGCTTATCTGGCTCAGGGGCTGACCATCCTTGGTCTTGCCGACAGTGCCCGCAGGTATATTGAGCTGAACTTTGCTGTCATCAGAGCTAGCGGTAACTGATTGTGTGAATACACCCTGGCTTGTAACCTTGCCAGACACTATTGTCTCACCGGCGGCTGGTCCGCCTCCCCCACCACCTACCTCTGTAACAGCACGCGAGAGCGTGAAAGCACCGCTTGTCTTGGTGAATGTTGTGCCATTGGCGCTAACGTTGGCTTCTATCTTGTAACTGCCCTCAGGCCATGATGCCGGGGGCGTCCAGGTAATGCTGTAAGTAATTGATGTAGTCCCAGTTTGGGTAGCGTAATAGCCGTAACCGTAGCCGGACGACCCATACCCATAGCCATAGCCATAGCCCCAGTAATGCGGGCCGTATCCGTAACCGAAGGAGCTATCACCATATCCATAGGTATACCCATAGCCGTAGCCCCAATAATTGGCTGTTGTTGCTGTGACAGAAGCCGCACCACCACCGGTGTCGGTACTGGTATAGCTTCGTGAGCCGTCGTCCACTGGCAAATTAGCCAACGTAGCTTGGTAACTGGCTCGGCTATCTGATTTATATATGTAAATGTTAACACCTTGAATCGGAATCAGCTCACGGTCTTCAATGGTTACCTGCACGGTAAAAGAGTAGCTTTGCCCAAGGGTTCCAGATGACGGATTAGTAATAGTCATATTCATTGCCTGTGCAGAGGGAGCAAGCCAGAGCGTGAGACCAATCGCCAGTGTCAGGGCAATCGATATCGCTACTCGGGCAAAACTCTTATTCTTGAAAATAGAGCTACCGGCATGTTCTGTAGCCATCGCCAGACCTCCAATTCTGTTGCTTATCTTTTTCCTTACGCATTTGACAAGCCTCGCAACCTTTCCATTCTCAGAAGAACAATTTTGCACGTTCGTGCTCTGATGAAGTTTACCTGCCAGCAAGAGCAATTCTTCCTTGTCCACTTTCAAGGCCTGGGCCAGACGAAGAATTGTCTTTTTACTGGGAGGAGGCTTGATACCATTTTCAATCTTACTGACATAACTGGGGTTAATGCCGGCCCGAAGACCAAGTTGTTCTAGGGATAGTCCGACTTTCTTTCGTAACTCTCTAAGTTTTGGGCCGAATTCGTGCAGTGCCTTATCTTTCAGGCTCTTGGCTACTTCGCCGGGAACTATGCCGGCCAAGGTTAGTAGCTCGTCCTTATCGGTATTAAGAGCTTCGGCCAACTGGAATATGACCTTCTCGCTCGGGGGAGGTAACTTTCCTCTCTCAATCTTGCTCAGATAGGTGAAATCGATGCCAGCCTTAGCGGCAACATCACGCAGGGATAGATTTATCCGAGTTCGCAGTTGTCTAATCTTTAGCCCGAATTGATGCTGGATAGGCCCATCCGAACTTAACATATAGCTAGTATAAAGTAAATTTGAATAAAAAGTCAATACCCTTTTGCAAAATTTTTGACCTTTTTTTCAACTTCTTATCCCCTAGTCCCGGTTAACTATGCGAACCAACAGCAGGCTGAGACAATTGATAGGCTGGAGTTCGGTCTATCATACCCCGATATGAGGACGCCTTAAGACAGCAACACTGAAGTCAGGCAACTCCCGCGCGTTAACCTCCCCGACTTGTGGCAGATACTTCACCGTTCTCGGCCAACGTTATGCCAATATCATCAAGCCACCCGCGTGCCCGTTCTTCTATCCGCTCGTCCTTAAACTGAAACCATCTCTCCCTTTCTTCGGGATAGCGAAGCAGGACATCTTTGAAGCGCCGAAAGGCTCCCCGACCGTTGATAGCCAGCTCAAGTAGCTCAGCCAGATGCTCATCTTTGACCGTGGCAATAAAGTCTTCCATATCCTCGTAGCCCTCGTGGGACTCGGCTCTGGGTATTTGCTCATAGCGGTCAGGCTCTTCCTCAATGCGTTCTCTCAGGCTTCTGGTTTCCTCATCATCCGTGTATTCGGAAAGGAACAGTATCTCACCTGTCTTGAGGTCAAGGTAGTGCTCGTGCTCATATGAGCTGTCTTCCATGGCTGAGCAAAGCTCGTCGAGGTCTATCTTGAGACTTTTCCTGTCCACAGCAGCTACATGCCTGCCTCAATGTCGCTATTTGAGCAGGTATTGGCAGGGTTCTGATTGTTGTCTAAGCCTTGCCAATTCTAAACATCTTTGTTCCACAGGTGGGGCAGACGCCCTCGGTGGCCGGTTTACCATTTTTCATGGTAATGGTTTTGGTATCTTTCATTTCCTTTTTAGCTCTGCATTTCACACAATAGCCCTGCATGGTTTCCCTCCATCAATAATACTCAATGATACTCACCACGCAGGATAGCAGATTAAGAACACAGGCGTCAACGTCATCGTCCCCCGGTGACCCCAGACCATCGACGCTGCGCCTTTACGCAACGCCAGTGCTGCCTATTATCTAACCTCATTCCTTCGTATAGATTGATTGGTAGATTGTTTGTCTCATAGTCAGGTAGCTGCTGATGCTACCCAGGATTTCGGATGAGAACAAGAGTCGGTCGAATAGTTATCACGCCGGTCAAAAGGGGATTGTTTGCACTGTTTCCTGTATACTACCTGGCTCCGGAGCTGTTACCTACTGTCCTCACAGGCGTGACATCCTCGTTGCACAGGCACGGATAGGGTCACCCACTCCCATCCTATATTTAGACCTCTGCCAGGACAGTGCAAACGTGGCTCTGCAAATACCGTGCAAAACAAGCCTGCACTGCCCTCTGCTCACCTTTGCACTGCTTCGGCAAAGCAAAACCAGCCAACAGTGCTTGAAGTCCCTACCCTTGTCTGCTAAAATCGTCTCAGATGGTGGGGTGTGAGACTAACGGCTCAGGCTAAAAGCCAACTCGAAAGTTCTTAATACCGTACACTTAGCTCCACCAAAGGTGACTTTTGTAAAACCAGACTGCACTCTCTCTATTGTATTTAATTTAGCGATATTCAACCGGCATAATATCTTCCTCGATTTCAAGTTCTCTGACGGCAATATCTTAATTCCGAACTTGGCGATTAAATCGGCCCTCTCTTGAAAAGAGGCCTCCTCCAGATTCCGATTACGAAGCGTGCTCAGCTCCTGCCTTAGCAACTCGGCCTCTAGTGTGCTAATCCCTCTATTCGCCATCTGATCGAGTAATCTTCCAATCTCTGACTCCGCCCTTGCGATGGCCTCGCGATGTTCGGCAAGTTTGGTTTGGCTTTCTTCGGGTGTATAGAAACCTTTCTCCCAGCCTTCCTGTACCTTACTGACTCGAAGTTTTGCATGGCTGATCTTAAATTGCTCAAATCTAATGAGCTTTTCCAGGTCTGTACTCTCAGAAGATACAGCGGCTAATTGCTGGTCCAGCCACTCCTCATTACGTAGCATTGTAGATATCTCTTCCCAGATCTCTTCATCCCAGGTTCCGGGGACAAATCGATTATAGTTGCAGGGATTTGTAATCCAGGGGCAATAGTGGGCCCGGCAATAATAATAAACTTCATCACCGCCGTTCTTGCGCAGAACCGACATCGGTTTACCGCATTTCGGGCAAAGCATCCGGTTTCGGAATAACGCGTTGATTTTTTTGCCCTGCTTGCCTCTGCCACGGCCTCGCTCCCTGAGATTACGATCGGCCTTTACCCACATTTCCTCGGTAATCAAAGACGGTACTTCGAATGTTACCTTCTCGTTCTCAGGTTTTGGTCTAATCAGAGTTCTCTTGATGCCCAGAGTAAGGTCGCCCAGAGGCCTCTCTGGATTCGGTACACGGCCATTAGCATTATATTCTGCCTTGCCTGTATAGCATTTGTGACTGGCGATCTTGATTACCGTCTTCGGAGCCCAGGTAGGTCGGCAGGGTGGTCGAATCCCGAGTTCATTTAATTTGCTGGCCACCCAATAAGCAGTGCGGCCTTCATCTCCGAGCCATACGAAAATCTGTATCACTACCCAGGCTGGACTACGCTGAACTGGTTGCCCATCGGGTCCGAGTTCGTCTATCTCCCACCACGCCCGAAGGACTTTAGCCCTGCCCGTTCGAGCTTCGAAGACCTTTTCGGTGCGGTAGATATAACCATAGGCAGCCCGGTGTGCAGGTGCCTTACCCGCCAGGACACGGGCCACATTACCCGCCAGGGCATTATCACGGTTGCATTTGACCCTCAAAGCGTTGGCCTGGGCCTGGATAAGCCGGGTGGTCTGGCTGGCCCAATCATTGCCGCTAGGTGCGTCACCATAAACAACCTGCACCCCATAATAAGTGCATTCTTTCTCAAACGTCAGTTGGTGTAGCGGATCTGCCGAAAGTCGTCCTTGGAAGGGAATAACTATCTTAGCTATGCGCCTACCGGCGATTAATTCGGTCCGCAGACGGATCATACCGGGGCGATTGAAGTCCTCGCTTGAATCAGCATCGTAGATCACATATTCTCTGGGTACGATTCCTCCAATTTGTTTGGCTAATTTAGCACAGGTAAGCAGATATTCTCCAAGACGATCATTCTTCGCTTGTTCCTCACTGGATTGCCTGTTATATGCTACTGTCCACTGTTTGAGGCTCAAATCGCAACCCAGCACACCAAAGCCTTCTTCGTAGCCCGCTGCCTTGGCAGCTTCTGTGATATAACGGTCAAGACGCTCCTTGCTCATAACTTCTGCTGGTTGAACCATGTTTATTACCTCCTAAATAGCCATCGGCGAATGTTAGTGCTATCTTCACCAGTCACCGGCGATTCTGGTAACTGCCATTGGGACACGGCTTCATCGGTCTGCTCTTGTCCCTTTATTATGGAACTCGACCATAATACGCGCATTGCCAATGCGGTCTCAACCACCCTTCGCTGCGATGCTTCGCTAGCGTCTCCGTATTGCTTCAAGGCGAGCTTAGCGACCTCATCCAGCAGGTGTCTTTCAAGATATATATCAAGCTCTGCCATCCCTACTATACCTCAGATATCGCCGTAAAGCATCCCGGACAAAACGTGCCCTCGCCCGAACACCTTCATTCGGCCAAATTTGCTTAACATAGTCGGTGACCTTTTTCATTAACTCATCATTGATGGTCATCTTTAATCTTGCCACATCTACGCTCCGGATAGCCAAACTAAGGATACATTCGGGTAGCTAAAACAGAAGCCTCAGAAGGGCCTATGCCTCTATGCAGAAGCATCAGCTCGGCTGCACGCCGCCTCTCCGCTTGATTCCCGGCTCGGTTCACTAGCGCCATGAAACTCCCAAGAGCAAAAGGGAATTTAAGCACTGCCTCCAGTGTAGGCGGTGCCGGCAAGGTGTTTTTGGAGAGCTGTGCCAACGGCAGGGCAACAATCCCCGCTAATCGAAGTTCATCTTCATCGGCGATGGCACGTTTCCAGCAGGAGGGGCACTGACGAGAAGGAGCAGGGCCTCTGGAAACCCATTGATGGTTACAGGATAAACACCAATATTTCATATATTCCATTATAGCACTTGTTGTCAATAGTGGCAATAATGGCAATGTAAACGTTTGTCATTCTCATTATCACGAAGGAAATACAGTATTACAATAAATCGGTCTAGCCACAACTGCGCCAGCCCCAACCCTTTCCTGGTAAAAACACAGAACCTATTCCCATATGGTGACCGATAAAAACAGCTTCAGTGTACCTGTACAAATTTGGTTGAACAAAATGGACTTATGTATGGAGTTAAGCAAAACGCCAAGGCTGCAGCCGAGAGTCGGGCTATCTTACATACATGGAATCCAGCCTGTTGTTTATCGTCTCAATATCAAATGCCTCGGCATCGAAGTGGCCCCCTAGCCACGTCATGATTTCCGCATAATCCTCATTCCTCGGGTCGCTAATAGTTCTTAGCAACTCCGCATACCCATGCACGCCACCGCAATCCTCTGGCGGGCATGCGCGCTCTCCGCCCAGGCAAGATAGGTATGGCGTGAACGAAGCTCGCGGAAAAATATTTTCTACCACAAGCTGGTGTGTCCAGTTATCGCCAAAGTCGTACACGTATTGAAAAGTTTGCCCCTTTTTCTTTAGTAGCTGGCTGAGTTTTACCCGCTTTGAGTTCTTGAATGGCAGCTCGTAAAGTTCATTGTCGGGGTCAGGCATCGCATATTCATCTGCTCCAATCTTAAAGCTATAGAGATGTGAATTCGTCCAGCCCATGACTCTTTGAAGAATGAGGTGCAGACGGTGCAATGTCACACTGGAGGGTACCACAAACCGCCGCCAAATGAGAGGGTTCGTCTCTAACAACGCAACCCGAAGCTGATACACAGAATCCTGCGTTGGCACTGGGCTGGCTTCTTGATGGCCTTTGTTAGCTACTGCCTTACGCTCCCCCCTGATATCGGAGTGCTCTGCCCAATTCTCGATGATGCAACATAAGCGGTGGATACGCTTGTATATTTCTTCATTGGTCTGAAATAACATAATCGCGCGATTGTAAAGGGTGATCTTTGTCGTCCCCAGCTCATGGTCTATCTCGAGAAAATCAACTTGTACGGGGTCGCCGGTGTCGGGGATCCCGTACGTGCCTCCTGAGTTGAGTAGATCATTATCAAACACTGAGTCCACAATCTCGCGTGTCAGGTTCGGTCCCTGCAGGATTGTGGTCTTGAGACCTTGCAGGTTCGAAGGATCAGAAATCAAACCCCGGCTATAAATAATTTTACTGATCGCTGGACGTGTACTCATATCGCCCTTCCGAAAACATTGCTGGTTGCTTGAGCCTTGATGGAATGGGACAATTATAACATTCTCTCAGGCTTTGCGCCAAATCCTACGTTTATTGTGGCGCTATCCTTGGTTTCCTCATTGCACATTCCGCCCAATTGTTCAATACACTCGGTAGCGACCGGTCGAGAACCGAAGATAGCAGTCAAGTCGTGATATCTTGAAAGCCACGACAAGGGTATCACCGCAGAAATGACAATAAATACAACTGTGTCATATGTGCTAGAATTATGGAAAGCCTGAGATGTTCCTAATTTATTTCGGAATTCTATTACTGTCGGCGGCAACGCTCCTTTTCGAGATCACTCTAACCAGGGTGTTTTCGGTAGCCCAGTGGTATCATTTTGCTTTCATGGTGGTCAGCTTGGCTCTGCTAGGCTTCGGTGCTAGTGGTTCCCTTTTGTCACTGTTTCCTCGTTTAGTTAAGAAGCAATTAAGCCGCCTACTGGCAGTCTGCGCTGCCCTCTTTTCTTTAAGTTGCCTTGGCAGCTACTTGTTGGTTAATAAAATCCCCTTTGATTCCTACCGCGTGGCGTGGGAAAGCCGTCAACTACTTTATTTAGTAGTCTACTACCTTTCTCTAGCTGTGCCGTTTTTGTTTACTGGTCTGGCTCTGGGAGCTGCGCTGTCCAAGATGCCCTCCCAGGCTGGCAAACTTTACGGCTTCAATATGCTGGGGTCTGGGCTCGGCTGTCTTCTCGTGCTAGTAAGCCCGTCTTTGTTCGGGTGTGCTGGCATGGTGGTCCTAGCTGCCTTGCTTGGCTTGGCAGCGGTTTGTGTTTTCAGTGCGACTGGCTACAAGCTGCTTCTGAGCTTGGCTTCTGCTGGAGGTATAGGACTGATTCTCCTCATAATCAGCTTGCCAGGAACATTCGAGGTAAAGATGTCACCCTACAAGAGTCTGAGTCAAGTTTTGCTTCATCCGCAGACGCAAATCTTGTGGACAGCGTGGAATACCTTCTCCCGTGTGGATGTAGTCCAGAGCAGCAGTATCCACATTGCTCCGGGGCTGAGCTTCAACTGTGAGTTGGAACTTCCGCCGCAATTAGGTGTGACTGTAGACGGAGCCAACATAAGCCCGATTAGTCAAATTGAGGCTGAACAGGCTGAGTTCACCGAATATTTGCCTGATGCTCTGGTTTACCATCTATCACCTGGGGCTAAGGCTTTGATAGTAGAACCTCAGGGTGGCTTGGACGTATTAACTGCCCTTTACCATCAGAGTTCATCGGTAGTGGCGGTCGTGTCCAATCCTCTCGTAATTGAAGCTATAGAGACCTTTGGTGAAAAGGGCAACTTTCTTAGTGACTCCCGGGTAAAGGTGGCTATTGAGGGGGTTAGGAGTTACCTGAGGAGGTCACAGGAACAATATGACGTGATCCAAGTGGCGTTGACCGACAGCTTCCAGGTGGTGGAGGCCGGCGCTTATAGCCTATCAGAGAACTATCGCTACACAGTGGAGGCTTTTGAGGAGTATTACCGGCACCTAGCCCCGGGAGGGTACTTATGCATCACCCGGTGGCTTCAGGTGCCACCTAATGAAGAAGTCCGCCTGATGTCACTGGCAACAGCCACCCTTGAGGGTCTCAACATAAGCCACCCTGAACAGCATATGTCTGCCATCCGCACCTTACAGACCGTCACTTTACTGGTTAAGGAAAGTCCCTTCAGTAACCAGGACATCATTACAATCAAGGATTTCCGTGATAAGCTGGGATTCGATATAATCTATTTCCCCGGGATAGAGCGAACTGACCTGAATCGCTATAACGTGCTACCCCAGGAAGTCTATTATGAGGCTTTTAGCCGCATCTTGTCACCTTCAACCAGGAAAACTCTCCTCGCCGACTACGCCTATGACATTTCTCCGCCTACTGACGACAGGCCTTTCTTTTTCCACTTCTTCAAGTGGAGTCAAGCTCCGTATATTTGGCACAGTCTGGGCAAGACTTGGCAGCCATTCGGCGGTGTCGGCTATCTCTTGGTAGTGGCTCTCCTGCTCTCGGCAATGCTGGCTTCAGCCATATTTATCCTACTTCCCCTTTACTTTCGTACCGATCAGAAAAGAGGAAAAAGCAGGGCTCGCATAAGGGGAATGCGCTGGCAACTGCTCGTTTACTTTTCGGCACTGGGCCTGGGGTTTCTGTTCATTGAAATCCCGCTAATGCAGAAGTTTATCCTTTTCTTGGATCAACCGACCTACTCTTTCGCAATAGTACTGTTCACCATTTTTATCTGCTCTGGCTTGGGGAGCCTGCTGTCCGCCAGGCTATCTAAGGTGTTGCCTCAAGTTATCGTGAGCCTCGGCCTGCTGGCGTTTATTTATCCTCTGCTTCTGCCTCGTATATTTGAGACATTACTAGGTCAGTCGCTGCCCCTCAGGCTTCTCGTTTCTTTTGGTGCTTTGGCACCGCTCAGCTTTACGATGGGTGTTCCCTTTCCTTGGGGCATAAGGACTTTAGGCACCATGTCTCCTGAATTAGTTCCCTGGGCTTGGGGAATTAACGGCTGTGTCTCGGTGGTGAGCTCTATCCTCTCGTCGATGCTAGCCCTCTCAGCCGGGTTCTCTTGGGTCTTGGTAGCTGGCGGAGGCGCTTACCTAGTGGGGGCAGGAGTCGCCTATCACTGGGTTAGGAAAACAAGAGTGGTCTTGAGAAGAGAGCAACCTGCCTAGTGCTCACCCAACATAGGCACGAAGGCCACGCCTCCTAGGTTAGTGGACTGGAACTGCTCATCCTTTCTCTCAATAAGCCACAAGGTCTGGTAGTATCCTGGGGGCCCTACTGGAATGACCAGTCTGCCTCCGTCTTTGAGTTGCTTGAGCAAGGGTTGCGGTACATGATCAGGAGCACAGGTGACAATAATGGCGTCAAACGGGGCATTTTCCTGCCAACCATAGTAACCATCACCAATCTTACAGTGAACATTATAACCCAGTTTCTTTAGTGTGGCATCAGCTTGTTGTCCCAAGGGTTCTATTATCTCTATGGTATAGACTTGGTCGGTAAGCTCAGCTAAGATAGCTGCCTGATAGCTAGATCCGGTGCCAATCTCAAGCACCTTCTCCCTCGGTCGGAGTGCCAAGTGCTGGGTCATCAAGGCGACGACGTAAGGTTGTGAGATGGTCTGTCCATAGCCAATGGGCAGTGGATGGTCGGTATAGGCCTCGCTTAAACACTCCGGTGGCACAAACCGATGCCTTGGTACCTTGGCCATGGCTGAGACCACTCTTGGATCGGTGATATCCCGACCCCGAATCTGTCCCTCTACCATCTTATTTCTGGCTTCAGCGAAGGCGATCTCTGTCTGATTTTCTGAAGTGCTGGCAGGGATTGGCGTGACGGTCGTCCCGGTGTGTTGAACACAGGCCGAGAATGCTAGAAGTAACAAGAGCCCCACAGCCAGTGGATATCGCATAATGAACTCTGTCCTTCTATGCCTCTGACTAACGATCAACATTTACTGCCTTTGCACAGATGCAGGGAAGCAACGTCCTATCAACCAAATGCTAACTCACTGAAAATTACCAGTCAAGTCTCAAAACTACGTCATCTTTGCCTTCCTCGTTTGCTATTTGGTAAAGTTGTCCATAAGTAACAATCCGCTAAATCGTGCAATGAGATAACAACATACTAGAATGTGACGTGACGGCAAACGGAGCGTCATTTTACTTTGCAGCAGAAGGCCTTTGAGAAGTAGCTACTCCTTCGCATTGACTTTCACATACCCGTTTTTCCGAAACCAGTTGACCGCTTTCTCAATAGTTGTTCTGATGGGTGTATGCGGCATGCCCAATTCTTTGATGGCTTTGGAACAATCGTAAAAAAGGTCTTGGTCTACCAGTATCCGCATATCTACGAGGTCCATCCCAGGCGGTTTTCGAGTAAAGAACGATATTAACTTCATTAAACGGGCCATGGCCATAATAGTATTTCGCGAAAACTTTTTGGTGATGGGTTTGGTGCCTGCAATTTCAGCTACCATGTCGAAAAATTCTTTATAGTTTAAATTGGTACCGCCCAAGATGTATCTTTCTCCAATTCTCCCTTTTTGAGCCGCCAGTATCATACCCCGAGCCACATCATCGGCATCTACCATATTGATTCCCCCGCCAAAGTATCCCGGCATCTTCCCGTTAAGAAAATCTAAAATAACATGCCCGCTGGGAGTAGGTTTGACGTCTCGATCACCGATTATGAAGGTTGGGTTAACGACTACCAAGGGAAGTCCTTTCTTACGGAATACCAGGGCCGCCTGTTCGCCTTGGTACTTGGAAATATAATAGGGGCTGCCCGAATTTCCCCAATTGAATTGGGGTTTCTCGTCGGCCATCTTGCCGGGTTGGCCGGCGTAACCCACAGCGGCGACGCTGCTGGTATACACCACTTTCTCGACTCCCTGCTGGAGGGCAGCGTTTAAAGCTGTTTTGGTCCCTTCCACGTTTATATCGAAATACTCTTTCTTAGGAGCGTTCTCCACATATAGGCCGGCGTTCTGATAGAAAATATTGCAACTTTTTAAGGCGGCTTTCATGGCTTCCCCGTCACGAATATCCCCTTTTACTCTCTCCACATCCAGACCATCAATTGTGCGGGTATCGCTCTTTTCACAGACCAGGACTTTAACCTCGCTATTGTTCTTTAGAAGCTCTCTGACTAGACTGGAACCCAACAGTCCAGTGGCACCGGTTACTAATGACTTCATGTTTTCCCTCCTCCATTTCTAGCGCTATTTTAGTCAAGATAGGGCAGTTGCAGTCCTCATCTAGGGGTCATCCGCAAACTCCATAGAATCTCGCAGCGTTAGGTATTTCGGTCTGACACCCAGCTGGAACGGGCATATGATCATATCCGGTGTATCTTCAACGACCCTCAACGGCTGGGCCCACAATACCTTCCCTTTCCACATCTGTCGAAGTACCACGATATCGCCCCGATTGTAATAAGTTGTCTTCATGTTTTTTCCAAAATACGCCTGGTTATCCAGCTAATATCTTGTCTTCGCCGTTTGTTCAATTGAGCAAATATGGGGATGTTTGCCATTCCATGCGTACATTTCGGTTTAATTCACTGTGGGCTATTGTTATCAACGCGGTATTCCTAAAATGTAAGACAGTGAATCGTATTGAACGAATAAATTCACCATGTCTCCAAAGGCAGATCGAAACAGCTGTTCATGTTGCTGGCGAATCGGGTTTGAAATGGTACTTCCTCGATCTCCAATTCTAGTAATGTCGAGGCTCGAGGAGAACCGCCTATCTTCAGCACTGGAATATTGTCCTTTGCCCCTTTCTTCCATAGCAAGCTGAAATTCGAGTTCACATTGAAATCTCCCTTGAAAGCTGTTTGACTCTTCAGCAGATTACTATTATGGATGCTATATAAAAAGCTTGTTTCATCAAAACGTCTTGGGACGCCGGATTTAGGTATGGATAATTCGAAATATACCTCTCCGTTCTCATCCTTGGCGACCGTCGTACATTCATCACCTGATGTTGAAATGCTAATCTCTTCCAGAACTTTTGGTAAGCCCCAAATTCTTGTACCCCGGATCTGGTTCTCTAAAGACGTGACCGGCATAAAAAACACATAATAACCCTTTTTCTCAAAGTTCATAAGGAGAGGCAATACCGGTGGACTGTAGCGGCTGCGCACCATCACGGGGATCGTCATTGCGATCTCATTGTATGGTCTGATGTTCATCACATTCTTGTATTCATAGCAGGAGAAGATCACAACTGCCCGTCCTCTGGGCATCCTTACGGGTTTCATTAAGCGATGAGGCATGATGGCTTCGGCTCGATTGTAGTCGCACATAAAGATGGCGATAGCGCAGGTAACGTCGCTGTAAAAGGTGGGAAATAGATAGGTTTTTGAAAGACCTTCCTTCAGTTCCAATGGTGCGGGAGCAGGCCTCAATTTGAATCGCTGGAAAAAACCATCTGTAAACTGGTTTCCATTATCGACAAGATTCACGTCAAGTTCAATATTCGGTCTCATTGGAATATACTCCTAATTACAAATGAATACTTATAGTTGTATCACGACGTTTCGGATTTTGTCAATGCAATACGACTGACCTTCAGACATAGTTTTAGATGAAATAAACCAGCTAAAAAAAGAAAAGGAAGCTGATCAAAATAAAACTGGCTTCTATTTTACAGGCTAAAGAGAATTTAGCCAAGTTAGGGGATTACGAGAACAAACTAAAAAAGGTCTGCGCTCGCATAGCTCCCGACATTGAGAATTGCACCAATCGGAATAAAAAAGATGCCTACACCTATTTGGACCTGGCTATTAAAGCCATATCGGAAGGTGTAGACGTCAAAGGTTATCTTGATCCGAGCCTACTCACCATTGGACGCACATGGGGTTGTTTACATGGACTTAGCTATGAAAAGATCTTGTTTTCAATTGAGTTAAATGTCACAAAGTGAGTTTTTGTGACTCAACTTGTGAGGTGTGTTAGATTTCCTTATCGGGTCCTAACGGGCTTGACTTATGCCAACCCTTTCTAATTTCCCCAACTGGACTATCGGGTTAATACTCCTGGTAGTAGTCCCACTTTCAGTTATTCTTTCCGTCGAGTGGAGTGTTATTGTTTCTTCGAGAGCCGGCGATGCGCGTGCCGCTCAGATGCAAGGTATTTTCATCGTGCTTCCTCTCGCCACCATTTATGTTGCAAGCGAAGTGGGGCAATATTGCTAGACACCAGGACTCTCCTGATTGAGGTACCGTAAAATCCATTTGACGTTGACCATAGCTAGAAGACTACCAAGTAAACCAATCCCTTTTAATGGGAAAATATATTCTTAAACACAGCTATCCTGGGGTGCTATAATAGCCACTAAGGACATACAGATGTCAGCTACAAAATCGGAGCCAATGAGGCAGAATGCCAGGTTGCACCGTCTCGGTTTGTTTTTCCTATTCCTCGCATTTAGTTTGCTAATAGCTGTGGTATTCAGCCACTTCTGGCCTCTGTTTCCAAAGGCGATCGATATCCCATCTAGAATAGTTCTTATCCTGACCTTTTTGGTGTCCTCGTTACTCTTACGTCGAAATAGTCGTCTCAATAAATATTGGCAAATATTCTTCGCCTTTTTTATAGCCTCTTTTGCTCAGGCACTGGACTACTATTTTAGCGGTTGGTCTCTCAGCCTCCTTGGGTTTGATATAAAAACCCCGGCTGGAATTGTTGCGGATAAGCTGGAAAGCACTTTTTTGATTGTCGTACCAATAATTCTTCTCACCAAGGCTTCGGGTGGCGATTTGGGCTCTATTTATCTCCAGAAAGGTAAACTCCGAACGGGGCTTATAATTGGTTGTGTGGTTTTTCTCGCAGTTGCAGCCATATCTATTCCGTGGGCTAAATGGCAATACCAAACGGGAGATTTGGGCCTAGCAAGAGTCATACCATGGATTCCGTGGATACTTCTATTTGTGATTGCAAATGGAATCAATGAAGAATTGTTATTCCGGGGGCTATTCTTACGAAAACTTGAACCGTTTCTGGGGGTATTCCCCTCAAATCTCTGCATGGCTATTCCATTTACAATGCTTCACCTTGGAGTGAACTATACCCAAAACACCTTAATGCTCCTAGCTTTTCTTCTGCCGCTTGGACTTGTATTAGGCTATATCATGCAGAAAACGAACAGCATATTAGGTCCTTGGCTAATGCATGCGTCTGTGGATATAGCTGTGGTTTTAGCCTTGTTTTCAACGCTTTAGCAGGCAACCAACCAGGTCAACCTCATATCCTACACGACTGTGGGGGTAGACTGCACTGAAAAGTAGTCGGGATAAGTAACTGCTGTAGGTGCTCTCCAAATAGTTGCGCGAAGAATGGTCAGGCATTAATGTGGTTAGGACAACAAATGTCAGCCAAGACACCAGGCTACATAAAAAGTGGCCCAATCAGGAAGCCAAAGACATCATTTATCCCGTGCACAATGATAGATGGCCAGACGCTTTTAGTCCTTGTGTAAAGTATTACTAGAACTGCAGCAATTACTGCTACCTCTAGCGTTGGCCCAAGACCAAAGAATCGTATGTGCACTAGCGTGAAGGTTAACCATGAAACTGTCCCAGCTAACCACCGCCGACCAGTTAATTCGGCCAGCCGTTCAATGATATAGCCACGATAGAAAATCTCTTCCACAAAGGTGCCGGTCAGGAATAATCCAAAAAGCAGAGGGAAGCCATAAACCTTGAGCGTTGGAGACAGATCTCTAAGTCCTTGGGGTAGGATGGATTTAATGGACACCAAAGTCAGGTAAAATAGAAAGACGGAGGTGTCAGAGTGAAAGGGATTCCACAAGGAAGGTATACGAAGGAGTTTCGGCAGGAAGCTGTAAAGCTGGTAA
>Ga0315282_10005314_pt1 | contig 22005 bp, 29 predicted proteins | sample YL17G07_20_MG_FD_203693 | JGI IMG/M metagenome (GOLD analysis project Ga0315282, IMG submission 203693) | Sediment microbial communities from Yellowstone Lake, YNP, Wyoming, USA - YL17G07_20 | ecosystem: Environmental > Aquatic > Freshwater > Lake > Sediment | place: USA: Wyoming | collected... | reverse complement strand
TGCGGTGGATGAACATACTTTACGAGCTGGGACTTCAAAGTAAGGGCACATTGATGCTCGTCCCAACAAACACTCCCACGGCTGGTGTCTCGATGGGATTTCCACCGTTGGGGATCACAAGTATCCAAGACTTGGTGAAGGAAAAGAAAGAGCAGAAGACTGAGTAACGGGACTCAGCAGGTCAGCGAGACGTCCAAGGGCCAGCTTGCAACGCCCTAATGGTAGTTGTCCGCCAAGCGTATCAACTGGTTCACTCGCTGGCGTATCGGCGGGTGCCGGCTCATTAGAGTGGAACCTGCACCGAGAATTGAGAGCGTACCGTACGCGGGTAGGTTCCTTTTCGGAAATGCTTCGTATATCTTCAGTAGAGCCGACGCTAAGGACAGAGGCTTCTTAGTGATCTTGGTAGCTGTTTCGTCAGCTGCCATCTCTCGTTCTCTATGAAATGCTGCCTCCACCAATCTCACAATCGGATCGATAGGCAGAACGGTCTTGTATGCTGTGACTAGTGCTTTCAGGGTCGTATCGGAGTTCCTAATGTGTGCGAGCTCATGAGCCATTACCGCCTCAAGTTCATCTTTCTTCAGGAGTGACAGGAGCTTCTCGGACATGACTACGACTGGCTTGTTGGTCTGGGAGGTGAACGATACAGGGATGGCGCTTTCTGAAAGGCGTAGTTCTGCTGAGGCTATTCCCATTTTGCTGGCAATCGATTCGAACTCGGCCTCCACCTCCTTGCCAGGCGGATGCAATCCCTTGACCTTACTCAAGATGACTTTGGGCGAAATCTGTCGCAGGAGTACTGAGAATGGAAGCCCACTTGCAATCGATATTAGAATCGCACGTCCAAAGATGGTTCTTACGCCTGCTTCAAGTTGATACTCGTAGACCTCAGATGACGCGTAGCATAGAATCAGGCTTACAGCAATGAATAGCCAAAGGAATATAGAGGATAGTAGCATGAGGCCAAGGCTCCACGAACGCGCGCTGGGGCTACTGGTTCTTCTGAAGAACAAGTAAAGCAACAGCATGCTCATCAGGGGGGTAAAGATCGTTATGATTGTGCGTACGTTGCCGAAGTATGCGGCGTATATTATGCTCAGACTCAAGTGAGGTTACCTTTGTGCTTTGGATACTTTCCTCTTCAGGTCTGTGGTCTCTTTCTTAGAGATTTCCTCCAAACTATCGTAGATTGCCGGGACAACAGATGGGCCAAAGGCGGCAATCAGACTGTTGAGAGTTCTCTGAACAAGATTTGCTCTCGTGTCGGCTGGTGTCGCATATGAATAGATGTATTTCACGCCCCCTTGTCCTAGAACGGTTGATCTTTTCACTAATCCCTTCTTGTGCAGTCGGTCTAGGACTGTACTGACGGTCGTGTATGCCAGTTGCCTCTGAGGAGCGATCTCTTTCATTATGTCTCGAGCAGATGCCTTTCCACGCCTCTGAAGAACTCCGAGTATTTCTGCCTGAAGTTCACCTAGGGCCAATGTGGAAACACAAAAAAGCTACTATGCCTGTAGTACTTAAAAGCCTGTTCCAAGGCGGGGAGCACATGTTCGAAGATGCGGACTCAAGGAAGTCGGAGAATTTCAATCAGTTTTGTTGACTTCCTGCTCTGCAATCGAGAGGGTGCCTCCAGTTGCCCTCTTCCTAAACATAATGATCTGAGCCATGGTGCTCACCGCAATCTCAGCCGGTGTCTCGGCACCAATATCCAGTCCTATAGGGGTTGTAACGCGTTTGAGTAGTTCATCGGGAACTTTGTCGCGTCGGAGTTTTGCAAGAATTGTCTTCGCTTTGGATCGGCTTGCTATCATGCCAATATACGCTGCCTTCGAATTGATCACCTTTCTCAAAGCGAATTCATCGTACTCCCCCGCGTAAGTCAGAATGACGATGAATGAGTTATCATCGATCCGCACTTCACTCAGAGCATTTTCCCAGTTATTGACTATGAAGTGATCGGCATCTGGAAATCTTTCCCGTGTCGCATACTCAGGTCTCTCATCTATCACTACGACCCTGAATCCAAGCATCTTTCCAAGTTTCGACATTGGCTGGGCGACATGGCCCGCGCCTATGAGAATCAGAGTCTCGGGTGACTGGAATACGTTGATGAAACATGTCATGACCCCTGCGCAGACCGCGAGAGGCATTTTGACAGTGCGTGGTTTTCCTTCCTTTATCGCATGCACAGCTTGTTCAATGAGCTGAAGTTCGGCGATAGCTCCTCCCACTGTCCCAATTACTCTTCCATCCTGCGTTACGATCATCGAAGCGCCTAAATGACGTGCACTTGATCCTTCCGATCCAATGATGGTAACCCAAGCGAACGGCTCTGATGCCTGCATCAGCTTGTGGGCTTCCTCAACAATATCTGAGGACGATTTGATCGGGGTATGTTTCAAGTCCATAAGTCACTCTAAGCCTTCCGTTTCATCTCAACTATTCTCTTCAGGCCCATAAGGACTCGTTCGGGTGTTGCCGGTAGCTCGTTGAGTCTGAGGCCGACGGCGTTTTCGATCGCGTTCACGATTGCGGGGGCCGGTAGAACAATGGGTGGTTCCCCCATCGCCTTTGCTCCGTACGGGCCCAGATGACCCGGATATTCGACCACTATCGCCTTTATCTCCGGCACGTCAAGGGATGTGGGGATGTAGTAGTCAGCAAGATTCGGGTTGACCACAACGCCCTCTCTATGTATGAGTTCTTCCATAGTAGCGTAGCCCACTCCTTGGACTGTTCCTCCTTCAATCTGTCCCTCCAGGGACAGAGGGTTGATGGTTTTCCCAACATCGTAGGCTGTCACCATTCTCAGAACCCTCACCTGACCGGTTTCAGTGTCAACCTCAACTTCGGCCGTTACAGCACCGTACGTGTATTGCAGATACGTGGTTCCCTGGCCGGTTTCGCGGTCGTACTCACATCGAGGTGCAGTGAACGTTTCAGCCTCCTTCAGCTGTACCCCTTGGTCGTATGCTCTCTCAACCACGTCATGGTAACTTGCGGAACGTTGAGGGCTCGTCTTGACGAAGAACGTGGCGTTCTCCCAATCGAGGTCCTTCGCAGAGGCTCCGAGCATTCCAGCTGCAACCTCCTTGAGTCTCTGTTGCAGATTTGCAGCGGCTATCTGCGTTGCTCGTCCTCCCATGGTTATCGTTCGAGAAGCAACGGTAGGCCCTGTGTCGCTGCAATAGTCCGTGTCTGCTGGGTCCAATTTGAAGTATTCAACGGGAAGGTGCATAGTTTCAGCAGCTATCTGAATCAGACCCGATGGAGCACCAGTCCCATATTCGGTAAGTCCAGTTCTGAATCTGACAGTACCATCTCTCTCTATCTGCATGTGCACGGCTGCATAGTCGCTTGCCTCAGGGCCCAAGCTGTTTCCGTGGTACATGACGGCCATGCCCAAGCCTCGTCGCTTGGTTCCATTCATGTTCGAGAACTCTGCACGTTTACGATACCAGTCTGATTCCTTGGCTGCTTTTTTCACGCATTCTTCGAGCCCGCATGCTTCATCAACCACTTGACTCGTTGCAGTCAGGCTGCCAGGTCTAAGGATGTTCAATAATCGCAAATCTAGGGGATCCATTCCGATCTTCTTTGCGATCACGTCCATGTGAGATTCTGCTGCGAAATGAGCTTGGGGTCCTCCGAAACCTCGGAACGATCCAGCCATAGTGTTGTTCGTGTAGACGAGGTAGACGTCGGTTTTCACGTGGGGGATCACGTAGGGGCCGGTTGCGTGGAAGCATGCACGGATTGTGACGAGAGGTCCAAGTGACGCGTAGGCTCCTGTATCCGCCAATAACGTGGCTTCCCAGGCCGTGAGTTTTCCATCTTTCTTCACGCCCGCTTTCAATGTGGTCAGGAAAGGATGGCGCTTTGTGTGACCGATCATGGACTCTTCTCGTGTATACGCCAGAGCTGCTGGTCTTCGCATTTTCACTGCGACCAAAGCCGCCATACCCAAAACATCGACAGGAATCTCGTCTGACTTTGGTCCGAAAGCCCCGCCCGTTGTTGCCTGAATTACTCGCACCTGTTCAGGACGCAGCGCTAGGATCTTAGCAATTCCAGTCTGCACATGGAATGGACTTTGAATGGAACCGACACAAGTCACCGACCCGTCTGGTTCTGGTATTACGAAACCCGCCTCAGGTTCCAATGGTACAGGTTCTTGAAACTGTGACTTGTAAGTGCCTTCAACAATTACGTCTGCTTGCTTGAAGCCTTCTTCGATGTTGCCTTTTCGGAGTTTCATGTGCTTTGCAATATTGCCACCTGGATGAATTTTCTGGGCGTCTGGTTTCAACGCATCAACTGGAGAGAAAATTCGAGGTAGAGGTTCATAATCCACTTCGACTAGGTCGACCGCTTCTTCGGCGATTGCCGGGTCATATGAGGCAACGGCTGCTATGGGTTCGCCCACGAATCGCACTCTTTCGCTCGCGAGCAACGGTTTGTCCGGGAGAAGAGCGGTGGACTCGTTTATGCCCGGGATGTCCTTTGCTGTTACAACTGCAGCGACGCCTGGATACTTGCGTGCTTGCGAAAAGTCGAGCTTTCTTAGCAACGCATGTGCATGCTTGGATCTGACGACCTTCAGGTACAGAGCATTTTCTGGTACGATGTCCATTGTGTAGATTGGCTTTCCTAGAACTTTGTCTAGAGAATCAAATCGCTCAATACTCTTGCCGACGACAAGTAGCTGTTTGCTCTTCGCGAGGCTTTCCACTGCTGTCTGCTCATCTACCATGGACAATCACTTCCTCATTTCTGACGCAGCCGTCTTGACAGCGTCAACAATCTTCAGGTAGCCTGTGCATCGGCAGAGTATTCCGCTTATTGTGCTCCTGATCTCTTCATCGGTAGGGGATGGGTTCTGATCGAGAAGATTCTTCGAGGCTAGGATCATTGCTGGTATGCAGAAACCACATTGGCATACGTTCCATTTCATGAAGGCGCGTTGAAGTGGATGTAGGTTCTCAGCTGTTCCTAACGCCTCGATTGTCATGATCTTCTTGTTTCGCGCCTGAACGGCAAGGATCAGGCACGAGCTGACGAGTTTTCCGTCCATTAGGACTGCGCATATGCCGCAGTCGCCAGTGCTGCAGCCTTCCTTTGTTCCCTTCAATCCCAATCGATCGCGAAGAACGTCCAACAATCGCTCGTGGGATTCAACGAGCAGAGCATGATCTTTTCCATTGACGTTGAATTTGAGAAGATGCTTAGACAAGTTCCCGTCCCACCAGTGTTTCGTAACATCGTTTGAGGGCGCGTTTGAACAGAACGGAGGCCACTTGTGAGCGGTATTCTCCTGAGACTCTGAAATCTGAGCTTGGCCGTAGTTCTTTGTTCAATACATGGCTCGTTTCCTCGACAAGTCGGGGAGTCAGGATTTTGCCGCGTAGGGCTTCTTCGCTATGTCTCGCTCGTCCGGGTATCCTGCCAGCCACGCGATTGAAAGCAATGCGAACGTCATCAACGACCCCCGTCTTGCTGTTAAGCTTCAGGTAAACTGCTGACGATACAAAGGCAATTATGAGCGAATTTCTCATTCCGATCTTCTCAAAAGCACAGGCGGAGTCTGCATCGAGTTCTTGAAACATCGTTTCGGTAAGGATCTCGCTTGGTTTGAGGTCAATCAGCCTCTTGCCTCTCAGAAATTCCTCAAGTCGTAGAAGACGTTCTCCACGTTTGCTTTTCAGTCGGACATTTGCATCGAGGACTAGCAGGACTGGCAGCAGGTCCTCAGAGGAAGAGGCGGCGCAGATATTGCCGCCAACCGTAGCCACATTGCGTATGGATGGTCCACCAAATTTGGCCGCAACCTCGCGAAATACTGAATGGTGTGTGTCAATGACAGGGGAGGAGGCTAGATCGGCAACTGTGGTTAGTGCGCCTATCTTTATCGTGTCACCCTCTTTTCTCACGTAGTTGAACTCGGACAGGCCGGAGAGGTCGACAACAACCTTCGGGGTGACTTCTCGCCTGCGAATGCGATTGATCAGGTCACTGCCGTTGGCAATCAGATGAACTCCGATCTGATGACCGTCCAAATACTCAAGAAGGTCTATCAGGTCATCTGGAACGTACACGTCAAACCTGCGCATATCCTGTCAACCTCCTGCAGCTGGAGGTACCAGTAGCACTAGGTCTCCATCATTCAGCTTCCGAGCGAGATTAGGCGGATTGAGCACTATGTTGTTCACGTAGAACAGTGTGTATCTTCGGAGTGTTCCTTTTGAATCAAAGAGCAAGTCTTTCACTGCGCTTCGTTTGGTAATCAGCGATTCTATCACGTCGTTCAGAGTATTGGCTTCGAGTTCGAGCTCGCCCTGCCCTAATTGATCTCTCAGCTCATGGAAGAGTCTGACTCTGACCTTAGCTCCCATGAGTACCCCCTCTGTTCTCCTTCAATGCTCTGTACACTCGTTCCGGTGTTGCTGGTAGCGTGAAGATTCGTGTGCCTGTGGCATCGTGGATAGCGTTCGCCACCGCAGACGCGATGGGTACTATTCCAATTTCTCCGACTCCCTTCGCCCCAAACGGACCGATCTTCTCGTAGGTTTCCACAGGATCAACTTGAATCTCAGGAACGTCGCAGATGGTTGGAATTATGTAAGTGGTGAAGTTGTTGGTCTTGATGATTCCGTTGTCGATTTGTGTGTCCTCAGTCAACGCGAAGCCAAGGCCCTGCACGATCGCGCCTTCACATTGCCCGGTGTAGGACTGCGGGTTGATCATTCTTCCCGATTCAGGTGACAGGAAGAACTTGAGCACCTTAGTAGCACCAGTTAGAGTATTGACCTCTACAAGGGCGACTGCGCTGGCGTACATGTAGGATAAATGAGGTATCTCAATAGTGCCTTCTAGCGGTTTATCCACTCGTGGTATGTTAATTCCAGCAATCACTCGTGTCTCAGAGCTGGTCTTGTGCAAGTATTGGGCGATCTCGGCATAGGTCACAGATTTGGTTGGATTATTCCGTGAGACAGCGCGTGAGTCGTTGAGAAGGAGATCTTGCTTGTTTTGTCCCATCATCTTAGCCGCTGAGCTTAGGAGCAAGTCGTTCATTTTTGGTGCGGCGGCCAAGATCGCATTGCCTCCCCTCACCAATGCCATCGACGAGGACGAAGTGCCAGTATCAGGGGCTAGTTGAGAGTCTGCTGATGCGATGTAGACGTCGGCCACGTCACAACCGAGTGCTTCTGCTACCATTTGTGAATAAGCCGTTACCGCTCCCTGTCCGATTTCTGGACAACTTACCCCGACCACAAATTTCCCTGCAGGAGTGATTTGCATTGATACGGCTGCGAAATCCGGGAGAGCGCCAAAACCAAATCCTTTGACTCCTGCTGCGACTCCCACTCCTCGTTTGACCCAAGGAGGCGACGGAGCTGATTTGTATTTTGAGCGATTCTTCCAGATATCCGCGTTCTCTGCCTTGAGAAGAGTCTCGTAGATTCCAACACTTCCAACTATCTTGTATCCGAAGGGTCCTATGTCTCCTTCCCGCAGAGCATTTCTCTTCCGTATTTCTAATCTGTCGATTCCGAGTTTCTCGGCGATCATATCCAGATTCGTTTCTATCGCGAAGTTGACTTGGGGAGCTCCGAATCCTCTGAAGGCTCCGGCAACGCCATTGTTCGTGTAGACGAGATTTGCCTCAATGTCAATATTCGGAACCCTATACGGACCACAGGAGTTTTCGATAGCCACATCGAGGATCGTCGGCCCTAGAGAGAGATATGCTCCGGTATCCGCAACTATACGGACCTTGTTAGCCAGCAGCTGACCATCCTTGTTCGCGGCGGTCTTCATTGTTACTATCATTGGGTGGCGTTTGATGCCCGCGATTCCAGATTCCTCTCGGGTCCAGACCATTTTTACAGGTCGCTTGGTTTTCAACGCCAGAAGGGCTAGCGGGATTTGTACCGTATTCTCTTCTTTGCCTCCAAACGCTCCTCCAACAGGTGTTGATATCACTCTCACGCGTTCAGGTTCAATGCCCAAGGCTCGGGAAACTTGCATCTGATCTCTGTACGGGGATTGCCCTCCTACGTAGAGGACAATGTTCCCCTTATCGTCGAGCATGCCAATGCCCGCCTCGGGTTCGAGGAACATGTGCATCTGTCTCCCAGTGCGGAAAGTATTCTCAACGACGACCGGGGCGCTTCTGAAGGCCTTTTCAACATCGCCGACGTGAACCGTTGCATGCCTTGGGACATTGCCCTTTTCATGAACCCTTGGAGCCTCAGGCTTCATAGCCTCTATAGGATCAGAAACAACTGGTAGAGGCTCATAGTCAACCTCAACGAGCTCAGCCGCGGTCTCTGCCACCTCTTTGCTCTCAGCCGCAACCATCGCTACAGAATCACCGAGGCACCTCGCTTTATCGTAACAGAGAACTGGTTGATCGGCCACAAGGATCCCAAACGCATTCAGACTAGGGACGTCTCTATGTGTGAGAACTGTTACAACTCCTGGAACAGCCTCAGCTTTCGTTGTGTCAATTCTTTTGATCAAAGCGTGAGGATGCTTGCTCCGAACGGCCTTAGCCCAGAGCATGTTCGGCAAAATCATGTCGGAAAAGAACTTGGTCTCTCCGGTGACCTTGCCCATTCCATCCTTCCGTAAGACTGATCTGCCAACCCATCTGAGTTCTTTGCCCATTACGCTCGCTTCTTTCATCTCAGTCAACCACCAGCAATTGGCGGGACGACGAGAATTTCGTCCCCGTCCTTGAGTTTGGAGGATCTGGTGAGTCTGATTCCCTCACGCACAATGTAGAGGTAGTTCTTGTCTTTGATTGAGATTGAGTTCAGCAGATCCTCCGCAGTCGCATCTTTGCCCAGTTGGAGAGTAAGCTCCCTGACTTCGAGGGCTAATGAAGGAGCGCCGAAAATCTTGACTTTGACTCGCGTTCCATTACTCATCAGGTTTCACCATCCCCAGAGCTGCCTTATTGAGCGCTTGGAAAACGAGAGAGACGAGCAAGGCCTTTCTGTACTCGGCTGAGCCTCTGATATCGTCTATTGGAGTTGCATCGTCCGATGCAAGAGCCGACGCTTTTTCAATCCTCTCCATTGTCAGGGGCTTGTTCACAAGTTCCTGTTCGCATCTGTGGGCTCGTTTTATTGTCGGTGCGACGGCGCCCAATGCAATCCTGATCTTTCTGAACGAGTTGTCGAGGCTTCTGTCCCTAAGAACCACCGCAACATCTACGATTGAGATGGCGTTCGCCTCGCGTAGGCCCATTTTCACGTAGGCTGCGCGATCATTGGGGCTCAGAGCGTCAAAGTAGACTTCCTCGATCAATTCGTCTTGTTTCAAAGCGGTCTTTCGGTAGCCGACGAAGAATTCCTCTATCGGAATCTCTCTTTTGCCTGATTTGCTCCGTGTGACCACGGTTGCGTCTAGGGCATATAGGGGAGGAAGGCTGTCGCCCGCAGGTGATGCGTTCCCTAGATTTCCGCCAATCGTCGCGGTGTTCTGAAGTTGGATTGCCCCGATCTGTTTTGCAGCCTCTACGAGCACCCATCCATGTTTTCGAGTGATCTCGTTGTGGATGATGTCACTGTAGGTAGATAACGCACCGATGTGAACCCGATCATCGGTGCATCTAATGAACCTAAGCTCCTTCAAAGAGAGTATGTTCAGCAATTTCTCCGTCTTTATGATGCCATCTCGAAGCTGAACTATTACGTCCGAGCCTCCAGCGACAATCTTGATTCCAGCCTCGTCATGATGCAGAATGTCGAGTGCTTCATCAATGCTTTGCGGAGTCAGAACATCGATTTCTGATCGTGTCACCAAACCTATCCACTCCACTTTCTTGCGGCTTTTTGGACGGCTGCAATGACCTTGGTATAGCCGGTGCATCTGCAAAGATTTCCAGAAAGTGCAATGCGAATATCTTCAACTGTCGGTTTCGGGTTTCGCATCAAAAGTGCCGTTGCCGACACGATCAAGCCTGGAATGCAGTGGCCACACTGAACCGCGCCTTCTTCGAGGAACGCCTGTTGTACAGGGTTCAGTTTTCCCTCTTTCACCAATCCTTCTGAGGTGACAATGTCTGCATCTTGCGCTTGCGATATTAGCACGAGGCAGGAGCAGACAGGTTGGCCATTCATGATTACAGTGCAGGCTCCGCATTCGCCCTTAGCGCAGTCTTCCTTGGGACCAGTGACTTGCAGTTGCTCTCGCAAAACTTCAAGCAGAGTATATGCTGGAGGGCACCTTACGGTCACTGAGTTCCCGTTGAGCCGAAAGTTGATGATGTGCTCCACACGCACTGAGTTCTTCCCCTAAACCCGTCTCAGAGAGAGACCGCGAAGCTGCAATTTAGGAAGAAATCTGAGTGGCTCCCTCTTAACCGTTAACGAATCCCGCCGGCTAGTGGAGACCATCCCAAGTCAAAACTCGAATCAAATTGCGGCGAATATTGCAGGAAAGTCTCAAATCAGGATGACCGACATGTCCCCTAGCCGTTTCCGCTCCTTCCAATACGTCGTTGCCATATTCGGATTCCATCACTTTCTCCACTTGCCTACATGTGCCAATACATCTTCATGTAACCTAGCTATGTCCTCACGTCGAGTTTTCGGCAAGTCAACGAACTTCAGCTCGGTCCATGCGTTATGTGACGGTGGGTCGCTACGTTCGCCTAAGAATAGGAATTCGATATCCCAATGTTCCTTATCGCCATAGACTTCCGAAAAGATTCGCGGACCCTCCACTTTCTGGTCGTTCAACCCCAACTGCTCTTTCAAAATTCTTTGCGCCGCCTCTTGTGGAGATTCGCCGAATATGAGGCCTGAAGATGGGAGCATCCATGCCTTGCTATGCCTCTCAACCCTCTCAGGGTCCAGGCCGCCTATGTGGTCCCAAGGAGCGCTTTTGTTCAAGTGACCCATCAAGATTTGATTCGGATCGTCTTTCTTAGAGATGATTACGAAGGCTGAGATGCAAAATCCGCCTTCAGGAATTTCTTTGAGACGAGGTGCTGCAACATTTCTTTTGAAGTGAGCGAATTTTCTATTCGTGGTCATAGTTCGCTCCGGTGGCTGTGGGGCAATCTAAGTCCTACTTCGAACTGTACAATCTGGCGCGTACTTGAACGCCTGATAACCAATAACCGTTACATTGTTTAGATCGGCAAATGTAAGGAAACCCACCAATCGTATCCTGCTAGGAGCATAACTTGTGATGGTCGAGGTTAGGACTCTGGCGGAGAAAATTCTTGCTTTTCTGCATGAAGAGGAGGAGAATCGAAGTCATCTTCACATCACCATAGCAGCTGTGTACAAGGCTTTCGAGAAGGAAGCCCCATACGAAGTGGTTCAACAAGCAATACGATTCCTGGTGGATAGAGATCTCATCGCACCTTTCAGCTACAGCCTGACAGCTAAAGGCAGACGAGAGCATGGATTGAGACGGAAGACCTGACCCGCGCTGTTTTGGAAATCTGCGAAGATACTCACAGCTCTCGTTCTCGAGTCATCGACAGCAAAAGGTAAGTTCGATTCACTCCCTAGGGTCAATTAGCGAATGGTTGCTTTGACCGAGTTTGGTGTTCACCTGATTGGCCCTGTTGATGACCCACGCAAGTTTGGTGAGCTGTGTAGGGAGATTGAGGAGTGGGGGTTTGATTCAGTTTGGGTGGCTGACGGTCTTACTCGGGATATGCTCGAGCCTTTCCCACTCCTAGCTTGCGCCGGTACATTCACAACTCGGATCAAGTTGGGAACTTGCATCTACGTGTTACCAGTCAGACACCCGCTTGTGACAGCGAAACTTTCGGCAACATTGGATCGATTATCTGGGGGACGGCTTGTTCTGGGGGTTGGTGTGGGGTGGAAGGAGGATGAATTCAAGGCGGTCGGTATTCCATTTTCAAAACGTGGCAGAGTTGCAGATGAGTGTCTGCAGATTCTCCGGCAAGCATGGACAGGAGGGACCGTCAACTTCCAAGGAGATTTCTTCAACATACCCGGAGTCAGGATGGAACTTCAGCCAGAACAGAAACCTCGCCCGCCGATATGGGTCGGGGGAAACGGGAAAACAGCGGCCTTGAGAGCTGCCAGATTCGCTGACTGCTGGATCCCAACGGACTACTCTGTTGAAGAATACGAACAAGGACGTATGCTATTGGCGCAAGCCTGCAGTGCAGTAAGAAGAGATCCGAACGAGGTCAAAACGGCCTCTCACCTAATGGTCATCATTGACGAGAGCAGAAACGAGGCTGCTCAACTTGCAAAGGCAGTCGCAGTCTCCCTAGGCGAGAAGGTTGAGGATCTTCGGAAATGGGCTATCGTTGGTGACCTCAAGGAGGTTGCCCGACGATTGGATGAATACAATGCAGTAGGCGTGGGTTACCACGTTCTCAACTTCGCAACCAAAGTCAGAGACGAAAAAAGAATCGAACTGTTCGCTCGTGAAGTCCTACCTAGCTTCAAGTAGGACTACGTAAGGCCGCACATCACATTGCTTCGTCCCGTCTCTTCGGAATGTATTTGGAAAGGAGGCCGGTGAATCTCAGAATTTCGTGGAATATCCACGTTCGAAATGGGGCGCATCCGAAGGGGCTCACTGTCGAGTGACGGTGGGTCTCAGTTCCCAATCGCCTCATTTCAAGTCCCTTTCCTAGACGGGTTTTCAGAGCCGTAGACTTCGACGTCGGATCACGAGAATGGTGGGGCCAGTGGGATACGAACCCACGATTATGGTGGGTTCAATCGGCAGCGCGACGCATGCAACCATGAGTTTGTCCGCCAAGGACTGTGGCTTCAAAGATAGTATTCACCGAGAGCAGACTTCTCATGCGCTAATGACTTCCTTAATGTGCTGAAGAGGCTGTTCCTGGACAAGTGCAAGTAATGACCAAGTCATAAATTATGTTCACGCTATTCTCCAGGCAACTGAATGAGACTATGGCACATAGCCGACCTGGTTCACGCATCTCCTTCGACGAAGTTCTCAGATTATATCGTGCCATATTACGAGAGACTGGCGGAGAATATGGCTTCGTAAGCGAAGGCACGCTGCATTTCATTCTGGATTCCTTGGATTCCATACAAGGAGACATCTTTGCTAAGGCAGCGTATTTGATCCATGGCATCGCCACGAAACATCCGTTGGTTAACGGAAACAAGCGGCTCGCTTTTTCTCTAGGTGCCGTGCTTTTGCGGAGCGCAGGGTTCGAGCTGTTGATAGAGAAGGATGAGACGGTAGCCTTAATGCTTAGGGTCGCGAAAGGTGATTTGCCCCGGAAGGCGTTGGAATCATGGCTTCGAAGCAAATCGAAGAAGATCTAGTCGAAGAAATCGTTCATCGTTACCGGGATATATTGAAGGAGCTCGCAAGGTACTAATCGGTTTTTCAGACGTTTTCCAAGATCCGAACGAACCGACACTCGCAGAAAGAAGGTTTCTTTTGAGATTCTTGGTGCGGCCGGTGGGATACGAACCCACGTATGTCGTGGGGGCAAATCAAGTTGCTCGTGAGAGCTAAGCCTTTATGCCCTTTCCCACTTATTCAGTGGGAACGCGCATGACCCAAACTGTGGTCGATCAGCGTGGAAGAGTGCTCATCCCCGAGGATGTCAGGGAAGATGCTGGGCTTAATGAGGGAACCGTCGTTAAAGTTGAGACACAAGCCGATGGAATAGTGATCAAACCCGTTCGCAAAGGTAAGAGATCTTGGAAGCAGCTTTGCGGAGTAAGTCCAAAGAGAACAGGTAAGCCAGAATGGCCTACGCCAGAAGAGATCAAAAGCATCTGGCGATAGACTCCAACGTCCTTGTAGCGTATCTGGACAGAGAACACCCGCAACACAGCAAAGTAAGCGCATTGTCCTCCCGTAGAGTCGCCTTGAATCCGACAGTCGTCCATGAAACCTACCATACTCTGGTTTTCAAAATGAAATGGGCGCCAGATGATGCTTCAGGCGTTCTGATAGAGATTCTCGACGACACCAATATTCTATTTCTGAATCAGACTAAAGACACAACTAGGATCGGCTTAAGATTCGCGGAACGATATGCGCTGGGTGGAAGGGACGCTCTCATTCTAGCAAGTTTTCTTAACCCTTCCATCTCCGGGTTCAAAACCTTCGATAAAGAGCTGATTCGGCTACGTAGAGTCGAGCACGGCCGGCGCAGGTTAATCATCCATGCCGCGTAAATCACTAGTGATGCAGCCAGATTGAAACCAACGCTGTATCCGATGCGCTTTGGTGGGGCCGGTGGGACCCGAACCTACCTAGTTGAATTTCTCGGGTTCGGGGAATCTGTCACCGTGAACGGTCCGGGCTAGAGACCCGGCGTAGCTGATACAGTTCAGAAATGGGACGTTACCGGTCTTCTAATCTCCAAACTATCCACCGGCGCGTCCTAGCTGCAGACTCCTGGGCTGTCACCGGCCTACTCATAGGTCGGTCACATGCATCCCATCTTGAGGTTTTTCCATATATCGTGGCTGCGCAGGTAGTGGTAACTCCCAATGAAGTATACTTGTCCACTCTGTGGACAACCTGTCTCCGCTTCACTATACCAGAAGATCACAGGGATCTGGCAAGAAAGGCAGAAGGCGCTTCAGAAGATAAAGGAACAGCGCAGAAAACTTCTGGAAAAGCTCGCGGACCAGAGAAAGAAGCTCAAGAAGCAAGCGACCGAGTTTAGAAAACGGAAAGGCCGACTAGTCAAAGACGCCGTCAAGAAACAAACGAAGCGACTAGAATCCAAGATAAAAGTTCTGAACCAAAAGCAAGAAGAGGTCAAGAAGATCGCCAATGAGAAGATACGAACTGCAACTGAGCGAGCTCATCGCGAAGCGGAGAAATCAGCCAATGCCCGTTTGAGTTCATTCAAGAAGGAACTTCGTGCCTCCGTTAAGGAGCAGCTCAAGAAAGAAAGAGAACGTACCGCGCAGAACGTTCAGAGGAAATATCAACGGCTTCAAAGAACCTTCCAAAGCACTCTAACCCAGATGAGAACCAAGGAGCAACAGTTACGGCGTCAGGCTCGGCAGATAGAAGAACTGGAAAGGCAGCTTGAGAGACAAACAACGCCGCAGCTAGAAGGTCTGCTCCAAGAGTACAAGTTAGCTATGGAATTGAAGAAGCGCTTCCCAGAGGACGTCATCCGCCATACCGGTAAAGGCGGAGATGTGATTCATAATGTGATGCGAAACGGCGAGCAAGCCGGCATCATAGTCTATGAATGCAAACGGGTCCAACATTACTCCGGGAGGCACGTGAAGCAGACCGCAGAAGCAAAGGAGAAGAGAAAAGCAGACTTCGCGGTCTTGGTGACCAATGCGATGAAGAAGAACACCTAGGGCTTTTTTGTAGAAGGCGGCGTACTGGTAGTGCATTATGCTGGAGTCCTCTACTTGGTGGATGTTCTGAGGGAGCAGACAGTTCGAATTGCTGAGATGAAGCTTGGCCAATCTGAGAGAACTAAGGCCGTAAAGCTAACTTTGGAGTATCTTGAGGGGCCTGAGTTTTCGAATTCCTTGGATGCGATAATGCAGGAGACCGTCACGGTGTATGATGAGTTAAAGGATGAAGTGAAGAAGCATCTGGCTTCGTGGAAGAAGAGACTCGCCTCTTACGGGAAGATATACGAAGAGGCCTCCACGGTAAAGAGTACCACGAAAGCTCTCATGAGCGGCGAACCGGAATACAAGAAACTAATCCAAGTAGAGACCCTTCCCGAACTGCCGGAACTGCCTCAGTTAGAGACTTCGATTTCGTCGTCAGCTCGAACCGAGAACACTAATCGCATGGAGAGCCACGCCAACAACGCCAAGAGGGACGTCAATAACCAAGGCAGTGTTGACACAGACTGATTGACGCCAAAGGGATGGGGAGCCCCTAGGTATGATTTCCCCATGAATTAGAATAGGAGCGCGCCCCAATGCTTTCCACGTCTAGCCATGCAGCGTCTCGAATCCAAGCCGGCCGCGCGTAGGCTGCTCATACTCAACGGGTCAGGCGTCATCCTGCACTATCGGCCCCAAGGGCGCGGGGACCGCCTCGGCCCACTGGAGAAGCGGATCCTAGCCATTTTTGACAGCCCCCTGAAGGCGTCCTCTGCAGCTTCTAAGTACTCCTTCCTTTGAAGAGGGCTCATCGCCTCTAGCTCTTTGGATAGTTCTGAACGGATCCTCAGGAGGTCTCTCTGCGTTACATCTTCATCTTTAGCCAAGACCTAAAGACCTCCCCAAACTAGCAGGGTCGCCAACTTTTAAAGTTGGCAGATTCATTGAAGAATTGGCTCTGTTGACTTTCTTCGCTATGCGCTCGTTAAAGTGATCCTTATCCCAAGATGCCAAATGACTGCAGCTCAACAAAGTGGCCGACGCATAATGCAAGAGATCGAACTGATATTTCGTGCCCATGGCTCGAAGACTGATGTATCGATCGACAAGAGCTAATAGGCGAGCTGGATCGGGAGTGGCTAACTCGATTCCATACCTGTCAACTGCCTGAAGAATCGCCAAAACTGATTCGACTCCTCTCAGTTGAACGGCCTTAGCTAACTCTAGAAAGATTGGAGATGCTACGGTAATGCCTACTCCCAAAGCTCGAAGCTCTCTAACAAACTCTAGTGACAAATCGTTGAATCGATCTTCAGGTCTTGCAACTGCTATCACAACAGAAGTATCCAAGTATACCTTCTCCAATGTGCCGCACCATCACCATGCTCTCAGATGACGTATCCAAATTGAATGGTGGGGCCGAAGGAACTAGCGACGGAATTTGGAAGTAACCAAGGCCGTCTGTGAATATCGTCGTTCGTAGTTCGACGCCTACTTGGATTCGGACGTTTCCTCTAACGTTTCTCCCTTGTCGATTTCCCTTACAACCTGTTCGGCTATTGTGATACTCCTGTACCACTTCTTCTCACGGGGCATGGCGATGATCTCCTTGACTTGAAATCTATTGTCAGAGTCGCGGCTGAACATCGAATAAGAGTACGTTGTTCGCGCTACAATAGCTGTGTCGGCCCCTCGATCACTGCCAGCTACGGAGATCACATCCACGGAGGGAGGCACTGCCGCTGAGTCGGTGGCCATTAGAATGGCTTCGACAGCAGTCTTTAACCCGTACCCCCCGACAGCCTCAAGCGTCTCGGCTACCAACCAGCTTGCAGGTGTGTAACCGTATCTCGCGAGGCTGTAGTCAATAGTATCCCCGCTTAGCGTCGACGGTGTCTTATCAACCACGGTGACTCCAAGTCTCTCAAGCTTCTCCCTTAGGTCTCCCGTAACGAAAGGATGCGCGATCCCATGGTAGGTTCGCCAGCTTGGAGGACCTGAAACACAGACGACAGAGATGTTTCGATCCTTGAGTTCCTCAGCAACCCTGAAGGCTGTTTGACCAGTCACACTTGCCACCAGAACCTGCTTGATATCTCCATCCTCGGTTCTTTCCCTTACGAGCCGCACGACCTTCTCCGTGTTGTGAGCGCCAGGAGCGTGGAAGTATGTGGTTCTCCTCACATCGAATAGAGACAATTCTTTCACCCAAACCTCAAAAACTCGTTACTCGTTCTAGCTATAAGTGAATTACACGCAATTCATTCGCGCTCCGCAAGCACGAGAATCAGAATGCCCTCGCAAAAGAGAGCGAAACTGTTTTTTCGAAACCTGTTGCGTAGCCGACCCAACTATTCGGGTCTAACCAAAAGACAGGGCCGATTGGCAAATTCCACTCAGATAATCGGACTACACGAGGCAAAGGGATTTGATGCGGATTATCTTGATGCATTTGGTGGGGGCGAAGGGACTCACCGTCAATTGATGGTGGGGCAGGTGGGATATGAACCCCCGCACCTGTTGTGCTTGGCTCCGCTGACACTGGATGAGTAGCATCGCTTTAGAGTTATGAGAAGTTGCTGTTGGGTCAGTCTTGCTCACGTTCTACTCTACTGCGTGTCCTTGACCAAATCTTTGGCCGATGACTCCTGAAAAATGCCAAGTTCAAATTGCTTTGCGCGGTTATTTACCCGCGGTCTCCAATGCAATCTGTCACGGTTGAAATCTCTTAGAACAATATGGAATTTCAGTAGTTCTCTACCATAATCTCTTCAGACCTTCGACTCGATCGAAGGCTCTATCAGTCGATACGACTGCTCCGTCCAATTGGAGGGCTTCAGCAGCGACCCCGGCATCAAAATACTCCAATCCCGCTTCACCCTCAAGCCTTGATGCAAGATACATTGTGGCGGGGGTAACGCCAGCTACTTTTTGATCCAATTCGGGATAGTCTCGCAAGAGCGAAGCATGCTTCTCCATCCTGTCCTCGAATGTGAGACCTCGGCTTTTCATCACGATGTCGAACTCTATGAGTGCAAACGTTCCCAGGTATACTTCGGGCTCAGAGACGTGCCGTAGGTGTTTCTTCGCGCGTTCGTGATGCTCGTCGTTGGAGTCCGCTGTGCCAAAAAGGACGACAGTGTCCAGAACCGGCAACTAGCTCTTCCTTCGAAATATGAAGCGTGATGCTTCGTGCTGTTCTTCCGCAAACTCGAACCCTTTCATGCTACCCGCGAATCTTCGGTCACCAGGTGCCACCAAGATAACTCCACCTTTGAAGGGAATAGCGACCAGTCTATCGCCTTTCTTGATTCCAGCAACGGCCCTGGTTCTCCTGTCGAGGACTATTCTATATTTGTCGTCTAATGCCACTTCGCCCAAGAGTTACCGGCCCGGCAACCCTCTTTCCCACGTATTAAGCATTTGTCCCACAACCTCAAACGGCTCCTCGGCAGGTTCTCGTTTCGCAGTTGGCGCTGGGGGTGGGATTTGGAACCAGTGGAACTCAGAGAATGGCAAGTGCGATGCAGTACCTCGACATGGATCTTCAGTTCATCGGCAGACAGTACGCTGACAAGGAGCGCCGTAAATTCAGACTGAACGTCAGGTCATGGGATGAACTTGACTTGACCGAGAGACTAGTCTCCTCCGTCATGGAATCCTCCAGGCTTCCTTTGGGTTCGTGAATTGGATGAATTCTGCTCCCCTTACGCTGAGTAGGTCTATGGATGCGCCTCCGCCTACATGTGCGGCTGGTCTCCAAGTGTTCCAATTACACCCGCCCTAGCAGAGTTACTTTTACTCAGCACTCAATGAACAATCGCCACCACACAATCGAATAAGCTCCCAACTTCTCAGACAATCTAAAGTATGTAAAGAAAGCCTAGGGAAGAGAACGTTGGAGGATTCAAGCGGCAGCGGATTCGAGAACGAAAATTCTGGGAGTATGTGCACCTTTTCGATTATGCTTCCCGTTCGCATAGCGGAATGGATAGAACGCACAGCACATGAGAAAGACAAGATCACTGAAGAGTTTCTACGAGAACTGGTAGTCGAAACCTTCAACGAACAGACCGAGCCATTGGATGTTCGGCTTCACCGGCTCGATGAGCTCATCGAGAAAATGGTAGTTTTGGTGAAGAAGATGCCTATGCAGGAAGAGAAGGACGCCAAAACGGGGGGCCCTGCCTTTGAGTTACGAAAGAAGAAACGGGACCACCTAGTCGAACTGGGCATGGAGGCCTACGACGAACTGAGGAAAATCTCAGCGTCGGAGCAGGTAGCCAAGGAGTCCGAGTTCCGCCTGCAAGCCTTCACCGTCATGGCCCGTATTGGCGGCTTCAACGCTGCTGTAATCCGCGACCAAGAAGCCGAGGACTTGGTACTCCTGATTGAGGAGCTGCAGGAAGGAAACAACAGACTCGAGGCGAAGATCAAAGAATTGACGGAAGGGCAAAGGGAAGAGGAAGCAGTACGTCGAGCCCTCCTCTAGTAACAGGACTGAAGCCCCAAGCTTGGAACGAGACCCTACCAAGCTCAAGCACCACAGGAGCGTTCAGGTCAACTTCAGGGTCAGCAGTAAATGGCTCCAGATCGTGCACATGTTGGCAGGGCTGGAAGGTCGCAGCTCCAGCGCCCTAATGCGAGAGCTCCTCACTCTCGGCCTAGCGCAATACGTGAACATACATTACCGCACAACCCAACTCGTCAGGGAACAGCAGCTCAAATCCATATTCAGCAGCCAACTGCAGAAGGCTGCTTCCGAGGCCAAAGCGAAAGCATCTCGCAAGAAGGATGTCTAGCATATGTTATACACCCTCCAGAATGGAAAAATCAACACCTCCCGCTCAGCGAACTATGTCTAGATGCCTTGAAGCCGTGACTATCCTGATCTTGCCGTATTGTCCTCAACTCTCACGACGTTATCCTACGAACACCTTTCCCCCAGCAATGCGAAACTAGACTGTGTGTTTTATCGGTGCCCCTATCAGAAGGGGCCGAAGGGATTCGAACCTGCATTATCGTCTGGGTTCAAGGAATCCATCATACGCCGCTAATGTGGCCCCTAAGCTTCTCTTCAATTCCGGGGAGTATCTTGCGATCGTCTAGGATCCTGACCCTGTTTCGTCTGTACAGTTCTATGAGATTCCTCTCAACCCAGTTCTCAATTCCCCACTCTCTCAAAATTGAATGTACATTTTTGAAATCCAACGATCGTCGGTTCTCTCGGATGAAACTGTTTAGACGCGTCGCATTGAGGCGCGTTATCCCTTCGGGAGGTCTGAAAGCAAGACGCAGGGCGAGAATGGCTTCGCGATTTGGCAACCAAATCTCCAAATCCCATCTTTTTCTTGGCTCGACATATGGTTGAAGGATGGAAAGGGAGCGCCCATCTAGAATGCTGTCGAATAACTCAACAAAAAACGGCTTGCGATTAACCCTTAGTTCTATCGCATAAGTCGTCATCTTTCTGCCATTGAACCCCTTCGTCTGAACTGTGGTCGTCTTGTACTCCACGTTTTCCATGCGCGAAAGCTTGTCTGCCAAGCCTTCCATTTGGCGAAAACCGACCTGCGCGGAAACAAGGTCGAGATCCTTGCTGCGCAGTGGGCTCTTCATGTAGAATGATAGGGCTTGAGACCCGAAGAGTAGCAGATCGCCGATTGATTGTTGCTCTCGTAAGAAGGGATACACAGTGCGAAGAAGTGCTATCCATTCTCTCGGAGCAGCCCGAATCTCTTCTGGCCTATTCAATCAGCCGGTCACTCCAAGTTGTTTGCCCGCGGTCATGACAATATCATAGTCGGTCAAGCTCTCGACAATACGAAGACCCAATTCACCAGCTCCCTTCGAGTCAAGAAGCTTCCAAAAGCCCGACTGAGCGTACTGTCTAGCAATATTCAAGAAATGGCTCCGTACCGGAAAGAAGACGGACGCGCTTACTTCTGTCTCTCTCGACGATGCGGTCTCCATTATCCGACTAAACATCAGCCGCAGAGCTCTGCCAACATGCATTTCGTCTGCGCGCCTGAGTATGTACGGCATATCCAACTTTCGCGTCGTTAGCATTGCCACAACAAAGGAGGCGGCGCCGGTGCCTTTCTTCGCATCCATGTACGTTTCGTGAACCAGAGAATCCTCCAGTGATGCCATCAAGAGATTCTCAAAGACCGCGGAGCGGACGAGACCTTCGAAGTCCGTGGACACCTTTCGCATCTCGGTCTCTGGTACGTCCCAATTTAGGCCGTGCCATCGGAGAACCGCCAAGCCCACAGTAATCTTCGGTCGCTTTGATCTCACTCTATAGAGCTGCTGTAGGTTCACCGAGCCAACATCACGCAGCTGTACACTCAAGACTTCGCTCTTGACAAGGAGGTCAAGATAGCGCCGCAATGTCTCATGTCTTCTCAGAGCACCTTGACGTGCAGCTTCCAACATGATACTCCTGAACGAAGCCCTCCTGCCCAGCTCCCGAACTATGCTCACTAGTTTTCTCGCCTTGTCAGCGTCAAGGGCTCTCGCCATGAGTAACGCCTATGCGATTAATAGCCCAAGCATAGTTTACCTTAACGCTTTCTGTCGACGAGTGCGCGCAAAACGCAAGAGCTTATTCACCAATAGGGTCGGAGTTGGTGGGGCCGGTGAACACTAGACTATAAGTTCAGACTAACAA
>Ga0315282_10005313_pt1 | contig 22005 bp, 19 predicted proteins | sample YL17G07_20_MG_FD_203693 | JGI IMG/M metagenome (GOLD analysis project Ga0315282, IMG submission 203693) | Sediment microbial communities from Yellowstone Lake, YNP, Wyoming, USA - YL17G07_20 | ecosystem: Environmental > Aquatic > Freshwater > Lake > Sediment | place: USA: Wyoming | collected... | reverse complement strand
GATCTCGTGCTTTACCAACCGTAGGAGCGTCGATAGGATGCTCTACGCGGTGCTAACATACCAGAACCGCAGCTGGGATGCCGCCCGCCGCACACACCAATCTACACACAACACTTGACGCTACCGGTCACGAACAACGCTTGCCGCGGCCGCGCTCTATGTGGTATAATAAGGGTGACCGTCCAGGATCGCGAACGCGACCTGGACGGTAAGTACGTATGGGAAGGTGAATGATGAAGTCGGGGATCCATCCTGAATATAAGGAAGCCAAGGTAACGTGCGCCTGCGGCAACACGTTCATGACGAGATCGACGAAACCCGAGATCAGGGTCGAGATCTGCTCCGCGTGCCATCCGTTCTTCACTGGAAAGCAGAAGATCGTCGATACGGAAGGGCGTGTGGAGAAGTTCATGCAGAGATACGGCATGAAGGCCAAGAAAGAAGAAGAGCAGGAAGGGTCGTAACAAACCAGGCGTGAGCTCTCCGGGAAGCGGCAGAAACGTTCGGAGAACCCGAGCGGCGCGCTTCCTTTTTGCTTTGTGCGGCTGCCGGGTCGCAGCCGAGGGTAGGCAGGTTCCGGGGGCCGAGGCTTTAGGTAACGTGGCGAGCGATAGCACAAGAGAATACCATTATGGCGGGCAGGCTGTCATCGAAGGCGTGATGATGCGCGGCAAGAAGCATTTCGCCGTAGCCTGCCGCCGGGTGAATGGTGAGATAGCCACGACCAGCGAACCGGTCGAGGCCGGCCTGCTCGGCAGGCTCAAGTGGCTGAACCGGCCTTTCCTCCGCGGGACGCTGGCGATGATCGATACGCTGGCGCTTGGCATGAAGTCGCTCATGTGGTCGGCGAACGTTGCGATGGAGGACGAGCAGGCAAGGACATCTGCCGAGCCTCCACCGATGGCCGGTCAGACATCCGCGGCCCGCCCGGCTGCAGTGGCTGCCGCGGACCCGCCGGCTCCGGCTGCGAGTCGCAAGGTGAACGATGTCGTCCTCAGCCTGACGATGTTCCTGGCCGTCGGGCTGGCGATCCTGGTATTCCTGTTCGCGCCGAGCATGTTCTCGAAGCTGATCGTAGGAGCTGACCCGAAAAGGTTCCTCGAAAGAGGCTTGATAGAAGGAGGCTTCAAGCTGACCTTCTTCCTCCTCTACATCTGGGGAATCTCGCATATGAAGGACATTCGCCGTGTGTTCCAGTACCACGGCGGGGAACACAAGGTCATAAATGCTTTCGAGGCTGGCGAGAACCTGAACGTCGAGAACGTGCGCAAGCACACGACAGTGCACGTCAGATGCGGAACGAGCTTCCTGCTTGTCGTGATCCTGGTGAGCATAATCGTGTTCATAGGTCTGCCGTGGGACAATCTGATCATCAGGCTCGCGTACAAGCTGCTGCTTCTGCCGGTCGTGGCGGGGATTGCCTATGAGGTTATCAAGCTCGCCGGCACGAGGAAGCGGTCGAAGCTCGTGAAGCTCATCCTTACGCCGGGCCTCTTGATGCAGCGGATCACGACGCAGGAACCGTCAGATGACCAGATAGAGGTGGCGATCCGGTCATTCCAGTGTATGCGCGAGGCGGAGGCCACGGAATCGTAAGCCGAACAGGCTGAGGAGTCCGATCCCTGAATCCTAACATGTTCGAGAAACTGCAGGAAGTTGAAGACAGGTATGAAGAGCTTGGCAGGCGGCTCTCCGATCCGGAGGTCATCTCCGACCCCCAGGAGTATCATCGCACGGCCAAAGCACACTCTGACCTGTCTGATATAGTGGCAAAGTACCGCGAGTACAAGGAGGTCGGAAAGCAGATCCGCGAGACCGAGGAGATGCTGGACGAGCCTCTTGAGGAGGAGCTTCGTCGTCTGGCGCAGGCTGAGCTGGACGATCTGAAGCGGCGCCTTGAGTCGCTCACCGAGGAGCTGAAGGTGATGCTCTTGCCGAAGGACCCGAACGACGAGCGGGATGTCATCCTGGAGATCCGCGCGGGCACGGGTGGTGAGGAGGCAGGGCTGTTTGCGGGCGATCTGCTGCGGATGTACCAGCGCTACGCCGAGCGCCGCGGCTGGAGGACCGAGCTTCTCTCTGCCACGCCGACAGGGATCGGGGGCTATAAGGAGGCCGTGCTTGAGATCAAGGGCCGCGGCGGCTACAGCGCGCTTAAGTTTGAGTCCGGGGTGCATCGGGTTCAGCGCGTCCCGGCCACGGAGTCGAGCGGCCGCATCCACACCTCAGCCGCCACCGTCGCCGTTATGCCCGAGGCCGAGGAGATTGACGTTCAGGTCAATCCGGACGACCTCCATATAGACACCTTCAGGGCATCCAGCGCGGGCGGCCAGAACGTCCAGAAGAACGAGACGGCGGTCCGGATCACGCACAAGCCGACCGGCATTGTCGTCTCATGCCAGGACGAGCGCTCGCAGCTTCAGAACAAGGAGCGGGCGATGAGAATGCTCCGCGCGCATCTTCTGGATCGCGAGCGAGAGATTCAGCAGGAGAAGGAGACTTCGGCCAGGCGGCTGATGGTTCGTTCGGGTGATCGGAGCGACAAGAGCCGGACCTACAACTTCCCTCAGAGCCGCGTGACCGACCACAGGATCAACTTCACGCTCCATCGGCTGGATTCGATCATGGACGGAGACATCCAGGAGCTGATCGACCGTCTCGTGAGCGCCGATCAGGCCGAGCGGCTGCAGGCGGTGGGGGCCGTCTCAGACGGCGGCAGCGCAGCATAATATCCATCGGAGGTGCGTCCGGGTCGGAGAGCGCTCCTGCGAAGCCTCAGCCTCTAAGCCGCAGTCGGCATCACAAGTTGGAACTGCCTTGCTGTTTGCCGGTGCCGACTGCCCATTCCGTGTCGCGGACCTCGATCACCGCGTACTCGCCCTCTGCCGTATTCCCGACGTTCACGGCAACGCTGCCGTCCTTCATATGCTTCACTTGCTGTACATGCAAGTGGCCGCAGAGGTAGACCTTCGGGTGGACTTGTTTGAAAGCATCCAGGAAGCATCTCTGGCCGCCATGCCGGTCCCCGGGAAGCAGATCCGCCAGCCCCACCGCACAGCCGTGGGTCATGAGCACATCCACATGTCCGGTCGCGCCCGCCGCAGCCGCCACCTCTTCGTCGGTTATGTAGTACGGCTGCCGGTGCGACTTAGCCCAAATGCCGTTGATGCCGGCCACCGTGATCGACTCGCCCGGTAGGCCGGACGGGAGTGTCGCGCTTACTGTTCGGGCTTCGCCGTTCGCGAGGAGAACAGGCGAGCCATCGGTGTTCCGGAGCTGGGAAAGGAGTTCGATGTCGTCGTGGTTGGCGAAGACCGAGAGCACGTACGTCTGATGGATCAGCCGCTCGTAGGAGTCGCGCGGGACCTGGCCTGGATCGCCCCAGTCGCCGCAGCAGAGCAAAACGTCCGGCCGCAGCTCGGCGGTGAGGGCATCGACCGCCGCGAGGTCGCCGTGCATGTCGCCCACGGCGAGAAGCCTCATCAGCCCTCGACCTTGGCCGGCTCGCGCAGGGCCTCGGCTATCTTCCTCCGCGCACGCTCTGCGGTTGCTGCCAGCTTCGCGACCTCGTCGTTTATCGATTCGAGAAGCCGCGTCGCGTCGATCTCATCTCTCACCGCCGCGCGGTAAGCCTTCAGCCCAAGGTCCAGATGAGCCACAGCGCGCTTCATCTCGGAAAGCTCACCATCCAAGTCTACCAAACGTTTCCCCCCGGTCTCTGGGTTGGAGGCCGCGTCCGGAACGCGGCCTCGCGAAGCATCCGCCTGTATATTCCCGCTCGACGGGGCCTCCAACCTCGAGTTTAGCGGCTATATCCAGCCTCTAGCCTTCATAGCGTCAGCCACGCGCTGCACCGCAACCATATAGGCCGCGATCCTCATATCCACATGGTCCGCGAGATAGACGGCGAGCACGTCGTAGAACGCCTTGGTCATCTTCTTATCGAGCCTGGCGTGGACCTCCTCTTCCTCCCAGTAGTAGTGCGTCGTGTTCTGGACCCACTCGAAGTAGGAGACCGTGACCCCACCAGCGTTGCACAGAAAATCGGGGATGACGAAGACGCCGTTCTCGTGGAGTATGTCGTCCGCATCGAGAGTTGTCGGGCCATTAGCAAGCTCGGCCACTATGCGCGCCCGCACGTTCGGCGCATTCTCGTCGGTGATCACCTCTTCGAGAGCGGAAGGAGCGAGCACATCGACGGCAAGCTCCAGCAGTTCGTCGTTCGATATCGGCCGAGTGCCGGGGAAGTTGACGACGGAGCCTGTCCTCAGTTTGTGCTCGACGAGCTTCTGAGGATCGAGTCCCGGCTCGTAGTAGACACCGCCTTTCGTGTCGCTCGCAGCCACGATCCGGCAGCCGAGCAGTTCCTTGAAGAGCAGCGCCGCGTACTGCCCGGCGTTCCCGAAGCCCTGGATCGCACACGTCGCTTCCCTGAGGTCTATGCCAAGGTGCTTGGCAGCCTCCCGGATGATGTATGCGCCCCCGCGAGCCGTGGCATCGCCCCGTCCCTGGGACCCACCGGTCGAGAGCGGTTTGCCGGTTATGACGCCAGGACTGTAACGGCCAACGAGCTTCGAGTACTCGTCCATCATCCAGCCCATTATCTCCGGAGTGGTATAGACGTCCGGAGCCGGGATGTCTCTCTCGGGGCCGATGGCCGCCCTGATTGCATCGATATACGCCCGGCTGAGTCTCTCCAACTCCGAGGCCGACAACCTCTTGGGGTTGCAGATGATGCCGCCTTTGCCTCCACCCAACGGGATGTCCACAACCGCGCACTTCCACGTCATCCACGCCGCGAGCGCTCGCACAGTATCGATCGTCTCGTCGGGATGGTAGCGGATTCCGCCTTTGTTCGGCCCGCGGGCGTCGTTGTACTGTACACGGAATGCCTTGAACAACCGCATGGTGCCGTCGTCCATCCTGATCGGGAGCGTGAAGTGGATCTCCCGCATCGGCTCCCTGAGGATCGCATGGATCGCGGGGTCCAACCGCAGCTTGGCGGCAGCCTTATCGAGCTGAGCCTGCGCGATCTGGAAAGGATTTTGCTTCGCGGCCTTTCCCGCCGCCGTCTGTACAACCATTTACTCATCCTCCGTAAGCTGAGTTCTGTTGTCGCGCGGCTTGCAGGAGCCATATAAAAGCACAAGGCCCCTCCCCGTGCGCGCGGGAGAGGCCTGCTGCTTGTGCGCCATTGCAACTTTGAGCCCTTGCAATCCTCTCGCTTTCTCTACAATGAGATATACCACAAAGTGAGCCTGTCTGTCAATCCGAAAAGAGTCTACGAACGATGAGAATCCCCTCATCACCTGCGAACTCTGTGATCTGAGGCTGCGACTGCAACGAGAGTAGGAAGCGGCTTGCTCTCTGGAACCGATGGCCCCCGCCGCTCGTTCCGCGCCGCGGCGGCTGGAACGGACGGCGCTACGCCCGGGAGGTGATGGTCAAATCGTCCTCGACCCCCCTCACGCCCTCGATGTGCCTGGCGATCTCGATCGCCCTGTCGTGGGCCTGGCGGCTGACGTTTCCTTTCAGACTCACCACGCCATTCTTCACGTCAACGTTCACATCCAATGCGCTTACTCCCTTGGCCTCCGCGAGCGCAGCCTTGACCCTGCCGGTCAGCACCATATCGTCGATTGCGGTCATGCATCTTCCTCCTTCCGCGGGGTACCCAGTGGCCTTGATCGCCCTTCTTGTTTTCCCCGGCCTCAGGACGCAGGAAACGCCGGGAGGGGGAGGTGTGGTAGGGCGGTCTACGGCAAGGGGGCGGAGGGCCCGACGCTGCCGGGCCCTCCGTTCGGACTGCATCAGTGCAGGATGAGCACGTCACCGGTGCCGCGCGTCCGGATCACGCGGACTACGTCCGTCCCAGGCTTCTCGCAGCTCGAGATGCCGACTACGGAGACGAACTTACCGACCGGGTTCTCGCCCGGCCCGACGGGTACGCTGCCGTACACCTTGACTCCCTTGTGCGTCGAACCGTCATCGAGCGCGGTGCCGTCATCTACGTAGAAGCATCCCGTTGTCGAATACGTGACGACGCCCCAGGTCTTGACGAGCAGCGCGATGTTATTGGGACCCGACGCGCCTGCAATGCCGCTCTGCAGCCCAAGGGCGCCGCCGCCGATGGCAAGGTTGCCGAGACCGAGAGGCTGAGGAACATCGGACGACCCGGTCGTGCCCGCAACCACTGCGTCGGTCAGCACGCGCTCTCCCTCGATCGTGCCCATAGTCCCCTGCAGCACTCCTGTGTCCCCTGGGTTCAAGAGCGCGCTGCCGCGGCACTGAATCCCCGACGTCCGATCCGACTGCTCGACGTAGAACGCGGGCATGCCGACGAAACTGGCCGTCGTGACGAGCGGCCCTCGGGCTGAGATCCATATCTGCTCGCCGTTGGGCACTAGACCTTTCGCTTCGGCGGGGCTGTAGACCATGTGCCAACTGTGCTCGTCCGCGCCGATATCCACCGTGCACCCGGGAGGAAGGACCCTCGGCTCTCCATCCATGTCCATGGCGCCGGGCTGCACCGCGGAGTTCGTCCCCGAGTTGATGCAGGGCGACGTCAGAACAATGTGGTAATCGTGGTTGGGGTACGAGTTGAACTCGGGATCCAGAGACATATCCATAAGCCCTGCGGACAGCCCGACATAGTCCTGCCCATTGTTGCCGTAGACATCGTTGTAGCTCAGTCTGGCCGACCCTCCGATCTGGCAGACACCCGACGAGTTGAACGCCACGATGTTGTTCGTCACGACCGGAGAAGAAGAGCCGCAGCAGATTCCGCCCCCCGGATCAAGCGAGCTGTTATCCACGATGGTATTGTTGATCACGGCCGGGGCCTGGCCACTGCACCAGATTCCACCGCCCGAGCCGTAGCCAGCGCTGTTCCGAGCGATGACGTTGTTCGAGATCGTCGGCGAAGCATCCACGCAGCCAATGCCGCCGCCGTTGGCCGCGGTGTTCTCTTCGATAGTATTGTTCGATATGACAGCCGCCGGGCAGTTTCGACAGCAGATGCCGCCGCCGCTCCCGGCTGCGTGGTTGTCCCTTATCGTGTTGTTCGCGACCGTCATCGGGCAGCCGGAGCAGAGGATGCCTCCGCCGTCTCCCGGCTGATCCGCACTTCCGTGGGTGATGGTGAAACCATCGACGCGGGCCGGCGCCGAGCCTGCCGTCGGACCCCGGACGACCGTGCCGAACCCAAGGCCGTCCAGAATCGTCTCGTTGGGATCCTGAGGCGGTCTCGGGAACGGCGGCCGCTGGCCTAGATCGGTCTCTGTCCCAGCGAACCCTCCGTAAAGCTGCACGCCCTCACAGAGCGTCACGCATTCCGGATACACGCCCTTCGCGACCCACACCTGAATACCCGTGCCGAATCCGGCCCAGTAAAGCCCCTCCTCGACAGTGGTGAACGCTGTTCCCCAGGTGCCTCCGTCGTGGAAAGAACCCTGGGCGGCTGCGTTGATGTAGATGATGCCGCCGGATAGATCGACGATCGAGTAGTCGGCGGTCTTTACCGCGCTCGGACTCCAACCGGGCAGCGTGCACCAAGCCCTGGCTCTGAGCATGATGCTGTGGCCTACGGAAACCGAGCCGCCGTTAGGGACGGTTGGGTCGGCGGGCGTGGGCGTGCCGCCGTCCGTGGTGTAGTGGATCTCGACGGGCAAGCCTGTGTCGCAGCTGATCGTCACATCGATCGGGGCCGGCCCGTATGTGCCGCCGCCCGGAGCGAACGTCGGGGTGGGTATGCGGCCGTGGGTAGTGTAGGCTTTCAGGCAGACGTTGGTGTTGGCGAAGCCGTCAATCGTGGTGAGATCCGTCCAGGTCTCGCCGTCGCTGGAAACGTAACTTTCGCCGGGGTTCGCCGTTGCCTTGCTGCTGTAGTTCTCCGTGTACTCCGGCTGCTTTATGGGCTTCTCGACGGCCACCGGATAGCGGTGGCCCGGCGTGATAAGCTGCATTACTACGGAGAACTTCCGGCCCGCCGCCAGCGGAACCGCCTCGTCCAGATGCACCGTGTGGTAGCCCATATCGAGCATGCTGCCCCACTGGATATGGGCCAGCGTGCCGCTGGTGGGACCGGAATCGGCGTCGAGGAACACGTAGAACTGGTAAGTGGAGTTCGGCGCAGTATTGTAGAAGCCGATGGCCTCGAGCGGCTCCGTCGCGGCTGCCGTGAATACGTTGGCGAACCATCCGACATAGGTTGACCAACCGTAGCTCGACGTCCACCCTAGCGGATCATACTGATAGACGCCCGAGAAGTTGTCCACGACCTCGCCGGTGAAGACAGCGCAGTCCAGGCCGAACTTCTGGTCATAGTAGGAAACGTAGAAGTAGCCGTTCTCGCCCCAGCCCGTACCCCAGCTATTGCGCGCGATGAACGCACCGTTCGCCGGCGGGGTTGTGGAGAAGTTGGTCTTCGCGTAGCTGTCGTCCCAGCCGACGATGCAGACGGCGTGGTTCAGATCGTTTGAGCCGTCGTAGTAATAGGAGTTGGTTGCGGAGTTCCAATAGGGCGACCCGTCGTACATATACATCGTTGTGTAGGCCCCGCCGTAGTTCATCACCGCCTGTTTGATAGCGTCGTTTTGGAGAGGGGAGTTGATAGGGTCCCGGTCCGGGATGAAGATGACGTCCTGGACGTGGTACTGGGTGGCGCAGTCCGGGTTCTCGCAGTAGGTGTAGGGGTAGGTGTAAGGATAGCATGTCTCGCCCTTTGGCCCGTCCCATCTGGCAAGATACGCTGTGGACATGAGATGGTTGCCGCCGGCGCACGGCCCCCAGTCGAACCCGTGCCTGCAGATCAGGTCCTTCTCCGAAAAGTTGTTCCACATCCCGGGAAGCAGGACCGACTCGAGCGAGCCGTACGTCGCAAAGGCCCAGCAGCTTCCGCACTGGGCCTGGTCTCTGATCGGTGTGAGCTTATCCGTGACGGCGCGGAGGTCGTAAGACGAAGGCAACCCACCGGCCGGCCGAGGCAGGCGTGCCGCCAGCCCTCTCGTGTAAGAGAAGTCCACAGGGGTCGGTATCAGCCCCAGCGCGTGGCCACCGCTCGTGGACTCAGTGAGTTTCCCCCGCCCCAGATCCTCGAGGCACTTCACGAATGCAGGATTGATGGGCGCCTCGCTGCCCTGGTTCTGGCTCCCCGCTGCGACAGCAGCCCCTACCAGTAGAAGGATGCTTGATACGGCCAGCGCGGCGGCAAGCCGCAGGCCGAACGGCCTTGTACGCGACCGCATTTCCCCTTTCCCTCCTCTGATGACTGGCGGATGGCGATCAACGGAGCCGGCCATGGGGCATCATCCTTGGAACAGCATATCCACCAATCCCGGCTCTCTTCGCCACAATCCGTCCACAGATTGCACTCGGATTGTAGCATGCGAGCAGCCGAGTGTCAACAGTTGGTCGCATGCGTGATCGCTGTGTCTGATCTCTGTGGGTCTCGGCTTCGGTTCGCTGAGGAGACGCTCGCCGTTTCAGCCGACCTGGTGCTGCGGGCCGGTGACGCTGCCGAACCACCGCTTCCTGAAGTAAAGCGCCACGTTCACAAGGCCGATCATGACCGGCACCTCTACAAGCGGGCCGATCACCGCCGCGAAAGCCTCGCCGGAGCCGATCGTGAATACTGCCACCGCGACCGCAATCGCAAGCTCGAAGTTGTTGCTCGCAGCGGTAAAAGAGAGCGTTGCCGTCTGAGCGTAGCTGGCTCCGATCCTCCTGCCCATTGCAAACGATACGAGGAACATCACGAGGAAGTAGATAAGCAGCGGCACGGCGATGCGCACTACGTCAAGCGGAAGATCGATGATGACCTTTCCCTTGAGCGAGAACATCACGACTATCGTGAAGAGCAGCGCTATGAGCGTGATCGGGCTGATCTTCGGGATGAAGCGCTTCTCGTACCAGCTCCGCCCCTTCAGGTTGACCAGTGTGAACCGCGTTATGACGCCGGCAAGGAACGGTATGCCGAGGTAGATGAACACGCTCTTCGCGATCTGCCCGATGGTCACGTGAACAGCCGTGCCCCTGAGTCCGAACCACGTCGGCAGGACGGTGATGAATATGTACGCATACACTGAGTAGAAGACAACCTGAAAGAGCGAGTTGAACGCCACCAGCCCCGCCGCGTACTCCGGGTCGCCGTCGGCGAGGTCGTTCCAGACGATCACCATGGCGATGCATCTTGCGAGGCCGATCAGCATGAGGCCCGCCATGTAGTCGGGATGGCCCCGAAGGAAGATGATGGCGAGCGCGAACATCAGAATCGGGCCGATGACCCAGTTCTGCAAGAGCGAAAGGCCAAGCACCCGATAGTTGCGGAAGACCCGGCCGAGCTCTTCATACCGGACCTTCGCAAGCGGCGGGTACATCATCAGGATGAGGCCGACCGCGATTGGGATGCTCGTTGTGCCGACCTGGAAGCGGTTGAGCAGCCCAACAACCTGCGGCACGCGGTACCCGAGACCGACCCCGAAGGCCATGCCCATGAATATCCAGAGCGTGAGGTAGCGGTCCAGAAAGGACAGCCTCCTGCTTATGCCGTCTGGCAACCGGATAGCCTCCTCACTCCTCCGGAACACCCGCAGCGGGCACCCTCGCGGCGCTCGCGACCTGCCGGAGAAAGGCAAGCGCGCTCTCTTCGAGCATGTCCGCGTTCAGCGAGTAGTGCACCCACTGCCCCTGCTTGCGAGCTCTGATCAGCCCTGCGTACCTCAGCCTCGCCAGATGATGAGATACGGCAGGCTGGCCCATGGCAAGCTCCTCGACTATCTTGCACACGCACTGCTCGCCCCTCTCGGCAAGCATGCTCACTATCCTGAGTCTCACAGGATCGCCAAGCGCTCTGAAAACCTCTGTTACGTCCATAGTTATATCCAGATATGTTTATATACTCATATGATACTGCGTGTGGCCGTAACCGTCAACTCGCAGGCCCGTTTCTCTTGAGGCCCCCAGGGGTGAGACCGGTGGCATCCCCCTACCCCCGGCGGACGAAGGACCCGGCCCCCTCTCCCGCCGGACCGGCCGCGAGGGAGAAGCGCCCGCCATGATCCGTGCAAAACCTCCCGCCGTTTTTCGCAAATCGCCGGGAAAGAGAGAGGAGAATCCGGGGGCGAAGTGGAAGTGGCCAGTGTCCGCTTAGAGGTGGTGGCCTAACAAGCAGGCTGCGACCCGGCGCTCGGAGCGCGCGCGAGCCGGTACTTCCTCCTGGCAGATAGCCGACCCGGCGATGCGGGCGCGACGAGCAGCGGAGATCAGCGTCAAGCGGGGGCCCAATGTGGGCCTACGGGCTAGATCACGAGCCCCACAATCCTCGTCAAAAACGCAAAGGGGCGGCGGACGTGAGCCGGGCCCGAGAGACGTTCGGGGTAACTTCGAGTCTTTCGAGCCGGGCTCCTCCAAATGCGTGATGCGGAGCGCGGAATGAGCTACGGCAGTAACGAGCACGAGTCCATTCCCCGTTCCGCATTCCGCATTACGCGTTCCGAGACCCTTCGAGTCTCTAACGGCGCGGGCGAGAGGCTGGACGCCTTCATCGCGGTCCGCATATCCGATCTGTCTCGGTCGGCCGTGAGGCGGTTGATCGAGCAGGGGCGGGTTACCGTCGGCGGCGCCCCTGCTAAGGCAAGCTACAAGGTCAAGCCCGGCGACGTGATTGCGGTCGAGATCCCGCCCGCTGCGCCGACCGTGATCGCTCCCGAGCAGATTCCGCTCGACATCGTCTACGAGGACTCCGATCTCATCGTCGTGAACAAACCCCGAGGGATGACCACTCATCCGGCGCCTGGCTCGCCCGCGGGGACGCTCGTCAATGCCCTGCTCGCCCGCACCCCGGACCTTTCCGGTGTCGGCGGCGTCCAGCGGCCCGGGATTGTGCATCGCCTCGATAAAGACACCTCAGGGCTTATTGTCGTCGCTAAGAACGACGCCGCGCACGCCAGCCTCCAGGACCAGATACAGAAGCGGACCGCGGGGCGCAGGTATCTCGCCCTGGTCTGGGGCGACACCAAGTTCGAGCAAGCCATCGTCGATGCGCCGATCGGCAGGCATCCGGTGGACCGCAAGAAGATGGCTGTCATTACCGACGGGCTTCGCGCTCGGCCTGCCGTAACGGACCTTTCCGTGGTGGAGCGGCTGAGCGGCTTCACGCTGCTCGATGCGTCGCTGCGCACGGGCCGGACTCACCAGATCCGCGTCCACTGTGCTTACCTCGGGCATCCCGTGGTTGGAGATCCTGTCTACGGCGGGAAGAGGACGCTGCCGGCGAGGTTCGGAGTTCGCCAGCGCGCTGAGTTCGACAGCCTCCTCGACGCCCTGGGCGGCCAGGCGCTTCATGCTTACCGCCTTTCCTTCGATCACCCTCGCACCGGCGAGCGAATGGACTTCGAAGCGCCCCTTCCGCAGGATATGAGCCGGCTGATCGAGTGGCTGCGCGCTCACTCGTAGACTCCGCGTCGTACACCCGTTTTCCTTTCTGCCTGCTCCGCATACTTTCGCGTCCGATGTTGGTAATAACCCCGCGGTCGGCCCCGCTTGTGGACGCAACTAAAGGAGGTGTCAGCAGTGACAAGAGGCATGGGTGGACGCTCTCCCGCCAACATCGCCGGTTTCCTGGAGGGGATCGACTTTCCAGCCACCAAAGACGAACTGGTTGACCACGCCGAGGACAACGGCGCACCCCAGGAGGTCATCGACGTCCTCGAGAGCCTTCCGAACCAGGAGTATACCAGCATGGCGGACGTTATGTCGGGTGTCGGGCAGGTCGAGTGAGCGCGACTGAGAGCGCCGAGTTCCGTGGCATGAGCGCCGAGGTTGGTCGAGGCCCCCTTTCCGCGAGGGGAAGGGGGCCTCCCGCAGACTTGCGTTTCCTCCTCCCGAGCAGGTGAGACGTTGCGAGAGTGCGAACCAGTATGATAGATGACTGGTGCGGCGCCCGATCTTCCGATCCGGCGGCGCGCACTCTCAACAGAGTCTTCAACCTGCTGTCCAATGCCGATCAGACCGTTTGGGAAAGCTAAGGCCGCAAGGCGGGCGAGGAAGCCGGAGATCAGCCCGACGAAGATCCGAATCTTCCTCGAATGCCCGCTTATGTACAAACTCATCTACGTAACGAAGATCGGCCGGTATCACTATCTGCCTAACGCTGGCGACAGCTTCGGCGGCTCCTTGCACCGCGCGCTGCACGACTTCTACGCAGCCGGCGGGCACGATACTCACACGGTAGACCAGTTCGTCGAGCGGCTGGACAACACCTGGATCAGCATCGGTTACGGCTCGCGGGATGAGGAGAGGGAGCACAGGGAGTTCGGCGTGCGCATTCTGGAAGATTTCTACACGAACTCCAAGTCCGGCGCACGAACGCTCTTCACCGAACGCCAGCTCCGGGAGGACATGGGTGACTTCGTGCTCATCGGCCGCATCGACAGACTCGACGCCAGACCCGACGGCGCGCTCGAGATAATCGACTACAAGACGGGACGCGAGTCCGTTACCGAAGCAGAGGTAGCATTCGACCTAGCCATGGGTATCTACCAGCTTCTGGTGAAGCACAAGCACCCGGATAGGCGCGTCATTGCGACGATCCATTGCCTGCGGACCGGTCTGTCGGCTTCGACTGAGCTTCAGCCTGAGGCGCTGGCGGAGCTGGAGCGGTTCGTCCGAGAGGCGGCTTCGAAGTTGCTGGCAATCACGGAGGATATGGAGATCCCGCCCGTGCGCAAGGACGTCTGCGACGGCTGCCAATTCTTCACGCTCTGCGAAAGACGGGCCCGGATTCTGGGACAGGAGTGGGAGGCGAGGAAGTCGTGAGGGCGGCGGTCATCACTGTGAGCGATCGGTCGGCACGGGGCGAGCGGCCGGACCTGAGCGGGCCGGCGGCAGCGGACCGGCTGAGGCGGGCCGGCATTGAGGTCGTAGTGGAGAAGGTCGTGCCGGACGAGTTCAAGGAGGTGTCGGCCGCGCTTCGCGCGTGCTGCAGCCCGCGTGGCGGGATCGATGTGGTCATCACGACCGGTGGGACCGGACTCTCGCCGCGGGACATTACTCCAGAAGCCACGCTCTCGATCATCGAGCGCCCGATTCCGGGCATTGCCGAGGCCCTTCGGCGGGCAGGCGCCGCAAAGACTCCGAATGCGATGCTCTCGAGGGGAGTCGCGGGTGCGGTCAGGACGACGCTTATCATCAACCTCCCGGGGAGTCCTGCTGCGGTCGAGGACGGCATGGACGTAGTGCTGCCGATCGTGGAGCACGCTGTAGGAGTCCTCAAGGGCGAGGCGCCGGATGGGTGACAGGCAGGCGGGTGCTGAGTGTCCGGCGCATAGGCACTGCCTCAGAGGCTCGGGCTGCTTGCCAATCCGCCCGTCGAACGCTAGACTGGAAGTATGCTTGCGAAGAGAATTATCCCATGTCTCGACGTCAAAGAGGGCCGGGTGGTCAAAGGCACGAATTTCGTCAATCTTCGTGACGCGGGCGACCCGGTCGAGCTAGCGGAGATCTACGACCGCGAGGGGGCTGACGAGATCACCTTTCTGGATATCACAGCTAGCCACGAGAAGCGCGACACGATCGTTGAAGTCGCGAGCCGCACTGCAGAGAAGGTTTTCATACCGTTCACCGTCGGCGGGGGAATCCGCACTACAGACGACTTCCGGAAGATTCTGAAGACCGGCGCGGACAAGGTGAGCGTCAACACGGCGGCTGTTCAGAACCCGAGGCTCATCACCGAAGCGGCTGAGATGTTCGGGAGTCAGTGCGTCGTTCTGGCGATCGATGCGAAGCGGGTGATGAGGGATGACGTGTCGTGGGAAGTGTACACGCACGGCGGCCGTCGGCCTACGGGAACCGATGCCGTTCGGTGGGCTGTGGAAGGTGAAAAGCTTGGCGCGGGCGAAATCCTGCTTACCAGCATGGACGCCGACGGCACCAAGATGGGCTACGACATCGAGCTGACCCGGGCGGTAGCTGACTCCGTGGGCATACCCGTCATAGCCTCGGGCGGCGCGGGAACACTCGAACATATCTACGATGCCCTGACCGCAGGCGGCGCCGATGCCGCGCTGATCGCTTCCATCGTCCACTACCGGATCTACAGTATCAAACAGATCAAAGACTATCTCGCGAGCCGCGGCGTGGTGACGAGGAGCATATGGAGTTGAAACTCGCCGATCTCGTCGTATGGGGCGACTCCGGGCTGATCCCGGCGATTATCCAGGACGACGCCTCGGGACAGGTGCTTACCCTCTGCCATATGAACCGGGAGGCGCTCGACAGGACGCTCGAAACAGGGCTCGTACACGTCTTCCGCCGCAGCGTGGGCAAACTCATGATGAAAGGCCAGACCTCCGGGCACACGCAGACCGTCAAATCCATCCGCATTGACTGCGAGGGCAAGTCGCTGCTCGTCCGAGTCGATCAGAAAGTGGCCGCGTGCCACAGGAATTACTTCACCTGTTACTTCAGGGAGTACGATCGGGGGGCCGGGGAGATCGTGACCCATGGCGAGCCGGTTGAGGACACCGGGTAAAAGCCCGGTGCGGAGCGACCTGATATGAGCAACCGCCCGTCGGTTATGTCTCAGCGATCAGTCGTCATCCCTGTGGCGGCGAGCGCCGCGGTTCTTGCATTGGCGGCCTTCCTGGTCCTCGCCGCATCGGTCAACATGCCGCACTACAATGAAGCAAGCGGCTTCTGTTACAACGGCGGGTTCGAGGCGGAGGGGGAAGGCTTCTTCCAGGGCTGGGGCAGGTCTGCCTCTGGTGGCAAGCTCGGCGAGGATGTGGTCATAGAGCCTTCGAGCGACGCGCACGGCGGCAGGTCGGCCGTGCGGATGAAGTGCACCGGGAAAGGATCGGCCATCCTGAACCCCGTGCCTCCGTTCTACATGCGTGTCATCCAGGGCCGCGTACGCTTCTGGTATAGGGCTGTCTCTTCGGCCTGCAAAGGCAAGAACCTGGCTGTCTACATCATCCCGCTCCTAGCCGATGGTGGAGAGGGAGGCGGGGCGCGCGTCGCCTTTACCGTCCCGGAGAGCCACGTGGCGGACGGAAGGTGGCATGAGGCTGAACTCGGTTTCGACTACCAGCGCGACCCTGCCGTGGTCAAGACGATCGTGGCGCCGCGGATCAACGAGGGCGGGCCGGTCGGGGAGGGCGAATGGTTGATAGACGACATCAGTGCAGAGCGCGGCAGCTATCTGCTGCGGCCCGAGCTTGTGATCCGCGGCCTGGCGGCTGCGGATGGAGTCGTGACGGGGCTGCCGAAGACCGTGACCGTCACGTGCAATGTGGAAAACGCAGGCCGGGTGCCTGCGGATGAGGTCAAGGTCCAGGTTCGGGCGTCGCGGCTCGTAGGTGGAGACCTGACGGACACGGGTGCCGCCAGTCTGACTATAGCCGGCCTGGGCCCGCAGGAGACGAAAGCCGTAACGCTCGAGTACGGCGTGCGGGAAAGTGGCTGGCTTGTGCTCGAGGCATCGGCCCAGGGCCGCTACACAGATCCGGACAACGGGAAGCGGGGGCTTGCTCCGAAAGTGATCGCGGTCTCGTGGGCGCCGGTCAGAAAGGCACTCGCGCCGTCTCCGACCCACGGCCCGTCCGGAAAGCACGGCCGCCGCAGCCTGAGCATCGTGGGCGGCGCGGGCATGATACTGCTCGACCGCGAGGAGGAGCCGCCGATACTGAGGTTCTTCGTCCGCAGAGGCAGATGGCGTGAGGTCGGCCGAAGCCCCTGGCTGGCGCGCATCGGCTGCGATGGGCAGAAGTTCGCCACCGTGGTGCCGGAGCTTGAGCAGGCCGAAGTCCGGGGCGGAGTCCTCCGATTGAGGCTCCGTACCTCGTCCGCTCTCTCGCCATCCGTCGGTTGGCAGATCGACGAGAGCTTCCGCTACGACTCCAGGCTCGGTGCATTCGAAGCGTCGTGCCTGGCCAAGCCGCGCGGCAGAGCCAGGCTTCGGCTGCTCGAGTTCCCCGTGATCCTCGTCGGAGAAGGCGCGACCGGCGTCGAGAAGACAAGCGCGATCTTCCCCGGCCTGGAGTTCCTGAAGGGAGGCGAGCGATCGTCATCGGCCCGCGATATCCGCCCTCCCGCGAGCGACCGATGGTCTCCTCACCCCTTCGCCGTGACCGTGCCTGTTATGGCAGTGGCAACGACTCGCGGCGCCGTCGGGCTGGCCTGGGACCCTCTCGACCGCTGGGACGGCAGGCGCCGCTTTACGACGCCGGTCTTCGCCTCGCCGAACTTCCTGGACAGCCAGGCGAACCACAAGCTCGCGCTTTTCGTGCCCTCCATCCCGGACTTCGTCCCCGAGAACGGCCGGGAGGCCGCGAAGCCGGTCGAGACGGACGGACCGGTCACGATCCGTGCGAAGGTGATCCTCGAGCCGGAGGGACAGGCGCTCGACCTGGTGACCAGATGGGTCGGCCGGCTGATGAAGGATTGGACCCTCCCACCAGAGCCGCGGAGTTACGATGAAGAGCTCGACCTGTCTGCCCGCGCGTTCACGGAGACGATCTGGAGCGATGAGGCGGCGGGTTGGGAACCGGTCAAGTCGTGGGATCCGACTCCTGACCCGGGCATCCTGCTCACCGTCCTGCGCCTGTCGCCTCTCGTGAAGGATTCGAACCTCGCGGACAGGCTTCGGGCGGTGGCGGACAATGCGCTTCGGACTCACGGAGAACGGCTGAGCGATCTCAACCTATCCTTTGCCGCCGGACGGGTATTCGAGTCGCTCACGGCGCTGCAGCGGCAGGCTGAGGCGATAATGCGCGAGCAAGGCCCGGACGGCCAGTGGACGTTTCAGCCCGAGGACAAAAAGCACGAAGAGCTCGGCGCGCGCGGCGACACCAACGTGGGCGTCTGTGCGACCAAGGCGCTGCCGCTGCTGCGGTATGCGGAAGTTGCGGGTGACCCCGAGGCCGTTGCCGCCTCGGTCAAAGCGCTCGCCTATATGGACCGGTTCGCTGTTCCTGCCGGCGCGCAAGTCTGGGAATGCCCGCTCCACGCGCCGGACATTCTCGCCTCCGCCCGCGCCGTCGCCGCTTACCTTGCCGGCTACCGCATAACCGGGAACATGCGCTATATCGAGAAGGCTCGTTACTGGGCCTCGACTGGCATTCCCTTCGTTTACTTCTGGAGCGCGCCGGATCGGCGCATCATGAAGGGGGCTAGCATCCCGATCTTCGGCGCGACCTTCTTCACGCTGAGCTGGCTTGGCCGACCCGTTCAGTGGAACGGACTCGACTACGCCGATGCACTCCTCGACCTGGCCCGGTACGACTCGTCGTTCGACTGGCGCACGCTTGCCAAGGCGATCACGATCTCCGCGATGAACCAGCAGGCCGATGCCGGTGAGAACGCCGGGCTGTACCCCGACTCCTGGGATCTCGCCCGCGACAAGGCTATGGACCCCTGGCTGAACCCGGCGATCATCGTAAACAACCTCTGGGATCTGCAGGGCAAGCGGTGGATAGAGACCTCTATACTGCCGGGCGGGCAGGCGAGGATCACCCTGCCGTCGGGCGCGAGTTGGACCGCCCAATCCGGCGATCTGCGGGTGCTCCTCAAGGGCGAACCGCTGCTTGGGAGCGAGTACGTCGTCGTGACCCGTGCGCGCCGGCCTGCATCGGTCACACTGAAGACCGGCTCCGCTGGCGCCGAGAGCTTCCTCCCGGAGGTGGCCGACCTGTCGCGCGCCGAATCCGGCTGGAAGTTCGATGCAGAACGCAGCTGGCTTGTCGTGAAGTCCGCCGGGAGTCGGCCCGCCATTCTCAAGATCAACGGGTTGCTCGGGACGCCGAAGAGCCAACGGTGATGGAGGTCACGGTCTTGAAAACCGCCGGCAAAGTGGAACTTGATGCGGAGTATGTCTCGGCGATCAGTGATAGACAAAGTGCCGCGCGTCGGCTGGAGCAGCAATCGCGCTAGGTGAGGATGAAATGTTCCGGAGGATCGTTGCAGTCGCTCTTCTGCTTGGTGCGGTAGTGCTTCTGTCGGGCTGCCCGGACGGTGGGTGAGGCAAGAAGCCGCAGAGGTCGCTCTCCGGTGCGGAGCAGCGAGTAGTTCACGTCGTGCGGAACTGACCTCATGAGCGGGCAAGCCCAGCCCCTGCGAGGTCGCCCGGGCCGGCGCACGGGTCATCCCCCCGAGGCTGGTGAGGCGCTGTGCGTCTTTGGAAACTCTTGAGCTTGTAAACCCTCGGCTTCGTCCGTGCGTTAACAAGTGTTAGGAACAGACCGGGCCGGCTGTGGCTGCCGCTCTGAACGGCCGTCGCCCGCGCAGTGGCCGGACGGCCTGCAAGCCCGGAGCAGCGCAGCAGTTACTTAGGACTCGGCAGCGCGGCCCGAGAGATGGGAGGCAGGATTGGAGACGTCACTTGGCTGGATATCGGTGGGGATGGGCGCGGCTCTCGCGGCGGCAGCCGCCACAGCCGGTCGCTCAGGTGAGGCTCGGGATGAGAAGGGAACCGGCGCGTGGATGACGGCGCTAGTTGCCGCGGTTGGAACCCTTGCCCTCTTTTTCCTAACCCGCAAGAGCGAGCCGCCGTTTTCGCTCGGCGAGAGGTTGGGCTACGGAATCCTGATTGGCGGCGCGCTCGGTGCGGCAGCGGGCGTGTGGGCGGCCCGCGCCCGCCCGGTCGGCCCGTGGAGATCGACTGTGTGCGCGGCCGGACTTCCTTCGCTTGCGCTCTTTGGCGCCGGCCTCACGGTTCTCATCTTCAGAGACTACCCGCAGCCCGCGCTCGGCGGGTTCATGATCGGCGCGCTTGGAACCGCCGTCCTCTACCGTCTTGCCGTGCGGGGGTCGGACCGCGTGGACATCTGGGCGCTTTCCGCGTCCGCTCTTGGCGCGGCGGTACTGCTCGCTGCGATGCGGTACGACACCGTGGACGGCCGGGTCTGGTGGCGAGCGCCGCTCATAGTGGCTGTGGCCGTGGTCGTTGCGCAGCTTGCAAGCGCCGGCACGATCAGGCCGGGCAGAAGGCTCGCGCTCCCAGCAGTCGCCGCTTCCGCGATCGTCCTGATTCTGACCGCAGTCTTTGCATGGAAAGTGTTCCCCAACTGGGCGTTCTTCTGGGTTTCAGCAATGGGAGTCGCCACGTTCGCGCTCGTGGCGTGGCTTGGTTCGTCCGCGCCCGGCGCCGCGCCGGCCGCCGCTGCCCAGGCGCTCGTGGTCATAGCGTTCGCGACCGTTGCGTTCCGCCTGATGGCCGGATTCGGGATTGGGATTGGCTTGCTCGCGGCCTGGGCCGTCCTGCTTCCGGCGCTCGCATCGACCTGGCGGACCGAACCCAGGGAAGAAGAGCAGCCGACCCTGTCCCGCACCCTGGTATATGCGATGTTCATTGGGGTCGGCCTGCTTCTCCTCCGGCTGTTCCTTGAAACCTACGCGCTGGAGGTTCGAGGACTGGACCTCCGTGCCCACTACACGCTGATCGCGCTCTCCGTCGGAGCGGTCCTTCCCTTCGTCCTGGGATCGTTCTTCCCTCCGTCGGCTTTCCGTTGGGCGCTCTGGCGGGCAATCGCCGCGGGAGCGGCAGGGCTCTTTGCGGCAGCGGTTCCACTTGTCATCCTGATTATCTGGGGCTTCAAAGCTGAGCTGGGATTCCTCATCGGCACCATCGCCGCTGGGATCTTCGTCCTCCTCATCCATACAGGCGCGGTTGGGGTCAAGGGGCGGGCCTACACGGAGTCGGCTGTGCTCGTAACCGCCGCGCAGATATCGGCTGTGCAGCTCTCCGGCCTACTCGCCCCGGCCTCTGAGTCGCCGCGCCTGGCCAGGGTGGTCGTTCTCGCCGTTGTCGTTGTCGCCGGGCTTCTCTGGGCTGGGATAACGGCTCTTGCGGCCCGCCGCGGGGCAAAGGAGGCAGCCTGAAATGCTTCGCTCTCTAACGTCGCGACCGATGCTTGCCATCGGCGTTGCCGCCGTCTGGTCTGCGGCGATGCTCGGCTTCTCCGCAGCGCGCGAGACTCCTGTCGGCGCAATCGAAGGCCGCGTTCTGGCAGCGGACACGGGCAAGCCGATCAAGCATGCCACGATCCACCTCAGCCGGGCGCGTCCTGTCGTCCCAGAGCAGGCCGCCTCGGAGGGCTGGCAGTCGAAGTACGCACAGACCGACGAAGATGGAGGATTCCGGTTTGGTGACGTCCCCACGGGCGAGTACACGATCGAGGGATACGCGAAAGCGCACAATCTCGCCAAGTCTCCGGTCACTGTTCGGGAAGGCAAGGTCGAGCCGCTCAGTCTCGAGTTCGGGCCGGTCGAGCCCTACCTGAACCTCTACATCAGCCAGCACATCTTCACAACCAGGGAGAAGCCCGAGATAGTGCTGGACGGGTTCACAGAGACCGACGAGGTCGTCGTCGCGCTGCTCCAGGTGGACACCGATAAGGTTCTTTCAGGTGAGTCCAAGTCGCTGCGCGAGGTCCTTATGAGTGACGCAGGAATGCTGACTCGTGAAGCGCTTGAGACGAGACCCGGCGTCAAGCCTCGCGGAACGCAGACAGTGCTGATCACCAAGCGCGACAGCGAGAATGCCTATCAGCAGAGGGTGGTCCTGGACCGCCAGGACCCGGGCGTCTATATCGTGATGGTCTCCGCCGGCGAGATCGAGAGAGCCAGCTGGATCTCCGTGAGTGATATCAGTGTCGTCATAAAGGAGAGCGGAACGGGACTGCTCACTTACGTCGTGCGGCCCGACAGCGGCGAGCCGGTGGCAGGCGCCGAGGTCAAGGTGTTCCAAGGCAAACGACAGACGGGCAGCGGCACAACCGATGGCCGAGGCCTCTGGGAACAGTCCGTCGGTGGGCCGGGCGCGAGAGAGAACAGGTTCGTCATCGCCCGGTACGGCAGCTCGGCGGCATTCGTGAACTCGTATCCGTATGAGCGCGCGGCCAGCCCGGTCTCGATCTACACGTATACGGACCGGCCGGTCTACCGCCCGGGACACGAGGTGCGCTTCAGAGGCATCGTCCGCAAGTTCGACCGGGACGCGTATCGCTGTCC
>Ga0315282_10005312_pt1 | contig 22009 bp, 15 predicted proteins | sample YL17G07_20_MG_FD_203693 | JGI IMG/M metagenome (GOLD analysis project Ga0315282, IMG submission 203693) | Sediment microbial communities from Yellowstone Lake, YNP, Wyoming, USA - YL17G07_20 | ecosystem: Environmental > Aquatic > Freshwater > Lake > Sediment | place: USA: Wyoming | collected... | reverse complement strand
CCGTGTAGCTTGGCCCCGCTTTTTTAAGAGCCAAGGTGATCTCCAGCGTCGCCCCCTTGCCATTGTTCAAGACGGTCGATCCCGTCCATGTCCCCGTCAAATCAACGGCGGGCAACGGCGATGCGGCCCAGGCGACAAGACCGAGTAAAACGAAAAAGCTCAAAACGATCATTGCTTTGGACATAATGTCTCCTTTGCTGCGCAAGATTTTTTCGTTATTCATATTTCAACGAGTCCACCGGGTTGGCCGACGCCGCCCGGACCGCCTGATAGCTCACGGTCAGGAAGGCGATGGCCAGGGCGGCCAACGCGGAGCCGATGAACGTCCACGGGTGGAGGCTTGTCCGATAGGCGAACCCTCGCAACCAGGAGTTCATGGCGAAGTAGGCGATCGGCCAGGCGATGATCGAGGCCAGGCCGACCAGAATGAGGAATTCCCTGGATAGAAGCCCGACGACCCGGCCGATGGAGGCCCCGAGGACTTTCCGGATGCCGATCTCCTTTTTCATCTTTTCGGCCAGGAACGAAGCCAGGCCGAAGAGACCCAGGCAGGCGATGGCGATGGCCAGGAAGCTGAACGAGGAGAAAATCCTGTTCAACCGTTCCTCCGACCGGAATTGGGCGTCGAAGAGCTCATCGACGAAAAAGTAATCGAAAGCCTTTCCGGGAGAGATGATCTTCCAGGCTTTTTTCAGTTCTCCGATGAGCCGTCCGGCATCCACCGCTTTGAACCTGACGGCCAGAACCTCAAACTCGCTCTTATCATTTATGATTATGAGCGGTTCGATCGCGTCCCGCAGCGAAGAGAAATGAAAATCCTTGACGACGCCGACGACGATTCTGGGTTTATAGGTATTAGGACCCAGCATGACCTTGATGGTCTTGCCGATCGGGTCGTTCCAGCCGAGTTTCCGGACAGCCGCCTCGTTGATGAGGATCGCGTCCCGGGCGTCGGAAAGGATATCCTTGGAGAAATCCCTTCCCCCGGAGATCGTCATTCCCATCGTCCGGACGTAATCCGTATCGGCATAGATGAAACGGTAGATCACAGCGGCGTCGGCGCCCTCGGGAAGGACGGCGTTGGTGCTCTGACCCTGGCCGGGGACGCGAGAGGTCGCCGATACTTCGAGGACGCCGGGGATTTCCTTGAGCCTGGCTTTGACCTGATCCAGCGTTTGCACGATCCTCTCATCCGACGTGCGGATGGCGAGGACCTGGTCTTTCTGGAAGCCGAGGTCCTTGTTCCTCATGTAACGGATCTGATTCTGAATGACCTGGGTTCCGATGATCATGACGATGGACAGGACGAATTGTCCGACGACCAGGAAGCGGCGGAAACGGGCGCTTCCGGAGCCGGACTCCGACCCGCTCCTTCCCCCCCTCAGGGCCTTGACCGGCCGGAGGGCCGAAAGATACACGGCGGGATAGCTGCCCGCGGCGAAACCGACGACCAGCACGAGGCCGAAAAACACCGGAATGAGCCAGGCGAGCTCGCCGGCGCCCATCCTGATCTCGATCCCGGAGATGGATTCGAACACGGGAAGAGCCAGCTTGACGAAAACCAAGGCCACCACCAGGGCCAGCAGACTGGTACTCATCGATTCCCCGAGGAACTGTCCGATGAGGTCGCGGCGGAAGGCTCCGACGACTTTTCTCATCCCGATCTCCCGAGCCCTCCGGGCCGAGCGGGCCGTGGCCAGGTTCATGAAGTTGATGCAGGCAATGGCCAGGATGACGACGGCGATGGCCGCGAAGACGTAGACGTAAAGAATATCGCCGTTGCCGCCGAATTCCCATTGAAGTTTGGATCGGAGATGGATGTCGGTCAGAGGTTGAAGACGGAGTCGGACATCTCCTTTGAAGATCTTCAGAGCCTTCCCCATCTTCTCTTGGATCAGGCCGGGGAGCTTGGCCTCAAGCGGCTCTTTCCCCTCGGGCCGATCCAGACGGATATAGGTGAAGCCGCTGATGTCGTTGAGCCAGCTTTCCCGTCGCGTTGGATCCGCGGCAAGAAATGTTTCCATGGAGCAAAGCATGTCAAATTTCAGGTGGGAATTCTGCGGCACGTCCTTGATGACGCCGGTGACCGCGAAATCGCTTTGGTCGTTGAACTTGAGGAACTTCCCGAGGGGATCTTTCCTGCCGAAATATTTTTGGGCCGTCCGCTCGGTCAAGACGACGGTGTGGGGCCTGGCGAGGGCCGTTTGAGCGTCTCCCCGGATGAAAGGAAAGGTGAAAACATCGAACAGGGCCGGATCGGCGTAAACAATTCCCGATTCGATGAATTCCTTGTCGGCGAACGCGACCGACATGATGCCCCTCTTGCGGATTCTCGCGGCGCTCGTCACCTCCGGATAGTTCGATAGAAGGGACGGGGCCAGGGGATTGGGGGTGACTGCGACGTTGAGCGCCTCGCCGTTGAGCATCCCCTCCATCGTGACGCGATAGATGCGGTCCGCGTTCGCGTGGAACCGGTCGTAGCTCAGCTCGTGATGAAGGTAGAAGATGATCAGGATGGAACAGGCCATCCCCAGGGCCAGGCCGGAAATATTGATCAGGGCATATCCCTTTTGTTTCCGCAGGTTCCGCAGGGCCGTTTTGAGATAGTTCTTGAACATGGCTCCTCCCCAATAGACGGAATTCTGGATGAAGGATTTCAGGACGGGCAGGACCTGCAGCCCGTACCAGAGGCGGGCGAGGAAAAGGCCTTTCGTCGCGGCCAGCCAGCGAAAATGTTCCTCGAAATCGCCCAGGGCCGGGTCGCGGACCGGGGGGTCGATCAGCCCGCCGAGGATCTTTTCAATAGCCCGGGGCGGACGGATCGCGGAGTGTTCCATGAACGCTTCCTCAAAGCTCCGTTTCAAACATTGATCTTCTGCGCCCCTTTCCAGATGGCGCAGCTGACCGCCTGGATTTTCTTGAGCGCTTTGAGCCCGGCCGGGGTCAACTCGTAATACACCTTGGCCCGGCCGCCGCGCTCCGGCGTCGGGTCGCCCTTGATGGTCGTGACCAGATTCTGCCGGTGGAGCCGCCCCAGGGGGCCGTAGATGGCGCCCAGGAGCCAATTGACGCCCGTGGCCCGGATGATCTCCTCACGGATGGCCATCCCATAGGCCTCCCGGCCCAGTTTCCAGATCGAAACGAGAATGAGCTCGTCGATCCTCGAAAGAAGCTTCATCGTCGGCCTCCACGATATTTATACGAATTATGATAAAACAAAGTTCCCGATAATATCAATTAATTTGATAATATCGGGATCCCCGTAACGACACGGCTCGTCCTTGATGATCCGGGCTGCCCCTGTAAAGACTGTGGAATCCGGGACGCGGAGGGCGCGTGATGTCGACCAGAAGGACTTAAGTCCCGTAGAAGGAATCAAGGACGGAGCGCCATTGCTCCTCGGTCCGGACGGCGACCAGGGCGTTCCGGAGCTCGGTCCGGCGGGGGTGCATCTTGGCGTATTGAAGGCAGAAATGGCGCAGGATCTTGAGCCCCCGCCTCGCGTCATACGTCTCGCAGGCCAGCTGGAAATGCCGGTAGATCAGGTCGCGCTGTTCGTCGAGGCCCGGTTTGCGGGCGGGCCGTCCCGCGGCGAGGTCCCGCGCCTGGGCGAAAAACCAGGGATTGCCGATGGCGCCGCGGGCCGCGGCGACGCCGTCGACGCCCGTCTCGGCGATCATCCTCAGCGCGTCGGCCGGGGCGTGGACGTCTCCCGAGCCGATGATGGTCCGGCCGGGGAATTCTCGCTTCACGCGGGCCAGGAAGTCCCAGTCGGCCTTACCCCGGTACTTCTGCTCGACGCTGCGGCCGTGGACGCAGATCGCCGCCGCCCCGGCCTCGAAGGCCCCGCGGGCGATGGCCCAGAAGGCCTCGCGCTTTTCGTCGGCTTCGGGGAAGGCCCGCCTCAGCTTGAGCGTGACCGGCCGGCCGGGGACCGCCTCGATGACGGCCCGGACGATGTCCAGGGCCAGGCCCGGGTCCCTCATCAGCGACCCGCCGCGGTTCCGGCTGACGACCTTTCTCACGGGGCAGGCGAAATTGAGGTCGACGACGTCGAATCCCATGCCGTCGAGCGAGGCGGCAGCCCGGGCCATGGTCTCGGGCTCGTTGCCCATGATCTGGCCGGCGATCGGACGATCAGCCGGATCGAGGCGGATCATCCTTTTCCGCAGCTTCCCCTCGAGCAGCACCTGGCGGTCGAGCATGGCCTCGGTCGCGGTGTAGGGGGCCGAGCAGGCGCGGCAGACCAGACGGTAGGGGAGATCGGTGTAACCGGCGAGGGCCGCCAGAACGACGGGAAAATCGACGGTGATGCCGCCGATCCTGAGCGGTTTGAGCGTGTCGGCCATGGCGCTATTATAGGGGTCAAATCTACGCAATGCCAGTTTCTGGCATTGCGTAGATTTGACCCCGTCTGTTCCGGGCGGGCTTTACACCCGGCGACGGATGGCTTATATTCACGCCTGGCCATGAACGTATCGTGGAGGTCCCTGATGAAAAAACCGCCCGCTTCCGGTTTCCTCGCGCCCGCCGCCTTCCTCGCCTTCGCCCTCGCCTTCGGATTCGCGGCGCCCGCCGCAGGCCAGGAAAGCCCCTTCGTTCCGGACAAGCTGGCGCTCCTTTTGAGGGATGAACTATCCGGCGACCGCGCCTTCAACTTCGTGCGCGCCCTGACCCCCTACCACCGGATCATGGGATCGCGGACCTATGCCGAGGCGGCCGAGATGCTGGCCGGGCTGGCCAGGCGCTCCGGCCTCGAAAACGTCCAGGTCGTCACCCAGAAATTCCCCGGCGGACTCAGCTGGGACGCGCGCTCCGCCAAGCTCTGGCTGATCACTCCCGAGGAGATAAAGCTCTGCGACTTCGAGGAACTGCCCGTGTCCCTGGCGGTTTTTAGCCGCTCGGCCCACGCCGAGGCGGAGCTCGTCGACATCGGCCGCGCCTCCTCCGCCGAGGATTTCGCGGGCCTGGACGTGGCCGGGAAGATCGTCCTGACGACGGCCGCCCCGTCCCAGGCCGTCAGGACGGCCGTCTGGGAGCGCGGCGCGCTCGGCGTCGTCTCCTCGGGAGGCATCCATCCCGACGCGAAGTTCGACACGCCCGATCAGATCGCCTATATCAAGGTGCCCGCCGCCTGCCCGGCGGGCAAGACCCAGCCGTGGGCTTTCATGATCTCCCCCCGGCGCTACGGGTATCTCCAGGACCTTCTCCGGAAAGCCAAGGCCATGAAGATCGCGGTCCGGGTCCGGGCCGTTATCGACACCGAGATCCGGGAGCCGGCAGAGCAGGCCTATCTCTGGGCCGAAATGACCGGGAGCGCCGTCCACAACCAGGACATCGTCCTGACGGCCCATCTCGACGAGGAAAGCACCTCGGCCAACGACAACGGCAGCGGCTGCGGCGCGCAGCTCGAAATCGGCCGGGCCATCGATGCGTTGGTCAAGAGCGGGAAGATGCCGCGGCCGCGGCGCGACATCGTCTTTTGGTGGCCGAACGAGCACGCCTCGGAATACCAGTATCTCCGCGAGCGGCCCGAGGAGCGGAAGAACTGGCTGGCCTCGCTCAACATGGACATGGTCGGCGCCCGCCAGAGCATGGGGTCGCGGGTTCAGCACATCGTCCGCACGCCGTATTCCCTGCCGAGCTACCTGAACGACGTCGTCGAGTCGATCACGGAATACGTCATCGCCGGCCACACGGCCTCCCTGGCGGCCGACGAGGTGGGCATACCCCAGCCGTTCCCGAAGCCGCTGCTGTCCTTCAAGGGCTCGCGCGAGCGCTTCGACGCCATCGTCGTTCCGCACAGCGGCGGCTCCGACCACGAGGTCTTCTGCGAGGGCGTCGTCGGCGTCCCCGCCGTCGGTCTGCTCAACAATCCCGACCCGTACTTCCACTCGAGCGACGACGACCTCCAGAACATCGACGCCACCCAGCTCAAGCGGAACGCCTTCATCGTGGCCGCCGCGACCCTGTTCTTGGCCAACGCCGGGGACGGCGACGTCCCCATGCTCGCCGGCGAGGTCTTCTCGCGGGGCGTGAAGCGGCTGGGGGCGGATCTCAACACGGCCCTGGCCCACCTGCGCGCCGGAAGCGGCGGCGACGCCGCGAAGCGATATGCGGAGGCGCGGAACCTGCTCGAGCAGGCCGGGAGCCGCGAGGAACAGGCGGTCTCATCCGTGCTCGTCTTCGCCGAACCGGCCGGCCCGAACGCCGCCCTGGTCCGGAAGTGGGCCGCGAAGATCCGCGAAACGGCCGCGGGGCTCGCCCGCGAGCTGGACGCCTGCTACGTCCGGACGTCCGGAGCGAAGACGCCGCCCGCCGTGGTCCTTTCGGCCGCGGAGAAGGCCATGGCCGTTCTCGTCCCCGTGAACACCGGGACGCTCGACGAATATTTCGGCAAGCGGGGAACGAGCGTCGCCTATCCCGGCCTGCATTCGATCCTGGTCAAGGAATGTTATGGCTTCGTCGACGGCAAGCGGTCGTATCTCGATATCTCGCGGGCCATCGAGGCCGAGGCCCTGTCCGCGGGCGCGTCCTACTACGGCACGGTTCCGCCCGGGGCGGTCCGGGCGATTCTCGATCAGGCGGTGGCGAAAGGCGTCCTGAGGCTCAAGTGAGCCGGCGCCGAGCCGCGACGACGTCCCCCTGAGGATTCCGGCGGACGAGTTTTTCAAGGAGACAGCCATGAAGACGGCCAAGACCCTGCGCATCGCGCTCCTTCTTCTTTTCGCGGCCGGCCTGTTCGCCGCCGCACAACAGGTCGCCAACCAGCCGGTCTCGCGGGCCTATGTCGGGCACGAAAACGACAGCGACACGCGCAACTTCGTCCGCCAGTATCCTCAGGCGGCCGGCACGCGGCTGGACGACTGCCAAACCTGCCATCGGGGCGGGGTGGCGGGGACGGACACCGAGCGTGAATTCAGCCCGTGCGGCTACTGCCATCTCATCCAGTTCCCGAACCAGAGGTACAAAACGGGCGTGCCGAAGGATTACCGGGCCACGCTGAACGCTTACGGCCTGACCTACCTGGACGCGGGGCGGACGCTCGAGGCGCTGGCCGTGATCGCCGCGGCCGACTCCGACGGCGACGGCTTCGCGAACGCCGCCGAGATCGCCGCCCTGCGCAGTCCGGGCGACGCGGCCAGCCGGCCGGGACAGCCCCTGGCGCCGCTCGTATCGCTCGCCTGGGACGACGTCGGGAAGCTCCCCTCGCAAACCCAGTTCATGCTCATGAACACGACCAAGGAGCAGACCGACGATTACGTGACGTTCACCGGCGTCAAGGTCGCGGACCTCATGGCCGCGGCCGGCGTGGACCTCAAGGGCGCCGAAGGCATCACCGTCTTCGCGCCAGACGGCTACAGCATCGATTACACGATCGACGACGTGACGAAGCCCTTCCCGAAGGGCTTCTTCTACGCCGGGCCGGCTGCCTTCCAAGGCACCGAGCGCGCCTTCGTCAAGTATCCCGAAAAGGTCCCGGCCGGCGTCGCCGACGGCGGCGAGATCCCCGAGGCCCCCTGGCTTCTCCTGGCCTTCGAGCGCGAGGGCCAGCCCCTCGAGACCGCCAGGTACGAGGCGGGGACGGGCCGGCTCAACGGGGAAGGCCCCTTCCGCCTGCTCAAGCCCCAGCGCGACCTCATGGTCGATCCGTCGAAACCGGGCCGGCCCGACCGGTCGTCGAAGGCCAAGACGTTCGGCGACGGCTGGGATTTCAATGCCAGGATCGACCACAACGCCGGATTCTGCGTCCGCGGCGCCTGCGTCATCCGCGTCAATCCGGTGCCGGCCGGCGTCGAGGAATACGACTGGAAAAACGGCTGGCCGCTCATCTCGGAGCGGCGGGTTATCATCTACGGTTTCGGCGTGCGCTGATAAAAAGGGGGACATGTCCCCGTTTTGTTTCAGGCGGCCAGGCGGACGAGCGTCCGCAGGAGGAGGTTGGCGCCCTTCTCGAGATCGTCCCAGCCGATCATTTCGGCCGGTGAATGGCTGATCCCGTCCGCGCAGGGAATGAAGATCATGCCCACGTCGCAGGCGGCGGCCAGGATCTGGGCGTCGTGCCCGGCCCCGCTCGTCATCTTCATCGAGAGCAGGCCGAGGGCTCGGCACTCTTCCTCCATTATCCCGACCAGGCGCGGCGCGGCCGCCACCGGCGTCGTCTTGTCCACCTCCTTGGAGGCGAAGCCGAGTCCGCGCGACGAGGCCGTGTCCGAGGCGATGGCGAAGAGCTCGGTTTCGAGGGCCTGGAGCTCGGCCGCGTCCGGGCTCCGGAATTCGAAGGTGAAGTCGGCCCGGGCCGGCACGACGCTGAAGGAGCCCGGATGGAGGACGACCCGGCCGATGGTCACCATGCTCCCGTAATGCCGCGCCGCGACGTGGTGGGTGGCCTTCAGGGCGAAGTCGGCCAGGCCCAGGAAGGCGTCCTGCCGCAGTTCGAGCGGCGTCGTCCCGGCGTGGGCGGCCCGGCCGATGAAGGAACAGCGCCGGTAGCGCTTGCCGGCGATCCTCTCGACGATGCCGACCGGCACGCCTTCTTCCTCGAGCAGGGACCCCTGCTCGATGTGCAGTTCGAGGTAGGCCTCGAGCTCGGGCCGCGTCTTATGGGCGTCGAGGATCGTCTCGACGGAAAATGGCGTGTTCTTGAGGATGTCCGCCAGGGGCGGGCCGAAGGCCGTCCGTCCGGTCGCGATCTCGTCTCTGTCGAGGAGCCCCAAGAAGGCCCGGCTGCCAAGGAAATCGCCGACGAGGTTGCCCTCCTCGTCCGTGAACGAGGCGATTTCGAGCGGCCGGGTCACCGGGATCTTGTACATGCAAATTGTGCGCAGGCACTCCAGGGCCGCCAGCACGCCGGCGGCGCCGTCGAACATGCCGCCGTTGAGGACGGTGTCGATGTGCGATCCGGCCATGACGGTTTTGCCCCGGCCCTCGAGCCGGCCGAACTGATTCCCGGCGCCGTCCTGCCTGTAAGCAAGGCCGGCCGCCTCGATCTTCGCCCGGAGCCAGGCCCTGGCCTCCATGTCAGCCGAGCTGAACGACGGCCGGCTGATGCCGCCCGCGGCGTCATGGCCGATCCGGCCGAGCTCCTCGAGATCGCTCTTGAGCCGTTCGATGTCGATTCGTGCGTCCATTGATTCCCCCATGAAGGGAACACGCGTCATGGCCGAAGGCCGATGGACGCGCCCCCGATCCGCACCCCGGGCCTATTCCCTAGAAACGTTTCTCCAGCAGCGCGATCATGTCCTTGACGGCCTTTTCGATGCCGACGACGGCCGCCCGCGCAACGATGGAGAATCCGATCGACAGCTCGGCCACCTGCGGGATGGCCACGATCGGCCCGACGTTCCGGTAGTCGAGGCCGTGCCCGCCGTGGATCTCGAGGCCCTTGGCCGCCCCGAATTCCGCGGCCGCCCGGACGGCGGCCAGGGCCTTGTCCCGCTCCCGGCCCGGGCGCAGGTCGGCGTACGTCCCCGTGTTGATCTCGATGAGGTCGACCCCGGCCTTCGCCGCCGCCCCGATCTCACGCGGGTCCGGGTCGATGAAGATGCTGACCCGGATGCCGGCCTTCCTGAGGTCCCGGATGTGGGCGGCGAGCCTCGGCGCGTTCCCGGCGACCTTCAGCCCGCCCTCCGTCGTCAGCTCCTCGGGCCGCTCCGGGACGAGGGAGACGACGTCCGGCTTGACGTCCAGGGCGATTTTCTTCATCTCGTCGGTCGCGGCCATCTCGACGTTGAGCTTGGTCTTGACGGCCTCCCGGAGAAGGCGCAGATCGCGCTCGCGGATGTGCCGCCGGTCATGGCGGATGTGGCAGACGATGCCCTCGGCCCCCGCTTGCTCGGCCAGCAGGGCGACGAGAACGGGCTCGGGCTCCGTGCCCTTCCGGGCCTCCCGCAGGGTCGCGAAATGATCGATGTTGAGGGCGAGTCTCATGATGACCTCCGGGCGGGGATGCCCCGCTTATTTTTCTCCGAGATGCTTGCGGACGGCGTCGGCCACGAGGCCGGCGCACGAGTCGACGAGGCCCTTCTCGGGGCCCTCGACCATGACCCTCGCCAGGGGCTCCGTGCCCGAGTAGCGGAGGTCGATCCGTCCCTCGTCCTTGAGCCGGTCCCGCGCCGTCCTGACGGCCTCGCCGATCTCCGGAAACTCCGAGAAGTCGGGCTTGCGCGAAACCCGGACGTTGACCAGGATCTGCGGATATTCCCTCATGCCGCGGACGAGGGCGGAGAGGGGCCGGCCGGTCCGGACCATGGTCTCGAGCATTTTCAGCGAGGTCAGGATGCCGTCGCCGGTCGGAAAGTCGTCGAGGAAGATCGTGTGGCCGGACTGCTCGCCGCCGAGGTTCGCGCCGCGCCCGACCATCTCCTCGTACACGTACTTGTCGCCGACGCGCGTCCGGACGAGCCCGATGCCTTCCTTCTCCAGGGCCTTTTCGAGGCCCATGTTGCTCATGGTCGTGGCGATGACCGAGCCCGACCTGAGCCGGCCCGAGGCCTTCATGTCCAGGGCCTGGACGAAAAGGGTGTGGTCGCCGTTGAGAATCCGGCCGCTCTCGTCCGCCCAGACGGCCCGGTCGGCGTCCCCGTCGTAAGCGACGCCGAAGGCGGCCCCGGCCTCGACGACGGCGCGGGCCAGGCCCTCCGGGTGGAGGGAGCCGCAGCCCCGGTTGATGTTGGTTCCGTCGGGCGCGGCGTTGATGGCCACGACCTCGAAGCCGAGGCCGGCCAGGACGCGGGGGGCGACGGCCGAACCGGCGCCGTTGGCGCAGTCGACGACGACCTTGAGCCCGGGCCCGGTTGCCGCGGCTCCGAACCGGCTCTCGAGGTAGGCGGCGTAGTCGTCCGTGAGCGCCGCGTCGGGGGCGACCGAAAAGGTGCTCGGCACCTTCTCTTCCCTCGTGCCGAGGATGGCCCGCTCGAGCTCCTCCTCCCATTCCGCCGGGATTTTGATGCCCTCGTGGGAGAAGATCTTGATGCCGTTGTCGCGGAACGGGTTGTGCGAGGCCGAAATGACGATCCCCGCCGAGAAGGTGTTTTTGAGCGTCAGGTAGGACACGGCCGAGGTCGGGATGACGCCCGCCGCGTCCGGCGCGCCGCCCGCTTCGAGGATGCCGTGGACGAGCTCCCGCTCCATCCAGGGGCCGGATTCCCGGGTGTCGCGACCGATGAGGACGCGGGGCGCGAGCCCCTTGCCGCGGAGCAGGCCGACCAGGGCGAGGCCGAGGGCGTGGATGGAGGCGTGGTCCAGGGGATACGTTCCGGCCACGGCCCGGATGCCGTCGGTCCCGAAGAGTTTTGTCGGCATGGCGAGAGAGAGACTACTTTCCCTTGGAATTGGCCGCCCTGGAATTCCCTTTTTCCGGCTCGATCGTGATCGTGACCCGGACCGTGGTCCTGGAAGAGACGAGCCGGAGCTCGGGCTTGGGCAGGATGATGTCGACGTCGAATTCGGTCGTCTTGGCGAGGCCTGTGACGTCGATGGGCGCGGTGGCCACCGCGTCCCGGGGCTTGACCTTGCTTTCCGGGCCGCGGACGGCGACCGCCTTCGGTTCGACGTCGATCCTCGAGATGCGGGCGCCCGGGGAGACCTTGCCCCTGACCGAGGGGTGGACGTCGAGGATCGCCTCGCGGGTCCACTCCAGCTTGATCGTCGCCTTATTCGGCCGGACCTCGATGACGTCGGCTCCGGGCGGCAGCGAGATCATGTTCTTGTTGAGCGGGTATTCCTGCTGATAGACGGTGGCGCGCTCGAGGCTGAGCCTGGCCGTCAGCGTGGAGGGGGTGATCTCCTTGAGGATGCGGCTGGGGGCCTTGACCGTGACGTCGACCGTCGGCGTCGCCTTCTCCACGATCTCCATGCCGTCCGGCGTGTTCCGCGTCTCGAGCGGGACGGTCAGATCCTTCTCCGACAGAATCTTGTCCGCGGGAACGAGGATGAGCCAGAGGGCCAGCGCCAGGACGATGGAGACGAGCTTCAGGCCCCAGTTCCGCACGAAGAGCCCCTGGAGGTAGCGGATCATGAGTCCCTCAGGTATTGGATGAGGCGTTCCTGCATGGCGTCGCTGTCCTCATGCTTCTCCAGCCGGCCCTTGATGGCCAGCGAAACGTCGCCCGTCTCCTCGGAGATGACGATGACCGCCGCATCGGTTTCCTCCGACAGCCCGATCGCCGCCAGGTGCCTGGTGCGCGTCTGGAAAGGACTGCTCAGCTTGTGGGCGGCGGGCAGGGGAAGGAGACAGCCGGCGGCGACGATGTGATCTCCCTTGATGATGACGGCGCCGTCGTGGAGGGGCGAGTGGGGGAAGAAGAGGCTGACGAGGAGGTCCTTGGAGAGAAGAGCGTCTACCTTGACGCCGCGGTCGGCGAAGGAGGAGAGGGAGATCTCCTTCTGGATGGCGATCAGGCCGCCGATCCTTTTCTGGGAGAGGTAGTCGATGGCGAAGAACAGGTCCTCGAGCTTCTCCTGGAGCGAGCGGAGGACGAAGGGCCGGCGGAAGGTCCGCGAGCCGATCCCGGCCAAAAACCTCCGGATCTCGCCCTGGAAGAGGACGATGACGGCGATGATCAGGTAATTGACGAAGGACCGGATGATCCGGTTGGAGACGCCCAGCCGGCCCCAGACGGTCACGAGATAGAGGGCCGCGATGAACAGCAGGCCGAGGGCCGCCTGGTAGGCCCGGGTGTCCTTGATGAGCAGGAGGACGAAATAGATGAGGCAGGCGATGAGGCAGATGTCGACGATGTCCATCGCCGTGACGTGACGGAGGATCGCCCAGATATTAGTGAGCATGGTCCGCCTTCCGGCCTTGTCCGCCGCCGGCCGGCTCCGGGCGGGCCCCGAGGATGGCTTCCGCCATCCGCACGGCCCGGGCCACGGGCCCGACATCGTGGACGCGCAGTATCTCGGCGCCCCGGCTGACGCTGAGGACGGCCGCCGCGATCGTCCCCTCGAGCCGCTCCTCGGGCGGCAGGCCGAGGACCCGGCCGATGAACGCCTTCCTCGAGAACCCGACGCAGACGGGCCGGCCGAGGTCCTGGAAGGCGTCGAGGCGTTCGATGAGGGCGAGGTTGTGCTCCGCCGTTTTTCCGAAGCCGATGCCCGGATCGACGATGATCCGCTCGGCGGCGATGCCGGCCGCCTCGGCCGCGCGGCACCTCGCGGCGAGAAACGATCTGATCTCGCCGACGAGATCGTCGTAATGGGGCGCGTCCTGCATCGTCCGGGGCGTGCCCTTCATGTGCATGAGAACGACGGCCGCGCCGGAGCGGGCAACGAGCGGCGCCATCTCCGGATCGTCCCGGAGGGCGCTCGTGTCGTTGACGATGTCGGCGCCGGCGTCGAGGGCGGCCCTGGCCACGGCCGATTTCGTCGTGTCCACGGAGATGAGGACTCCGGTCCGCGGCCGCAGCTTCCGGATGACGGGCAGGACGCGGGCCAGCTCTTCCTCCGGGGGGACCGGCAGGGAGCCCGGCCGGGTGCTTTCACCGCCGACGTCGAGGATGTCCGCTCCTTCGCAGGCGAGCGCGAGGGCGTGCTCGACGGCCCGCTCCGGGTCGAAGAAGGCGCCGCCGTCGGAAAAGGAATCGGGGGTGACGTTGACGATGCCCATCAGCCAGGCCGTCGGGCCGAGGATTAAACGCCGCCCCCGGATGTCCAGAGTGCGCGCGTTTCTTCCCATTGGCCTCAGACGGATTCCGGCTTCTTGTCTCCGCCCCCCGGCTCCGCGGCCGCGTCCAGGCCGGGCAGGGCCGCTTCCTGCCGTGGTTCAGGCTTCGCCTTGCCGTCGACGATCTTGTTGATCTCGTCGGAGGTCAAGACCTCCTTCTCGAGGAGGAGCTCGGCGATGCGGACGAGCTTGTCGCGGTTCTTCTCGATGAGATCCTGGGTCCGTCCGTAATTCCTGAGGACGATCTTCTTGACTTCCTCGTCGATCCTCTCGGAGGTCCGTTCGCTGTAATTCTTGTTCACGGCCAGGTCGCGGCCGAGGAAGATGAGATCGTCGCGCTCTCCGAAGGTCAGGGGGCCGAGGTCGGACATGCCCCACAGGCAGACCATCTTCCGGGCGATCTCGGTCGACTTCTCGAAGTCGTTGGCCGCGCCGGTCGTCGTTTTTCCCAGGAAGAGGATCTCGGCGACCCGCCCGGCCATGAGGACGGACAGCTGGGCCTCGAGGTAGTCCTTGGTGTAGGTGTAGCGGTCGTCAAGGGGAAGCTGCTGGGTGAGCCCCAGGGCCAGGCCGCGCGGGATGATGCTCACTTTATGGATGGGATCGGCCTCCGGGATCAGGACGGCGATAAGGGCGTGCCCGGCTTCGTGGAAGGCCGTGTTCTTCTTTTCCTCGTTGCTGATGATCATGCTCTTGCGTTCGACGCCCATGAGGACCTTGTCCTTGGCGAACTCCAGGTCCTTCATGGTGACCTTTTCCTGGCCGTTGCGGGCCCCGAGCAGGGCCGCCTCGTTGACGAGATTGGCGATGTCGGCCCCGCAGAAGCCGGGAGTCGAGCGGGCCAGGACCTTGAGGTCCACGTCGTCGGCCAGCGGGACCCTGCGGACATGGACGCGGAAGATCTCTTCGCGGCCCTTGACGTCGGGCATGGCGACGACGATCCGCCGGTCGAAGCGGCCGGGACGGAGCAGGGCGCTGTCGAGGATGTCCGGGCGGTTGGTGGCGGCGATGAGGATGATGCCCTCGTTCGAGTCGAAGCCGTCCATCTCGACCAGGAGCTGGTTGAGGGTCTGTTCCCTCTCGTCGTGGCCGCCGCCGAGCCCGGCGCCGCGCTGGCGGCCGACGGCGTCGATCTCATCGATGAAGACCAGGCAGGGGGCGTGCTTCTTGCCCTGGTCGAAGAGATCGCGGACGCGCGAGGCGCCGACGCCGACGAACATCTCGACGAAATCGGAGCCGCTGATGGAGAAGAACGGGACGTCCGCCTCGCCGGCGACGGCCCGGGCCAGGAGGGTCTTTCCGGTCCCCGGCGCGCCCACCAGGAGGACGCCTTTCGGGATGCGGCCGCCGAGGCGCTGGAACCGGCGCGGGTCCTTGAGGAACTCGATGATCTCCTGGAGCTCGTTCTCGGCCTCCTCGACGCCGGCGACGTCCTTGAACGTCACCTTCTTCTGCTGGCCGGAGAAGAGCTTGGCCCGGCTCTTGCCGAACGACATGGCCTTGTTGCCGCCGGCCTGCATCTGCCGCATGAAGAAGATCCAGAAGAGGACGATGAGGAGGATGGGCGACAGGCTGAGAAGGATGGACAGGAACGGGCTGCGGGACGTGTCCTTGACGACGATCTCGACCTTGTTGTCGCGGAGGATTTTGATCAAGTCGGCGTAACCGGAGGGCAGGGTCGTCTTGAACGCCTGGCCGTCCTTGTACACGCCGTTGAGCTGGCTCTCCTGGATGGTGACCTTTTCCACCGTCCCCTGCTCGACCTCGCTCATGAACTGGGAGAAGGTCACGTCCTTCTTGGCGGCGGAGGGCGACTGGAGGAGGCTCCAGAGGAAGATGAGGAGAATCCCCGCGGATATCCAGAAGAGAAGGTTTTTCGTCGGTCTATTCTTAGGCTTGGGCATAATGATCCGTCCTTTTTTAGGCCTATTTTAGCACGTTTCCCGGCGGAAAGACAGGGGCTTCGCCTTGACAATCGCCGCCCGATACGTTAAACGATGGCCGAGGTGATCCCATGAGCCTCCACCCGGTTGACCTGGCCATCATCGTCGTCTACCTCGCCGCCGTCGCCATGATCGGCGTCGCCGTCCGCAGGCGGGCGACGAAGAAGCTCGACTCCTTTTACCTCGCCGACCGGAACGTCCCCTGGTGGATGCTCGGCCTGTCCGGCTGCTCGAGCTACATCGACATCGGCGGCACGATGTCCATGATCGGGGCCCTCTTCTACCTCGGGCTCAAGTCGCTCTGGGCGACCCATATCTTCTGGGGCTGGTTCATGATCTGCTTCTACATGGCCTTCCAGGCCAAGTACATCCGGCGCTCCGGGGTCATGACCTTCGCCGAGTGGAACGAGACCCGCTTCGGCGCGACCAGGGACGCCGAGGCGGCGCGCCTGGCCGCGGCCATCTTTCTGCTCGTCCTGATGATCTGCAACCTCATGTTCATCTCGGTCGGGACCGGGAAGTTCGCCGAGGAGTTCCTGCCCCTGCCGCGTTGGGAGGCGACGCTCATCGTCCTGGCGGTCGTCGGCGTCTACGTGACCCTGGGCGGCTTCTTCGGCGTCATTCTGACCGACGTCTTCCAGACGATCCTCATCGCCGTCGGCGCCGTCATCCTGGGCTTCATGGTCTTCGCCAAGCCCGTTGCGACGGCCTTCATCCACAAGGACCCCGGCTGGTTCTCGCTGGCGCCGACGTGGAAGCTCTGGCCGGGGTTCATGGGGGAGACGGCGCCGGCCTACCAGCACTTCGGGCTGTTCGGACCGATCCTGGCGTCGGGATTCCTGTGGATGGTCTTCCGGCTGCTGGCGGGGCCGAACGTCTGGGACTTCCAATTCTTCCTGACGACCCGGAGCCCGCGCGACGCCCAGCTTTCGGCCGGCATGTGGACGGTCGGCTACAACCTGCGCTGGGTCCTCGGCTGCGCCTTCATGATCCTGGGGATCTTCTACCTCGGCCCGCAGGCCGGCTTCGACGCCGAGAAGATCATGCCGCTCGTCCTCAAGAAGATGCCCGTCGGTTTGCAGGGGCTGTTCATGGCCGTCCTGCTCGCGGCCCTGATGTCGACGATCAGCGCCATGATCAACGTCACGAGCTCGGTCGTCATCAACGATTTCATCAAGCGCTATTTCGCCAAGAATCTTCCGCAGAAGAAGCTCGTCCGGCTGGGACAGGCGGCCTCGGTCGTGGCCGTCCTCGTCGGTTTCGTCTTCTCGCTGACCTTCTCCAATATCGTTACGGCCTGGGAGACCATGGTCTTCGTCGTCGTCACGGTCATCCTCGTGCCGGCGACCCTGCGCTGGCACTACTGGCGGTTCGGGGCCAGGGCCTTCGTCTGGGGCATGGGCGCCTCGGCCGTCCTGATCGCGCTGAGGCTCATTTTCTTCGGCAAGCTGCACGCGGCGGCCTCGCTGGCGACCGATATGGGCCTGAGCCTGGCGGCGACGCTCGTCGCGGCGGCGCTGAGCAAGCCCGCGGACATGGAAGTCCTGGTGAAGTTCTACGCCAAGGTCCGGCCCTTCGGCTTCTGGGGACCGGTGCGGCGGGAGTGCGTGCGGCGCGGCCTCGTCCCGGCGAACGACAAGATGCCGCGCATAGACATGCTCAACGGCCTGATCACGGCCGTTTTCCAGTTCTCGCTGGCGATCCTGCCGTTCTACCTTTTCCTGCGCAACTGGAAGCAGCTCGGCATCTGGGCGGGCGCGGCGGCGGCCATCGCCGTCGTCCTCTATTTCACCTGGTACAAGAACCTGCCCAGCAAGGATGAAGTCTAAAATGGGGACACAATACTCATTTCCGAATTTCCGGCGGGTCGAGCGGACCGTCGCACAGGCGGGAGAATTTCGGAAATGAGTATTGTGTCCCCGAATTCGAAGCCGGCGGTCCATCTCATATGCAACGCGCACCTCGATCCCGTCTGGCAGTGGCGGTGGGAGGAGGGCGCGTCCGAGGCCCTGGCGACCTTCCGCAACGCCGTCGAGATCCTCGGCGAGCATCCCGGGCTCATCTTCTGCCACAACGAGGCAGTCCTCTACCAGTGGGTGGAGCGCTATGAACCCGCGCTCTTCGAGGATATCCGGCGCCTCGTCGCGGCCGGCCGCTGGATGATTTCGGGCGGCTGGTTCATCCAGCCGGACGTCAATCTCTCGGGGACCGAATCGCTCATCCGCCACATCGCCGAGGGCCGGCGCTATTTCGCGGAGAAATTCAGCGCCCGGCCGCGCGTCGCTTACAATTTCGACTCCTTCGGCCACGGCGCCGGTCTGCCCCAGATCCTGAGGCTTGCCGGCTACGAAATGTACATCCATATGCGCCCCCAGGCCGCCGAGCTCGCCCTCCCCGCCGACCTCTACCGGTGGCGCGGCGCCGACGGCACGGTGATTCCGGCCTATCGCATCTCCGTCGGTCTCTACCACACCGAGCGCGACAACATCGAGGAGCGTCTCCAGGCCGGCGTCGCCCTGGCCCTCGAGCTCGGCCGCGACGTCCCCGTCTTCTGGGGCCTGGGCAATCACGGCGGCGGGGCGACGCGCGCCGACCTCCGGACGATCGACGCCTTCACGAAGAAAGAGACGCGCGTCCGGATCATCCACAGCACGCCCGACGCGTTTTACGATGCCGTGCGCGGGGCGGCCCGCTCGGCCCCGGTTTTCGAGGGCGATCTCCAGCGATCTTTCACCGGATGCTACACCTCTCTCGCCCGGCTCAAGCGGCAGGCCGTCAAGAGCCTGGGCGGGCTCGTTCAGTCCGAGGCCCTGGCCGCGGCCGCCTGGTGGCTCGCGGGCGACCGCTTTCCGGCCCGCGCTTTTGAGGAAGCTTGGCGCCTCCATCTCTTCAACGACTTCCACGACATCATCACCGGCTCGTGCGTCGCGCCGGCCGAAGCGGACGCGCTCGCCCAGTACGGCCGGGCCGAGGATATCGCCCGCGGCCTGCGGCTCGGCGCCGTCGTTGCCCTCAACCGCGGCGGGGAGAGGAGCCCCGCCCTCCCGGTGACGGTGGCGAACGCCAACCCGTCGCTCACTCGCGCGCCTGTCGAGTTCGAGTGCCTGGCCGACTATCGGCCGTTCTGGAAGGGCGAGTGGCACCTGCGGCTCTTCCGCGCGGACGGCCGCGAGGTCCCCTGCCAGGAAGAACAGCCGGAGGCCCTGCTGCCGTTCAACGGTTGGCGCCGGCGGATCAGCTTCGTCGACGATCTTCCCGGCGTCGGCGTCTCCAGGTACGAAGTCCGGGCCTTCGAAGGACCGGCCCCGGAGTCAAAGATAGAAACGAGAGGAATGAAAGGCGCGCAAACGCGAAAGGCCGCGGCCGGCATCCGCGCCTCCTCGCTCGCCTCATTGCCGCTCGGCCACCGCATCGGCCGGGCCAACGGCCTGGTGAATTCGCTCCAGACCCGCGCCGGTACCGAGTGCCTGGCCGGGCCCCTTTTCGAGCCGCTCGTCATCGAAGACACCGCGGACTCGTGGGGGACGGACCGCCGGAGTTACCGAAAGGTCATCGGCCGGTTCAAGGCCGAGGGGCCGCCCTTCGTCGTCGAGAACGGCCCGGTCCGCACGATCACGCAGACGGTCCTTTCCTATAAGAAAAGCCGCGTCGTCATGGACGTCCATTCCTACGCCGGCTGGCCCGTCCTCGAATTCCGGCTTCGCGTCGCCTGGAACGAGGAGCGCCGGCGGCTCAAACTCCGCGTCCCGACGGCGTTCGATGCCGCCTCGATCGTCTGCGAGATTCCGGGCGCGGCCGTCGCCCGGCCCGCGGACGGCGACGAGCATGTCCACGGCCGCTGGCTGCTCATCGAAGGCGGCCTGCGCGGCGGGAAGGCGGCCTTGGGCATCGTCAACAGCGGCCAGCCCGGCTTCGATTTCCGGGCCGGCGAGGTCAGGCTGTCTGTCCTGAGGAGCGCCGCCTACTGCCATGAGCAGGGTTTCGATCTCGACGACATCGGACTGAACGAAGAGGGGACACGTACCAAGGGTCCAGGTCCGCAGGTCGGCGCCAGGAGTTGGAAGTTCATGGATATCGGTGTCCACGAATTCAGGCTCCTCGTGACGGCGGGCGATCTCGACGAGGTTCGTTCGCTCCTGCCGGGGCTGGCCGACTATCTAAGCGCGCCGCCCGTCGCCTATGCCCATCTGCCGTTCGGCGCCTCTCCGGCCTCTCTCGCTCTTCTTTCCCTTGCCCCACCCAACGTCCGACTTCTGGCCTGCAAGCCGTCATGGGACGGGAAAGCGCTCGTCGTGAGGCTCCAAGAAGCCGCGGGGAGAAGAACGCGGGCCCGCTTGCGCATCGCTCTTCCCCGCCCGGAAAAGCGGGACGACCGGAAGAATTTGATGCTCGCCACGAACATCCCTGGCGCGCGGCCGGGGGCAAAAGATAAACACGCGCGAGATGGACGCACCGCCGTCGCTTTTTCCATCGATTTCAGGCCGTTCGAGATCAAGACGGTGCGCGTCGATAAAAACGGACGCTCCGGCGAAGTCCCTATGATCGAGGAGGGCCAAGCATGACCCGCCGCGAACGCGTCCTGGCCGCCATCGCCCACAAGCAGCCGGACCGGATTCCCGTCGATCTCGGCGGCATGCGCTCGACCGGCATCACGGCCATCGCCTACGGCCGCCTGAAACGGCACCTTGGCATCCGGGCCGGACACACTTTCGTCTACGACGTCGTCCAGCAGCTAGCTCAGCCGGAACCAGAAATCCTGGAGTTCGCCGGATCCGACGTCATCGATCTCGGCCGGGCCTGGCTGAGGAATCCGGCGGACTGGAACGATTGGACCCTTCCCGACGGATCGCCGGCGAAAGTCCCGTCTTACGTGAATTTCGAGGCCCGCGAGGGCGGCTGGATCGTCCGCGGTCCGGACGGAAACGTCATCGGCGCCATGCCGGCCGGCGCGTTCTACCTCAGCCAGCAACGCTTCCCGCTCTTCGACTGGGACGGCGACCCGTCCGTCCTCGAAAAACTTCCGGACCTGATGACGAAGGTCACCTGGTCGGCCCTGCCGACGGCGCCCTTCCACAAGCCGCTCACTCCCGCCCATCTCGCCGATATCCGGCTCAAGGCCAAGGAGCTTTACGAGACGACGGACTACGCGGTCATGGTCGGCTTCGGCGGCAACCTCCTCGAATGGGGCGAATACCTCTGCCGGTTCGACCAGTTCCTCATCGACCTCGCCGAGAACCGCCGCAAGGCGGAAGCGCTGCTCGATAAGCTCGTCGAGATGCACCTCGAAAACCTGGAGAAGGTGCTGGACGCGGTGGAAGGCTACGTCCAGATCATCCAGATGGGCGACGACTTCGGGACGCAGCTGGCCACGGTCATGTCGCCCAAGGTCTACCGCGAGGTCTTCAAGCCCCGTCAGAAAATCATTTTCGAGCGGGTCCGCCGTCGCCGCGGCATCCACCTCTTCCTTCACTCGTGCGGTTCGATCGTCGACATCCTGCCCGACCTCATCGAGGCCGGCGTCGAGATCCTCAATCCCGTCCAGACGAGCGCCCGGGGCATGGACTCGGCCTTCCTCAAGCGGCAATTCGGCAGGGACCTGACCTTCTGGGGCGGCGGCTGCGACACGCAACGCGTCCTGCCGGAAGCGGCCCCGGAGGAGGTCCGCCGCCACGTCAAGGAGAGGATCGCGACGTTCGCCCCGGGCGGCGGCTTCGTTTTCTGCCAGGTCCACAACATCCTGCCCAACGTGCCGCCGGAAAACATCGCCGCCATGTACGGCGCCGCCGGCGAATAGGATAAGACTCTCCGGTCGGCGGACGAGTCCGAGCCGAGGGAACGCTGGCGACATTTTTCCTCTCTCCAGATGGGATGTACAACCATTTTGGCCAGGCGGACGTCATTCATAATGAAGGCGTCCGCGCCCGATGTTTTTTTTCTCTCCCAGGGACGGTGCGGCGTAAGGATTTTTCTCGCTCGGAGGGACATTGAAAAAAATCGTTTCTTGCCTTTTGGCAGTCCTGGCCCATGTCCTCATCGTTTCCGCCCAGTCATCACAATCAGCCGCCGACAAGTCCCCGTGGACCGGATCGGTCGAGCAAAAGGTGTGGGGCCTGATGACCGTGTGGGCCGAGGCCAAGTCCAACTTCCCTTACTTCGATCAGCGGCCGGGGCTGAACTGGGATGAAAAGGTCAAAGAGTATCTTCCCAGGGTTATCGCGGCCCCCGACATGGAGTCCTATTACGATGTTTTATGCGAATTCGCGGCCCTGCTGAAGGACGGGCACACCGCCGTCAACCGCCCGGGTGGTCCTCTCAATCCAACCTTGGACTGGCCGCCGCTGGAAGTGCAGGTGGTGGACGGCAAGTATATCGTGGCCCGCTTCGAGGAAACGGCCGGGTT
>Ga0315282_10005311_pt1 | contig 22014 bp, 20 predicted proteins | sample YL17G07_20_MG_FD_203693 | JGI IMG/M metagenome (GOLD analysis project Ga0315282, IMG submission 203693) | Sediment microbial communities from Yellowstone Lake, YNP, Wyoming, USA - YL17G07_20 | ecosystem: Environmental > Aquatic > Freshwater > Lake > Sediment | place: USA: Wyoming | collected... | reverse complement strand
CCAAGCCCTTGTTGAGAACTACCAGGTTGGGGGTAGTTCCCTCTGCAGGCTGGATGGGCTCATCCGTCCCCCATCTCTGACCGGTATACAGAATACCCGGCTCTACCAGCTCGGTGAAGTCCGCATCCAGGGATATCTCCACATTGTATTTACAGGCATCGCACTGCCTGTCCCACGCCAGGGTGAAGGCATCGTTCCAGCAATTGCAGGGGTCAGCGCTAATCACGGCGCTGTCCTCCGGCGCGGTCATCACTGGAGCTGCCTTGGCAAAGCAGTCCTGGAACTTCCACAGCCGACCCATAGAGGAGTCGTAGATCTTACCGTAGAGACTAACTAGGGTGGCGTTATCATTCATATCCTCACACACGGTGCTGTTGTAGTAAGGCGTGGCGGTGTCAATGGCAAACAGCTTACTGTTGGTGTCAGGACTGAGGCAGCCACAGATTTTCAGGCTTGAAGGCTCAATGTCAAAGGACTCATTGTGACTCAAGCCCGCATAAACGTTGTCCCAGTCTTCCCTGCCACAGCATACATCCTCAGCAGGGTTCAAGCAGCGCAGGATGCCACTCTGGGTAGTATAAGTGCTTTCGTTGTAGTTGCAGTAGGCAGCATAGAGCGTACCGCCGGTGGTGGCACTGGTCATGGGGTTGCCGGCTCTCTCAACGACTATGCCGGTGTAAGTGACATTGGCATTATCCCCAATGGCCTTGTAGGCGCTCATCTCGTCCCACGTATCGCTTTCATCAATAATCCAGCGGTAAATGTCTCCGCCAGCAACGGCAGCGTAGACCACCTTGTTGGTGTCAAAGTAGCTGTCAAAGGCTACAAAGACATCGCCGTCTTCAGGAAGACTGCCCTCCAACTCGGTGAAGGTCAAGCCGCCATCGGAGGAGTAAGCGACGTCGCCACTTGTGCCGCCGACGAGCATATTATCGCCGAGCACGGCGATAGTGTTGCCGCCCTTAAGCCCGCTGTCCACCTTTTGCGCCGAGGGCCAGTGACTGCCATCAGACATAGCTACTCTGCCATCGGCACATAGAGCATAGACAGCCTCGGTGGACTCAACAGCAAGGTCAGTTATGTCAAAAGGCGCCTTGGTATCCTGATTCCACTCATCGAGACCCTTGGACTCAGTGGTAAACAGTGAGCGGGAGTCGTTACGGAAGTAAACGTTGCTGATTTCCGTGGTCTCGTTAGGAACAAGGCGGAGCAAGTCGTACGGGTCATTGTATGCGTATCCATAAAAGACCCTCATCCACTTGCCGTTATACTCCGCGGCATACTCAGGAAGCGCCTCACACATCATCCACACGCAATCGGTATAGCCATATCCCCCATTCCAGGTATCATTGCCATAGTCGTGAGGGGTGCTTGACACGAAGGTGGTATTGCAATCAGGCGCCACGGCGGCATCGGTGAGGTAACCGATATCGGTGTTAATCAAGCCTATCTGGTTCCATGATTCACCGTCGTTGAAGCTCACCGAAAGAGCGCCTTCGCTAAAGTAGAAGTAATAGTCGCCATCATACATCCACCAGTACCAAGGAACTGCGGCACCGAGGCAATAAAGTTTGTCGCCCGCAGTAGTGGCATAGGACACCACGGCAGGACCAACGCCGCTGGGGAGCTTGTAGTCATTAGCGGCAATCCACCGCTTCTCAGTGCCCATGTCGGTGATTTCGCCATTGCGGTAAACCTGAACACCATCCCACTCATCAAGAGTGCTCGTTATGTCGGTGCCGTCGCCCCACACGCCGGCAACAGCCTTACCAGTGGCGATGTCACCGGAGTAGGCCAGGCTCGCCAGGTAGGGTTGCCCGCTAATCTGCTTCTTAATCGCCTCAGCGGGCGTATCCCCGTAGAGCTCGTCCACGGAGTAGATGTCGCCGGTGCCGTTACTGTTACTGTCCACATACACCAGGCAGCGGCGGGAATTCTTGTCACTTCCGTCATAGTCAGTGGGTAAAGCAATACCCGTGGTCAACCTCCACCAAATCCTGGGACCCCAGCTGCAAGAATTGGTACTGACTAACGACCCACCTACTTTTATACCAGTGATACCCTCATTCCAGGTAATCATCTCATCTTCAGCATCTAACCACTCACCATGCTGGAGATAGGTGTCCCCATTGTAATAGGTAACCACCAGGATAGTACTGTCTCTCTCGAAGTTGGGAGACCAGGCTACCGAGGTAACCACACTACAGTAACTCCAGTTATAGGCGTTAGCGATATCAGTGGCATCTATCCAGTTACCGGTAGCTTTCTCGCCCTCAAAGCGATGCCGCTCGACTATACCGTAACCGCCGAACTGACCGCTACAGCCGATGAGAGCGATATTGCGCACATTATCGCCATACAGAGGGGAGACGCTTATGTCCAGGGGAATCTCGTAGTTACTACCGGCAAAGTCGCCGGTGTCGCGGAACTTCTTACCGCCGTCATAGGAGTAAAGTACCTTTCGCTCGTAGGTGGAAGTGTTCCACACCGACACAGCGACGAAGTCAGGGTTATCGGGAGCTACAGCCACCTGGGTATAGCTATAAGTGTAGTCCGGGGCTGGTTTCAGAGAATCATTAACAGCCTTGCTTATGTCCTTCCAGGTAGCCCCACCGTCCACGGACTTCAACAGCTTGGGATTCAACTCATCCATCTTGTCTATACTTCCATCTGAGTCGTTATCCATCCCAAGGTCGCCGACGACGTAGATGACGCTGTCAGCATCATCCACAGCATAGTCGTAGGCAACGAAGTTCGGGGCGATAAACCAGTCATCCATGTTTGGCGTAACAACCTTTTGCCACTTGCTGTCCACTCCCGCGGCACTGGCTTGTGGAGTAGTGGTTGCTGGCGCCAGAAGCAGGCCTAGAGCCATTAACACGGCAACGCCGATATAAAACAGCTTCCTAGACCAGCCGTCCATCGTTTTATCCATTCCAAATCCTCCTTGTTAATTTACCCCAGAAACTCTCAGAATTTCCAGGGAACCCGTTCCTCAAACCTTGGCTAAAAGTTGACCTTTTAGCCTCGGTTCCATTTTTAGTTTTCCAGTAAACCTTGTGCCTCATTAACCACGCTCTCTCTTTCCCCTCGGGGAATCCTGCAGACTCCCTTCGGGACTGCTTTATAAACATCACCTCCTTTTGTTTATTATTTTACCCGCTAATTGGGGGACAACTGTAAACACAAGTTAAGCTTTTGTCAAGCAAAAAATAATAACAAGACAAATGACCCTTATTCAATTACTAAGGTTCATTACCTCTATTATACACGCACACTTTCAAATGTCAATATACCTCTTAATACGATATATGGCGCCCGGTTGACCCACCTGTCCAGGGAGCGGGTGAAAAAACGACAAAAGTCCATTGTAAATGTAGAACTGGTGTGCTAATATTCTACCACGATGCACCCCGGATGGCTCCTCCGTTGTCATTGCGAGGAAATCCCGACCCTGAGCGAAGTGAAGGGGAGGGATGACGAAGCAACCTCAGCCAGTTCTCCCTCTCCTTGCCGGATGAGATTGCTTCGCTGAGTTTACCCTGAGCGGGATGAGATTGCTTCGCTACGCTCGCAATGACAGATAAAAAGGGGGCAACGACATATTTAAAAATGTAGTCGCCCAATTTATTGGGCAGTTGTGCCTGATGAATCAGGCAACTACAAAGGACAAAATGATAGAAGTCGCCGGACTGATGACGGAACCACAAAGCATATGGGACTTGCTGCCCGAGGACTTCCCTTACGAAGATAACGGTTGTGAGCTATACCCTTCCTGCCTTTCCTGTCCCTTCCCTCATTGCATCAAGGAGGAACCATGGGGCAAGGAGCGCTTTTTGAAGACCAGTCGGGCAAGGAGGATGATGACGCTCAAGAAGGAAGGGAAAAGCAGTGAGGAAATTGCCCGAATTTTCCAGGTCAGCGTCAGGACGGTGCAGCGGTGGCTCAGGGTAGTAAGAGAGGCGGCGTGAAAGAGCAAAGAGATAACGACAGGAGTGTCATTGCGAGCGGTTTCCCCTACTGTCATTGCGAGCCCGTCGCCAGACGGGCGTGGCAATCTAATGAGATTGCTTCGTCGCTACTGCTCCTCGCAATGACAAAAAGGGCGTGCGCCACCGGACTCCTCGCAATAACAATGAACTGAAACGGAGGCATAAGAGATGAATAATTTCAACCCCTCGCAATTAGCCCGCAGGGATACCGACAGGCTGGCAGCATACCGCGAGAACCTCGATTTCTACAGCGGCAGCCAGTGGTATCCGTCAGCTGACAGACGAAATCGCCAGCTGGTATTTAACTACGCCAAGGTCGCCATCGACAAGGTGACCAGTTATTTAATGCAGGGGCTAAACTTCGCCTGCTATCCTGCGGCAGCGGACAGCCCGTCAGCCGACGGGCTATCAGCCGTCAGAAGAGCCGAGCAGCTCCTCCGGGAAGTCTACCAGCAGAACAGCCTTCAGCAGCTTGACTGGGAGACCGAGATTGATGCCGCCATCCTGGGCGACGGCTGCCACAAGGTCATCTGGGACGCCGAGGAGAAAAGAATCAGGGTAACCGCCCCCGATGTAACCGGTATTTACGCCTGGTGGCACGGAGACGATATGTCCAAGGTGTGGAGGGTGGCGTCAAGATATACCCTGACCCAGGACGAAGTGGAGATGCTGTATAACATCGCCATCGCCAGGAAGTCAGCCACCATAACCGAAGTGTGGACCAGCAAAGACCTGGAGCTTTTCCTGGACAATGAGCTCATCCAATCAAAGCCCAACCCTTACGGCTTCATCCCCTTCATCATCTTTCCTAACCTCAGAGAGCCCAAGAAGTTCTGGGGGACTTCGGACATCCCGGCACTGGTTCAACCGCAGAGAGAGCTAAACAGAGCCTTGAGCCAGCTATCCCGGATACTGGAGCTGTCGGGCAACCCCATCGCCGTGCTGGAAAATGTCGGCTCAGCCGAGGACATCAAGGTCCAGCCCGGAGCGGTGTGGACGATACCCGAGGATGCCCGCGCCTACCTCCTTGATTTACTCCAGGGCGGCGGCATCAGGCTGCACATTGACTACATTGATTTGATTTACCGCTGTCTCCACGATTTATCGGAGACGCCCCGGGCAGCCTACGGCAGCATGGAGAGGGAGCTGTCGGGAACAGCTCTGAACGTGGAGCTCAGCAGCCTGATTCAGAAAGTCGCCCGGAAAAGGACTATCCGCAACGATGCCTATCACCAGAGAACGGAGATGATTCTGCGCTTAGCCGCCCGATACCACCCGGGAGCCAGCGGATTCGACGGCATAATCCACCGCGTGGTCTGGGGGCCCATCCTGCCCCAGGATGCCGCCCGGCAGGCTCAGAACGAGCAGTTGCTTGTCCAGGCAGGAGTCCACAGCAGGAGAACGGCGATGGACGAGATGGGCATTATGGACCCCGACGAGGAGTTCAACCGCTGGCTGGAGGAGCGGCGGAGGATATTGCTGATGAACCAGGAGTTTAAGGCAGTCTCCACTCGCGGCGGAGCGAGAGAGAGAGCAGTTGCCGCTGAAATGGAAGCGCCTGAATAAAAACTCACCTTTCCTGTCATTGCGAGCCGAAGGCGAAGCAATCTCAGGGAGGGGGCAAAGGAGGAATTTATGCCAGAAAACCTAACTCAAGAAACCCAACAAACCCCGGAGCACCATAATCCGGCAGAGGAGGAGAAGCCCAAGGCGGCGCTGGAGCAAGCCATAACCGAAAGGGAGTCCAGGATTACCGAGCTTGAGAAGGCGCTGAGCGAAGCGCAGCACCAGAGCGAAGCCTCTGCCGCCGAAATCGCTTCCCTCAAGGAAGCCAGAGACCAGGCCGTTTCTAAGTATCTCGTCATGGCTAAAGCGCTCAACCCCACCATCCCCGAGGGCATCCTCGGTGGAGAGACGATTGAGGAAATAGACCAATCCATCGAGAAGAGCAAAGCCATTGTTGAGGCGGTGAAGCAGGCTTTGAAGTCCGAGGCTTCCGCAGCCAGCGTCCCTGCTGGTGCTCCACCCCGAGGCGGTGTCTCCGCGGAGAGCCTGTCTCCCCGGGAGAAAATCGCCTATGCAATCCAACGAAGAAAATAAAAAGGAGGAATTATGTCAATAAGCTTGGAAGAAGCCAGTAAGCTCTCGAACGATATCCTTCTCAAAGGAGTCATCGAGACCATCATCAAGGACAGCCCCATTCTGCAGGAGCTGCCCTTCATCCAGATTGTGGGCAACAGCCTCACCTATAACCGGGAGAAGACCCTGCCCACCGTAGGGTGGCATGCCCCGGTAAGCGGCGAATGGACTCAGTCCGAGCCGGCGTTTGAGCAGGTAAAAGCCACCCTGTGTGTCCTCGGCGGCGATGCCGATGTGGACAACTTTCTCAAGTCCACCAGGAGCGATATCCAGGACCTTGAGGCTGCCGTTATCGAGCAGAAGGCTAAAGCCGTAAGGCTGGAGTTCGAGAACGCCTTCATCAACGGAGACGGCACCAGCAACCAGCCCGAAGGGCTTTACACCCTCCTGAAAGGGACTGCCTGGCAGGCCTCGCACGCTTATTCCCTGGGGAACATCGTCGTCCCCACCGCGGGACTGGAAAACGGCTTCAAGTATGAATGCACCACGGCAGGAACCTCGGGGGCGAGCGCACCCACCTGGCCTACCCAGGAGGGAGCGACCGTTAACGACAACACCGTCACCTGGACCTGCCTCCATGGTCATCATCTCGGCTCAGGAGCCAACGGCGGCGCCCTCTCCTTCACCAACCTCGATGCCCTCATCGACCTGGTAAGGGGAGGCAAGCCCGATATACTCTTGATGAGCCGCCGCAGCCGCAGGAAGCTCCAGGGGCTTATCCGAAGCTCGGGGTCCATCCTGGAAACCGTGCCGGGCAGGTTCGGAGAGCACGTCCAGCTCTATGACGGCATCCCCGTGGCTATATCCGACTGGGTAAAGGACAACTACACCGTGGGCACCTCCACCAACTGCTCCGCGGTGTTCGCCTTCCAGCTCGGCGAGGGTGCCCTCTGCGGACTGTCCAGCCCCGAAATGATTCAGGTGGAACGCCTCGGCTCTCTGGAGACCAAGGACTCCGCCCGGACCAGGGTCAAGTGGTATGTATCGCTGGCCCTCTTTTCCTGCGTTAAATCGGCGATGCTCACCGGAGTAACCGATTGATGAGCTTACCCGCGGCTTGCCAGGGATTTTTCTCCGTCAGCCAACGGAGAACCCTGGTAAGCTCCTCGCCTTTCATACCTCCCCATAGGGGAGAGGGAGAAGTCGACCGCCCTCTCCCCCGACGGGAGCGGGCAAGGGTGAGAGTGAGCGCTGATAGCCGATAGCTATCAAGGAGGAAAGATGAATTTACCAACAATGAGGACCAAGGTAAGGCAAGACCTTAAAGACGAGGACTCCGTCAGATGGTCCGATGACGAGCTTGACCGGCATATCCAGCACGCCGTGCTGGACATCGCCCAGGCAGTCCCTTTAGAGGCGAAGAGCGCGTCCCTGGTAATCCCCAACCCGGCTTCCCGGGAGATTTCTCTATCATCCATCACCGGGCTTATCTATGTTGAGGCGGTGGAATATCCCACCGGGGAGTATCCCAAGAGGTATCGCGAGTTCAGAGTCTGGGGAAATACCCTGGAGCTGCTCATCGACGAGACCCCTACGGCGAACGCCCCCGTCTACCTTTATTATGGTAAGACGCACACGATTGACGCCACCACCTCCACCCTGCCGCCCTACCTGGAAGACCTCTGCGCCGTGGGCACCAGCGCTTATGCCGCCCTGGAGTGGGCTTCTTATACCATCAACCAGGTGAATGTCGGCGGCGAGCCGACTCCCCGGGAATTCCTCGAGTGGGCCCAGAGAAGGCTTGATTTTTACCACAAGGAGCTCAAGCGCTATGGCAGGCAGTCACGGCTCAAGATTCGCCGGCTGTTCGCCGAGACAAGCTAAGGGCTGAAAGTGATGGAAGTCGGCATCTTAAAAACCTGGGATAGCGGCAACTATCGGGCTGGCGTCCAGCTCACCGGCTCTCTAACCACCTACCTGGACAGCATAAGCGTTGCCCGGAATATCCCCTCAGCCGAGATGCTCGTGGGTCGGTATGTCATCGTCGCCATACCCCAGGAAAACCCGAAGGATGCCGTGGTCATCGCCGTGTTTACCGTCTAAACGACAGCTAATAAAAGGAGGAAACCAATGAGCAAGGTCAAAGAAGCAGTAGAAAAGGAAATCACCAGGGAAGGACTGCCCCAGGAGGCGTTTGCTATCGTGGGAGACCCCCAAGACCCCGAGACCTGGAAGCTACCCCATCATACCAAAGCCATCCTCAGGGCACTGAAAGGGAGGCTCGATATTGAGAAGACTGTTGACTGGGACAGGATGCCTGCCGCCGTGGCGGCCTTGAGTCGAAGCGGTTACCGCGGCGAGAGGGTCCAGGCTTCCCCGGAGCAAATCATCGCCGCCGCCCGCCATTTAGCCGCCCATTACCACAAGGCAGGCAAGCCTACCCCGGATACCCTGGCAGCCCTGATTTAAAGGAGCAGTCGGCCCTCAGCGGTCGGCTGATAACTAAACAGTGAAATTAATTCCTATCAAGGAGCTTATGAACACTCCCGAGGAAGAGCATGCCTTCGTTATCGGCTTCTGCGAAGTCCTCTGTCCCCTCCCGCCACGGTTTGTTCCCTCTCCCCTGACGGGTGAAGGTGATAACCCCCGCGAAGCAGTCTCCAGGGAATACCATTACTATTTGGCGGGCAGAGCCCTTGCCCTCTTCGCCTGGCTGGGGATTGTCAAACTAATTCAGGTGGTATTTTTTAAATGAGAACTTTATCAGTTACCCTCCTTGCGGAGCAGAAAAAGCCCACCCACCGCCCCTATGTGGAGGTCGGGGTCCGTGACTTGGAGCAGGGCATAAACCGCCTTCACTGGACCAGACTCTATGAAGGCAGCGAGCCGGACAACCACCACGACATCGCCTTCGACAGCCAAGGCTCGATGCACCGCATCAGGAGCGGAGCCAACAATGCCCTCTACCGCCAGAAAATCACCAATCCCGGCGAGAACTCCGATTATTCCCAATGGACTCAGCTTGCCAGCGATTGTGCCGGTCCCTGCGCCATCGCTGCCCATCCCTCAGACGGAAGGGTCTACATCTTCTACCAGACCACCTCCAATGTCCTCTGGAAGTATTATTCCAGCGATTATGGTGAAACCTGGTCAAATGCCCAGCTGGTTAATTATGCCGCGGTCCTCTCCCTGGCAGCCGCCTGGTGGGGAAACAGCGACATCGTCGTCTGTTTTGCCGCCACGGCGACCGAGCTGAACGCCATTGTCCTTGATACCTCAACCCAGGCAACATCTCAACACACCTACAGCGAGCCCTCCAACCACCCTCTGCTCAACACCTACGGCATCGGGGCAACTTATGCCACCAGCCCACCACGGATGTGTGTCATCTTCGCCGGCAAGCAGCAGGCATCACCTTATAACTTCTATGCCCTGTACCGCACCGAGCTGGACAGCAGTTACCACTGGCTTTCCTGGGACTACTTCATCACCGCCCCCAACGGTGAGGATGTCACCTATGAATATCCTGACATCCATCTGCCCCCTGAGCCGTCACCCGGGGGATGTGAGACCTTCCAGCTCACCGCGGTGGAGAAGTTCTCGGGAACCACGGCTTACAACCGCCCCCTTACCTCCCATCCCGTCAGAGGCTCCGAGTTCTCCGAGATGGCTTACACCGAGCCCAAGCCCTTCCTTGATGTCAGCTCCGCTTATGGTTTGCGACTTGCCACCAGGCCGGGGCAGGACGAAGGCTCTTATTGGTGGCTGGAACAACCCAACGGCGTCTGGCGCGCCCCCGGAGGTCTCTCCCAAACCTGGCTGGAAGGTTGGACTTTTCGCAAGAAATTCACCATTAACGGCTCATCCGCAGGAGCTCAAGCCAACTACCAGATGAAGCTTATCGTCCACAAGGGCAGCGGCGCTGATAGCGGTAACGAGGTCTACCTCAATAACCAATGCCAGGATGATTTCTCCGATATCCGGTTCACTAAATCAAATGGTGAAACCAAGCTGGACTACTGGATTGAGGAATATACCTCAGGAAGTCAGGCAACCGTCTGGGTAGAACTTGATAGCATTCCAACCGGGGGGGCGAACTTTTACCTTTATTATGGTAACTCCGATGCCACTTCGGAGAGTAGCGGCTTAAATACCTTCCTTGACTTTGACGACTTCGAGAATGGAACAAATGACTGGGTGTCCTACAATAATGGGCTTGTTTCCTCAAGCACAGAGCAAGCTAAACACGACACCCACTCCCTGAAAGTAAATGGTAATAATAAGAGCTGGGCAGGAACAAAACGCACGGGCTTGAGTATTCCCAACAACAGAGCAATTGTATTCTGGCACTATGTGTCCGAAACTAACCAGGATACCGCCTTCCAGATGTATCAGATTAGTTCAATAAAAGTTCAGGTTCACTGGGATGCCTACGGGAAGTTTCAGATTAACACCCCGTCGGGCTGGATAGATGTTGATAGCTATACCACCGGGTGGCATAAATATGAATACAGGATTAACTTTGATACCAGCAAAACTAAACTCTGGATAGATAATGTCTACAAAGGCGAGTATGCCAATCTGGCATCAGCCACAGCAATAGACCAGTACCGGAACAATGGAGGTTCCCCGACCACCCGGATTTGGTATATCGACACCTATCATGTAAGGAATAGCCTGTATGCCAACGAACCAACCTGGGGCACCTGGGGAAAGGAATACACCCAAACTAAATCCCCATTCCTCAACCTCACCCCCGACATCCTCTCCCTCCGTAATGTCATTGCGAGTTCCTCGGTTGGCGGACGGGGCAATCTCGTCATTGAACTCGACAACTCCACGGGCAAATATGCCCTCCCCGGCAGTGGTGACCTGAAAGAGCTCAAAAAGAGAAGCGAAGTGTTCCTCAATCTAGGCTATAAGACATCGCAGGGCAACGAAGCCTCACCAGCAGGAGTCTACTGGATTGATTCCTGGGAGTATCGCCGCAGCCCTAATCAATCCACCTTTACACTTTACTGCCTTGATGGCTGGGGACTCGCCAGCAGGTGGACGGCGCGCTTCCAGATGAGGTGGAACCAGAATAATGTCAACCCCAAATCAGTGTGGCATATCCTCAGCGAGCTCTTATCCCGCTGGGGAATCTTCCTCTCCACCTATCCCCCCAAGCCACAATCGTCCCCGTTAAACAACCTTTACCCCGACCTTATGGTCAACTCCGGCACCAGGGGGGACGCCGCCCTGAGAAGGCTGTTGTCAATGGTCCCCGACGGCTTGATGTTTCACTGCTATCACAACTACCTGAATTACCCCGTAGCCCAGACCAAGGACCTCAAAGACGATGAGGCAAGCTCCTATTCCTATGGCACAGACCATCCCATCCTGACCGGAGGCTACCAGCTATCCACCTCTCTCAGCCGGGCTAGAGCCATCGGCAGAGATGGCTCGGGCGACCGAATCGTCCAGGACGCCCTTGACTGGGATTTGGTGAACCAGGGCATCGATGAGCTCGCCCAGGACTACGACCCTAACCTCGATTCACAGCTCAGAGTCCAGGAGAGAGCCGACGCCATCCTCAGGACTCAACAAACTCAGGCAACTCAAGGAACTATTCTCGTCCCCGCCAACTGTGGTCAGGAGCTGTTTGACGTCGTCACCTTAACCGACGAGAGATGCGGCATCTCCGCGGGGAAATACCGTATCCTTGCCCTGGAAACGGACTTCAATTCCCGTGCCGGGCGCTACCAGCAAAAGCTCACCCTGGGAGCCCCCTAGGGAAGCGGGCATCTGATAGCTATAATTTCCCCTGGCGCAGCTCCTGCTTAAGAGCCTCAAGCTGCTGCTCCAGCGCCGCCCGCTGCCGCTGGGGACTGGTCTCGATGTTTATCTCGCCTATGGCTGTCCCCGAAATTCTCAACTGGTGCAGCAACCCCTTTGCCCTGTCTTCCGCTTCCTTCCTTGTCCTTTCCCCTGCCCGGCGATGTTCCGCTAACAGGTCCATCATCCGCCCCACAACCGGCTGCGTCTCCGGCTCCAGGGCTACCATTCCCCGAGCCGCCTTTTCCGCCCTGGTCTCGCTATCCAGAGTAACCGCCTCGGTTAATAAGCCCACCGCCGCCGCTAAAATCAATTCCCTCTCCTCTCCCTGATATTTATCCAGCCTGGCGACGATGTCCTCCACCCCGGGAGAATCAAGGTAGCTTTGGACTATTCCCTGAGCAATCTGGCGGCATTCCTGCTCTTTTTGTTTTCTCTCTTCCTCGCGGGACAGCTTGCCCAGCCGGTTTGCCCTTTCCTGAGCAATCTCTCTGGCGCTCTTCATATCACCCATAAAAACTTCTCCCTATGGAAATAAAATAAATTTTAGCTTATACTGTTGGACAAGGTCAAAAAAAGGAGTGCGAGATGATAAAAGAAAAGCCGTGGTTTAAGGAATATAGCGTGTTTGGTCTTCCCAAGACTTTTCAGCCTTACCCCCAGAAGCCAGTTTTCTGGCTCCTGGATGAAGCGGCGAGGAAATATAAGAAGATGGGGGTGGTGCAACTGGGAATGAAGATGCTCTACCCCGAGGTAAAGAGCAACGCTGACCGCCTGGCGAATGCCCTGGCGGCTATGGGGGTGGGAAAAGGCGACCGGGTGGCTACCATGCTGCCCACATCAATTCAATTCATTATCGCCGATTATGCTATCTCCAAGGCGGGCGCAGTCCATATCCCCACCAGTTTCCTGGAATCGGTTGACTTGCTGGAGCATAAGTTCTCCACCGGAACGCCGAAGGCGCTCATTTGCCTCGACGAGTATCTGGACGCGGTTGAGCTGGTGAAGGAAAGGCTGATTGCCAGGCACAGGGTGAGGCTGGAACATGTCATCGCCAGCAAGCTAACAGACTATTCCTCAACCCCCCCGGCAAGCCACGACAAGAGAGAGAATGTAGAGTGGCTTACCGAGGTGATTTCCACCCATCCCCCCATTCCCCCCCAGCTGGATTTCGATGTTGACCGCGACCTGGAGACCCTTTTGTTCACCGGCGGCACCACTGGCTTGCCCAAGGGCTGTATGCTCACCCATAAAAACATCCTCGCCAACGCCATCCAGAACGGTCTCATACTCGGTCCAACCGCCGCCTTGACGGAGGGGGGCATCGCCATGCTCCTTGCTCTCCCTTTCTTCCATGTCTACGGTCACTGCATGCTGCACACCATGACCTACCTCGGCGTGATGCAGCTTCTCGTCCCCGACGCCCGCGACACCCATTCAATGGTGGAGCTAATCAGGGAGCATTATCCCGTGATGCAAATTGGCGTGCCTACCCAGTTTATGAAGCTGGCTGAGGAGGAACTGAAGGGAATAGGGATACTCGGAGTATCCGGCTCGGCAGCACTGCCCCCCGAAACCCAGGAGAAATTCGAGCAGAAAAGCGGTGGTGGGGTGATGGAGGGGTATGGGCTGAGCGAGCTTTCCCCGGTGACCCATCTCAACCAGTCCCTGTTCTTGAGGATGTTCGGGGGAAGAGCGCAATTAAAGCTAACGAACAAGCTCCTCAATCTCCCCGGTGTATTGCCGGTGGCGAACCGTGGAGTTAGAACAATAGGATATAAGAATCAAGGAAAACTGCTCTACAAGCTTATCTCCCTCCTGATGAATGTCTCCCGCAAAACGCGGGTAACGAAAAAGCGGGAGAAAAGAGCCACAATCGGTATTCCCTTCCCCGACACCGAGGTGAAAATCGCTGATGTCGACAGCGGGAAAACGCTCTCCTGGGATGAAATCATCAAGGGAGGCAAAACCGGCGAGATGTGCCTGAAGGGACCGCAGCGGATGCTGGGCTACTGGCCTGAGCCGGGCAGTGGCGTTGATAACGAAGGTTATGTCCACACCGGCGATGTGGTCCGCGTTGACAAAAACGGATATTTCTACATCGTGGACCGGACAAAGGATATGGCGATTGTTTCCGGCTTCAAGGTATATACCAGGGAACTGGATGACCTCATCTACACCCATCCGGCGACCGAGATGGCTGCCGCCGTCGGCGTGCCCGACCCGGAGAGACCGGGCAGCGAGAGAGTCGCCCTTTTCATCCAGCTCCGTCCCGAGTACAAAGGAAAGGTAACCGGGGAGGAGTTCATTGAATACCTCAAGGACAAAGTTGCCAAATACGCTGTCCCTAAATATGTCCGCTTCATAGATGAGATGCCCCTGACCGAAGTCCAGAAGGTGAACAAGAAACTCCTCCGCGAAAATGCCAAGGAGCTTCTCGGACTACCATAATAAATGCTGTCAGCGGTCAGCTAACCTAATAGTGAAGGGATTATGATTTACCACCGCTCTTTACAGCTTGCCCCGAACTTTTATTGCTATATCTGGCAGGGTATGGGAAATAACTGCAATACCAGCCTGTGGTGCAATGTCCTGCGGGGGAAGCGACCTCATGTGATGGTTGACCCGGGGCATATCCATGATGAGCTCGGTGAGCCCTGCCTGGACTCCCTGGCTCAGGCTATGGGAAAAAACGGGCTGAGTCTTGACGATGTGGGGCTAATCATCATTACCCACATTCACCCCGACCATTTTGAAGCCGCTTCCGCCATCGTGGAAAAGTCCCCGGCTAACGAAAACATCCTCGTCGCTTTGTCCCGGGAGGAAGCCGACTTCTACCGCAACCTCGGGAACAGGTTTTACCCCTCGGCTGACGGGCGTGGCACCCCGCTGGCAGAGGCTCACTCCCTGCTTTACCTCAAGGAAGGCGACTTAAGCCTGGGCACCGATAACAAGCTCAATATCCAGGTCCTGCTTACCCCAGGGCATTCTCCGGGCTCGATTTCGCTCTACTGGAAGGAGAAAAAGGTGCTAATCAGCGGCGACGTGGTCTTCTTCTCCAGCATCGGCAGAACCGACCTCCCCGGAGGCAGCCCTTCGGCGCTGCGCGAGAGCCTCGCCAAGTTATCACAGCTTGATGTAGAATACTTGATTCCCGGTCACTGCACCCAGCCGGGAAAGATAATCACCGGAAAAGAGGAAGTGTCCCGGAACTTCCAGATGGTCAGGATGTTCATTTAGCGATGGAGATAGACCCGAGGGTTAAATACGCCATAGAGCATACCGAGGTGGTCAGACTGCCCCAGCAAAGTCTGGCTACCTTCGGCAACACCTTCATCTCCTACTATGTGGTCACCGCACTAACCGAAAGCGTTAATATCGTCAGGGAGGGAAATGTAATCGCCGAGAGACCGAGGATTGTCACTCCCGTTTACCTGACCCGGGTGGAAGGCTTCAGCGAGCAGGCAAGAAGCTACCTCCAGGCAATGGTGGTAAGATACCCCAACGAGCCCGGCATTTTCTACCGCTATAAAAATGAAGCCCGGGAAATGAACGTCGTCCCCGAGTCCATGACAAACCTGATAAACAAGCTAAACGAAAGAATAACGGCGCAAAACAATCCCCTTAGCACCATAATTAAAGGCGTGGAAGAGCTATGGGATGTATCGCTGATGCTCTTTATCTACGAGCTGACCCGAAAGTCGTTATACGACAACATACTTGACTTCCAGAGGAGAGGGGCGCTGAATATCGACTCCGCCGGAGTCCCCGAGGACGCCCGAAATTTTATTGAGGAGCTTTTTGCCCTGGTAAGCCGAGACATTTCCCGAGCCCCCGAGCTGGTCGCCGAGTTAAAGAAGTGGGGGCTATTCGAGGAATACCAGGACAGGTTCTTCGCCCTTTTTAAAAGATAACGCCGCCTTATTGCTAAAAAGTTGCCAACTATGCTAGATTAGATAAGTTCATGACTGAAAACGCTACGATAAAGGAACTTTTAGAGGCCGGGGCTCATTTCGGGCACCTCACCAGCGCCTGGCATCCCCGGATGAAAGACTACATCTTCACCGAGCGCAACGGCATCCACATCATTGACCTGGAGAAAACGGCAGTGATGCTGGAGCAAGCCTGCGCTTTTGTTCGAGATTTAGCCGCCAATGGGCAGACCATCCTCTTTGTAGGCACTAAACGGCAGGTTCAACAAATAATAGAGGAAGAGGCTACCCGGTGCGGAATGAACTATGTTAACCAGAGATGGATTGGGGGATTGCTGACCAACTTCGAGGTAATACAGGCTCGAATTAATTACCTGGTTAACCTTGAAGACCAGCAGTCAAAGGGAGAGCTGGCTCGCCTGTCAAAGAGGGAACGGGCAAAGGCGGAAAAAGAGATAATTCGCCTCAATATGAAGATAGGCGGCTTCAAGGAGATGACCACCCTGCCTGAAGCTCTGTTTATCACCGATATGTTCAAGGACAAAATCGCTCTCTCCGAGGCGAAGAAGCTCGGTATTCCCGTAGTCGCCATAGTGGATACCAACTGCAATCCCGGGGAGGCTGACCATCCCATACCGGCTAACGACGACGCCGTTAAAGCGCTCAAATTGATTTGCGGCAAAATAGCCGACGCCGTGATTAAAGGCAAGCAAATAAGAGAGCAAGAGCAGCTGGAAATCGCCAGCGTTGAAGGTCCCGGGGCGGAAGAGGGCCTTGAACTCCTTGCCACTCACTCCTTCAGTCCCGGGGAGGCAGCTAAAGAAGCGCCGGAAGAGCCCTCCGCGGAGGAGCCGACCGATGAAAGTGTCCCCTGAGTCCATAAAGGAGCTGAGGGAGAGGACGAGCGCCGGAGTGCTTGATTGCAAAGAGGCGCTGCTCGAGGCTCACGGCGATATTGAAAAGGCAGTGGAAGTCCTCAGGGAGCGGGGACTGTCGGTGGCGAGAAAGAAGATGGAACGCGTCACCACCGATGGAATAATTCAAACTTACGTTCACCACACCGGCAAGATAGGCGCCCTGATAGAGCTGAATTGTGAATCGGACTTCGTCGCCCGGACCGACGAGTTCCGGCAGCTCGCTTATGACATCGCCATGCAGGTTGCCGCGACCTCTCCCCGGTTTATCACCACCGAGGAAATCCCCGAGAAGGAAAAGGATGTCAACCCCGAGACCGACTGCCTGGTTAATCAACCATTCATCAAGCAGCCGGAAAAGAGCGTCCAGGATATTATTGCCGAGACCATTGCCAAAGTAGGTGAGAATATAAAGGTATCACGGTTCGCCAGGTTCGAGCTGGGCAATCACTAGCCCGTCATCTGGCGGAGGGAGAGGCGAGAATAATGGCCGAGGTAATCACCGAGCTAGCCGCCAAAATGCAAAATGTCGTCGATGCTCTTTCCCGCGAGTTTGCTTCCATCCGCACCGGGCGAGCTACCCCGGCGCTGCTGGACAATATAATAGTTGACTATGAGGGTGAAGCCGTCCCCCTGCGCCAGCTGGCTAATATAACTGCGCCTGAAGCCAGCCTCATCATCATCCAACCCTGGGACCGCAACATGGTGAAGTCCATTGAGAAGGCAATCTTCAAAGCCAATATCGGCGTTAGCCCCACAAGCGATGCTAATCTAGTCCGGGTGGCTATCCCTCCGCTGAGCGAGGAACGCCGTGCCGAGTTGGCAAAACTGCTGACCGGCAGGGTGGAGGACTACCGGGTGATGCTGCGCAACTTGAGGCGGGATGCTATCGGGAAAATGAGGAAAATGGAGCGGGACAAGGAGATATCGCAGGACCAGCTTAAAAATACCACCAGGCAAATCGACCAGCTCACCAACGACTTCGTCGACCGGGTAAACCAGGTGGGCAAAGACAAGGAAAAAGAGATAAAGGAGATATAAATAAGCGGTCAGCAGTCAGGTGGTGGCTGGCTGAAAGCTGATAGCCCTTAATGCTCACACAAAGAATTATCACCGCCGCAGTAGCCCTACCGCTCATCATTTTCGCCGTCTGGTTCGGCGACCCCTACTTCAGCCTTTTTATTGCCGCAGCCTCGGCAGTGGGCGCCCTGGAGTTCTACCGCATGGTGTCCCAATCAGGCAAGGGATATCCCCTGACCTACTTCGGCTTATTATGGGCGGTGGCGCTCGCCTTAAGCCCGCTGGGACTTCACTACCTCAATATTAACCTGCTGCCCCCCATTATCTCAGCAGCGGTGATGCTCTCCCTGCTGGGAATACTGCTCCGCCCGGGGCGAGAAACAGCGTTCCCGGACTGGACCTGGACGGCAGGCGGCGCCTTATACATCGGCTGGCTATTGGGCTACTGGCTCAACCTGAACCTGCTGCCTCAGGGGCGGGAGTGGGTTTATCTTGCCCTGCTCACCATATTCGCCAATGACAGCGGTGCCTACTTCATCGGAAGAAGATGGGGCAAGCGCAAGCTGGTCCCCAGGATAAGCCCCGGCAAGACCTGGGAGGGAGCGCTGGGCGGCTTATTAAGCAGCCTCGGTGGCGCGGCGGTCGTATTCCTGCTCCTTGAGCGCTTCCTCGCCTTTTCCCTGCCCTGGTGGCAGGTCATTCTCCTCGGCTTTCTCATCAGTCTCTTCGCCCAGCTTGGCGACCTGGTGGAGTCCCTGCTCAAGCGCAATCTGGGTGCCAAGGATGCCGGTAATTTGCTGCCCGGTCACGGCGGCGCCCTCGACCGCCTCGACAGCCTTATCTTTGTCGCCCCGGTGGTATACTATTATGCGCTATGGATAATAGGCTAAAAAAAATTGCCATCCTGGGCTCAACAGGCTCCATCGGACAGCAAGCCCTGGAGGTAATTCGCACCTTCCCCGCTAAATTCAAGGTGGTTGGACTGGCAGGAGGTAAAAATACCGACCTCCTCAAGCAACAGATTGAGGAATTCCGACCGGCGATATTCTATTGCTCCGCCGAAGCCGACTTTGCTCCCGGGGAGGAGTTCCTGCCCCCCGAGGAAATAGCAAGCCATGCCGATGTTGACCTTGTTATCGTTGCCACATCGGGTAAGGCGGGACTGCTCCCCACCCTGGCTGCCCTGAAGGCGGGCAAGACGGTTGCCCTGGCAAACAAGGAAGCACTGGTTATGGCGGGCGACATCGTTACCGCCGCAGCCCGCCGCCACCGCGCCCGAATCCTCCCCATTGACAGCGAGCACAGCGCCATCTGGCAATGTCTCCGCGGAGAAAAAAGCAAGCCCCACCGCCTCTTCCTCACTGCCTCGGGAGGACCGTTTTACAACTATTCCCCCTCCCAGCTAAGCCGGATAACCGTGGAGCAAGCCCTCCGCCACCCCACCTGGAAAATGGGCCAAAAGGTGACCATTGACTCCGCCACGCTGATGAACAAAGGGCTTGAGGTTATCGAAGCCCATCACCTCTTTGCCGTTCCACTGGAGAAAATCGAGATATTAATTCATCCCCAGAGCATCGTTCACTCCCTCGTTGAGTTCGCCGACGGCTCAATTAAGGCGCAACTCAGCTTTCCCGATATGCGCCTGCCAATCCAGCAGGCGCTCTGCTATCCTGAGCGGCTGCCCAATCCCCAGCTGCCCCGCCTCGACCCCTTAGCCGGCGAAATGACCACCTTGAGCTTCGAGCCGGTGGACTACGAGCAGTTCCCCTGCCTCAAACTAGCCCGGGACGCCGCCAGGTCAGGAGGGACATATCCCGCGGCGCTCTGCGCCGCCGACGAGGTAGCCGTAGAGCTTTTCCTCCAGGAAAAAATCGGCTTCACCGACATCACCACAATAGTAAGCCGGACGCTGGAGCAGCATCAAAGCACCGCCCGACCCTCGCTGGAGGAAATCCTCGCTGCCGATGAGCAGAGCCGGAAAACAGCGCTACAAATAGCCCGTCAGGTGAGCTTATGTCCATAGTAATCGCAATCATCATCTTCATTGTTATGCTTGGAGTGCTCGTGCTGACACACGAGTTCGGGCATTTTATCGTCGCCAAGCGCAGCGATGTCGGAGTAGAGGAGTTCGGCATCGGCTTTCCGCCGCGGCTTATCGGCATTAAGAAAGGGGAAACGCTATATTCCATAAACCTCGTGCCTCTGGGGGGATTCGTCCGGCTGGTGGGAGAGGAAGACCCCACCGAGCCCCGGAGCTTCGCCAGCAAGAGCGTGGGCACCAGAGCGGCTATCCTCGCCACCGGACCATTGATGAACCTGCTTTTGCCCATAGTCCTCTGCTCCCTTATTTTTATGTTCCCCCATGATGTCCTGCAGGAGCAGATTCAGGTGGAGGAGATAGCGGCGGGCTCTCCGGCAGCCCAGGCGGGCATAGTGCCCGGAGACGTCATCCTCCAGCTTAATGGACGCCAGGTCGCCAACCGTGCCGAGCTGAGCTATTACACCCGGCTCGCCCTCGGCTCGGAGACGAGCCTGCTGGTTCAAAAGACCAACGGCACCGAGGAGGAAATCACCCTGGTGCCGAGATGGAAACCGCCTGAAGGCGAAGGCGCCCTGGGAATCACGGTTATCGCTACTGAAGGCAGCCAGCAGATAGTCCGCCAGTCCTACCCTCTCTGGGCAGCAACCATGCTGGGGGCACAGCGCTGCGGGGAAATACTTGAGCTATTCAGAAACGGGATACGGCTGTGGATTATCGGAGAGGTGACTCCCCAGCTGGCGGGACCTGTGGGCATCGCTCAAATGACCACTGAGGTGGTTCAAGCGGGACCCGTCGCCGTAATCGTCTTCATCGCCCTTATCAGCCTGAACCTGGGATTAATCAACCTGCTCCCCTTCCCCGCCCTGGATGGCGGCAGAATCGTCCTCCTCCTCGTGGAGTTAATCCGGCGGGGCAAGCGGGTATCGCCTCACGTGGAGCACCTGGTCAACACCATCGGCTTTGCCGTGCTCATCCTGCTCCTCTGCGTAATTACCTACTTTGATATCGCCCGCATCATCGCCGGAGAAAGTCTGCTCAAATGGTAGTGCGAAGAAATTCCATCCCCTTGAAAATCGGCACGGTTACCGTCGGCGGCGGTGCCCCTGTCGCCGTCCAGTCGATGACCAAGACCGACACCCGGGATATTAACGCCACCATAAGCCAGCTCAAAGAGCTGGAGGAATGCGGCTGCGAAATCATCCGAATAGCGGTCCCCGACCGGGAGGCGGCAGAGGGCATCCCGGCGATAAAAAAGAATACCTCGCTGCCCATTATCGCCGACATCCATTTTGACTATCGCCTCGCCCTGGCTTCCCTGGAGGCTGGCGTTGACGGTCTCCGCCTCAATCCCGGCAACATCCGGGACAGGAAGCAAATCGCTGCGGTGGTATCCGCCGCCAGGGAAAGGGAAAAGCCAATCCGCATCGGGGTAAACGCCGGCAGCCTCCCCGGGGACTTTGAGCCCGACCTCCCCCTAGCCCGGCGGCTGGTGGACATCGCCCTGGAGCAAATAAGGTTTATGGAATCGCTGGACTTCAATTTAATAAAGGTCTCCTTAAAAGCCTTTGACGTCCCCACCACGGTTCAGGCTTATCAACTGCTCGCCGCTAAAATCCCCTACCCCCTGCACCTCGGCATCACCGAGGCAGGACTCCCCCCGGCGGGAGCAATACGCAGCGCCCTGGGCATCGGCATACTCCTCCACCAGGGCATCGGCGACACCATCCGGGTCTCACTCACCGCTCATCCCTGCCAGGAGGTCCATGCCGGCTACGAAATACTGAAAAGCCTCGGACTCCGCCAGCGGGGTCCCGTCTTAGTCAGCTGCCCTTCCTGCGGGCGGGCTGATGTTGATATAATCTCCCTGGCTGAAGCGGTGAATAGCCGCCTGGAGAAGATTGACCAGCCCATCAAGGTCGCCGTTATGGGCTGCGTGGTCAACGGCCCCGGCGAGGCGAAGGACGCCGATGTCGGCCTCGCCTGCGGCAAAGGCAAAGGCGTTATATTTAGGAAGGGCGAAATCGTCCGCACCGTTGAGGAAAAGGACTTCCTGAAAGCCCTTATGGCAGAGATAAAGAAGCTCTAGAGATGGGAGACGGAACAAAAGAAAGTCCCCTTACCCGTGAAGATATGCTCCGGTTAATCCAGGAAAACGGCGGAACAGCCGAAGGGCTTAACCTTTCGGGGAAAATATTTGAGAAAGGGATTGACCTGGGTAA
>Ga0315282_10005310_pt1 | contig 22015 bp, 12 predicted proteins | sample YL17G07_20_MG_FD_203693 | JGI IMG/M metagenome (GOLD analysis project Ga0315282, IMG submission 203693) | Sediment microbial communities from Yellowstone Lake, YNP, Wyoming, USA - YL17G07_20 | ecosystem: Environmental > Aquatic > Freshwater > Lake > Sediment | place: USA: Wyoming | collected... | reverse complement strand
CTGCTCCGCCTTCTTGCGTTCCGTGATGTCTCTGGCGATTCCCAAAACCACGGTTCTGTTTTCGATTTTTATGGGATGCGTGCTGATTTCGACGGCGACTTTGTCGCCGGATTTTCTCTTCAAATTAAATTCATCGGGTCCAGTTGGTTTCCCGAAGGCGTTTTTAACCAAAAGTGTTGCGGCTTTCGGCAGTTGATCCAAGGAAAGCAGGTCAAGTTTCATAAAGCTCGCCCCGATGAGTTCCTCCTTTTTATAGCCCGTAATTTTCTCCGCGGCTTTGTTGCCTGCAATAAAATTTCCTTTCAGATCATTCAGATAATAAGCGTCGGGCGCATATTCAAATATGAGTTTGAATCGCTCTTCCGACCTCTTCAGCTCCTCCTCCGCCCGCTTGCGTTCAGTGATGTCTTGAACTGTGCCAAATAGTTTGACGATACGCCCGCTTTCATCCTTGCTAGGACGTAGGGTAGCGGCAAAGTATGCGATTCTGCCGCTTGGCAGCCGTGCTTCCAAGTCGTATTCAAATGCCCGTCCTTGCTCTACTGCGATGCGGGCATATTCACGCAACCTCTTGGCCTGTTCGTGAGAGTAGTAGGTCGCTTCCTCTTCAACGTTGGGCGGTCCCACAGACGGATCACGCTCATACAATCTGTAGACTTGGTCGGACCACTGGATTGTCTGTTTGTCGAGGTCGAATTCCCAACTTCCTATTCGACCCAGTGCCTGGGCTTCCTTCAATTTGGCTTCGCTTTCCTGAAGCGTTTCCTCCCTCTTCTTCCTATCGATGATGAAAGCAATAAAGCTGGCGACAGACTCCAGGACAACGATATCTTCTTTAGAGAAGGCATCGACTTCGGTCGCCTGGAGGTCGAGAACGCCGATAAGATGATCCTGGGCAAGGAGGGGAATGACCAGCTCCGCTTTGGTCTCCGTGAGGTGGTAGGGGATATAGTCCGGCTCCTTGGAAACATCATTGGCGAGAATCGTCTGTTTCAAAAGGCCCGCCTTCCCGATCAGTCCTTTCCCCAGCTTTTGTCTGTGGCCTCTGGGAAGCGGCAGGCCCGTTTTATTCCACCCGGTCAGATATTCGATCTCATTCGTGGCTCGGTCATAAAGGTTCACGGAAATCTTGTAGTATCCGAAGGTTTGGCCGATACTCTCGGCCGTCTGATTCAGGACAGCTTCGATATCGGCGCTCAGCGGAATCTCGCTTTGAATGTGATGCACCAGCTCCAGCCGGGCGCTCCGCCTCCGAAGATTTTCTTCTGCCAGCTTGCGCTCGGTGATATCCCACATATACGATCGGGTTCCGATGAGCCGTTCTCCTTCTCTCAAAACAACGACATCAACTTCAAGATATATGACAGACCCGTCTTTCCTGATTCCTTTAAATTCATATCTTGAGGGGACGCCTTTTCCTTGAAGCCGTCCCGTATGATGGGCCAGGACTCTCTCAACATCATCCGAATGAACGACCGACGAAATGGATTGACTTCTCATCTCCTCCATGGAATATCCGAAAATGTCCGCATATCTTGAATTACAATATATGAGATTCCCTTTCTCATCATCGATTGAAATGGCGATTCGGGATTTTTCGACCAAAGCTCTAAAATGTTCTTCCGATTTCTTCAAGGACTCCTCGGCGACCTTAAGCTTTGTGATGTCAACCAGGGTTGTCCGGATGCCGATGACTTTTCCATCTCCATCTCGCTCTAAGGAATCATCGATCGCAACATTTATCTTTGATCCATCTTTTTTAACAAAAACCCGGCTTTCCGCTCCCAAAATCCGATGGCCAATAACCTTTGGCTGAAATCTCGTCGTGGCTTCGGCCCGTTGCTCCGGCAGAATGAATTCAAATATAGATTTCCCGACAAGCTCTTCTTTCGTATAGCCGAGCATGTTCGCTTCTGTTTGATTGGCATTCGTGATAATCCCTTTCGTATCCACCGTATGATAAGCCACAGGCGCATTCTCCCATAAATCTCTGAAGCGCTTTTCAGCCTCCTGCCGCTCCTTTTCTGCTTTTCTTCGCTCAGTGATGTCGTTGGCGCTAATCATCACCCCCATCAATTTTCCGTTCTCATGAATAGGCGCTGAGCCCTCGGCAACGCTTAAATATCTAATTTCGCCGGATTTCGTTTTTGCTTGGACTTCCAGCTCTGGTTGGGGGCGGCCGAGAAATTCTTGGGCAAGTGCATATAAAGCTTTTGTGATGCTGCCTCCCGCTAAGAAATGGGTAATGGATTTTCCGATTAATTCTTCTTTAGAAAAGCCAAAGCCCTTTAAAGTATTTTTGTTAGCAAAGATTATTTTTCCTTTTTTGTTAAGAACGAGGATAATCTCCTTTATATGGTCGACAAGGAATTGATATCCTTCCTTGCTTTCCAGAGGCGCCTGCTCTGCTTGCCGGAGCCGAACCTCGAATGTGTCCAAATCAGTGTTTCCTTGAAGCGATTTCTGAAGCTCCTCTGAAGATCGCTCTTTTGTCTTATCCTCGTTTCGCCTCATCTGTTTCTCCGGGTCCCCTTCATTGACATTTTGTGTCAGGTTTGACACTCCGAAACAAATTATCTTTCTTTTTTAAATTCAGGTAATCGCCTTAAGGAATTATTTGAGGGGTGATTTTCAGGCTTTTTACATCACCTAAAAAGGGGAGGGAATCTTGTCAAAAAGCTAAACAGGCGAATCCTGGACTCGAGAAACTAATCAAACCGGACAAGCCGTTCAAATTCCAGTCGCGGAAAAAGCGATAGCGGTCGGAGTTTCTCTAAAACCTATTTTGGACAAGAGTGATGAAAGATAATTTCGAGGCCAGCGACTGAAGGGCGCGTGTCAATCCGACTCGAAGAGTCGTCCCGAGTCTTTCGAGGGATCTCGTCCTCTTTAGGTAAATATTATGAGATCGCCACAGCCAAGAGGCTTCGCGACGACTTCGTCGGATCGCCTCGTCCGACCTTTTAATCCCCCTGAATTGTGTCAGGGGGTAGGGGGTTTAATATTACGATAAATTCTTTTACCTGCCTAAAGCGCTCCCCGCGATGACATTTAATTTAATGCGTTCAAATTAAATGATATTTTGATAGAGCAGAAAATATTCTTGCGCTGAACGCTCCCACGAATAATCGCAGGCCATGGCGTTCTGGAGAAGGGCCTTCCATAAGGGCTTTTGGGCGTAACAGTGGACCGCTCTCTGGACGGCGTTCGTCAGGGCCTGCGCTGAATAATCATCGAATTTGAAGCCGTTGCCCATGAGGACGTCCGGATTGAATTCCTGGATGCTGTCATCCAGGCCGCCTGTGGCGCGAACGATGGGAACGGATCCGTATTTCAAGCTGTACATCTGCGTCAGGCCGCAGGGCTCATAGCGGGAGGGGATGAGAAACATATCGCTCCCGGCATAAATCTTGTGAGCCAGATGGTCGTCGAAAGCGATCTTAAGGCCGAAAAAGGAGGGATAGCGCTGTCTTACGGATTCGAGCGCCCTCTGGATCTTTTCCTCACCCCTGCCAAGGATGATTAACTTGACGCCCAGTGGAAAAAGTTTTCCGAGCGAGTCGGACAGGATGTCGAGCCCTTTCTGGCCGGCGAGACGCGAAACCAGACCGATGAGCGGAAGATCCTTTTTGGAGAGAGGCAGTCCGAAAGCCTTAAGCAGATCTTTTTTGCAGGCGGCTTTGCCCGAAAGATCCGCCGCTCCGAAGTTGGCGGCAAGATGAGAATCCGCTGTCGGATTCCAGGCCTCATAATCCGCGCCGTTGAGGATGCCGGTCAGGACATCACTCCTTTCCCGGAGCAGTCCGTCAAGGCCGCAACCGAACTCGGGCGTCTGGATCTCGAGGCTGTAGCGGTAGCTGACCGTGCTCACGGCCGAGGCATAAAGAATCCCGGCTTTCAGAAAATTCACTTTCCCGAAAAATTCAAGCGCCTCCGGATGAAACAGACTTTCCGGCAGGCCGATTTCTTTGAGGATGTCCTGGGCGAAAAGACCTTGAAAAGCGAGGTTGTGAATCGTCGAGAGAGACTTGGTCTTTTTGAAAAAGGGATCTTCCGCGTAAACATATTTGAGATAGGCTAGAGCGATGGCCGCCTGCCAGTCGTGGACATGTAAAATATCGGGCGCAAAATCAAGCGCCTTGAGGGATTCAAGCGAAGCTTTGGCAAAAAAGCCAAACCGTTGTCCGTTGTCCGGATAATCTCCTTCCGGCGTTCCGTAGAGGCCCGGACGTTCATAAAATGCGGGTTTGTCGATGAAATATGTCGATGCTCCGCCTTCCGCGGATTCCCAAACAGAAAAAAGTTCGTCTTGGCCGGCCCACTCAAGCGTCAGACGATCGATGGCCTTGAGAAGAGGAACGCCCTGCTGGCGGACTTCCCGGTAGAGGGGCATGAAGACCTTGACCTCCAAGCCCAGTTTGGCAAGAAACCGGGGCAGGGCGCCGGCCACATCGGCCAAACCCCCCGTCTTGGCATAGGGAGCGACCTCGGATGCGAAAAAGGCAATTTTCATGGGACGGTATTCTAGCATAAAAATCCAAGCCTTGCCAAAATCCCGGGGAATCCAATAAGATAGAGGCGTCATGCAAATCGTGACGGCGGCCATCATCGAAAAAGACGGAGCGGTGCTCATCGCCCGGCGAAAAAAGGCGGGACGGTTCGGAGGGGTTTGGGAGTTTCCCGGCGGCAAGCTCGAACCGGGAGAAAGTCCTGAGGAATGCCTCACCCGGGAGCTACGGGAAGAACTCGGGATCGATGTGACCGTCGGTCCATGCCTCGGCAGCTTCGTTTATCATTCATCTTTTCTGGCGATCGAGCTTGTGGCCTATCAAGTTTCGATCCTGGCCGGAGAACTCATCCTCCGCGACCACGATGAGGTCCGCTGGGCGCAGAGAAACGAGCTTGAGGGCTTGATATTCGCCGAACCCGATCTCCCGCTGCTCGATCTTCTTCTCCAAAAATGGCCCGCTCCTTTAGGACGCCATGGATAAACCCGCCGTTATTCTCCAGCCGGGCAAAGACAAAGCCATCAGAAATCACCATCATTGGATCTTCTCCGGAGCGGTCAAGACCCTGCCGGCCTTTGAGAACGGAAGCCTCCTGCCCGTGCGCAGCGCGGACGGTGAATTCCTGGGCCAGGCTTACTTCAACAAAGAATGTTCGATCATCGGACGGATGGTGAGCTTTGACGACAGTCCGCCGCTTGAGGTCATAGAGAAAAATCTCGGTCAGGCCGTCGCCCTGCGGGAAGCTTTTTTTGAGGCCTCAACGAACGCCTACCGGCTCGTCAATGGAGAAGGGGATAAGATTCCGGGGCTCATCGTGGACCGCTATCGAGACGTGCTCGTCCTCCAGGTCTCGACCCTCGGGCTGGAAAAATTAAAACCGTTCATCCTTGAGGTTTTAACCCGCTTGACGGCCCCCCGCTCAATCTATGAAAAATCCAATCTTCCTTCGCGCCGCGAAGAAGGACTGCCGATGTTTGAAGGCCTCCTGCAGGGGGAACCCGTCGGGACTGTCGAGATCCTGGAAAACGGCCTGCGCTTTCTGGTCGATATCGTCCATTCTCAAAAAACGGGATTTTACCTTGACCAGCGGGAGATGCGGCATCTAGTCCGCTCCCTGGCCGCGGCACGGAAGGTCCTCAACGCCTTTTCCTATACGGGCGGTTTTTCGGTTTTCGCCCTCGCCGGGGGAGCCCGAGCGGTCGACAGCGTGGACACATCCGAGCGGGCGATCGAGCTGGCCCGGGAAAATTGCCGGACAAACGGCTTCGCGGACGAAACCGCCCGTTTCTATGTCGCCGATGTCTTTGATTTTATCAGGGAGCGCAGTTTGGACTACAACCTCGTCATCCTCGATCCGCCGGCTTTCGCCAAAAAGAAAAGCGAGGTGGTCCAGGCCTGTCGCGGCTATAAGGACATTCACCGCATCGTCTTCGAGAAGATCCCGCCGCGAAGCCTGGTCCTGACCTTTTCTTGTTCGTACTTCGTGGACGAGACGCTCTTCCGACAAGTCATTTTCCAGGCCGCCCGTGAGGCAGCGCGGGATGTGCGTCTTTTGCAGAGGCATCACCAGGCTTATGACCATCCGCTGAATATCTGCCATCCGGAAAGCGAATACTTGAAAGGCTTTTTACTCTACGTCGAATGAGACAGGAGAGGAGGTTCAATCCCATGGAATATCCCTTCGAACTCAAAAAAAACGCTCACAATTTGAGGTGAGGCCATGAAGATTCACTTCCTGGGCGCCGCCCGCCAAGTCACGGGATCCAGGTATTTGCTCGAAGCCTCTGGAATGAAAATTCTCGTCGACTGCGGACTTTTCCAGGAGAGGCCTTTTCTTGACCGAAATTGGGAGGTTTTCCCCGTCCCGCCCGAAGAGATCGACGTCCTGCTTCTCAGCCACGCCCATCTGGACCATTCCGGCTTTATCCCGAGGCTCGTCAAAGAGGGTTTTTATCAATCGATTCTGGCCACCGGAGCTTCGATCGAATTGACTCAAATCGTCCTCCTCGATGCGGCCAACATCCAGGAGGAAGACGCGGCCGCCAAGAAAAGACGCCACAAGAAAGAAGGCCGGCTCGGACCTCATCCGGAAATACCTCTCTATACCGTCGAGGAGGCCAAGGAATCGTTCCCTCTCTTTGAGAGCATTTCGTATCTCGAGCCCGTCCGGCTGAACGATCGTCTCACCGTTCGCTGGCATGATGCCGGCCACATTCTCGGGTCTTCCATGCTGAGCCTCGAGGTGCGTGAAAACGGAACAATCCGGAAAATCATTTTTTCGGGAGACATCGGCCAGTGGGACAAGCCGCTCATCCATGATCCGACGGTCTTCGACTCGGCCGATTTTGTCGTTATGGAATCGACCTACGGCGACCGGAACCACGACGATCCCGCCGCCATCGATGACCTGCTGGCGCGAATCATCAATGACACGGCGGCCCGCGGCGGCCAGATCATCATTCCGGTGTTTGCCCTGGAACGGGCTCAGGAACTCATCTTTTACCTGGGCAGGCTCAGGCTCGAGAACAGAATCCCCCTTCTGCCCGTTTTCCTGGACAGTCCCATGGCTGTCGAGGTCACTAAAGTCTTCGCTCACTATCCCGCCTATCTTGATCCTGAAGCCGCCAGCCTCCTTAAGGAAGGCCACTCGCCGTTTGACTTCCCGGGTCTCAAGCTTCTGACATCGATCGAAGAATCGAAAAGCGTGAACCGGATCACGGGCCCGTCGATCATCATGGCCGGTTCGGGCATGTGTACGGGCGGCAGGATCAAGCATCATTTGGCCCGCAATATCGAGCGGTCCGAGTCCACGATTTTATTCGTCGGATACCAGGCCCAGAATACGTTGGGGCGGCAGATCCTCGAGCGCCACCCCCAAGTCCGGATCAACGGACAGACGTACCGCCCCAAGGCCCGCATCGCTCAGATCTACGGATTCTCGGGGCACGCCGGCAAGGACGACCTTCTGCGGTGGCTTGCAGCTTTCAAAACTCCTCCCCAGCATCTCTTTTTGACACACGGTGAAGAAGAGATATCCCTGGGCCTGGCCAAATTTATCGAACAGGAAAAACATTGGCCGGTCACCGTCCCGGGCTATAAAGAAACGATCGAACTCTGATCCCCGCCGCCAATTCTCGAAAAAATCATTGAATTGGGGACGGCAAAGAGCGTAGAATTGAACGTTAAAACGTGGAGGTCGTAATGGATTCAGAGGGCAAACCCGCCCGGCGAAAAGGACGAGTCCTTAAAACGATCGAGCTCTCGATAAGCGTCCTGCTCATCATTCTTCTGGCCGTTTTTCTGGCCACCAATCTTTTCCAGTTCCGTTGGCACGGCGACGGCGATACGACCCTGGCGGTTAAAACTTCGGATCTCACGATTTCTGAAGTCAAGCTCGGCCCCTTCCATGAGTACCTCCCTATTGAAGCGACCGTCCAGCCACTCAACACGGTCTACCTGGATGCCGTCGAAGGAGGCCGGGTCGAAAAGATCTTCGTCGAAGTCGGGTCGGTCGTCAAGGAAGGGGATCCGATCCTCCAGCTTGCCAACACAACCCTTCTCATGGACATCATGTGGCGCGAAGCTGAGCTTTTTCAGCAGAGCAACAACCTCCGCAACACGCGCTTGGCCATGGAACAATACCAACTCCAGCTCAACCAGCAGCTTTCCGAACTCGAGAACCAGATCCAACAGCAAAAGAAGCTTTATGAGCGCTACAAGGAGCTCGACAAGGACAGCCTGATCTCCAAACAAGAATTCGAGACGGCCAAGGACCAGTATGAATACCTTCTCAAACGCCGGGACCTCATGACCCAAAGCCAGAAAAGCGAGCTGAATTTCAGGCGGGCCCAGGTCGACGCCCTTGAGCAGTCCCTCCAGCGGATGCAGGCCAACCTGGATGTCGTCAAACAAAGGCAGGAGAATTTGACGGTCAAAGCCCCCATCACCGGCCAGATCACCTCGCTCAGCGCCGAGGTCGGGCAGTCGAAATCTGCGGGTCAGCGCCTCGGTCAGATCGATGTCCTGAGCGGCTTCAAGGCCACGGCTCTCGTCCCCGAGGATTATATCGGACGCCTGGAGTTGAACAAAAAGGGCGACTTCGACTTTGCCGGGCGCACGTTCAACCTCATCGTCAAAAAGATCTATCCCGAGGTCAAGGACAGAAAGTTCGAGACCGAGCTCGAGTTTCGGGGCGAGCGGCCGAAGGGGATCAAGCGGGGCCAGACCCTCCACATCCGCCTGGAACTCGGCGAGGTCTCCCAGGCCCTCATCATGCCCAAAGGCGAATTCCTGAAGTCGACGGGCGGCGACTGGGTGTATAAACTGGATGACGCCGGCCAAACGGCGACGAAAAATCGTATCAAGCTCGGCCGCCAGAACTCCCGGGTCATTGAAATCCTCAAGGGCCTCAAGCCGGGCGACCGGGTCATCACCTCAGCCTATGACGGTTTGGCCAACAAGGACAAGCTGCTCCTCAAAGAAAAATAAGGAGGACGAATCCCAATGATGAAAAAGAAACGAGTCCTAAGTCTGTTTATTTTTTGGTTCGCGGCCGGGCTATTAGCCGGGCCCGGGACGGACGACCGGGAAGCGGCCCTCTCGCTTCAGGATTGCATTGTCGCCTCCCTCAAGCATAACCTCGGCCTGGCCGTCGAGATCATCACCCCCCAGCTCGCCGAACTAACTCTGGGATTCACGAAGGAAAAATACATCCCGGGCCTGACCTTCGGGCTCAGCTCGCAGAACACGAACTCGGCCTCATTCTCCTGGATCGAAGCAGTGGCTCAGGTGACTTCCCAAGACAAGAATTACTATGTCCAGATGTCTCAATTCGTCCCCACGGGCGGGCGGCTCTATGCCACGCTGTCCTCTTATAAAAGTGAAAGCAACCGGAGCTTTCAAACGATCAACCCGCGTTTTGGGAGCACCCTGAGCTTCAGCTACTATCAGCCCCTCCTCCGCAACTTCGGGCTCGAGCTCAACCGCCGCGATATCGTCATCGCCAAGAATAACCTAGACATCACCGAGACCCAGTTCCGGTCCGTCCTCCAAGACACGGTCTTTAAAGTGGAGCAGGCTTACTGGAACCTCGTCTACAGCATTGAGAACCTGAGAGTCCGCCAGCAGTCCTTAGAGCTCGCTCGGGATCTCCTGGCCAAAAACAAGAGGGAGGCTGAAGTCGGGACGATCGCTCCGATCGAGATCTTGAACGCCGAAGCCGAGGTCGCCACCCGGGAGGCGGATATCCTCCAGGCTGAAGCCCAAATTGCCTCAAAGCAAGATCTTCTGTTGACGATCCTCAACCTGCCTTCTGAAGAGGGCAGGCCCAAACTGAGCCGGATCATACCTTCCGACCAGCCGGCCTATGAACAGCGGACATTGAGCCTGGACGAGTGCCTCTTGACGGCCATGGATAACCGGCCGGACCTCCAGATCTCTAAACTCGATTTCAAGAACAGGGAGATCAATTTCAACTATGCCCGGAATCAACTCCTTCCGGACCTCGGCCTTTCGGCCTCCTATTGGAGTCCCGGGATATCGGGGACGCAGATCCTCTATCAAGACAACAACCCCTTAACGGGCGTAGTCGTCGGAACCCTCCCCGGCGGGGCCAAAGATTCTCTCCGGGACGCGTTTCACCTGAGATACACAAACTGGTCGTTCGGCCTGACTCTGAGCGTGCCGATCAACAATTTCATCACCAGAGAGCATTACGCCCAGATCAAACTCAGCCGCGATCAGGCCCTGCTGCGCCTAAAAAACCAGGAACAGCAGGTTTATCTGGAGATTAAAGACGCCGTCAGGAACGTCGAAACGAACTATAAGAGCGTTCAGGCTTATAAGGTGGCCCGGCAGCTGGCCGAGAAAAAGCTTCAGGCTGAGGAGAAAAAGCTCAAAGTCGGGCTGACCACGAATTATCTTGTGCTCTGGCAGCAACGGGACCTGGCGAACGCCCGGGGCGCCGAGCTCAAAGCCATCATCGACTACAACCTGTCGCTGTCTTCGCTCGATAAAACGCTCGGGACGAGCCTGAAAAGCAAGAACATCAACATCGCCGATGTCATTCAGAGATGACGCGACCCGGAAAATTCATGGGACACAATCCCTTTTCGAAAGAAAAGGGTTATGTCCCGAATTTTCCGGATCGTGTCCCCCATCTTGAAAAGCGTTCTACGGTCAAAGCGGTTTCCATTGAACTGGACAAGGAAAAATTGGTATATTGCTTTTGCTTAAGGCTGAAGGAGAAAAAGAATGAAGATGCCCAAAACTTTTATCGAAGACATCCCTCGGCGCAAATTTTTGGAGCTGGGTTTGAAGGGCGGCGTCGCGTTCGCGGCGACTCCGGCGCTCCTCGGCCAGCTTCTTTCGGCCCAGGGAAAGGAGCCGGTCTTGTCAGACGTCAAGATCAGACTCGATCCCGGTCTCTTGAAGAAAGCCATCCACAAGGCGCTCGAAAAAGGCGGCGAATTCGCCGAAGTCTATGTCGAAAAGAGGATCAGCCGCTCGATCCTTCTCGAAGAGGGCAAATTCAAGAGCGCCGTCTTCGGCATCAGCCAGGGGGCCGGCGTCCGGGTGATCTCGGGGGATAAGACCGGCTATGCCACCACCGAGGAAATCACGGATGAAAAGCTCCTGCGCGCGGCCGAAGTCGCCTCCGCGATCGCCCGCAGCGGCAAGATGACGAAGCCCGCGGACATTCGTGAAGGACGACGAAAATCCTTCATCACGGTCAAGATTCCGCTCGGCACTGTGGCCGACGAGAAACGGCTGGAGGTGATGACGAGGGCCCATCAAGCCGCGCTCGATTATGACCCTCGAATCAAGATGGCCTCGGTCAGCTATTACGACGAAATCCGGGGACGGACGATCGCCAACTCCGAAGGCCTCCTTTTGAGCGACGAGCTCCCCCTGCTTTTCTTCATCATCCAGACATTGGGCGTGGGGAACAACACCCAGCACATGGGCCGCGAGCGCCTCAGCCGTCACTCCGGGTTCGAGATGTTCGAGGAGGTCAAACCTGAAGAAGCGGCCAAGGCCTGCGCCCGGGAATCGATCGTCATGCTCGAAGCGAAAGATGCCCCGGCCGGCAAAATGGATGTCGTCATGCAGAACGGCTGGGGCGGGGTTCTGGTCCACGAAGCCGTGGGGCATCCGCTCGAGGCCGACAACATCGCCAAGAAAATCGGAGTCTTCACGGACAAGCTCGGACAAAAGGTGGCCAATCCAATCTTCACCATGGTCGACGACGGAGCGCTTCCGAATTTCCGGGGAACGACGAACTTCGACGACGAAGGCACCCAGATGAAGCGCAACGTCCTGATCCGCAACGGCGTCCTCGAAAAATACATGAGCGATATCCTCTCGGCCAAGCAGATCAAGATGGAGAGGACGGGCAACGGACGCCGGGAAAGCTTCCGCAACATTCCGATCCCGCGTATGACCAACACCTTCATCGACAGCGGAAAAGACAAGCCGGCCGACATTCTTGCCTCGACCAAGAGCGGGATCTATGTCCAGAGCCTGAGCGGGGGAAGCGTCAACCCCATCACCGGCGTTTTCAATTTCACCTGCCGCGAGGCCTACCTGATCGAGAACGGGAAAAAGACGACCCCGGTCAAAGGGGCGACGCTCATCGGGAACTGTCTGGACATCATCCAGAATATCGACGCTGTCGGAAACGATCTGGATTTCGGGCCGGGGATCTGCGGCAAAGGCCAGGCCGCCGAAGTGACGGCCGGACAGCCGACCGTCCGCCTCCGGGGCCTTAACGTCGGCGGGACCAGGGCCCGCCAATCATGACCGAAGAATGGAACGAGGAGCGAAGATGACAATGGACATCAAAACATTAGCCGAACAATTGGTCAAAAAATGTTTGAAGAAGGGCGCGGACTCAGCCGAGGTTTATATCGAATCCGGACGGAATCTCAGCCTCGAGGTCCGCAACGGCGACATCGAAACCGTCGAGGAGGCTTCGGACCAAGGAGCCGGATTCCGGGTCTTCGTCAAAGGCCGGATGGCCTTTTCAAGCTCGAACGACTTCCAAGACGCTTCCCTTGAAAACGCGATTTCGCGGGCCATCGAATTCGCCAAGAGCACGACGGCCGATCGAACAAATGTTCTGCCTGAAGACAGAACCGAGTCGCTCGCCGGGGGCCTGTATGACCCGCAGATCGCCAAGATCCCCATGGAAACTAAAACAGATCTGGCCAAAATGGTGGAAAAGCTGGCCATGAAAGACCCCCGGATCACGAAAAGCGCCGGCGCAGCCTACCGGGAAGGGGAGGGTGAGGTCGTCATCGCCAATTCGACCGGCCTCTTGAAAAGCTACAAATCTTCCGCCTGCTCCTTCGGCGTCTCGGTCGTCGCGGAAAAAGGCGAGCAGAAATCCTCCGGTTCGGAATCGTGTTCACGGCGGTTTTACGCCGATCTCAAAACGCCCGAAGAAGTGGCGGCCAAGGCGGCGAAAAAAGCCTATGAGATGCTCGACCCGAAGATGGTCAAAACCCAGAAGGCCGCCGTCATTTTCACGCCCGATGTTGCCGGCGCGCTTCTCGGCGGAATATTGGGCGCAATCAACGGCGAGCGTGTGCTCCAGGGCGCCAGTTTCCTGGCCAAGAAGCTGAATCAGAAGATAGCCTCCGAACTGGTGACGCTCGTCGATGATGGAACTCTGCCCAAAGGCCTGGCCAGCGCGCCGTTCGACGGCGAGGGCGTTTCCACGCAAAAAAGGCTGATTGTCGAAAAAGGCACGCTCAAAGGATTCCTGTACAACACGATCGTCGCCAAGCGAGCCGGCCTGCCCAGCACGGGAAATGCGTCCCGCCGCGGTTTCACCGCCCTGCCGGATATCGGCCCGCACAACTTCTACATGGTCGCCGGAAAGTCCATGCCCGAAGAGATCATCCAGGCGACAAAGGTCGGGCTTTTCCTCAGGGAAGTGACGGGCTACGGCATCAATCCCGTGAACGGGAACTTCAGCGGCGGCGCGGCCGGCTTCTGGATCGAGAACGGGAAGATAGTTTTTCCGGTCAAAGGCCTGACCATTGCCGGCACGGCCGACGAGATGCTCAACGGCATCGACCTGGTCGGTCAGGATGTGGACCTCAACCGAACGATCACGGCCCCGACCTTCAGGATCAAGCTCTTGCAGATCGGCGGAGAATAAGGGACGCTTTCATCATTGGAAGCCATAGATTCAAAGGAATCGGTCCTCTTGCCGGCTTGTCCGGCCGCTAAAACGCTTGAATGGGGAGGAGGAGTTGTCATGAAAAAAAGAATATGTAATCGAGCTTTGCTGGGAGTCATTCTGGTTTTTTTGACGATTTTCCCGGTTACGGCCGGAGCCCAAAGCGCCGACAAGGTCGGACAGCTTTTTGAAAAATTCAACTGGCGGCCCGTGGGCCCGGCCCTAATGGGCGGCCGGACGGTCGACATCGAAGCCGTGGAGAAACAGCCGTGGATCATTTACGCGGCCATCGGTCCGAGCGGGGTCTGGAAGTCGGAAAACGGTGGGACGACGTGGGAACCGGTGTTTCATAAAGAGAGCACGGTCTCGGTCGGAGACATAGCCATCGCCCAGTCCAGCCCGAACATCATCTGGGCCGGCACGGGCGAAGCCACGTGCCGGAACAGCGTCACGATCGGCGACGGCGTCTACAAATCCACGGACGGCGGCAAGACCTGGGCCAATATGGGCCTCAAGGACACGCGCCACATCAGCCGGATCATCGTCAACCGCGGCGATCCCAACATCGTCTATGTGGCGGCCATGGGGCATCTGTGGGGCCCGAATCCGGACCGCGGCGTCTACAAGACGATCGACGGCGGCAAGACATGGAAAAAGGTTCTTTATATCAACGACAACACCGGGATTTCCGACCTGGCCATGGACTTCGGCGACAGCCAGATTCTTTACGCCGGGGCCTACGAACACCGCCGCCTGCCGTGGCTCTTCACGAGCGGAGGGCAGGGGAGCGGCCTCTATCGGTCCACCGACGGCGGAGAGACCTGGAAGAAGCTCGCCAAGGACCTCCCCGAAGGCATCATCGGCCGGATCGGCCTCGACACCTCCCGGAGCAATCCTAGCGTCGTCTATGCCTTGATCGAACACAAGGAAGGGAGCGTCTTTCGTTCCGAGGACCATGGGGAAAGCTGGAAGAGGATGTGCTCGACGGAACGGTTCAAACAAGTGGCCAGCCGGCCGTTCTATTACAGCCAGGTCCGCGTCGATCCCACGAACGACAAGACAATTTATATCTTGGCCAGCGGCGCCTTTGTTTCGACGGACATGGGGCAGAACTACAAGACCATCGGCGGCGGCATTCATTCCGATCACCATGCGCTCTGGATCGATCCCGCGAATTCCCTCCATCTCATCGAGGGCAACGACGGCGGTCTCGCCATTTCCTGGGACGGAGGCAAGAACTGGCAGGTCATCCATCACATGGAACTGGCCGAAGTTTATCAAGTCGGGTTTGACTTCCGAACCCCCTATTATGTTTATTGTGGACTCCAGGACAACGGCGCCTGGGGAGGGCCGAGCGCGTCTTTGGATTCATCGGGAATTTTGAATTCAGACTGGTATATGGTCAGCAGCGGAGACGGATTCTTCGTCCAGCCCGACCCGAAAAATCCGGACACGGTCTACGCCAACTACCAGATGAATAGCATCTCCCGCTTCGATCTCAAAATCGGGCGCGGTAAAGCCGTCCGTCCGGCCGCTCCGCTTAACGAAGCTCCCTTTCGCTTCAACTGGAACTCGCCCATCCACATCTCGCCCCACGATTCACAAATCGTTTATTGCGGCGGGCAGTACCTTTTCCGGACGACAGACGGAGGCGCTTCGTGGACCATCGCCAGCCCCGACCTGACGACCAACGACCCCCAGAAACAAAAAGATTCGGGCGGCCCGATAACGTCCGACAACTCGGGCGCGGAAATGCACTGTACGATCACCGCGATCGCCGAGTCTCCGCTTAAGAAAGGCGTGATCTGGTGCGGCACTGATGACGGCAACATTCAGCTCACCCGGGACGACGGCCGGACGTGGATGAACCTCGTCCGCAACATCAAGGGCCTGCCTCCGCTGACGTGGTGCTCGAGAATCGAGGCCTCGCATTTCGACGCCGGCACGGCCTATGCCGCCTTCGACGGCCACCGCACGGACGACTACGCGCCTTATATTTTCAAAACGATGGACTACGGCCAGACTTGGAAATCGCTTAAAGGCAACCTTCCCTTCGGCTGGGTCCATGTCATCCGTGAAGATTTGAAGAATAAAAATCTCCTTTTTGCCGGGACGGAGTTCGGCATTTTCGCTTCGCTCGACGGAGGGACGAGCTGGTTCTCGCTCAAAAATAACCTGCCGACCGTCGCCGTCCACGATATTGCCATCCATCCCCGGGAAAATGACCTGATCATCGGGACCCACGGCCGCGGCATCTGGATCCTGGACGATATTTCCTTTCTCCAGGAAATGTCACCCGAAATTTTGTTGAAAGATTTTTATTTTTTTAGCGTCCGCCCCGCGACGGCCTTTTTCATGTCGTCCCTGCGCGATCCGTTCAGCAAGCCCGTTTACGCCGGGAAAAACCCGCCGTCGGGTCTTGCCTTGACCTTTTATACGAAAACCGAGCCCAAGGAGCAGCCCAAGCTTTCGATCGCCGACGATCGGGGCAAAACGTTCCACGAGATCAAATTCCCGAAGAAATCCGGGATGCAGCGCGAGATCTGGAACCTCATGTACGCTCCTGAAAAGGACGGTAAAAAATTGACGATCCCAGCACTGGTGGGCGCTCTCCCGACGGTCGCGCCGGGCGAGTACACGCTCATCCTGGACGCCGCCGGCGGCAAAAAGATAGAACAAAAAGCAAGGATCAATCCCGACCCGCGCGCCGGGCTCAAAGATGAAGACCGGGCGACGCAGGTTGAGAGCTTGATCCGGGTCCTGACCGTTTCCCAAAAAATGGGGCTGGCCGTGACGGCGGTCAAGAATATCGGCCGGCAGTTCGCAAAACTCGACGAAGACCTCAAAAAATCGCCGAATATTCCCGAAGCTCTCTTGAAATCGGTCGCCGAGTTCAAGGACAAGGAAAAAAATCTCGAGGACAAAATCGTTCCCAAAGATATGCTGGGGCTGAGCTCCCGGGAACTTGCCCTCCGGGGCGGACCGCTGAACCTGCTTCCCATATCTTTGGGAACGTCCATCATCGGCTATCCGGGCCCGCCGACGCAAACCGAGCTGCGCCTGCTCAAGGAGGTCGAAGACATCGTTGAGTCTCAGGCGAGCCGTTTGAACGAGTTGATTAAAGTCGACCTGCCGAAACTCAATGAGCTTCTGAAGCAGAATAACGTCCCGGTCTTATCCGCGCCGCCCGAAGTCAAACTCTAACTTACAGCAGTCCTTGAGCCATTTCTCGCGAACGTCAAACATTTTGTGATAGGACAACGAACGGTTTAATCTTTTTCAGGTCCTGTTCCATCTCTCTCTTTTTCTCTTCGATATCGAAGCGGTTTTGAAGATTAATCCAGAATTCAGGGGAGTTTCCGAAGAACTTGGCGAAGCGTAAAGCCGTATCTACAGAGATGTTGCGCTTTCTTCTTTTAATTTCACTAATCCGCGTTTGGTCGATTTTCGTTTCTTTCGAAAGCCGATAAGCCGTAATCCCCATCGGCTTTAAAAATTCCTCCAGAAGAATTTCACCGGGATGAATATTTGGTATTCTATTCATATTTTTCTCCTTCTCATGAGTGATAACATGTACTCGTTAACTTGTCCCCGAATTGTTACTTGATCGGCCAGGAGGGGATCAGGGCGTCGATCTTGGCCATGAGACGGATGGTCTCGTTGAGGGCGACGACGATTTTTTGGTAGTGCTGGATGTCGTCGTAGGAAAGCTTCCGGCCTTTACGATCCTTGAGCCATTTCTCAGAGACTTGATAGCCTCCGACGTGAAATTCCCAGACCACTTTGGGCACGCCGCTGAAGTATTGAGTCTTATTGATCCAGACGCGTTTATCTATATCCGTGTATTGGACTTTTTCGACGATATTGTCGCTTTTTATGGGGAATCCGGTGATGAAATCATTGATCTTTGGCGATTCAAGGAGGTGAAGCGCCACCATCTCTTCACCTTTGGCGGCGAGCGCTCGGAACAGCTTGAGGCTGCTCGTCAGCGGCAGGCGCGGGAAATCGATCTTGAGGAACTCGGCGTACCGCGTCCGATATGTCGGAGAATGAAACACCGCATAGGCGTAGTTGAAAATGTCTTCAGGCGTGATGCCTTTGGGCAAACCATACGGTTCGGTCTGCGGTAGATTCAGCTTCTCCGCCAGCTCTTTTAGAAACTCCGGATTGAAGTTCGGGCGGCGCTCAGTATGCAAATTAAACTCGCCTTCGGTAGTTGGATACAAGTAGAGCGGAAGGATATAATCCACGGATTTCAAAGACACGGCCACATGGTCAACGATTTGGTTCGTGGCGAGGACGTGCCGCCATTCTTCTTTTGATTCGAGACGACGTGGCATGGTCATCCCCAAGTTCCTCCCAGCAAGCATGTGCCGCATTACTCTGTCACGTCTATGCACAGCTATATGTGAATTATAAACAGTCCAACGGCGATCAAACGGTCGATAGAGAAGTTGTTGAGCATCTTTTTGCCATTCGCTCTGTTTCAAATACTTCTTTGCGTTCTTATAGTTCCACTGTTTCTGACTGCATAACCGAAATCTCTGCCTAGCTTGCTCTTCATTGTCCGTGGCCAGAAGCGCTTCGACGTTATTCAATATTTCTTCGCGATAAAAAGCTACTGCGAATTGATCATGGGTTGTCACGATTCCAGGAGCGGGATCACCGTTCTGGTTTAAAATATCTGGAACTTTCCACGCTTGCTCATAATCTTTACGAAGCCTTGTATTCTGTGGAATAAAAAAGAAGGATGGCGACGAGGGTGAAACTGCCGTCCAAGAAGTTTTAGATATTGCACTTTCCGCAAGCATCGTATATTTGGCTTCTCGCGTTCCCCATAAGTTTGCATGAAATATTTTGGCCGAACTGCTGTTGCCCTTTCCTTTAGCGCAAATTAGGATTGCGACGCCCTGTTGAATATCGAAAACGTTCTTGTCCTCGCTACCATCGGGGGCCGTTTCCTTTTTCTTTGCGTTGCCGTGTATATCGTATATGTAAATCTCGTTGAAACTGTGCATCAGGCTTTGGCGCATCCCGCGAAAAGTAGGATTATCGAGATACCCGTGGTTAGTAATGAAACCGATAATTCCCTCCCCAGTCTTGTCGATACGCCACTGACCAAACCGAATGAACTTCACATAGTCATCCTGTAGCCACTTTGCTTGAGCTGGCTTGCGTAATTCAGGGCAGCCTTCTTTGTAATCCTCAATGAGTTTGCCGATGAATGTTAGCTTGCCTTGTTCGTCGCGGCTGCGGTTGGCTGAGTGGCCTGAGTAAGGCGGATTGCCGAGTACGACAAGGATCGGCTCATCGCGTTTAATTCTGGCGGCGGCGTTGGCTTCTTCGGCGACCCAGCCGGCAAAAAGCTGCTCGCTCTTTTTGGCGGCTTCTTCGAGCGTGTTGGTGAGGTAGATGCCGAGGCGTTGGTCGGAGCCGAACTTGTAGCCGGTTTGCTCCAGTTGCATCCCGAGTTTGAGATGTGCGACGGCGTAAGGGGCCATCAGCAGCTCGAAGCCGAAGATGCGGTTGAGAAGATGTTCTGCGACATAATCATCCCAGGCACCCTTCTGCTTGGCGAAGGTCTGGTGGATATGATCGATGACGAAATAGAGAAAGGTTGCCGTGCCGGTCGCGGGATCGAGAATGAGCGTGTTTTCGTCGGCCAGGCCTTTGGGACGATTGAATCGCGTTTTCAATAAGTGATCGATGGAGCGGACGATGTAGCTGACGACGGGCTCGGGTGTGTAATAGACGCCGCGCAATTCGCGCATCTTCGGGTCATATGCGGCCAGGAATGTTTCATAGAAATGAACGACGGGATCTTCTTTGCCTTTCCCTTTTCCGAAATCCTTGAGAATTTCGGCCATGTCGGCATGTTTGAGGAGTTCGACGATATCGTCCACGGCCCAGGCGATGGAGTCGGGCATGTCCACGCCGGCGATTTCGGCAAAGAGTTTGCGGAGAAACGGATTTGTCTTCGGAAGGTTGTAGGCGGCCATTTCGCGGGAAAATTCTTTGCCGGGCGGCGTGTGGACGCGCGCGGCGAAAAGGCCGTATGCCAATGTTTGAGCGAACATGTCGGCGAATTGCGCTTCGCTGAGGTCGGGGATGAGCGTATCGCGAAAAGCGCCGAGCCAATTGTGGAGCCAGGGCCCGCCCGCGGATGAGGAAGGGCCATAGCCCGCGGCTTCTTCTTTTATGCGGCGCCGCTCGGTTTCTTCTGTCTCATGCTTAAACGATTCGATGATCTGGTCGCGGACGATGCGGGTCATGTGGGCCATACTTACGGCCAGGTCTTTAGCCGTGGCGACGGTCAAAGCCGGTTCCTTTAAAAAGGCATTGAAGAGTTGGGACAGCTTTTGTTCGCCTTCTTGGATCGGTTTGATTTTGCTTTTAGCGTCGAGCTCGGCAATGCGGGCGGTGAGCCGCTTTTTGCCGTTTACGAACCAGCGGAATTCGAGATAGTCGGTTAGAATCCAATTCGGCAGGCCGTTGCGATAGCGGATGAATTGGTTTCCATGCGGCCCTTTGCCCTGCTCCATTTCGTCGAGGTTTGTGCCGATGTCCTTGGTCTCGACATATCCGAGGAGCACTTTCTTGCGGGTGATATTGAAATCAGGCGCTCCGCAGAGCATACGTTTGGGTTCATTGGTGGCGTTGATTCCTTCGCCGCAGGCTTCAAGCAGGGCTTTGAGCGCGGGACGGTACGTGTTTTCGGTAGCGGAGCCACCGTCAAGTTCTTTTTTAAGACAGGCTATGTAGTCCCCGAAAGCGCTCATGGAATCAAATAATGACTGTCGTTATTTTTTATCAAAAAGTTCCCACTCAATCCCCAATTGTTTAATAATTGCATGAACAGTTCCCGTCTTTCATTCCCTGTCCTCATGGAATGGAATAACAGATGCTTTTTGAGTCGTCGGATTAAGCCATTTTCTATGAGAGCCTTTGCCTCTTCTTGGGATTTCTATGCAATTCAGCGCTTTTAATTTTCTTGCCAACTCATAATATTTCATCAGGCTTGAATTAATGTCTCAAACCAAAGGGGCTTCAAAGGATCATAGATTTCTTCAACCGGGAAAGGTCTTCCCATATCTTCGTATAATTCCCTTGCGGCCTCCACGGCATCCTTGACTTTATCCTCGAGCTCTGAAATATGGTCAATCTCCGTGATAAGTTCCGGAATAATCGGCGAACGCACGGTCCAACCGCCCTCTTTAGCCGGTTCGAGAATAAGGGGTATCTTTAATATTTTTTCCATTTGCTTCTCCTGATGGATTATAACACAGACGAAATATTTCTTCACGATCGGCCATTTATATCGACGCTCTAATTGGATAAGGCAAGGTCGACGGCGGCAGAAGTCCTTCTCCATGGTATAACCGGATCCCGAGGATCAGAAGCTAGATAGTCGATGGAGCTTCTGATAAAGGCGGGGGGAATTTTATCATGACATCTCTCAAGGGGATTTCTTTGAATCTCATGGAACTTTCGCCCTTGGGAATCCAGCTCTTATCCAGATTGTCATCAATTTTTTCAAATGACCCCATAAGTTCAAACTGCTCAAAAACATAGGGTATTCCTTCACCTCCAAAGACTGAATTGGAATCAATCATATGGAAGTGGAGATGAGGAGCATCGGAAATGCCCGAGTTTCCAATCAAGCCCAACACCTGGCCTTTTTGAACTTTGTCCCCGACTTTGACCCGCAGACTCGTTGGCTTGAGATGGGCATAGACCGCATACACTCCTTGCCCAATATTTAGGATGACATAATTCCCGCCTGCATATTCCAGGCTATTCGACACTGCATATTTACCAACGGGTGTGTTCTCAATGATGCTCTCTTTAATCTCGGAAATGACGCCGCCTGCAACCGCAATGACCTCTTCGCCATAGCTATGCCAATTGGAATTGGATGAACTCTCTCCATGAACTAACCGGTAATCATTGCTGAATTTCATAAAGTCAATGGCGTATCGTTGGTTAACGACTAACCGACTATTCCAGGCCTGCATCGAAAGTCGGTGACCCACAGGACCATCACCAGGGCAATTCCCTGCCAGCCAAACTCCGGGACGGACAGGAGGACCAATCAGCAAAGGCTCTTTTCTAGGAATGGGAACTTGAGCGCCTTCACCCTGCGACAATACCTTCTCCCCGCTGCTTCGAGAATACTCGACAGTCACCCGGTGAGTAAGGAAATCCGGGACTTCTGCACTTTTTCCAAAGGAGAGCATGATAAACAAGACTGCCCGCGTGCCACTTTCTAAAATGGATTTATCTTCCATGTCCAGCGGTTTTCCCGGCCGAACAAGACATT
>Ga0315282_10005309_pt1 | contig 22016 bp, 16 predicted proteins | sample YL17G07_20_MG_FD_203693 | JGI IMG/M metagenome (GOLD analysis project Ga0315282, IMG submission 203693) | Sediment microbial communities from Yellowstone Lake, YNP, Wyoming, USA - YL17G07_20 | ecosystem: Environmental > Aquatic > Freshwater > Lake > Sediment | place: USA: Wyoming | collected... | reverse complement strand
TTCTACTTCTTATCACCTCTTCCTGTTCCTTAACGAGCTCATCTGCCACAAAGAACATGCCGGGGTTATACGGCGACTCTGGTCTCTTCATCAACCAGCTCACCGCACGCCTGACCTCTTTGGCATCCCTCCGCAATCCCAAGTCCGCTAGTTCTCCCAGATTCCTGGCGGTTATGGTCGACACTTCCTCCCAAGACCCGTCTTTGCTCTGACTCTCCAACCTCTCCCTCACTAGCTCCCTTCGTAGGTTCTCATCAGACCGTTCGGCTTTCCCTAATATCTTCCGCGCTTTCCACGCTTCGAATGTTCGCCTGCCTTGCAGGAACTCCATCGCATCATGTCTCAACTTGAATCCTTTGTATTTATTCTTCAGTTTCTGCAATACCTTCTCTGGCATTGGATTAGCCTCAATCATCCTCGTTATCCTGTACTTCGTCTCCAGGTCCACTATCCTCGCCCTCTCTCCTTCTCTCTCTGAGACCTCGAACTTCTTTATGGCCACCGCATTACCTCTTTGCACCAGTCCAACAAGCGATCTAACGCAGATGTTCAGCTTCAAAAGGGCTTCTTCAGGTAAAATGATGTTTTTCCCATTCTTGACATCCATCTCATCTCCTTTTCTCCTCTTGACTGAGAGGAGTACCTCATCACATATATCCAGAAAGAGAGGGCCTTTCATCCCGAGGTATTGCTTGACGCTCTTATCTAAATTCATCTTCCCATCTGGGGAGACCAGAACAATAGAAATTATCTGAGGAATCCACTCAGTCATATTATGCACGTTCCAATAAGTAAAAGAGCCTATTAAATTTATTTACGAACCATTTGATCACTCTAGGGGTGTCAACTATAATATATGGCGTATAGGAGAACCTTCCCGCCTAATATATCCAATGGCAGTATCCTTCAGCCTCTTGCTCGGAATAATGTTTGCACTTTCGGTTTTAACAAGCATCTAATGTATGAAGAGCCACATGCTCGATATACGTGCTTAGACAATGATCGGTTCCACGTCTTTTGTGTAAATGTCAATTTGGTTGGTTATGTTCACATCGTAAAGTTTACCATAATAGATTTCGGGATAAAAAACATCGATTCTCTCGATGCCAGGCAAACGGTAGAAGGTATTAAATGCCACTTCCTTTCTGGGATTCACGCAATCGGATTGCGGTGAACAGGTTGGTGAAGATCGCGATCATTGGTGCCGGGAGCCATGTCTTCTCCAAGCGCCTGATCACGGATTTCCTTTCTTGCCCGGATCTACGAGACAGCACGATCTGCTTGATGGACGTCGACCGTGAACGTTTGGACCTGATGGCGGCCTTCGCGAAGAAGATGGTTGGGCAGTGGGACTTCAGGACGAGGGTGGAATCCACTACGGATCGCCGCGCTGCCTTGGAGGGGGCCGATTATGTCATCGTCTCCATCAGGGTGGGAGGCTCGGAAGCAAACAAGTTGGATGTAGGGATACCGGCAAAATACGGCGTAAAGCAGGGGATAGGAGACACGATCGGACCCGGAGGGGTGTTCTATGGTTTGCGTCATATCCCAGTGTTGCTCGAAATTTGCCACGACGTTGAGGAGTTATGCCCAGACGCTTGACTGATCAACTACACGAATCCCATGGCCATGATCTGCTGGGCCATGAACGACTACAGCCACGTAAGGAACATCGGGTTATGCCACAGCGTCCAAGGAACGGCAGCCGAGCTCGCCAAGTACATCGGCGCACCCTTGGATGAGATCTCCTACTGGGTCGCAGGCATCAACCACATGGCCTGGTTTTTGGAATTCAAGTGGAAGGGGAATGACGCGTATCCACTCTTACGGGAGAAGTTCAAGGACCCTGAGGTCTATTCCAAGCCGGACGCCCATTGGGCCGGGGCAGACATCGTTCGAGCTGAGATCTTCAAGGCGCTAGGCTACTTCAACACCGAATCGAGCCAACACATGTCCGAATACGTGCCCTACTTCAGGAAGAGGCCCGAACTCTTCGAGAAGTACAAACTGAAGGTCGCATTTGACGACACAAGTGCGCAACGCGAGGCGCGGAGGGCAAGCCAGGAGGAGGAGATCAGGCAACAGCTCGAAGGTGAAGGGAGGATAGAGATTTCGCGCAGCAACGAGTACTGTTCTTACATCATCGAATCCATTGAGAGGAACAAGCCACTGCGGGTCAACGCGAACTTCAAGAACACGGGGTTGATCACTAATTTACCACAAGGATGCTGTGTGGAAGTACCCTGCCTTGTAGACGGGAGGGGAGTGCACCCATGCTACGTGGGGAACCTTCCACCCCAATGCGCGGCCATGAACAGGACGAATGTAAGCGTCCAAGAGCTCGGAGTCAAAGCGGCAGTGGAAAGGGACAAAACGCTGGCCTTTCAGGCAATCCTCGTCGACCCGTTGACTAGTGCTTTACTAACCATAAGTGAAATCGAGGAGATGGTGGACGAGATGTTCAAGGTGGAGTCGAATTACTTACAAGACTTCAAATAACAACGCGCTATAGCTGACTTCCTACATTGATAGCCCCACTTTAATGTATAATATTATCTACATATAGTAAAGCTTATATTACACTATGTAAAGCCTACTTTACATGATGTTAGGATGAGGTTGCAGAGATATAGGAGAATAAGGTCCGCCATAGTCTGCGCAATAGTGGCCCTCGTAGCATACGGCGCATTCCAGAATAGTATATTCATAGCCGTAGTGGCAGTTACGTTGGGCATTGTGGCCCTTCATTTCATTAGGAGGGATCTCACTGAGGTTGAACATGATGAGCGCACCTTACTGATCAAAAGTAAGGCTGCCTCTACGACCTTAACCTTCATAACTGTGGCGATGTCCATCATTGGCCTGTCGCTCATATTTCTAAGCGGGCAAGGCATGGGGAACTATGAACAAGTAGGTTATCTACTAGCCTTCCAGGCCAATATCATACTCGTCCTCAACGCTTTGCTTTACTTCCTCTACAAGAAAAGGCTGGGAGGATGACCGATTGGAGAATAATTTGAGGGTCCTCAGGGCCATCAAAGACATCACCCAGCAAGATCTGGCTTCAGGCCTGGGTGTCACGAGGCAGACGATCATCGCCATAGAGAACGGAAAGTACAATCCTTCCTTGGAGCTTGCTTTCAAGATAGCCAATTATTTCGAAACTACCATAGAGAAAATTTTCATCTTTGGAGGGAAAGCGCATGAACGCGATCGAAGTGAATGAGTTAACAAAAATATTTGATAGAAAAACGGTGCTTAACGATGTTAATTTTGAAGTGAGGGAAGTGTGGGAGTTTATCTCATGAATATTATAATCATCCCTCCGAGATCCTGTAACGTAAAGTTTTAAATTGCTGACAGGCAATGAGTAGTGAATTGTGAGCGATCAGTATGGTCTTGAACTTGGGCGCATTGGTCATCCATATCATCGTTAATACCATCATATTATCTCCAGCCCTTTGGCTTGCTGGGAGATTACTTGTTGGAAAGGACAAAGCGAAGTTCACCGATGCTCTCTGGATAGTTGTCTTGGGAACTGTAGTCGGTGCGATTTTGGGGGCATTAAACTTGAGCATCATTGGTTCCATAATTCAACTGGTACTCTGGCTTGTGCTGGTAAAACACTTCTTCGATTGTGGGTGGTTGAAGGCACTTGCGATCTCAATTATGGTAGTTGTAATCTTTGTTGTCATTGCAATTGTGCTCGGACTGATGGGATATGCGTTGATCTCATATATCTTCTAGTACGGTGATCATTCAAGCAAAAGGTCGATGCTCCCTAACACATCGTGTTTTGACGAGCCTACTCGTTACTGTAGCGAAACAGTCACACGCGTTTAAGTACAACCAGTTAGAGTGCAATTAATGGAAGTAATTAAGTAAAGCAGGATGGAGAACACGGATCCATCCCACCCTTTTATCTATGCTTTGGTGATGTATATAGTTAAATGTGATATACGATAACATAGGTAAAAGGTTAGAAGCGCGCTCAAACCATATTCATCTCCAACGAAAGATCTTTCTGTTGTAGAAGATTTCGGGCATCAGAAGAAGGCTGCTCAACGAAATCGGTAAGACGATCGCCCAGTCCTGCAGCGTAAGGGGAGCAGTCCCGAAGAGATTGACCCCAAACAGTATCTCAGTATATGGGATAGTTGCGGTAATGGCCGCAGAGAAGAGGACGGACAGGAGCAGATATCTGTTATTCGTGAATCCAACTTTGAACGCGTTCTTCGTCTCCGATCTGCAGTTCCATACCACAACCAGTTCTTGCATCGTCGCCTGCATGAATGCCAGGGCCCTCGCCTCTTCAAGCGGTTCTCCCCAGACGTAGTATGCCAGATAAAAGAGAACAGCCGTACCGAGGAACTGTAAGACAAGTGAGGCAATTATTGATGCCATCCTGCCCTCCAGGATGCCCTCCTTCGCCTTTCTGGGCGGGCGCTCCATGATACCTTCCACAGGGGGGTCTTGGCTCAAAGCTATCGCCGGGGCTCCATCGGTAACCAGGTTTATCCAAAGGATCATGCCGGCCGTGAGCGGGAGTTCCATACCGAGCAATGCAAATGATCCGATGACGAGTAGTTCGTCGAAGTTGCACCTGAGGAGGAAGAAGGAGAACTTCCTGATGTTGTCGTAGATCGTCCTGCCGCCTTCCACAGCCTTTACTATCGTTGCGAAGTTGTCATCTGCCAGGATCATGTCCGCCGCCTCTTTCGTCACGTCCGTGCCCGTAATGCCCATCGCGATGCCGATGTCCGATTGTTTTAGTGCGGGCGCGTCGTTCACCCCATCCCCTGTCATGGCAACGACATTTCCCTTCTTCTTTAGTGCCTTCACGATGCGAAGCTTATGCTCCGGTGAGACCCGTGCATAGACTGCCACATCCTCAACGATTCTTTCGAATTCATCATCGTTCATGCCGTTGAGTTCCTCGCCATCCAGCGCCATGCCTGCTTCTCTCACAATCCCAAGCTCCTTAGCTACAGCCATGGCCGTTAGTTTGTGGTCGCCCGTTATCATGATCGTTTTGATGCCAGCCCGTCTGCACCTTTCGTTGGCCTCTTTCGCCTCCTGGCGGGGTGGGTCGATCATGCCAGCCAATCCGATGAAGACGAATCCGTCCTCCACCTTTTTGACTATGTCGCTGGTGGCGAAGCCACCGGAGCCAATGTCCGTCAGTTCCTTACATGCCACCGCGAGCAAGCGCAGGGCTTCATTCGCCATGCCCTCGTTGACCCTTAGAATGGACTCCCTCTCTTCATCCGCTAGCTGCAGAGCCTTCCCATCCATCAGGACAAGGGAGCACTTACTCAGTAAGATCTCTGGCGCTCCCTTCATAAATGCCAGGATTTTGCCTTGCGAAGTCCTGTGTAATGTTATCATATACTTTCTTTCTGACGTAAAAGGAACCTCGTACACACGAGCGTACTGTTTTTCGAGCTCGTCCTTGATCAGTCCAGCCTTTGCAGACGCGACCATCAAAGCGCCCTCAGTTACGTCGCCCACGATGTTCCTTCCGTCATAGTTGGCGTTGGCGCACAGAGTGAAGCCGGTCAGCAGGAGGGTCAGATCGAGGTGGTCCTTCGGATCGATCTTTTTGCCACCGAGCATGAACTCGCCCTTCGCCTCAAACCCAACTCCCGTAACCTCGATCATCTCGTCATCGACATAGATCCTGCGGACCGTCATCTCGCCTTTGGTCAGAGTTCCGGTCTTGTCGGAGCATATTACCGTCGTGGCGCCGAGTGTCTCGGCGGAGGAAAGTCTCCTGATGATGGCGTTTCTCTTGGCCAGTTCTCGAGTTCCAAGTGCTAACGTTACCGTGACTATGGCCGGAAGGCCTTCCGGGACCGCTGAAACCGCTAATGCCACTGCAGTTAGAAGGCTCTCCACTATTGAGCCGGGCCTAGCCGGATTGATAACTTCCAACAAGAAGACTACGAGGGAAGCGATCATTACCAAGATTCCCAGTTTCTTGGCGAAATCCTCCAGCTTGAGTTTAAGGGGCGTCTCCTGCTGCTCGATGGTCTGAACGATGCCGGCAATCTTTCCAAACTCCGTAGACATGCCCGTGGAAGTTACAAGAGCCATGCCTCGACCATAAGTGGCATGCGTTGCCATGAAGATCATATTCGACCGATCACCGACTGGAATATTCGCTTCCAGCGCTCCTAGTGTCTTCTCGACGGGTGTTGATTCCCCTGTCAGAACCGATTCGTCCATTCGTAGCTCCACGACCTCCATCAGCCGCGCATCTGCTGCGACCCTGTCCCCAGCTTCGAGGCGGATAATGTCACCTGGCACTACATCCTTTGCTGAGATCGCAGATTCCGTTCCATTCCGAATTACCCTGGCCTTCGGTGTTGTAAGCCTCTTCATCGCCTCTATGGCTTTCTCGGACCTGTATTCTTGGATGAATCCGACCACTGCATTGAGCACTACGATTATGGCTATCGTTATTGCATCGATGGGCATTTCGTTCTTGGTAAAGTCGACATAAAATGCGATGGCTGTTGCGATCAGCAGCATGATCACGAAGATATCCCTAAACTGATTGAGGAACAAATCTAGGGCTCTTGCCCTTTCCGCTTCTTTCAACTCATTTGACCCATACTTATCACGCCTCCGCGTAGCCTCCTCGCTGCTCAGACCATCGATCGTCGCGTCCAATAGGTGTAGGACTTCGTCTGCGCTCTTAGCATGCCATGCACTTTCTCTCATCATTCGGATGCGTATGCATGCAGAACCATAATATATATGACATGCTGGCTCGGTTGTGAAACCCAGGTATCAGGTCCTTGAGCCATTGATGCTGAGCTTGATCGCTGGAGTATCAACTTCGATCTGGAGTATGATCGTCGTGCTCCTGAGGAAGGTAAGCAACCGAATCGTGGGCATAGTGCCTCATATGGAGGTAGGTCGTTATTCCATTTGAGTATAAGTCATTCCAGACTATACTAGGTTTCGGATATGTATTTAAAACGAGCTCATCAAAAGCTCTATGAAATAGAGAGGCAACGATTTGTTTGTTCTGGAAAGATAGAAAAAAAGTAGAACGGAATACCCCCCTTAACCTAGAGGTATCCCATTCTGAGGTTTTAGGACATTGTATGAATGTCCTCTTCACTAAGCTTCTTTTATTTCCTTTAGTGCATCTGTCCTTGAGATTCCATTCGGATAGTCCTTCTTATGTATGCGTTCTATGTGGAGCTGTACCACTGCTACTGCATCATACGAAAGATCTGAAAATGGAGAGGCGTGCTCATATGAAATGATTATCGTACCAATTTGCATTCATAGTCGAAGATAATGTACGGGAACATGACATCTCTACCCTCATTTGATCACCGATGGCTTAAGTTCCCTCCAATCGACTCTTGCCGCGGCCTTTCCCTTAAGCCCTTGAACGTACCTGTAGGCCGAGAGGGCAGCTGTGGCGCCCTGACCCGCAGATATGACTACCTGCATATAGGGGGTATCGGTTACATCGCCTGCCGCGAAGATCCCGGGATGGGAGGTCTTGCATTCCTTGTCGACCTCGATCTGACCAAGGGCCGTGAGCCTGACCAAGTCCTTAATCCATTTGGTCTTCGTTTCGTATCCTATCTCGACGAAAATCCCATCGATCCCGATCTCGCTCTTTTCGCCCGTTCTGACATCGGTGACGATCACTTTTTCGACCTTGAAGGTTCCCCCAATGGCCATGACCTTGCTGTTCGGTATCAACTTGACGTTCGGGAGATTGCTGATGCGATCGACGAGCTCCTCAGGACCTATCGGTTTATCATAGTTGTGAATCAAGTAGATGGTCGATGCGATGTTGGCAAGGAGGTTGACGGCATCCAGTGCCTGCTCTCCAGCGCCGACGACGGCCACTTTTTTCCGTCCATAGAGAGGCCCGTCGCAGATAGCACAATAGGACACGCCCCTGCCCTTCAGCTCCTCGCCGGGGACATTAAGGTTCCTCGGCGTCTTACCGAAGGCAAATATCAAAGCTATCGCATAGGATTCCACACTACCTGTGCTAACTTTGAAGCAGATACCGGGGCACTCTTCGCTTTTCTCGATTTTGATTGCTTCCCCGTAGATGAACTGAACCCCATACAACTCGACCTGCTCCTTGAACTTGCTGACCAGTTCAAAACCGGCGATCCCCTGAAATCCGGGATAGTTCTGTATACCCCCAGTAAGTAACATCTGCCCTCCGAGATCCTTCGTTATGACCAGCGTCTTGAGCCCCTGTCGTCCTGCGTACAGAGCAGCCGCCAAACCAGCTGCAGACCCACCAACTACAATCACATCGTATAACATGAAATCGACCTGAAAATAGGATCATATAGGGGTTTTCTTCATCCATTAAATCGCATTGGTTGGGATTCATGATGGATAAATTTGGGATGCTCGGCCATTAAAGCGGTGCAGAGCCCTCTGGCGAGTTGTGGCACAACAAGGAGAAGCAATATATACGAGTTCTCGTAGTTATATCTACGATAAGACTAACATAATTTGAAGGAGTGGAAGGGCATGACCGTTTCGGAGGAGATCTCCGCAACCCTGGAGGAGTACCTGGAGATTATCTACAGGCTGGAAGGGGAGAGTGGTGCAGCCAAGACCGGCGATCTGGCCAAGGGACTGAATGTCGCCCTTGGGACTGTTACAAATAACGTTGAGAGCATGGAGAAACAAGGCCTCGTCCTGCACGAACCCTACAAGGGGGTGAGGCTCACAGCGAAGGGGCGCAGGAAGGCGCTTGATGTGGTAAGGCGACACCGCCTCTCGGAGCGTTTTCTGACCGACATCTTGAAGATGGAATGGAGTAAGTCCCATGATGCCGCCTGCAAGCTCGAACATGCCATTGACAGTGAAGACGTTCTAAAGCCTTTAGACGAGGTGCTGGGGCATCCCAAAACTTGTCCCCACGGCAATCCCATTCCCCTCGAGTCAGGAAGGGTCGTGGAGGAGAGATCCGAGCTTCTCACCAATCTCAAGCAAGGTGAGGGAGGCGTCATAGTAAAGATAACGGATGAACGACGGGACATGCTGCAGTACCTCTCAACGTTGGGGCTCGTCCCCGGTGTAGCCGTGTCAATCGAGGAGAAGGCGCCCTTTAATGGTCCCATTATAGTCAAAGTCATGGGGACAAGCTATGCATTGGGAAAGAATGTTGCATCAGCGATTTGGGTAAAGAGGGGTTGAGATACCGACAGCATGAATTAGGGAAGTGTGGCTTGATTGTCCCACCACGGGGTTTTCGAGGAGGTAAAAGAAAATAGAGATTATAATATAGCCGGGAATCTAAATCCAAGTTGCATCTTCAATCAGCTGACAGGATTGTGTTTCGTCACAGCAAATCATCCCTCTGTGGGTTGTTTTTTTATTATCTCGTTGTTCTATGGAGCGTCGACCTGGGGTTTTGACGTTTTGGCTTGGCTCAGTGTGGGCGTGCCTTGCGTGTTGACCTTCTACATCGTTCTGTCACTATTGGAGGAGTTTTGATTTCATGTCAGTAAGTAAGGGAATCGAATACTGGAGGTTGCAGAAAGATGATCTTCTTAGGGAGTTTGATTCTTCCGAAGTGGGACTTGATGAAGCTGAAGCTGCTCGAAGGTTCAAGGAATATGGGCCCAATGAGATCCCTCATACAGGACATAGAACAACGATCAACATCCTCTTGTCCCAGTTCAAGAGCCCTCTGGCTTATGTGCTCATCTTCGCTTCAGCATTATCTGGTTTCCTGGGAGATATGACTGAAGCGATAATCATAGTCACCATCATGCTGGTCAATACTCTGTTGGGCTTCACCCAAGAGTTTAGATCAGAAAGGGAATTCGACGAACTCAGGAAGTACCTATCATACACTACAATAGTTCTAAGAGATGGAAAGAAGCATGTGATTAACGCCACGGAATTGGTTTCCGGGGATATCGTCTTTTTGGCGATAGGCGATGTTGTTCCAGCAGAAATCAGACTATTGGAGGTTGATGAATTACAAACAAACGAGTCCACTCTGACTGGAGAGTCAATTCTAGTAGATAAGATCGCAAGACCAATCGAGGTCGACAATCCACTTCCACACCAACTGTCTAACACGGCCCTCATGGGCTCAACAGTGGCTAATGGCTCTGCTACTGGGTTGGTCGTTGCTACCGGAAGGCAGACGTTCTTCGGTAGGACAGTGTCAAGCCTTTCAATGAAGCCTCAAATGACTGACTTTCAGAAGAACATCGCCAGTCTCGGAAGTTTAATCGTGAAGCTGGTCTTGGTGTTGACCACTTTCATATTCATAGTGAACACACTTTTAGGCCGTGGAATCTTTCAGTCCCTCATATTCTCATTGGCTGTTGCAGTTGGCATTATGCCAGAAGCCATGCCTGTGATAATTACCATCGGACTGTCAGATGGTGCGCTCAGATTAGCCAAGAAGAAGGTCATAGTCAAGAGACTTGAAGCAATAGAGGACCTGGGAAATGTGGACGTGCTTTGCACGGACAAGACTGGAACCCTGACCCAGAACGAGATCAAGGTCATTGACATCGTGGATCCCGAAGGTCATTCAAGTCCCGAATTGATCAAGTATGCGCTACTGTGTAACTCGGCGGTGGTTGAAGGCGACAAGATACTTGGTAACCCAATCGATGTGGCGATATGGAAACACGCCAGAGGCGAGGGATTCGATGAAGCGAGCCTCAATGACTTTAGACGTGTCTATGAAATCCCATTCGGGTACGGCAGGAGGAGAATGAGCACTATAATCGAGACCGGCAGCAAAAGGCTTCTGATTTCAAAAGGAGCACCTGAGTCAATCCTGGATGTATCGACCAAGGTTGGCAATGGAAATGAATCTCTGGATATATCGCAGGCAAACATCGGTATCAATTCGCTGATTGAAAAATATAGCCTGTTGGGAGACAGGCTGATAGCACTGGGGGATAAGGAAACTGAAAATAAATTGAGCTACTCTGTTAAAGATGAATGTGGTCTGACATTCGTTGGGCTACTTGTCCTCTCCGATCCCCCGAAGGAGGATGCGCCCAGTTCGATTTCCAGATTGAAGTCATTGGGCATAAAAGTGAAAATTCTGAGCGGCGATGATCCTGTTGTAACGAATGATGTTTGCCATAAAGTAGGAATTGATGTCCCGACAGGAGTGATAACAGGTATGGATGTCGAAAACGGGCAAGAGGGTGAACTTCGCCAGGTGGTTGAAAAGAACGACGCGTTTGGGCGTGTTACCCCAGAGCAGAAATTCGCGATAGTGAGTGCTCTGAAGAAAAATGGCCATGCGGTCGCATTTCTGGGCGATGGGGTCAACGATGCACCAGCCCTGAAATTGGCAGATGCAGGAATATCGGTTGAATCTGGCGTTCAAGTTGCTAAAGAGTCCTCGTCAATGATACTGCTCGAGAAGAGTTTGGGCGTGATCGCAGATGGAGTAGTTGAAGGAAGAAAGGCCTTTGGCAACATGACCAAGTATATAATGAATACGATGAGCGGAAACTTTTCAAATATTTTTACGGTGGCGGTGTGTTCTCTGTTCCTTCCGTTCATACCTATGCTTCCCGATCAGATATTGTTAACGAACTTACTCTCCGATGCACCGTTAATCACGATATCGACTGACAGCCTCGACGATGAGAGCCTGAAAACTCCCAAGGGGTGGAATTTGGCGGTGATAACCAGATTCATTGTCTTCTTCGGCATTATCAGCTCCATATTCGACTTCATCACCATAATATCACTGGTCTACTTACTTCGCACTGGTCCAGAGCTTTTTCGGACATTATGGTTCATCGAATCAGTTCTACACGAGATATTAGTGACCTTCTCCATCAGGACCAGGAGGAGGTTCTACAAGTCAAGACCCAGTAACTTGTTAATCACAGCTTCGGCCATTATGATAGTAATAACTCTAGCCATTGTCTACTCCCCTGTTGGACTTCTCTTTCAGTTTATTAAACCTCCTCCTAAGTTCTTAGCGTTAATATTCGGAATACTAACTAGCTATTTCCTTCTTGTTGAAAGCATGAAGCATATCTTCTTCAGTCGGAACAAGCTTTAGGGGTTCAGATGCCAACAAATGAATGAGGGAAGTGTGGCCTGATTGTCCCACCAAGGTGAAACAATGCGAAAATTATCCCTTCGCTAAAAACTGCCATCATATGTCCGAGAAATATGATGAGGCCATGAACGGGCATCTGGTGGAGATATATCATTGGGGCATGGGAAGATCGTGGATCGTCGCTAGTAATTGCTCGACAACATCGACAACAAGTTCTGCTGATTTAAGGTTCAATGACATTATTTTATTTTGCTAATTAAGAGCTCAGACTGGAAGTTGCCCATCACCGAAAGAGCTTCTATCGCAACATCTTCCTCAGGTTCTGAACACAGCGCCTGGCGCACTCGACTAGCGGGAATGCGTAGCTCTCCTGCTCGATGATGTACCATTCAGTACCGCCTACCGTCTCGCACAACGAGAGGAGCTCCTTCCACTTCGTGTCCCCCTCTCCGATTATGGCCTTGTCGTTGCTTTTAGAGTGCTCCTTAAGGTGCACCGTGGTGGCACGGCCGGGGTATTTCCTCAAGATCGCCAGCAGGCCATCAGCGCTTACGCCGCCTTCCATTGCGTTGCCTGTATCGAACTGCATTACGACATCGCGGTTCGTCGCACCGAAGAATATATCCCAAGGAAGCGCCCCCTCCATGGGTTGGAACTCGATGTAGTGGTTGTGGTAACCCGTGCGCATCCCCTTGGGCTTTAGCTTCGCGGAGATGTCGTTCATCAGGTGAGCAGTCTCAAGCCAAGCAGCCTTCGATTTTCTCCTCTCCTCCGGAAATCCGGGCACGATGAGGAACTTGTTCCCTATGATGCGGTTGAACTCGACGGTTTTGTTAAGTTCGTCACCCAGCAGGGTTTCGATGCCGATGTGCGTTCCAGCCACTTTCAATTTAAGGGCATCGAGCATCTTCTTCAATTCACTCGCGCTCCTGCCATAGTATCCTGCGAATTCGACTCCATCATATCCCATCTCGGCCACTGCCTTCAGGGTTCCCGGAAGATCGCGCGCGCAATCATCACGGACTGAGTATAACTGCAATGCTATCGGTATCTTCGCCAATTTCACTACACCATTCAGCATCTAGTCATTCATGACTATATTTATGTTCTTCGACAATCTTCATCTGTGCTGTTGCCTCAATTAGTTGCTCCATATTTCATCTTGCACCTTCATCGTTTGAGGCAAAGCTTCATGGATAAGGAAGATCATATGCCAGCACAGAACCTAATGAGCAATATTCCTGAGAAGACGACAAGAAAGGCAGACAAGTGTTAGCGCGAGCGACAATCATCTATTCTATCGGCTCAAAGAGATCCTTAGTCGCGCCACACACGGGGCAGACCCAAGTGTCGGGAAGGGCATCAAATGCTACTCCAGTGGGGATTCCGCCCACCGGATCTCCTTCAGCCGGATCGTAGATATAGCCACATGCCGTGCAAAGGTATTTCCTCAACGGTTTACTGGTCATATAACACTGGCAGCCCTTTGCAGTGATTTAAGAATTGCTTCCATCTTGATGCTTGGTAAGTCACAACAGCGCCCTATTCCCTGGCACTTGAGATGAATATGATTAAGACGGAATAACATTTATGAGCTCTGTTGGCTTCTTTACAAAGCGGGAAGCTATACCGTGGACAACGAATATTCGGTCCTAATAGGCGGACAAGCTGGCGACGGGATAAGGCAAGCTAGCGATTCCATATCAAGGTTTTTCAACAGACTCGGCTATTGGATATTCGCATACGAGGATTACGGCTCTTTAATCAGAGGTGGCCACGACTTTGCCATAATAAGGGCAGCGCCGAAGAGGATCTTCGCCCACAAGGACAGAGTGGATGTCCTAATTGCCCTGAACCAGGACACCGTAGAAAAACACAGGTGGAGATTGAAGGAGAGATCCACAATAATATACGACTCAGCAATTGTAAAGGCCGATGGCCTTGGTCTATCGCTCACCGATATCGTAAAAGAGAGGAATCTGCCCCCTGTCGTCAGAAACACCGCTGCCCTGGGGGCCCTTGCGAACGTATTCGGCACGGACTTTCAGGTCGTCGAATCCGTGATAAGGAGCTCGATCAAGAGGAGCATCGAGGAGAACATCGAGGTCGCGAAGCAAGGGTATGACATGGCTGTGGTGCGCAGGGGTACTTTCCAGATACCAACGCTCAAAAATCCGCCGAAACCCCTTCTAAGTGGAAACGAAGCAATAGCCTTGGGCGCCGTGAAAGCTGGAATGAAACTATACGTGGCATATCCTATGACGCCCTCTTCGAGCATCCTTCACTACCTTGCAGCCAACACCGATGATCTCAAGATCGTAACTGTCCATCCCGAGAACGAGATAGCCGTCATAGGGATGGCGGAAGGGGCTGCCTATGCCGGCGTCAGGTCGATGGTGGGGACTTCTGGAGGTGGCTTTGCCCTAATGGTGGAGCACCTCAGCCTCTCAGGGCAGGCTGAGATCCCAATCGTGATATTTCTCGGGCAGAGGCCAGGGCCCTCGACAGGCGTTCCGACGTATACAGGTCAGGGGGAGCTGTTCTTCGCGATGTTCGCGGGACATGGGGAATTCCCGAAGATCGTGGTAGCGCCCGGAGATCCGGAACAGGCCTTCTATCTCACTTCGGATGCCATGAACTTGGCGTGGAAGTTCCAAGTCCCCGTAATAGTATTGGGCGACAAGCACCTGAGCGAAAGCACCTACACAACGGAGATCGACGAGGAGCGCGCCATCTTCGAAGAGGGAAAAAGATGGTCAGCCGGAGGCGAGTATAAGAGGTACTCCTTTGCTGACGATCCGATCTCGCCGTTAGCTTTCCCCGGAACCGAGGGTGCGGTCGTCAAATCGAACAGCTACGAACACGATGAGTACGGCATAACGACGGAGGAACCCGAACTCATAGCGCGGGACCACGAAAAACGGTTGGGGAAGATGAAGGCCATAGAGGACGAGCTGAGGGGGCGAAATACCGTGATGACCTATGGCAACCCGGGGAGCGATGTAGCGATTGTGACGTGGGGTTCCACTAAGGGAACTGTCGTCGAGGTCGCCGAGGATCATGGCCTCTCCGTCGTGCAGCCCCTGTATCTGCATCCCCTTCCGACCTGGGAGATCGGCAAGTACCTGCAGAAGCCGAAGAAAGTGATATGCGTCGAGGTCAATGCGAAGGCACAGCTGAGTACGTGGTTAAAGTACAATGGGTTCAGAGTCGATGGGAACATCCAGAAATACAATGGGAGGCCGTTCACGGTGGAGGAACTGGACGGGAGGATTAAGGAGGTGATCGGCTGATGGTCATCGAGCTGAAGGATATGAACACTTACGCGCCGAATACTTGGTGCCTTGGATGCGGTAATTTCGGAATAGAGCGCGCAGCCAAGCTGGCCTTCGTCGATCTCGTCAATGAGGGGAAGGTGAAGAGGGAGAACATCATGATGGTCACCGGCGTGGGATGCCATGCCAAGCTCGCGGACTATGTCAATGTGAATTCCTTCTACTCCCTACACGGGAGGACGATCGCACCAGCGACTGGGATGAAGATAGCAAATCCGGAGCTCGAGGTCATAGCATTTGCGGGAGATGGCGATGCCTATGGTGAAGGACTTGATCACCTCATATTCGCCGCCAAGAGGAATGTTGATCTGGCAGTTGTAATTCACGACAATAGGGTGTATGGATTGACAACGGGCCAGTTCACGCCAACCTCGCCCAAGGGATTCCCGGGGAGATCGACCCCCAAGGGGGCGCCGGAGGAGCCGCTGAATCCAATTGAGCTGATGCTGACATGCGGCGCGACATTCGTGGCACGGGCCTATACTGTGAACGTGAACTACCTTAAGGATCTCATAAAACAGGCGATCCTCCACAGGGGTTTCGCGTTAATAGATACGCTCCAACCATGTGTGACATTCTACGACACTTACAAATATTACGCCCCTAAGCTGTACAACCTCCAGGACGAGAAGCATGATCAGGGGAACTGGGATGCGGCCCTTTCGAAGGCGAGGGAATGGAACTATGAAGTCGATGAGGCGAAGAGAATCCCCGTCGGGATCTTCTATGAGAGCGATAAGCCGATCTATGGAGATGAGCTGAGCAGAGGCAAAGACCTACGTGATGCGACTATACCCAAAATCGGGGATATCCTAAGGAGAAATATATAGAATTTCTACAGAATATGAGACATCCTCCCAGAGGATCCACCTTAACAAGCATACGATAAAGTGTTATTGGGCTCTACCGATAAGCCCGTAATCAATTGCCCCTTTCGTCAACAATAGCCTATTGTCGCATGCTCTAAGGCTTGAATTGCCTCCGGGGATTTCGACGATCAAGGGCTTATCATAATGGATGGTCTCTATGGCCCTCATGAAGTCAACCCAGTCTATGTTACCCATCATCGGTGGGAGATGCTGATCGCTATAGCCATTGTTGTCGTGGATGTGAGTTGCTATGAGGGCATCGCGAGCTTGTTCTGCAGCAAGGGCGGGATTGATGCCGTTGACCATCGCATGCCCCGTATCGAGGCAAATCCCGAGGTTGTTCGGGTCCGCATTCACGATCGGGAGGAGATCCGCCATCATGCATCCGAAGATGGTCTCCAGCCTGTTCTCCACCGCCACCTTCACGCCGCAGTCCTTGGCATATCGCGAGATCTCGCTGAAGACCTTGAGATTAGCTTCCGCGTTCGATTTGACGGCCGAGATGAAATCCGACTGCGCCGCCTGCTCCCCGATGGCGGTGTGCATGACGAGGATCCCGACGCCAAGCCGGTTCGCGTAGCCCAGCCAGCGCCTCACCAGATCGATCCCCCTCCTCCTATCGCCCTCGTGGCTAGAGCCCAGCAATCTGTCGAGATCCCCGTAGGGGGCGTGCATCTGGACCATACTCATGCTGAGGCTCGGCACCAGATCTTCCAGCTCCTTGATCTTTCCTTCCAATTGGTCGACATCCTTTATCCTGTCGAAGTGTTCGTTCGTATATTCGCCATATCTGACGCCGAAATGCTGCAGCCTTTCCAACGCCTTCTCTATCGGCAGCATCTCATAGATCCACGTGTCAAATCCCCAATCTACCATCCGTACCAACCGTTACGTTCGTGGCCGTCGAGTTACCGACGGTTAAGGTTTGCGCGTTGGGGTATCTATCTATGGAGAGGTTTGAATGGTCGGGTCAGTGATTAATCCGGAGAATAGGATCGTCCCCGATCTGTCATCCCTGATGACGAACACATAAGGCCTGTTGACGATGAAGGGCGTCCTCACTGGTATACTGGTGAGGGATATGCCGACATCCGTGACTGCCGCCGCCTCGGTCCCCTTTTCATTGACCTCTATCACTGCCTTGTGGTCGACGAACGCTATGTAGAGGCGCTCAGGTCTAACATCCGCTATTCTACCAAAGTCGGCAGACTCACTGTCGAAGGCGACGCCCATGCCGAGGGCCGTCAAGGCGTCCTTCAGGTCAACCTTGCCGTACTCGAGTTTGAGTTTCGGCAGCTGAAGCTCGAGCTCTGTGTTCGATAGCTTGCTGATATATGTGTCGAGGCCGTCACTGGTCAGACCCGAGACGAAGGATTCGAGCGAACGGCCCTCCGCTGGGAGAAACAAATACATTGCGATCTTGTCTCTCCCGTAGGGTAGTCTAGCGACCTGCACGACGTCATCCCCGAAGTAGGAATAGCCGCCGTCCCTTCTCATCATATCAACTTTGACGGTCGACCCATCCGCGGTTGTGAAATCCGCCTGTTGGGTGAGGGTTGCGTCAAATTCGTCGACCCAGCCTCCCTTGAAGTAGATCGCATTGATCAGGAACATGACGTTAGCCGAGTCAATGCTGTCTAGAACCTTGCTGATCTTCCCGTTTGTCTCTCCGCTCACCCACGAGTTAACCTCATCAATGGTCGAGGCGTCGAAAGCCCTTGAGTAGACGCTGCTCCTAAAGTACCTCGATAGCGTATCCGTGAACTCGGCGTTAACGGCTGGGGCGAAGGTGGACCTGATCCAAACCGAGTCCCCAATGTTGAGACTGACATCATTGTCAACGCTCAGGAGGCTCTCGATCAGTTGTTGGTAACCCGCATTAACGGCGTCGTCACTCATCCCATCCAATCCTAAGACGCTACCCATCGCTTCCCGAGTCGAAGAGTTCGCGCCATTGTAGGTCATCGCGAGGGCGATCGATACACTCAGGGGGGAGGTGAAGATGTTCCTCCCACTCTGTTCACTCTGCAGCTCCTTCAGCAATCTGATTGCGAAAATGGTATTAGCTGCGACGATTGACTTGTCGACGCTGGCTGCCCTAGCATCGGAATTAGCATATGCCAAATTTAGACTCAGGTTGTTCAACAGGAAACCTGCCCCTACCATTATCATCAATAAAATACCTACGGCGAATAAGCGACGCTTGCTTAGGTTCATCGTTAATCGATCAAAGGGCCAATCGATCCGCTTAATCCTAGAGATTAGAACAGCCATCCTAAGGGCTAGAACAGCCATTTAACAAGCACATCCCCTTAAATCGCTGATAGGGGTGGGGGGACGATATAACGTGGGGCGATGATGGGTGGGCCATGAGATCCACTTGGACCATATAACCGCCGCGCCATTGGGGAGGGACTGACCGATCGATGCGCATCATCGACGCTCACATCCACATCCCGCGCGAGGACCCTTCTGGGGTCGGGAGCCTCGTGAGGGCGGCCGAGAGGAACGGGATAGGGGCACTCTGCTTCAGCTCACTCGGGACCTGGGAATATGAGCCGTCATTGGAAGCGTGCATCAGGGCGAACGGAGAGGTCAAGTGGGCGATGGACAAATTTCCGGAGATGGTCGTCGGGCTGTAGGGTGATGAGGTTATAATTGCCGACGACCTTGAGCTTAATTGGACAGATCACAAGTCCACCAGGGGATCATAGACACACTATGCGGAACTTTCTTAGAACGGATGGAAGAACCTTATGACGCCGATTGGATGAGCCAAGACGTTCACCAGGGCTAGTCCTGCTAGAAAGCCGCCGACGATTGGTATGCCGTAATTCTCATAGAGCTTGCTACCACCAACCCTTAGCGTAAGATATTTTGCAGCCCAGGCGACTACGAAGGCAGTCCAGCTTCCCCACCAGGCTATGCCCACAGATGAAGCCATCGCAAATCCCAATGGGTTGAGAGGTAACCACACGAACCTAGCCCTGAGGAGCGATAGGGCGACGGTAATTATCGCACCCACGAACATCCCCTCGAAGATAATTGATGTCGTGCCAGCAGAAGCATACCGGTCTATGGAGCTATCCCACATGGTGTCCATCCCACATGTGCCCCAGACGGTCACACGGCTTGTGCCAAGCAAGTAGTAGACCCACACCCTAGTGACCAACATGACGGGAACCACCGCGATCATCGATAGAGCTAGCGTCAGGAAAGGGCTCCGTGTGCCGGTACCCGTTAATTGGCACATCTTCATTACGCTTATTGTAGTGTGTGCTCCATTGACGACGCCATTGGGCACCACGTTCCAATCGCATACCAGGAAGGCGTGTGCCATGAACCACTCAGTGGAATACCCTGATGGTGGCTGGGGCCATATGATGTGCAGAGGCCAACTCATCCATACGGCTTTCTCGTGGACAAAAGGGGATCCGGCAATGCCGAGGGCATACGTATCGGTTGTTGTCTGAAGGAATGCTACCCCCGCGCCTACAAGAGCTATCGCCATAGTTACGCCTGAAAGGATCTGATAGGCCAATAGGACTATCAAGGATAGAAGGATCATTATGTAGATCGTCCTATAACTGAATACTTCCCCATCCGACTTTTTCCCTCCCAAAGCCGATCGGAACGTTTCCACTAAATAGCGCCTTGAATTCCACAATATCATAATGGCCATTGCTTGTATAGCACCGATAGACAACCAGGCCCAGTAGAATGGTGGGCTCCAATATAGGGCATCGGTGTAGATGGCTCTGCAACCTCCGCCGGTCGTCATTATTCCGGTATGGAATCCTAGAACATATGCCACCTGGTCGAGTATGATCATGAGGATTGTGAAGAACGTGAAGCTGAACAAAATATCGAGCGGAGCCAAGTAAAGTATTGGGTAGGCGAGTGGATCCGTTGTGAATCTCCCCCAGTGGGCGATCGAATCCATGAGCGTGCCGGTTGCCGGCAAACACACGCAACCCACGGCCGACGTGTTAACGCGGTACGAGAATATATCGGGCCACCATGGAAAGAGGAATGTGAGGAGGATCTGAACCTCAACGACAACGCCCAATACAAACCCTATGATGTATGGCTTGATATCTCTGGTCTTGACCTGTTCGCTCTTGACGATGTCCAGCGTTCCATGTGTCGCCAACACGTGGGGAAAGGGAACCCTTTCGATATCGATCCATCTCCGCCTCAAGAGGAGCGTGAAGCTCGAAGTGAAGAAGAAGAACGTGTACATATACAGCGTCCAGAATAATATGTCAGGAGCCCAAGCGATCCAGTCCACGGCGACATTTCCTGGCACTACCATCTTGACGACATCGTATGGCGGCATCCACCACCAGCTCAGCATTATGGCCCTGAGTGGCTCCGAGGAGTAGAGGAGTGGCATGACGTGAGCGATCGGATGGAGGGCGAACGTGACCATGTCCTGAAAGCCATAATATGACATTACTAGCCCCACTATGTAGAGGGAGACGAGAGTTGGCGTGCTGATCTTGAAAAATCTCTTGAGGGGGAACACCAATAACAGCAGGAATACAGGGGCTATCGGCAACGCCGTTGTCCTGGCATAGATTCCCCAGGTGAAATGGCACATTATGCTCAAGCTTGTGATGTTGCAGAGAGCCATGTCTACAGTTCCTATCACCGACAATACAACCGATAGGACGAGTATCAGAACCCAATGTTTCCTCTCAAGCATGAGATGCTCGGACATGTCTCCCGCTAATCAAGAGATGATTTTCATTTTTAAGACTTATCATGAATCATCGATCACGGGCAAATAGCCGTCACAAATTATAAATAACATCAAGGCGAAATATCCCTGTTTTTGGCGTCAAGATCGATTCGAAAAATGCATTGTTATGGCTCAAGATATCGGTTATCCTTATTAGATATATGTTCAAGGCAACAACGTATGTTAGATGAGCTTTACCTTCAAGCCAAGGCTCAACGTTGAGAACGCGGTTCCCCGACATCTCTTGGAGGCAATGCACGAGAGGGCTCTAGAAGTCCTTGGGCAGACTGGGATCAGGATTTCGAACAAGCTTTTGCTCGATAGGATCGAATCGAAAAAAGGCTTTGAGATAAGGGATGGATGGGTGAAGATCGAAAGTGGCATCATTGAGGATCTTGTGACTGAAATCAGAAAGAAGCGGGGGAGGAGTGATGAGGGTGATGAGGGGGCACTGATACTGTCGCCTGGATATCCGGGATGTTCGCATGTCATCGACCTTGAGACGAATCGCGCGGAGCCCTTGACGACGGATAGGGCCATTGAGGCCACCAAGCTCATAGATTCACTCTATGATTGGGGTGTTAGAGGGGAAGCGCCAGGTGGTCCCATCGATGTCCCACCCAAGTTGCGAAGGATATTGCAGTGCAAGATAGGATACGAATATTGTCGGTCGGCTGGGCACGCCCCCTTCGAGAGCTACGAGGAGGCAGTCTATATCAAGAGGATGGCCGAAGTCATGGGGCAGGGCTTCGGCATGGAGATCTACGTGATCAGCCCCCTTAGGCTCGAGGGGATCTCGCTTGAAAGGGCCATTCCATTCCTTGAGAGGGGGGAATGCAGCTGGATGAGCATAAGCTCAATGCCCCTAGCTGGAGCCACAGCACCGGTCTATCCAGTTGGCGCCTTCATCCAGGGGATGGCCGAATCCCTGGGAGGTTATGCGATACTCCACGAGGCGTATCCTAACGTGAACATTGGCTTCGGGATCGACGCCTATCACTTTG